>ERZ772954.639-NODE-639-length-33317-cov-6.057633_pt1 | contig 33317 bp, 42 predicted proteins | sample MGYA00580684_ERZ772954 | MGnify/ENA primary metagenome ERZ772954 (study PRJEB29015, sample SAMEA2737654) | human gut metagenome | biome: human gut; feature: human-associated habitat; material: faeces | place: China | collected 2012 ...
CACTTCTTCCAATGACTGAAGTTGAATTATAGCCTTCATTTTTATGTTTTTTTAAGTCTTCAGCATTAACATTTTGAACATAGCCTACAACATGTGAAGCTACTTTATCATAAGGATAAGTACGAATACCGACTGTTGAAATTTTAACACCACTGATATTTAAAATGCCATTATAGACCAAACCATTTTTTGTGATTTCAGAAACAGTTTTAATCGGCACAAATGAATCATCCTTGATCCAAGAAGCACTCATTTTCTTTTGAATAGTTTCAACATCTGTTTCTAAATATTTGGCGATTTGTCCATAATCATTTTCACCGTTAAGCTTTCCTTTTACAAGCCCAACAGAATAACCTTTTCCATCTTCAGCAAGTACCTTTCCATTTCTATCTAAAATGCGTCCTCTTTTTTCAGGATTATATGTTGTTACTTTGATTTTGCAACCATCTTTATAGTCTTTCATAATAAGATTGTTGTTAAATTGAATTTGTTCATTTTTAACCCCAATTTTATTTTTATATTCAATTGTTCCAGCTACTGTATCCATAGATATTTGATATTTAACTATATCATTTTTTTCGTCTAATATTTTTACTTGTATATTATCTGCACCTATATCATCATAGATTTCTTTATATTTTTCAACAAAATACTTCTGTGTAGGTGTATAAACTGTTTTTTGATTCAACATTTGATACATTTGTTTATAATCTTTCTTTTTTAAAAGTTCAAAATACTCTGTAACAACTTGTTCATTGCTTTTTCCCTGATTAAATATAAAGAACACAGAAACTATCAGTAAAACACAAACACTAATTCCTATAATATATTTTTTCTTAATTTCCATCAATAAATCCTCCTATAATAATTAATTATATTTGATTACCGTATTTATTAAAAGAATATATACATAAGTGGTTAATTTTCGTCATAAAATGCACAAATATAAAAAAAGAGATAGTTAATCTCATTATATATAAAATAATGATTAACATATCTCTTTTCGTATTATAAAACTAGAATTATTACTATGAATAACTTCTAGTTTTATAATACGAAAGAGCACTTTCGTGCTCGTTGAACAACCCTGTTAGACTATTAGAGCAAAAGAAACTGCTCAATTAAAATACCATGTTAGCCATACAAATATGCAAAAGTTCATCAAAATCTTATTCTGCTACTTATTATGAGATAACTTTTTTTGTGAATTTCCAATTTTTAAATACCAACCAATTAAATATCCTACAATATATAATAAAATATCATTTATATCAAAATAACCTGCAAATGTGACTAAATGAAATATTTCCTTACAAATACTTAATAATAATAAAGCACATATACCTTGTTTAAAAGTAACTTCTTTTTTCATTATCATTCCAAAAGGTACAAATAAAAGTAATTTCAAAGCAACATTTTTTACAATAATATCTAAATTAATATCATAATTAAAATTAAATGGAATTAAGTTAGTATTTTGAACTATCTTGTCAAAGAATGGTAAAGAACCATTTATATCACTTACATTTCTTCCTAAAATATAAGGATATGCAAATAATAACACTATATATAGCAATATAATGATACGTATAATTTTTTTGTTTTTCATATAAATTCTCTCCTTTTATATTGCCTGGCCAGCTACTTACATTTTATGTATAGAATATTAAAAAATAAACATTTAAGGAATGAATGGTCTTAAATACTCATGGATGGTATTTTTTCATTCATTTAACTCATATATAATTAAATTGTAAAGTGAGGTGGTTATATGAAAGTTGCAATATTGGATGATAATATTTCATTTTGTAAAAGTTTAGAAAATTATTTGTCTAAATATCATTTTGATATTTCAATATACACAAATTATAACGATTTAAAAAATCATATAGATTCCTTTGAACTTTTATTTTTGGATATAGAAATGCCGAATATTAGCGGTATTGATATCGCCCAATCTTTATCATATAAACACCTTGATATCATTTTTATTTCAAGTCATGATGAAATGATCAAAAAATGTTTTAATAGAAATGTTGTTGGTTTCGTTGAAAAAAGCCATTTAGAAGAAATTGACGATATCATTTGTAGAATAATAAAAAAAGAACATCTAACAATTATAAAAGATGGTAAAGAATTTGATATATATTTTAATCAGATTGCTTATATTGAATATAGTTTACGTGATACCACTATTTATCTCAATAACAATTCTAAAATTAAGCTTTCTGAAAAATCCTTATCTTTTTTATCAAAAGAATTAGACGAACGTTTCTATCAAATCAATCGTAATATTATTATTAATTTAGACATGGAACCTATTTATAACAAAGGAACTGTTAAAATAAGCCACAATGAATTTCAAGTAAGTAGAAGAAATCAAAAAGATTTGAAAATTAAAATGTTAGAAAGGAGTATTTACAATGCTAGAAATATATAATTATGTTATTGGTATTCTTATAGGAATCTTATTTTCTTTCAGTAATCATAATGAATCAAAAATAATTATTATAAAAAACTGTTTAATAACAACTGTTATTTATGCTATTTCTATGAGTTTTATTAATGATTATTTTCTTTTAAGCTCTCTTCTAAAACTCATCTATTTTACTATATGTTTTATGTTGATTAGAAAATTGAATTTTTTTCAATCGTATTATAATTCTTTAATTATTGTATTATTTTATCTGCTAAGTTATGTTTTTCTTATTTTTATGCTTGAAAATTCAACTCAGTTTTCAATTTTTTATTCAGCAAACATTGACTGCATTGCAATTTTTATGAGTTTAATGGCTTTCTATTATTTAAACGAATTATCATTCTTAAATAATTCTGTGCAATTTAATATTTATGATCTTGTTCTTATAATACTGATTAATATCATACTTTTTATATTCATGTTCATTTTATCCTATAATTTCTTTATTAATAACTTAAATTATTATTTGGGTTTACTCATTTTAGGATTTCTTCTTTTATCAATAATTATAGTAGTTTCTCTTAATTACTGTTACATTCTTAAAAGAAAAGAAGATATCAATATATCTATGTATAAAGCTCAACAACTTGATAAAGCTTATTATCAAGGGCTTGAAATAGAAAATGAAGATTTAAGAAAATTAAAACATGATTATAAAAACCATTTACTTAATCTTAAGCAACTTATCGCATATCAAAATACAGAAGCTTCTTTACAATATATTAATAAATTAATAAATACAAACGTTACATCAAAAATGAATCGCTTCTGCAATATTTCTTATATTGATAGCTATCTTAACTCAATCATAGAATCTAATAATAATATCAACTTTGATATTCATTCAACAGACTTATCACAACTAAGCAACATGGGCTTTGATATTTTAATTATTCTAATGAATTTAATAGATAATGCTTTAGAAAATACATCCGCCAATACAATAAATGTCGATATTGTCTATAATCATGACATAATCATTAAAGTTTGTAATTATTCGATAAAAAATCCCATCAAATCACACTTTAAATCTTCCAAGGGTGAAAATCATGGATTAGGTTTAAAAATCGTCAATGATATTGTAATGAAATATAACGGTGAAACATACGACAATTATGAAAAAACACTCTACTCTAAATATATAATTTTAAAAACAGGAGCTATTACAAATGAAGAAATCAACATATAAATATCTTTTAACAATATATCTCATATTAATGATATTCATTTCATATATAAATCAAGGTATCAACAATATAGGCGGGCTTTCGTATTTTGAAGCTATTTGTCATTCAACAAATTTAGTACCATTGAACAATATTTCAATAAAACAATGCATTATTTCTTTTGTTCAATTTATGCCATTAGGATATCTTCTTCCAAGAGTTTTCTCTAAATTAAATTCAAGTAAGAACTTTATCATATCCTCATTCATAATTATAACCATATTCAAATTAATAAAATTACTTACACTGACAGGATATTTTGATATTTCAAGCATTCTTTTAGGATTTATGGGTTCATATTTAATTTACCGTATTTTGAAATAAATCTATAAAAAATAATATGCAACTTTAATTTTATAAAAAATGTGATATACTATAGGCATAGTCATAGGACTAGCATTAATAGACTAAAGAAAAAGGAAGAACGGCAATTCTTCCTTTTTCACTATTTTGGATACTAGCATCAATAGACTTAAGCAGTTAAAACTACTTCAATATAAAAGCGATAATAACTAGAATTAAATAAAGAATAATTAAATATTCCATTTAATCCTCTCTTAAAGTCACATCAATGCTAGTCTCCTAGTATGATGTTTAAACATGCTAGATCCTCCATATGCACATAAGTGCTTAAAGATGTATCATAATAAAAGCCATAATACGATAAAATATGACAATAATAAATTTATAACAGTCTATTATTTCTTAAACTCCATACCCATAAATAGATTTGCTACTTAAATTATAACTTTTTTCTCTAACCTCATCTTTGCTATTACCTTCTATAGTGAATACTTTTCCATTTTCAACTTTTTCAACAATACCTACATGATCTGTATGCCCATCCCGTTGCCAATCAAAAAATATGATATTTCCTGTCATTGGCACATAAGTTTTATCTTTCCATCTGTTATTTTTCTTATACCAATTTTCTCCATCTGTACATAGAGAAAACTTTGGTACTGAGCTATCATCTAACATTCCACTTTCATTTGCACACCATGATACAAAAATGGCACACCAATTTACTTTTTTATTAAATCCGTACCATGTCCAATATTTACTTCCACTTGTTGTTCCAACTTGTGACTTTGCAACTTCTACTATATTGTTATTTCCAATATGATAATACCTTAAAACATGTGCAACATTTTCAGGATCACCATAAACATTTGTTTTTAATTTTGCCTTCATTTCATCAGAAAACACCTTTGCATTTGCTCTAGTATATCCTCCAAAATGTTCATTTGCCCAACTTATATATCCGTTTCCATAATTATACCCTTGAAGGGCTAATGATATATGCTCGGTATCTCCACTTGAAGCTACTTTTGCATCATTTAAGCAACTAGCTAAATGTTGTATTCCTACCTTAATGGAATAATCGGTATCTGTTATTCCATTATGCACCCTTGGATATTTTTCATTAAATCCACATTCTGATGACTGCACTGGAATCATCTGACAAAGCAGAAAATACTCCAATAAATAAAACAAGCACTATTAGAACAATCATTCCTGTTCCGTAAGAAATCAAATGATTCATGATTGTTATTGGCTTTTTTATAAAATATATAATTTTATTACCTGAATATTTCATCGTAGTTGTTTGTTGAACTTATTTAATGATTTTCTATATTTGTTCAACATTTTTGATTGGCTGTTTTAGTATATAATTTTATCTTTTCATTGCAATATACACTAATAATTTCAATATTTTATATTTCTGTGCTTCTTATTGCATTTATCTCATCGTTATTCAATAATTTATAGAACACTTTCGCTTTATTTAATATTTCTAAAACCTCTTTTAAATTTTTAAAAGAATGTGTCCCTTTTTTAATGTATTTCTTTGGCCATGATAGAGAAGAATTATTGAGAGCTAATTGTGGTATTAAAACATCTCTTCCTTGTTTTAGAGCATAATCTGCTTGTTTTAAAGCACCACTTGTTTCCCCTGCTTCCATGATAATCGTTGCTAATGAGATTCCACTCATTGTCCCATTTCTTGTTGGAAAATTCCATCTATAAACTGGATTACATGGCGGAAATTGTGAAACCACTAATCCTTTTTCTTCAATAGCTAATTGCAATTCTTTTTTTTCTTTTGGATAGTATTGGTTAATTGGAGTTCCTATAACTGCAATTGTTCTTCCACCATTTTGTAAAGCTGATTTATGAGTAGCTGTATCGATTCCTTTAGCCAGTACTGCATTAACAACAATATTTCTTTTGATAAGTGACTTTACGATTTTTTCTGTCTTCTTCATTGAATCTATTGTAGCATTTCTGCTTCCAACAACACATACAGACTTTTCATTTAATAGATGAACATTTCCTTTTAGAAATAGAAATGGAGGTGTCCCTTGTGTATCAGCTAATAGCTTTGAATATATTCCATCACCTTTTTTTACTAAAATGACATCATCTGTTAATTTTGCAAAGCTATCTTTTACTTTCAAATAACAGTTATAAAACTCTTTTTCTGAAATATTTAATTTTGATGACAAATAGGGAATAATATTTTTTAATCCACTTCTAAAATTAAAATGATCTATTTTTTCTAATTGATTTATATATTCACATGTCTTTTTATCATTATTATTAAAGTATTGTTGAATCGTATAATATAAGATTGCATCTCGAACATAAGCCTTGCTAATATTAAACATTCCTGCTTTTGTTGTATTTTTCACTTTAACCTACTATTCCTTTTTCTTATTTTTTAACAGTCATATCTTTCATAACATTATCAAGATATTTACTTAACTCATCAATTGTATATTGTTTATTATTTATAATTCTCTCTGATTCAATATAAACAAGTTGTTCATATAACTCTAACATTTTTTCTCTGCGATCATATGTCTCACTACTCATAATAATTAAATTCTCTTTATCATTAAATTCAAGATAAACAGGTTCATTGTTTTCTTTACAAAATTTTATAATTTCTCCAAGTTCTTTTTGCAATTTCGATGAACACTCTCTCTTGTTCACCTTGAATTTATCATTGAAATGTATTGTCATTGAATCTTCATCAATCCAGCCTTCTTCATTTGCTGAATCGAAGCCTTCATTTAACATTTTCATTACTTCTAGTTCTGCTACCATCTTGTCATACTTCCTCGCCTTTCTTGACATTTCTTCTTGTTCATTTATATCCATAATAGTATAACAACCATGTCCATTTTTTGTTAAATAAACAGGAGAACCAACAGTAACATCTTCAAGTACTGCACTGTAATTTCTTAAATCAGAGATAGGTTTTATATTTGGCATATTCTCTTCTCCTTTTATTAAAGTCATTATACTATTTTGACATCTGTTGCTAAAATATCAGTAGTATTTGTTATTCCAACGGTATCTAATGCTGTTAAATAATCCGAATATTTTGAATCTAAAATATTTGACATTGATCCAAAGAATTCATAAGCAAATGCATATTTTCCATCTTTTTCTTTATAATTTTTTATTCCATTTGTACAAGTCCTAAATGCTTTATAAATAGCGACACCTGCTTGTGCTTTATAAAATTGTTCATATGCATCTATATCATTTTGCGAAATAATATTTGCATATACAGGATGTCCGAAATTTTTTTCATCTGAAAAACTCTTATCATAGTTTATATTTTCAATATAATGAGAGGTATACAAATACAAAATATATATGCTTTCATCATGATTTCCATCGTTATATTCATTATCATATACAGATCTAATATATTTCATTCGATCTTTTTGTTCCTCTTTAGATGCAGGTGGATTTCCATCATATGGATCTCCACTTCGTGATGATTGTATATTAACTTTTTTTGGTATAGATGTATCAAATAAATCATTTTTATCTAAAGATAAAGCGTCTAATAATTCATCATCCGTTTGAGTTAGCGTAATTAAATTCAATAATTGTCCTGATGTAACCCAACTGAATTATATTTATCTGAAATATCAATTATTTAATCAGTCACTTCATCTAATGTAATTTCATCTTCTGCATTTACTGTTGGAATAGTTGTTAATATCATACTAGCTGCAATAATTCCAATAAATACTTTTTTAATCATAAGCTTTCTCCTTCCTTTTCACTTAATCAACATCTAAACTAAATAATGTAAACTGATTATAATTATTAAACTTGATATCTACTTCTTGATTATTTTTTAATATAACTCTGTATTTATTTTCTTCACCAATTTCATATGAATCTATTTTCCCAACTAGATTTTCAATTACTGTAAAATCATCTTTGATGCTTTCATGATTTTTCATCATAAAAGTTGTATATCCCTTATTTCGACGAACGAGCGAATACTCTTTTGTTTCCAAAACATTACACTCTACATATGCTTTCGTCATGTATAAGTAATTTGCTTGTTTGAAGAAAGAAAAACTTAATCCAGATAACAGCAGAGTAATCGTCCAAAAAATAATAGATATCTTCTTAAAATGAAAATCGAGATAAACTAATTTTCGTCTCAACAAAAGTAATGTAAAATAAACTAAACCATCGAAGGATATTATATTAAGATATTTTTCAGCAATGATAAAAAACAACAAAACTGGGTACAAAATCAAAAAATAATTTTCGCCCAATATCTCATACACTCTATCTGATAGTGTTGGATATATATACTTTTTCAAAGACCTCACAAGAATTCACCTCCATTTTATCTTTATTAAATTTTACTATGTAAGCTTTTTCATTGTCAATTTATATAATTATTCACATATATAAAATAAAAATTGTTTATTTTTCTCTTCTATACTAAATATTACTTTTCCCAGTAAGATAACAGGAAAGGGGTTCTTAGGGGAAAACCGAGTCACATTTTCCCACAAAAAACAGACTCCCCCTTCACTAAGTCTGCTGAAATAAAATGTACAAAAAATACAGTTATATATGTAACTGTCATCTTTCTTGCTCTTTATTTCTTCTTTTTGCCCATCCTTTTAAAAGTTTCAATATAACTTCACTTTTTTCTCTAGGCGTATAGTTTTTTGGAAAGTATTCATTAATATCCTCCATTTTAAACGACAATTTTTCTTTCTGATTCGCTTTTTCTTCCGTCATTATTGAATAAATAACATTTTCATCTAGACGATTTTCTCTTGACAACTCCTTCATTCTTATTGTTTGAGCATGTGACGGTGTTAAATCAAGTCCTTCAATATTTTTTACCACAAGTTGTTGATTTTCTTTTGAAAGATATGAAAGTTCTACAGCAGGGTTAAATGCAATCTTTTTTCCATCACTTCTTAAACCATCGACCATATCTCGCAACGGTTCAATTAATTCAGTTAAACGAATAAATCGTTGAATCTGTGTCCTTGTGTTGCCAACATCTTCTGCCCAACTTGGGTAGAAGTTATATCACTTCTTTTACCTTGATGTTTCATTGCATCTAATTTCAATTTGTAAGCAAATCCTCTTTCAGTTGGTAAAATGTTTTCCCTTTGTATATTTGAATCAACCATAATGATTGTTGCTTGGTCATCAGTAAGTTCTCTTACAATAGCCTGTATCTTTTCTTGACCATTTACCATTGCTGCATTCATTCTTCTATGACCAGATATCATTTCGTATCCGTGACCATTTGGATGTGGTCTTACGAGAACAGGAACTAAAATACCATTTTCTGAAACACTTTTTACAAGTTCAGACATCTGTTCATCATTTCTAACCCTAAACGGATGATTTTTAAACTCCTGAATATCTTCGACAGGAACTTCCATTATCTTCTCTAGTTTTGCCTCCTGTCTTTGTTCTTCGTTGGTAAATAAATCATCGTACGTAGGAACTCTTATGTCGTTTATGCTCTTTTTCGGCATTTAAGATGACCTCCTTTGTAAAAGCTTCATAAGCTTTAGTTGCTGCACCTTTTGGATCATATTGAAATATACTTTCTCCTATTCCTGTACTTTCTGCTGCCTTTGTACATCTTGGAATTGTTGTATCAAATACCTTAATATGCCCTCCAAAGTTTTCTCTAACTTCATGTGTGATTTTCTTTGATAGATTGGTTCTTTCATTTGTCATCGTAATCAACACACCTTCAATTTTTAAATCATGGTTAAGGTTTCTTTTAACCATATTAATCGACCTTAATAAGTCAGCCATACCTTCAACAGCATAAGGCTCTGCCTGTACAGTTATAACAACTTTATCTGAAGCAGTAAGAGCATTAATAGGTAGATTATCCAGTGATGGATTTGTATCTATAATGACATAATCATAATCATCTTTTACGGTATCAATAAATCTTTTCAATACCGTTTCTCTACACATAGCACTTTCTAATTTAGAATTTATTCCTGCAAGAGAAATATTTGATGGAACAATATCCACATTTTCATCACTATGAAGTATTAACTGTTCTCTATCAAGTGGTATGTCTTCAATAACTGATACGATAACATCCTTCATAGATAGAGGATATTGTGTACTGTCATAAAATCCAAATGCTTTTGTTGAATGTCCTTGTGGATCTAAATCTAACAACAATACCTTTTTGTTATTTAATGCAAGACATGCACTTAAACTAACAGATGTCATTGTTTTACCTACCCCACCCTTTTGATTTGCAATTGCTATTACTTCGCTCATTTGTAATCACCCCTATCTTTATATATAGCATTAAATTGACCTCCTTTCTTTTTTGCCAATCAATGATTGGCTATGTAAAAAAGCCATCTACTATGATGACTTTTATATGCTATCTTTCTTGTTGTTTATGTTTTGTATTTTTACTGTAGTCTTTTAATGGAACTTTCTTATCCATTACATGCTCTCTAAGTTTAAAAAAATTATCATGACTTTCAGAAGCAATGATATAGTCAAAACAGAATTTTCCTCTGTCGGCTGATGGTTCAACTGTGCTTAAATACCTTTTATTATTAAAAGAAGAATATATAAAAGCATCTCCAACCACTAAATCTTTAGCAAGTCTTATATTACCCTCATAGAATAAAACGAAGGGTGGACATGCAATTTGTTTCAAAACTGTAGGATAGTTGTTATCTAAAATTGTTACATACTTTGTTTTCAATCCTCTTTTTAATTTAATAAATTCATTTTCATCTACAGGAACTTTTGCTTTTATATCATTATATATTTTTTCAAAGTCACCATCATGCTTCAAAGCAAAATAAAGCAATACATTATTCATAAATTCATCACCTCCTTTATATGAAAAAAGGAGATCCATTTTGAATCTCCTTTGCTTATTAAATTGTTTACTTAGTCCCTTTTAATTTCTAATATGTTATCTAGTTTGTTAGAAAAGCCCTATTTTTGTTAGATAAAAAATCAAGAAAAGTTCCTCACTTTGTTAGAAAGAAAAAAGGATATTTAATAAGTAATAATACCTATCAAACATCCTATTTTTAATAGAAAAACCAATAAAAATGGCGGCACTTATGGGATTTGAACCCATGACCTTACGCTTAGGAGGCGCATGCTCTATCCAGCTGAGCTAAAGCGCCACATCTTTTTTCTGCCCGTTATAGCTCATTTAGGCTAGATACTGCTCTACGCTTAGGAGGCGATTGCATTATCCAGCTATGCTACGAGGACAAAGCCTCTATTATCCTAACAAATATTTATTTAAAATACAATCTATGTATCTAATTCTTTCATTTTATTACGAAAGTCAATGATATCATTAAAAAGCATACGAATGACACAAATCATTGGTACTCCTAGGAACATTCCAATAAAGCCAAAGAAATGTCCAAAGACGGTAATAGAAAGTAAAACCCAAAATGGTGAAATACCAACAACATCTCCTAAAATCTTTGGTCCTAAGAATAAACCATCAAATTGTTGTAAAGCAAAGACAAAAACTAAGACCGCTAAAGCATGGAATAAATCTCCTGTCATCAAGGCTACAAGAACAGCAGGAAACCCACCGATAAATGGTCCAAAATAAGGAATCATATTCGTAATCAAAATAAAGACAGCAAGAATTGGGAAGAATTTTACTTTTAAAATAGCGAGTCCAATAAATGCGATAATACCAATAATTAACGAATCTAAGAATTTACCATAAATAAATTGTCCAAAGATTCGATGTGAGCGTACTGCATAATCATGAATAAGTTCTATTTTTTCTTTTGACATAAAAAGCGAACATAAGCGATCAAAGATACTTACTAATTTTTTTGCTTCAATTAAAACATAAGGTGTAAATATTAAACCTAAAACAGCAGTAATAATCGTACTACCTGCTTTAAAGATTGTCCCAAGTGTCGCAATAGGATCAATAGCTTCAATTGAATTAACATATTTAACAACCATTTCATCTATCTTAATGATAACTTCACTGGCAAGATTACTTCCTAAATAAGTTTCCAATGTTTTTTCAAAGTTTTTAATATACAAGGTTAAATTATCCGCAATATTGACAACATAATTGACAAGTGCTGGAATGATTGCAATCATTAAAACAACAATAATTAAAACAAAGACAACAAAAACAAAAATAGAAGAAATTGTATGACTATATTTAATAAGCTTTTTATTTTGAAAAGAGTCTAAAAACATTTCAAATTTATAAACCAATGGTTGTAAAAAATAAGCAAGTATTGCTCCTACAATCAAAGGAATAAAAGCTGATAAAATATTGGAAAATAATGAAATATCAAATGTTTTATAAATAAAAATAATAACACACGCACACAAAATAATTCCTACATAATTCTTTACTGTCCTCATTTTAAACCACCTCAAACTTTTTTCCATTATATCACACTCTCTATATTTTTACGATGCTTATTCCAACTTCTTAATAATCTTCTTATATAATAAATACTCATTTTTTCATAAACTTCTTGAGTCTTTAAATCTACTAAACAATAATCTTGTTCATATTTTATAATGGTCAAACCATAATGATATAAACCACTAATGATATCAATATCCAATAAAAAAACCTCCTTTACACATTCTATGTATAAAGTGAGGTATTATAATAAATAAATAATAAATAGCTTAAAGACAACAAAAAGCCACCTATAACATCAGAAAAATAATGTACACCTAAATAGATACGACTTAATCCTATTAAAAAAATCATCATCATTAAAAATATTTCTATTACTTTTTTATATTTTAGAGAGCTTTTTTGAACTTCAAGAACTAATAATCCATAACCAATCATTGCTGACATACTATGACCACTTGGGAAACTATAGTTTGTTTCTTTAACTAAATGATATATTTGAGGTGGTCTTGGTCTTTTAACCAAAGCTTTAATTATACGATTCATTCCTTGAATAATTAACAAGTGAATTCCTACCCAAATATCTTTTTTATTTTTTAGAATCACTAAAGTTAAAACAAGAATCACATAAAACCAAGTACTTCCAAGGGTTGAACAAAGTTTAAAAAAGGATGTCATAAAATCACATTTTAAATTTTGAACCAAATGATAAATGAACCAATCTATTGATTGAATGACTTGATATTTAATCAAAAAGTAATCAATGATAAATAAACAAAGAGGAATCATAAATAAAAATTTCTTTTTCATCTTATTCTTCTATTTCTAATTGATAAACTTTTTCAAAGACTTTAATAAGCATACCATAAAGCTTTTCATTACTACTACTAATTAAAAAACCATAAATACGCTTTGTGAGTGCTTTATATAATTTAGGATCATTAAATCCTAAATGTACATTTAAAAGTTCAATTTGTTCCTTTTGATTTGATTTTAATAACAAATAAACAGTAATAACATATACCTTAGATAAATATTCAATAACATAACTTCTTTGTCTTCTACTCTTTAATGAATAAACATCATATAAATCCCATAAGCTTTTCATTAAATCAACATAACTATTTGATTTAGAAATATGAATTTTTCGACGTGTTCCATAACAATGGAAAGGAACATTTAAATAATACATTGATTTAATATAAGGAATTGTTCCATAAACTGTTAATTCATTATAAAAAATATTTTCTTCATCTGTATTTATCTTTTTTAAAGTACTTGTTTTAATAATGACTGAACCTAAATCAATTTGAAAATGTTTATGAAACGCTTTAATATTATGCCATTCAAAAATTGTTTCCATTGGAAAAACATTTTTATAAGAGACACGTTTTTCTTTTTCTTGGGGAATAACATATTTATAATCAGTAACAAGCAAATCTAAATTAGCTTGAATTCGAATAAAGTCACGAATCGTTTCAATAACACTTACGAGTGAAGGTTGATCTAAATAATCAAAGCATTGAAGTATTTTGAAATAAAGGCCCTCACTATGTTCTAGAGCTATTTTTAAAAAAGGAACATCTTCCCTTGTTGTAATAACTTTTACAGTTTCAGGATAAGCTTCTTCATATTCTTTAGCTACTTGTAATGTTTCGTCATGTGAATGACGATCGACAATTAATACTTCTACTTCATCTTTCATTAAAAGACATGAATTAATGGCTTTATGCATTTCCATGATTGAGTTATAACAAGGTATACATACTGTTAATAATTTCATAATTTAATCCTCCAAAAATATTTTATCATAATTCATCTATTAGTACACGTATTATTGCATTTCCTTTGATTTTGTGCTATTTTATTAAAGTATTTATAAGGAGGAAATAATATGCATTTTGTCATTAATGTATTTGTTGCTGGAGTATGTTTTATCTCTCTTATTTTATTTAAAGAGATTTTTAATAAAGTTATGAAAGTATTATTAAGTGTTGTTGGATGTGGAACTTTATCTTATGCACTTTCTATCCTTGTTAAAAAATGTGGTGAATGGTTTGGTTGTTGGTCTGGAGATGCTAAATATATTAAAGGCAATTTCTTATGGATCTTACCAATCGTTTTAGTTATTTACATTATTATTTGTTTTATCATTGCTAAAAAAAATAAAGCTTCAAATTAAGCTTTATTTTTTTATACCTACAGCTTTTTTTGCTAAGCTATCTGCGACTTCATTATAGTAATCTCCGCTATGTGCCAATACCTTTTGAAAATAAATATCTATCTCTTTTTTCATTTCTTGTATTGTTTTTACATAATTTTGTGTTTGTTCTTTATTTGCTTTCCATAGACCCGTAGCCCACTTTTCAATACCTTCATAATCATAATAAATGCAAATAGACTCATAATGATGATCAATTGCATAAGCAATAGCTTTCATACATCCTAAAATTTCTCCTGAAACATTTCTCATAGATGCATAATCTGGTTGATTTCCTTTTCCAAGTAACTGTTTAATGACTTGTTGTCCTTCAATTAAAACACAACCATAACCATATTCTTTGGTTTTAATATTATAGCTACCATCAACATAAGCAAGTAATCCTAAATCATCACTCACTTTTCTTTCTTCTTTTTTTATAAATGCTTTTGCCTCTTCTTCATTTGTAAAAGATTTATAAACTGCTCCTGAATAACCATTAACTTGTTCTTTACATTCATCCCATGACATATAAATTCCTGGTTTTTTTCCTTCTTTTACTGCATAAAATTTTGCCATAATAAACTCCTTTGCTTATTCTATTTTATTATAATCATTGAAACAATGATTGTATATCTTTTTTAATTGTTTTAAAATGTATATAGTATATTTAAGTGAGGTAGTAACATGAAACGTTGTCTTATTATTATTAATCCATCATCTGGAAAACATATTATTCAAAATAAACTAGATCGTATTATTGGTCAATTAACATTACAAAACATTGTAGAACATTTTGAAATATTTTATACAGAAAAAAAAGATGATGCCTATTATAAAGCAAAAGACTGTGATGAAAATCAATATGATTTTATCATGTCTGTTGGTGGTGATGGTACTTTAAATGAAGTTATTTCTGGAATGGTTGATAGTCATAAAAAAATTCCTTTATGTATTTTAGCAGCAGGTACCGTTAATGATTTTGCTAATTATTTAAATATTCCAAGTTCAGTAAATGGTATTGTGGAAATGATTAAAAACTTTAATGTTATTTCGAGTGATGTAGGAAAAATTAATAATCAATATTTCATTAATGTTGCTGCTGCAGGAATGTTTTCAGATATTTCTTTTGTGGTATCAAAAGAAGAAAAGAAAAAGTTTGGTCCATTAGCTTATTATTTTAAAGGCATGACCCAACTTCCTCAACAGTTATCTACAAATCTACATCTTAATGTAACGGTTGATGATGAAAGTTTTGAAGAAGATGCTTACATATTTGCCATCACAAATACCAATCGTGTCGGTGGTTTCGATGGTATTATTCCTTTTGCAGATATCAATGATGGTAAATTAGATTTAGTGATTGTAAAAAGATGTTCAATCACAGATTTAATTGCACTCATTAAAGATTATCGTTTTGGTAAACACGATAAGAGTCCTTTTATCCATTATATTCAAGGACAACATATTCACATTACTTGTGATCAAGATCTTACAATGGATATAGATGGTGAAGAAGGCACACATCTTCCTATTGATGTACATAATTTACAAAAATCAATTCAATTATTAGTTCCTTTAAAATAATTAATTATATAAAAAAGGTTTCACTATTATATTTGATAACAGTTGAAATCTTTTTTAGTTCTAGTTAATAATTCTTAAAACATCTTCTTCATTTCTTACATTAAATATGTTTAATGTAAGAACATTTAATTTTTCTAGCGATGTATTTGTAAGTTGTTTTTCTAAAAAAATTGATAAAGTTCCTAGTTTCACTTTAAGCAGTTCTTTTTAAGTATTGAGTTTTCCTTCATCTCTCATTCTTTGAAATAATTGATCCATTGCCTTACACATATTGATTTCATCTCCTTCTGGTAAGTCTTCTCTTCTAATATTTGTACGTGTAAATGTTACCGCCATCATGAAGCTTTCTGTTTCAATTTTACGATTTTCTCTTAATCCTTCATAACTTCCTGCAAACATACTTTGACTAATTTCTACGACATCTTTTAATCTTCGATTCGTAAGCTTTCTTGCATCCATTGTTTTAAGGTCGATAACAGGTAGTCTCCAATCATTGATATTAGGTTCCATCTCTGATGGTATACTTTTCAATGTTTCTTTTAATGTTTCTGGCAACTTCCATTCTTCATCTCCCGTATAGAACACAAAGCTTCCTACTGGATAGACTTCTTTTTTACTTTCAACTTGATTGATATAAGTCATCGCATCATAGTTGAGTAAGCGAAAAATCATATTTTTATCAAAAGTGCTTTGGTGTTCAACTCCGATAATCACATAATCTCCATGGATACCTGCTTTTCTTACGACATCCCGATATCTTTTGATCTCTGTTGGATCATCTACATTTCCTATCAAGGTCGACAGATCATTTTCTCTTGAAACAAGTTCTTCTGGTTTAATGACCTGTCTTCCTTGAAAAAAAGCATAATTACAGAGATCGGCAAAACATCCTTCATCTCTAAGTAGTTTTTTACAGGTACTATCACTGGTATTTCTTTCTTTAATGCACATCCTCTTTCCTCCTTATATAAATTTTTTTATATTAAGGTTTCATACATCGCTTTTTATTTGTATTTTTTATAATATTTATAAGGAGCTTTCTGATTTAATTGTATCATATGCTTAAAGATAATTCGTCTCAAATTTGTTTCACATTTGTCTCATTTCTATTATCATTTTATCTTTCTCTTTTCCTTCTTTCAATGGACAAATAGTCCAAAAAAAGAAGTCCCTTAGGACTTCTTGAAATATGTTTATCAAGTTTTATTTAATCACTCTTACATTAATAATTCCTTCAGCTGCTTCGATACGTTCAATAATATCTTGACGTACATCATCATTTGTATCAATTAATGTATAAGCATAATCCCCACGAGAACGGTTCACCATATTTTCTATATTTAAGTTGTGATCAGCAAATAATTTAGAAATACGTGCCAAGATATTTGGCATATTTTTATTGGTAATACATAGTCTTACTCTTGATTCTCTTGGTTGATTAACAGCTGGGAAATTCACAGAATTTTTAATATTTCCATTTTCTAAGAAATCTTTTAGTTCTTGAACAGCCATTTTCGCACAGTTATCTTCACTTTCAGGAGTAGAAGCTCCTAAGTGAGGTAATACAATAATATTATCTTTTCCAATTAATTCTTGTGAAGCAAAATCAGTTATATATTTACTTAATTTACCTGATTCAACTGCTTCTAATAAATCCTCGTTTACAACTAAATCCCCTCTAGCAAAGTTTAATAAACGTGCTCCGTCTTTCATTAATGCAAACTTTTCTTTATTTAACATACCCTTTGTATCTTTAGTACTTGGTACATGGACAGTAATGTAGTCACATGTTTTAAATATTTCATCCATATCTTTTGCTTGACGTACATGTTTTGATAAAGCCCAAGCAGAATTGACAGACATAAATGGATCATATCCATAAACTTCCATTCCTAGTTTATTAGCTGCATTTGCAACTAAAACTCCAATAGCACCTAAACCAATGACCCCTAATTTTTTACCTTCGATTTCAGGCCCTACAAAGTTTGATTTTCCTTTTTCTGCTGTCTTTCCTACATTTTCATCATCCTTTAAAGTATTGACCCATTCAATACTTTCAACGATCTTACGACTTGATAAAAATAAAGCACATAAAACAAGTTCTTTTACCGCATTCGCATTTGCCCCCGGTGTATTAAAAACAACAATTCCTTTTTCTGAACATTTTTCAACAGGAATGTTATTGACCCCCGCACCAGCTCTCGCAATTGCTTTAACATTTTTTGTAAATTCATATTCATGTAAAGATGCACTTCTAAGTAAAATAGCATCTTCATTTTCTAACGTTTCCCCATATTCATAATCTTCATTAAAATAATCCAATCCTACTGAAGATATTTTATTCATCAATTTAACCTTATACATACTTGACTCCTTATCGATTATTTTCTTCAAATTCTTTCATAAATGCGACAAGTTTTTCAACACCTTCATATGGCATTGCATTGTAAATAGAAGCACGAATTCCCCCTACAGAACGATGACCTTTTAAATTTGTCATGCCTGCTTCGATACTTTCTTTAACAAACTTCGCATCTAAATCTTTATTTGGTGTTGTAAAAGTCACATTCATAAGTGATCTATTTTCTTTATCACTATGTGCTTTATAGAAAGTCGATTGATCTAAATAGTCATAAATTAATTTAGCTTTCTTTTCATTTCTTTCTTTCATAACTTCTAATCCACCTAAAGAATCAATCCATTCAAGAACAAGTCCTAAAACATAAATTGCATAAGCTGGTGGTGTGTTATACATTGAATCATTTTTGATCATCAATTTATAATCTAATAAAACAGGTGTTGTTTGGGCAACATCTTGAAGTAAATCTTCACGAATAATTGCTACTCCTAATCCAGCAATTCCCATGTTCTTTTGAGCACCCGCATAAATCATCCCATATTTACTTACATCTACTGGTTTTGATAAAATATTAGATGACATATCCGCAATAATTGGTACGCCATTTGTTTCAGGAACATATTTCCATTCTGTTCCATAAATTGTGTTATTGGCACAGATGTGTAAATAAGATGCATCTTTAGATAAATCTAATTCATCTTGTGTTGGAATATGTTTAAAATCATTGCTACTACCATCATAAACAATATGAATATCCCCATATTTTTTTGCTTCTGCAGCTGCTTTTTTACTAAAAGCACCTGTAATCGCATAATCAGCTTTCCCATTCTTTAAAAGATTTAAAGGAACCATTGAAAATTGTTGAGTTGCTCCCCCTTGAATAAAAACAATTTTATAATTGTCAGGAACATTCATCACTTTCTTTAATAATCCTTTTGTTTTTTCAAAGATATCTAAGTAGGAAGAGGATCTATGACTCATCTCCATTACAGACATACCACTGCCTTCATAATTCAACATTTGTTTTGCTGCTTTTTCAAGTACAGCAACAGGCAACATTGAAGGACCTGCTGAGAAATTGTAAACTCTTTTTTCAGTCATATATAAAACCTTCCTTTCTTATTTGTATTGCTAACATTATATTGTATACAATTTTGTTTGTCTAGTGAAATTGTATAAAATCATACAATTTATAATTTATTATTAAATAGATAAAAAATTATAAGTAAAAAGACAGATTACTCTGCCTTATATATATGCCAAACAAAAAGAATCATGCCAATCATTAGAGATACCATTGCCACAATCAAATAAGAATCAATACTTATAGATGAAATAGGAATATTTAACATCTTAATATAAAAAGATTTTGATATTTCAATTAATCCTATCATCATATAATCAATCACGCCTTTTACTAAAAGAACTATTGAAAAAACCAAAGAAAAACCTGATTTATTTAAATTATATAATCTAAAAAAACATAATAATATCCACAATAAAATAATTATTCTAAAAAATATTGATTGCATAATCGAATAAATAAAAACAAAGATTTTTGAAAAAGAACTTAACTTATTTTTCATACGATGAATCATTTTATTCCAAAATTGATTTTGTTTTAAAATATTCATAATTTGTTTTTCTTCAATAGATATATTCAATTCATCTTTGATCATTTTTTTACATGATGTAGAAAATTTTTGTAATTCTTTTTGATCTAATTTTATTTTATTTTTATTGGTATTTCGCATAGATTGATCAAAAGCATATCTATTTAATTGATAAAGAGCATCACTCTTTTTTATTTTATTTTGTAACTGATTTATTTGTTGAAAATTTGCATCTGTTTCTTCGTCTATAATTAAATCAATAATTTGATTGACAATAAGTGAATTAATATAATTATCACTGATTGTCTTTACACAAATTGTTTGAAATGTCATGGAAATTGTTAGTAGACACATTAAAGCGATAGCAACAATACAAGTTTTTAATTGTCTCTTTTTTTGCATTAAACTCACCTTATTTTTATTATACCTAATAATACAAAAAAAGAAACTGTTCTTTAAAGATGTAAAAAACAATTTCTATCATGATGATTATAAATCCCAATTGCTTCTAAATAAGAATAGATTGTAATACTTCCTACAAATGACATACCTTTTTTCTTTAAATCCTTAGAAATTTGATCTGATAACGTACTCGTTGTTTCATTTTCTTTTTTTTCATAAATAATTTTATCATTTGTATAAGCCCATAAATATTTAGAAAAAGAACCATATTCTTTCTGTATTTCAATAAATATTTGTGCATTTTTAACTGCCGCTTTAATTTTTCTAGAATTACGAATGATTTTTGGATTATTCATTAACTCATTTATTTTGCAATCATCATACATTGCTATTTTATTAACATCAAATTGATCAAAAGCCTCTTTAAAAGCTTCTCTTTTATGTAAAATAGTGATCCAAGAAAGCCCTGCTTGAAATGTCTCTAATAAAAACATTTCATACAATTTTTGATCATCATAAACAGGTTTTCCCCATTCATGATCATGATAATCAATATAAAGAGGATCATCATTGACCCATGAACATCTATGCATTTTTAACCTTTCTAAAATCAGTTAATTCAATTTGATACTCTTTAAGCCAATCTTTTAACCATGATGAACATAGAAAATCACATTCCATTGCCCTAATAAGCGTAAAAGATGAATGTGTTAGAATATATTGATCTAAATACCCTGGATGGAAAACCATCACGGATACATCATGATTTCTAATAAATTCTAAACTGTTTTCAATATATTCTTTTGGATCATAAAGCATTTGTTCATTAAGCTTGGCCATTGCAATACCATAAATATTATTTTCTTTTTCAAACTCTTGATCAAATAAAACATTTTCATAAAAAAGACCATATTTTTTAGCCACATTTCTTAAAGCTATAAAAAAGTTTTGTGAAATAACAGCATGACATTCAAAATAATCAGGATCTTTTCCAGTGATTTCTTTAAAACGTAAATATTGTGCTTCAATTTCCATCTCAGCTTCTTCAATAACTACTGTATCTTCTTTTCTACTTCTAATTTCTCTTGATGAACAAAATTCACCATTTTCTTGAACTAAAGATGGTATAAGCTTAGGATCAGTTAAGGGTCTTCCCACACAAATATTTGTATGTTGCCCTAAAGCAATATCAAAATCTTTTACAAGTTCATACCCATGGTTTGCATGTTCCATATTTGTCATCATCCCAACACTTGTAATAACACCCTCTTTAACTGCTTTATAAATTCCTAAATTGACTGCTTCACTAAATCCTAAATCATCAGCTCTCATAATCAATTTCATACTTTTGTCTCCTTTTCCTATCTTTAAGATAACTTTTAGCTTTCGCATATGTTTTTATATTTTTTTCTTTAATTGTTCTAATATGTTGAATAACATCTTTATTTAAAACAATACTTCTTTCTTTATGATAAGGATTAATGATAATTCCATCAAGTTTATCTTGATTTAAACACATTCTAGAATAATCATCAAAACTATAAACTGAACCTTTTTTATTTTTACATTTTTGATCTTTATTCATTTCTAATTGACTTGTATAAATTGGATAATATTTTTTATCATTTATTTGATAAATAGGAAAATCTTGATAATCAAATACAGCTAAAAAATAAGCTCTTGTCGCAAGTTGTTCAAATAAAATATCTAAATAATCATAGTGTTGATGATTAACTTGGTCTAATAAAAATTGAAGATAAGGATTATAAACTTCTTCTCGAGAAGAAGCTAAATGATTATTTTTATTCGTAAAGATATACCCTTGATCTATTTCTTCTTGAAAACGTTGATCAATCAATAATGCATAATAATTTTGCTTAGAATCTACTTCTATCCATTCTTGAATCTCTACTTTTTCTTCATAACCATAAGGACCTATCAAAAATAAAGAATCTAATTTTTGTATAATTCCATCAACTATTCCTAAAACAAACAATTCACCATTTTTATGTTTATAAATTCCTTCAACACAAAAAGAAAAGTACTCCTCTTTTTCAATTTTACTTTCTTTCTTAAATAATTTCATAGCATCACACCCTTTAACTATTATATTTATTTTATTTGTATTTTACATGAACTTTAAATAAGCTTTTAAAACCTTTAAATGTGCCGTTGATAAAGGTAAAGCCTCTATTTCCTCTAAAGTATACATTCCTTCTATTTCATGTTCTAAAACAAAATGATAAACATGCATAAACCATGTACGATGACTAAAAACATGTTTAATATCTTTAATATGTGCTTGAATTATTAAATCTTGATGATACTTTTCTTGAAAAGAAGAAACAAAACTATAGGGACTTTCAACATCATATTGTACAAAACCATAGAAATTTTCTAATAATCCCCCTGGTGGATTTTGAATAAATAAATATTTATCTTGATAAGTGATGATTCCTGTAATATAACTTATCTCTTGTTTTTTTATTTTTTTTATATTAATAGGTAAAACATCCATTTGTTTATTTTTAAAAGCTAAACATTCTTTTTGAATCGGACAACGAGAACAAAGTGGATGGACAGGTTTACAAATCGTTGCCCCTAAATCCATCATTCCTTGATTAAAAGCAGAAGCATCTTGATTTAAAATCAATTCTTGAACTATTTGATAGATTTTCTTTTGTACTTTTGTTTCTGCTATATTTTCTTTAAGCAAATAATAACGACTGATAATTCTTAAAACATTGCCATCTACAGCTGGAACTTGCTTTCCATAAGCAATTGAACTAATAGCACCGGCAGTATATTCTCCAATTCCTTTTAAAGATAAAATATCATTATATTCATTAGGAAATTTCCCTTGATATTTTTCAACAATTATTTGAGCACTTTCATGTAAATGCTTCGCACGTCGATAATATCCTAAACCTTCCCACATTTTATAGACTTCTTCTAAAGAAGCGCTGGCAAGTGCTTCAATTGTAGAAAATTTTTCTAGAAAGCGCTCATAATAAGGGATAACTGTTTCTGTCGTTGTTTGTTGTAACATGATTTCACTAATCCAAATATGATAAGGATCTTGATCTTTTCTCCAAGGAAAATCTCTTTTATTTTGTTGATACCATTTAATTAATTCTTTTTGCATTTTATTCACCTTTTTTATTTTAAAGGAAATAAATTTACTTGAAAAGAAAAATATAGCTAAAGCCATATTAAATAATCATTAATAATGTTCCAACAATCATACTCATTAAACCAATAAAAGATTTTTTATTTAATCTTTCATGGAAAACAACATAAGAGAAAATAATTGTTACTACAATACTTAATTTATCTATTGGTACTACAATACTTGCCAGTCCTAATTGTAAAGCTCGATAATAACAAAGCCATGATAGTCCTGTAGCAATACCTGATAAACAAATAAATAACAATTCATGGTGATCTATCTCTTTTAATGTATGTTGTTTATGAGTAACAAAAACAACAACCCATGACATAAATAAAACAACAACTGTACGAATTGCAGTACCTAAATTAGAATCGATATTTTGCATACCTACTTTACCTAATATTGATGTTAAACTTGCAAAGATAGCTGAAAGTAAAGCATAGATCAACCAACTCTTATGATGATTTGCTGATGTACTTTCTTTTTGATCTATCATCATATATGTACCAATCCCTATTAAAATAACACATACTCCTTTTAATAAAGTCATTTCTTCTTTTAAGAAAATAAATGCTAAAATCATTGTAAGAATTGTACTTGATTTATCAATTGGAACTACTTTATTAACATCTCCTAATTGTAAAGCTTTAAAATAACAAAGCCAAGATGCTCCAGTCGCAAAACCTGATAAAATTAAAAATAACCATATTTTATTTGAAATTGTTGAAATTTGATTTTGGCTTTGAACAATGAAAACCATTAGCCATGAAAAGATAAGCACAATAATTGTTCTTAAAGCAGTAGCAACATGTGAATCTGTTTTTTTAATTCCACATTTTGCTAGTATTGAAGTTATCCCAGCAAACAAAGCTGAACCAAATGCATATAAAATCCACATAATAATTTCCCCTCAGCCATTATATATCTAATATTTATCTTTGTTAACAAAGATAAAAGAAACATAACAATTAATTAACAAAAACGAATACTATTTGAGTATTCGCTTTAATAACTTAGATTTTTCTATTACTTTTTGACAATTTATTTGATATAATCGATGATCTTTTACCCAATATTTTATACGATCAGAAGACTTCATTAAGCATATTGCTCCAACAATAAAAAATGGTACTTGAGGAACAACAGGAAGCAATAAGCCTATAAAACCTAATAATATAAAAAACAATCCTATTACAAACAATAAACTACGATAAACATATCTTAACTTCATTCTATTGCCTCCTTTATTAACTAAAGAAAGCATAGAAAAGTTATATGAACAACTCGTGAACAATTTCTAAATAAATTCTAAACAATTCTTAATAAATCCTTTGGTTTTTCAAATACGTATGTTGCTGGTATATTTTGACTACCAACACTTCCCCACTTAGCTAATCCAAAATCTATACGTGCATTTTTTGCTACTTCATCAGCAATCTTCCCATAAGTTGTTACTTCACCGTAAGGAATTTCACATAGAATTTTCCAAATCTCTTTTCTAAATTTGCTTCCTTGCGGTTTAAGTAATAACCTATTTATATTTGGTTTCTCTCCATTAAAATAATAATCCAACCACTTTTTTGTTTTATTAAGTATTTCAATCTGAACATTATAAATTGGTTCTTCTTTTAATGTTGCTTGAAAATACTTTTGTCCTTCTAACCACAAATCAATTAAATATTTTTCACACTAACTAAAAATATTTTTCCTATAGGTGAGTGATAAATTGTTCGATAATACATAATATATTTCTCCTTTGTATCAATTATATCAGTAAACAAAAAGGATATCATCATGATATTCTTCATTATATTATTAATAATTTTTAGCATTTACTTCAAAATAAGCTTGTGGGTGATCACATACTGGACAAACTTCAGGTGCTTTTTCACCAACAACAATATGTCCACAATTACGACATTCCCAAACCTTTACTTCACTTTTAGCGAAAACTTCTTGCATTTCTACATTATGCAATAATGCTCTATAACGTTCTTCATGATGTTTTTCGATTTCTTCAACCATACGGAATTTAGCTGCTAATTCTGGAAAACCTTCTTCTTCAGCAGTTTGCGCAAAACCTTCATACATATCTGTCCATTCATAATTTTCACCTTCAGCTGCTGCAGCTAAGTTTTCAGCAGTATTACCAATACCATTTAATTCTTTAAACCACATTTTAGCATGTTCTTTTTCATTATCTGCTGTTTTTAAGAATAAAGATGAAATTTGTTCAAAACCTTCTTTTTTTGCTTTTGAAGCGAAGTAAGTATATTTATTTCTTGCTTGTGATTCTCCTGAAAAAGCTTCCATTAAGTTCTTTTCTGTTTGTGTTCCTGCATATTTATTAGCCATGTGTATTTCCTCCTTTTATTCCTTGTTAGGAATAATTCCTATTTATATTTTAATCTTTGTTCTTTCTTTTGTCAATTAAAAAAGGAGAAAGAGAATTTCTCCTCCTATCACTAGCATGATTGCAATAGAAAATGAACTCATATATGGAGAGGGATTAGTGATAGACACATTTCTATGTGCATTTTAATCATACTCTCTTTTAGAATCAGCTTTTTATTTTGGAACAAATTGGTCTTATTTGTATCTTCTTATTATACTATCTCTTGGATTATCTAAATGATATTCTTTTGCCCACTTTCTAAAATGTCGATTAATATATTGATTAAGTTGAACCATATCTCGTTTATTAAGATAGATGTCAACCAATCCAAGAGGATCTTCTAATGGATAAGCTTTAATTCTTTCCATCATTTGATAAACAACTTCATTATTCATAATTTGAAAAGAATATGTATCATGTTGTGTAACAATATCTAAATCCACATAGTAATTCATATGTACTTCCATGAATTTCATATATCCAATTGAACTGGACATTGATAGTTTAAAGTATTTGACATCACTGTATTTTATTTTTGTCTGAAATTATTGAAGAAAATCTTTATAAAAATATAAACGATCATAAATCGTTCCATAATCTAAATCATTATCTACTGCTATTTTAACTTTTTTTCTTTTAATATAATTATTAATTTTTTCATCTATATGATCTAAATCAAGTTGTCGTTGTTTTATCAAATCTTTTTTATTTTCCAAAACATCTCTAATTGATTTCTTTTTATTAATAATCTGTTTGATTTCTTCTATAGTGACGTCCATCTCTCTTAATAGGAGAATAAACTTAATTTTTGAAACATCATCTTGATTATAACATCGATAATTATTGTTATCTCTTAATGGTTTCACTAAACCTTCATTTTCATAATAAATCAACGTTTTCTTTGTAATATCTAACATTTCTTCTACTTCATGTGTTGTCATAGTTATCACCTCTACTTATATTAAACAGTATGACCTTAGGATATAGTCAAGTAATTTATTAATTTAAAATGAAAATAGTAGATGTGCTCTACTATTCTAATAATTCTAAAACTCTTTTTTGAATAATTTCTTCCAACTGGAATATAAGATATGTTTTCATTTGTAAAAAGTAAACATGTTGAACAAAGCTTTCCTTTCCATTTAGAAAGCCCATAATCCACATAATGTAAATCCATTGTTTTTGCAATTTGTGAAGCATAATATTCACTATAAGGATCTAAGCCACTATTCGCAAATCCTTCTGTTCCTGATTTATAAAGAAAAATATTATTTTTTATTCTCCTCTGTGATTTAGCAAGCATTCCATTTGTTGTAAATTCAGGTGATGATCTAAATGAAGTTCTTGTATAACTTCCATATCCTGTAAAAGCAATAGAAGCAATGTTGGTATTAAAAGAATTATGATAAAGATTTTTATCTTTAAATAAGTCTTTACAATTTTCTTGTACAACCCAATAACTATCATTCAATGATAAGCCTTGACATATATCAATAATACCTTTTGTATCTTTCTCATTTAATCCTAATCGTGATAAAAAATTAGAAGCATAGGCTCTATTTCTAGAAATTGTCCTTTTTTGAAGCCATTTTTTAATCCTTCATTACTTAATTCTAAATCTAATGGTAAAAGATCGTGTAAATTTTGATTAACAGCATCAATAAAAATTTCTAATCCATTATTTGTATTTTTCATAGAAAAATACAATAAATCATTATCATACTGTTTTAAAATATAATTCATGAAAAACACATCCTTTCAAAAAAATAGTTATTTAATAATTTCCATCCAACATAAATAATCTGCAATCTTTACCTTCATTCCTTCTAAAATATAAACTCTTTGAAGTGGTGTTACTAAAGATTCTAATGTTCGCCAAAATACTTTTTCACTTAATTCTTTATTATTTATATAGAATTTCATTTTGTTTACCAACCTTTTTCTTTTTCTCAACATTTAATAGTATATCATTCCCTTAAATCTCAAACAAGGTGACTTAAATCGCTCTTTTTAAGAAAAATGTTGCTAATTGAATAAACACCAATATATTGAAGGCTAATCAGATGCTCAAAAAGAATATATTTCAGATAATGATTAAAATATCAATAAAGGTTGGTGTTTATAATGATTACTGAAAAACAACGTTATTTTTGTAATGACTGTCATAGATTTTTTAGTGAAAACACTAAAACATTATTTTTCTGTTCTCATTTTACAAAAGATCAATGGCTCAAATTTATTGATTACGAAATAAGTGGTTTAACACTAAAATGAAGCTTATTTTATGAATATATCGATAACAACATGTTTTTATATGAGACATAAGCTTTATAAAGTAGCATCACAAATCATTCAAGAACAAAAATTAAGTGATGAAATAGAAATCGATTCTCAATATTTAAGTATCAATCTTAAAGGAACCAAACTAGAAAATATGCCTAGATATTCAAAAAAAAGAGGAAAACAATCAGCACATAGAGAAATATCACATCATAAGGTATGTGTTACATGTGCAATAGATAGTCAAGATAACATAATGATGAATATTGTTGGTTTGGGATCAGAGTCATTTGAAAAATACATGTCTGTAATCAATAGACTAGATAATGTAAAGAAATTAATCAGTGATTCAAAGTCATGCTTTAAACAATTTTCAAATGAATTGAAAGCAGAAAATAGTTATATTAAAACCTCACCAACACAAAAGCATTATTTAATAGAAGATGGAAATAGTCTAGCGTCTGTTAATGAATTAATGAGTGAAATAGAAAATATTATTCAAAGGACACATGGTTTTTCAACAAGATATGCACAAGAATATTTAGATTTTAATATTTTAAGAAAACAAATAAAATATAAGTATAAAAGAGATGAACAAGCAAAGAAGTTATTCGAAGAAGTGAAAGATAGTGAATTTATTAAAAATGCATTGGTGTTAAACACACCAATGCCAATATCATTAAAAGAAGCCTATTATGAGTATCACTACGGAATATTTTCAGATGCTTATCTTAAAAAACAACAAAATTCTTAAAAAGAGCGAAATAATTAAAAAAAAGTGAATGAAATGACATCTATATGTCATCTCATCCACTCTAAACACAAAAAAATTATTCATATACTCACACATTTGTAACATTTCAAATATATGAAATACTTGTACGATTTAAGTTTATAACTATTCAAACTATAATATTTAAGAAAATACTTTTTAACAACATAATTTAGAACAATATTACAAACTACGTATTAAATAAGTAGTAATTCATTTGTAGTACTAACATTTATTATTAGATAATATTTTATGAATGCTAAATTTTAATTAAATATAGTACATTATTTCAATTTAATATCAAACTTATACGTTCCTGATTTGCAATCAATTACTTTTTTTGGAAGTATAACCTTTGCTTGACATAGAAAAGGTATTTTAACAGTTATATTAACCCTATTATCATTGACATATTTCCAATATATTTGATACTCACCCATTGCTGAGTTATATCTTAATTTAGAATACTTGATTCTTTCATCAAAAATTGGTCTAATTATAACCTTTTTAAAACCTGGTTCTACAGCTTTTATACCACCAATATATCGATACATCCAACCTAAAATCGATCCATATGAATAATGGTTTAAACTATTCATACCATCAGAATTCATTTTACCTCCTGGCAATACTGAATTCCATCTTTCCCAAATAGTAGTTGCTCCTAAATTTATTTCGTTTATCCACCCTGGATAACTTTCATTTAATAAAACGTCATATGCTAATTTTTCTCTATCATTATCTGCCAATACATCATTAATATATACTGTTCCAACAAATCCTGTATCAATATGTCCTTTATCAACTATCATTTTTTCAAGAATATTAATATTTTTTTCAACTTCATTTTCATTTAATATTTTAAAACATATCGCTAAAACCAATGCAGTTTGTGTCGTAATATTTACGTGACCATTTTTAATATATTTTTGCCTTATTGCTGTCCTAATTTGTTCTGCTTTACGATAATAATATATATATTCATCCTTTTTTAATAACTTCGCCGCCTTAGAAACTAACAAAACAGAATAATAATAATAAACACTAGAAACATAATACATGTCAGTCTTTCCAAACGGACCACCATTAGGGTTATCTAATGACAACCAATCAGCAAAATGAAATCCAAAGTCAAGTAAATGATGTAAACCATTCTTATTATCTAATTCTATAATATGATCAACCCATGCTTTCATGTTTTTATAGTTAATGCTTAAATGGTACATATCTCCATCATGCATAAATACATTCCAAGGTATAATTGTAGCCGCATCTGCCCAAGGGGATGAATCTTGTGACATCAACATTTCTTTTAGTTTTTCTGCTTTTTTATAGATGTTTTCTTCCAATACATTACCTGCATAATTTTCTATTCTAGGATTTAAAGTTGGAATAATATTAGGAACACTACCATTTCTTTTATTTTGTTCATTGTACATATCAAATAAATACTTGTTGTAAAAAGCTGATACATCACTATTATAGCAAGCTGTATCACTAAATACTTGAGCATCCCCTGTCCAACCTAACCTTTCATCTCTTTGAGGACAATCTGTCGGAATATCTAAAAAATTATCTACCTGAGAATAATATACATTAGATATTAATTGATTAACTTTATTATTACCAGTTTCAATAAAACCAATTCTATCTATCTACGATGTAAGAAGACACGCTTGAAATGAATCTAAATTCACTTCTCCATCATAAATAATTTTTACATAACGAAAACCATAAAATGTGAAATGTGGTCGAACATTTCGCATTACACCATCTGATTTGTAATAATATCCAAACGTTGCAGTGCGATAATTTTCATTATAAAAACATCCATCTTGCAATATTTCACCAAAATACATATGAATATCTCTATCCACATTTGCTTCTACCCATCCAGTAATATTCTGACCAAAATCTAAAATTTTTTCATTATTTGATGAATATATAATTTTAAGTGGTTTTCTTTTTTCTACTATATTTATAGGAAGGGATAATCTGGGAAAAAGTTTTCTTTTATCAATTTCAATAATATTCAATGGTAATTTCATAGAACTATTTTCTTTATTAGCATCATAATATTCTCCATCATAAATTCCTGATTGTATGATTGGCGAGGATCTTACTTCACAACTTTCATCAGAAAAAAAGACTATTTCTGAACCATCGACATATTCAATATACATTTCAAATATAAGTGCTAAATCATCCCCAAATATTTTTTCAAATCCCCCTTCATATCCTAAACGTCCTCTATACCATCCGTTACCTAAATAAACTGACAATAGATTATCACCACGTTTTAAATATGAAGTCACATCATAAGTCTGATATTGTAAATAATCATTATAACAATGAAAACCAGGCATAAGATATTCATTATTAACAAACTGTTTATTCAAATATGCTTCATATACGCCTAACCCACAAATATATAATCTAGCATTTTTAATATTTTTCGTGACACGAATGCTTTTATTAATTATGACAGAATCTTGTCCTAGACTACCAATAAAATTTGCTTTCCATTGATTATTTTTGGCAGTTTCAAAATAATATATATCACTTACTGCTTGATCTTTATTACCTTTAACGGTTATCTGAAAATAATAGCGTGTTCGAGTATTTAATTTTAAATCAAGAACTGTACCACATTGATCTAGATTCCCATGAATTCTATAAATTATCTCTTTCATATTATACGTTAAACTTATATTTATAGACACATCTTCTTGTATCTCACTTATTGTATCTTCTATTTTTCAACTTATACAAGGTTTATCAATATAATAACCAATTGGATTATTAAAATGATTTACTTTTACATCAACAATTCTCATACCAAAATTCACCGTTTCTTTAAAATATACTTTGCTTAAAAAATCTACTTTTCGCTTAAATGTTTTTTAATTCAACAATATATAATACATCATGGCCAAATGTATGCATTTCTAAACAACAAATTCCATCTTTTTTATATTTATTCCCTATTTCCTTACGTCTTGTTTCAAGGTCTAATATGGTTATAGACTCAATATCATTGATGTCTATTTTTAGTTTAATAGTTGTATTTTCTGGTACATATATAAAATATCTATTTTGATATTCAGCAATTCTGATTTCTTTTGTTTCATTTAACAAAATATCTTGTCTTGGGTTTAGATCTGTAATTTTATATTCACAAAAGATGTGCTTGATATCACTATAATCCCATGCCCCTGGATAATGCAAAGCTATTTGCCATGGATGAGGCATATCAAACCCTTCGCCTATGCAGGGCGAAAAATGTTTACCATACTCATGCCAACTATATACTCCACCTGCTCCATATGTTATTCCCGCACTAGCCCCAGCTAAAAGACTTTGCCAAGCTGCTCTACGAATATCAAATTGATGAAATCTTCCATACATATTTCCAGCATATCCTATTGATTCATAACATGGTTCTGAATTTATTAATGGTTTTACAGGATAGTTTGTTAAAAAGTATTCTGGCATCTGATAACACATTTCTTTATCAGATTCTTTAGCACTGTGACCTGTTTGATACATATAAAAATCTATTTCATCGATGATTTCTTCTGGTAATTCAACCATACGACCTCTAATATGATATGATTGTAAACAATCTGGTGCAAGATGTCTTAAAAGATGACTTGCCTTTCTATAATGATTAATTGAACTTTGGTTTTCCAAATCAGTATCACCACTTATAATGTAAAATGGATTAAAAGTCGAAAATGTCTCATGAACCTTTTTAATATAGTTTTCAATGGCATCGAAAGGCATTGTTTTAGATTTCATAAGTTTGTTTGCCCATGTATCCGGCACATAATTACACCATAAAACAACTAAAGCCAATTCAAATCCAAATTCTTTTGCTCTCTCACACATTTTTCTTGCATGTTGAAAATATTCTTGTTTAATATGAAAGTAATCATAAAAACCATCATTGTCCTTTTCGAATGGTTGATAATTGAAATGCGTTTCACTTGCGTCCCACTGAGGAAGAATATTAATCTGTAAAACATTAAAACCTTGTCTCCTACGGTATTGCAAATAGTATTCCCATGAATCTAAATCAATATTTGTAAAAGCACTCCACCAAGT
>ERZ772954.660-NODE-660-length-32480-cov-5.384148_pt1 | contig 32480 bp, 47 predicted proteins | sample MGYA00580684_ERZ772954 | MGnify/ENA primary metagenome ERZ772954 (study PRJEB29015, sample SAMEA2737654) | human gut metagenome | biome: human gut; feature: human-associated habitat; material: faeces | place: China | collected 2012 ...
CTTCACTCAGCCGGAGCCTGCAAACAATTTTGCGCATAAATCTTGACGGAACCGTGGGACTTGTCCATCATTTTGAACGAAGCCAGCAGACGAGCGGGCGCCGGTGGGCCGTTCTGGATCATTGGGTGAAGCTGTTGACAAATAGTAAGAGGCACCTCATCTCTGAGGTGCCTCTCTAACAATGCCACGATGAAATAACCTAATCAGCGTTCATTTTCGTTCAGGATTTCCAGCATCTCTTTTGGCGTCACTACATAGGGCTTGACCGGGAAATGCTTAATGTTGCCCGTTACGAGATAAGCGTCGGTAGTTTCTCTCGCCTCCATAACCACCTCATAGAAAATTGCATCATCGGGGTCGGGGACATAGTCCTCAATCGTGGCAGCATCCAAAAAGATACCTCGCTTAATTAAGCCTGTCAGCGCAATTTCAATGTCTCGGCGGTCAAACTTAAATTTAGGGCGGTGCAGAACATCGTTGTATTCATCCAGAATATCCTCATGCAACAGAGGAATCACACGCCCCGCAAGAGCTTCTTGCAGAATCATACCGGGAACGGAGGAAATGTTAAACAGAGCAGAAACCACTACATTCGTATCAAGTACAACATAGTATTTCATAGTTACGCTCCGTTCCGAGCATTTCTTGACGCACGATCAGCCCGGGACGCTGCAATTTCAGCATTGATCTCATCCAGCGACATATCCGCCGTGCCGTTCTGCTGTGCGGCTTCACTCAGACTTTTCACGGCACGGATCGCCCGGTCAGCTCTGTATTCCTGCTTGGGCAGCGTCATGGAAAAGGGAACGCCATTTACCACGACAGAGCGCTTCAAAAACATTCGGATAGCGGTAGGAAGGTCGATGCCGAGTTCATCGTAGACAGCGGCAGCCTTAGCGCGGAGATCTTCGTCAACACGCACCTGCATAACACTTGTAGCCATAAAAGCACTCCTTTCAAATATGATTGTATTGGTTTGCAATACAATCATATTCTATTATACACAAAAAGTCAAGCGTTAGTCCTTGCGTATTCCCTAATGCGTTTTAATGCACACAAAAGAAGCAGACTATGCAGGGAAAGCCGTGTGCAGCCGCTTCGGCTATTTATAAAATGCGGTCTTCTTGAATCAGCAGAATATCATCCCGCCCCTCAGCCTGGTCGAGCATCCGCTGCGTGAAGCCGCTCTTGGAAAACAGACCGTACAGTATCTTATACCCGGGGAAAGCCGTGCGCAGTTCCGCGGACTTTTTTACCTTCTCCTCCAGTTCATAATAGACCGTTGCATCCACCGGCTTATTGTGGTACTTGCACTCCCCGGCGAATACCTGCTTCTTCTGGTGATCCACCGCCATCACGTCAATCTCCGTATCGCCGTTGATGTCGTTGAGCCAGTAAGAGCCGATACGGGACGGCACGAAGTCCACTTCCTTGTTCCGGCACAGGGACGCAAAGATATCCTTGCAGATGTCCTCATAGGAGAAGGCAACGAATTTCTGAATAAAGTCCTTCTCCAACTCGTCCAGAACGATCTGCTGATTGTCCAGTTCCAGTTCTCCCTTGTAGGGATAGACATAACGGAACCAGAAGCGGATGAAATTATCTGAAATGAAGTAGAGACCCTTTCGGGACTTCTCCGGATTTTTCTCCGTGACCGGCGTTGCCTTTTTCAGAAAGTCCAGATCGATCAGCGTGGAGAGGTAGGGCGTCAGCGAGGATGTTTCCATGCCCAGGGCACCCGCGATCTTGCCCAGCTTGTGGTTGCCGTCCGCAATAGCGCGAATGATGGAGAAATAGCTGTTGGCGGACTGTACCTCGTCTTTCAGCAGGAAGTTCGGTTCCTCATAGAGAAATCCGTTCTTGGACAGTACAACTTCCTGAATCTGACGGTAGAGGTCTTCTCCCGGTTCAAAAAACTCCAGATATTTCGGGACGCCGCCCGTTACGGAATACTGCTCCACCGCCTGGGAGAACGGCTGCCCCTGCACGGCATAGAGGTCTGTAAACGGCAGCGGCTTCAAGCGAATCTGCGCGCTGCGCCGGCCATAAAGCGGACTGTCGTGAGAGAGGGCATGCTTCTGCATCATGCTGATCAGCGACCCGCAGAGGATCAGCATAACATTACTGTCCTTCAGGATCTCGTCCCAGGCATTTTGCAGAATGGACGGAAAGGCCGCGTTTGTCTTGACCAAATACGGAAACTCGTCAATGACCAGCACTTTCTTTTCCTCCGGACGGTAGTTGGCGATCTCACGGAACAGATCCAGCCAGTCCGTGAAAGTGACCCGCTGCAGCATGGAATTTCCAGTGACCCGGGCTACCACGCCGGCAAGACGCTTCATGCTCTGGGACTCCACTTCCTCTGTCGCAAGGAAGTAAAATGCCTGCTTATCTTTGATGAATTCTTTGATCAGCGTTGTCTTTCCGATACGGCGCCGGCCATAGATCACAACAAAGCTGCCATCCCGGCGGAATTCCTTTTCCAGCGTATTCAATTCTTCTTTTCGTCCAATAAAGTTCACCTGTACCACCTCCAGCATCTACGATTCATTTATGATAAATTATATTATGATAATCTTGTTTATATTATAAGCAGTTTTCTGAAACTGTCAAGCGGCCTGCTATATGCGGGCCGCTTTTTCTATTCTTTACAAAAAGTTCAAATTTTAAGGGGACGATACCCCCCTTGAGCGGCGCGTAATACTACGAGGGATTTTTAAGGAGGCTCCCATGGATCAAATCAAACGAAACCTGTATGAACTGCTGTTCAGCTGCAAAGGAAACTGGCGCAACGCCATTTACATTCCCTGTGGGCCGTGCCCACATCCCTGCAAGGTTGACTGCTCCGGTTGTCTCGCGGCGATCCGACAGGATGGCGCGCCGTTGCTTGTCGGCGTTCGGGAGTTTGAAGAAGAAACCGGAGAGCGGATCGATCCGGGAGAATGCATCGGAACGCTCAACAAGGACGCCTTCTCATCCCTCTTTTCCAGATACCTGACCTGGGAAATGAGCAGTTCTGAGCAGTGTCCGATGGAATACCTTGCGAGTTCATCACCTTGCACCCTCGTTCCAAAATATCAGAAACAGAAAGGAGATTGACATGAAACGAATCAACATCACCTGCCCTGTCTGCGGTTCCAAGGCATACCTTCGTCCGGCCAGCGTGGTCTACGGTGACAAGGCCCCGGACCCGGATGCCAAATACTATGTCTGCGGACGGTATTCCGCCTGTGACTGCTATGTGGCCGCGCACCAGAAAACGCTTTTGCCGATGGGGACACTGGCGGATAAGCCCCTGCGGAAAAAGCGGCATGACGCGCATATGGCTCTGGACAGTCTCTGGAAGGATGGCGTTATGAGCCGAAAGGAAGCCTACCGCCTGCTGCAGCTGTCTATGGGGCTTCCCGCCGAGGATGCGCATATTGCTAAATTTTCCGCCGCGCGCTGTGATGAGGTCATTGCGCTCAGCCGCAGGTTTCGCGCCGCCGCAGACAAAGCAGCATAGCAAACATTAGAAAGAAGGGAACTTATGAACGTAAAATTCACTCTGAACGATCTCCAGCGCCAGAGAGTGGAGGATCACCTCGCACTGGTGGAACAGGTGCTTCGCCGCAGCATCAAGACCAATGAGACGGTGGACGGCATGGGGTATGATGATCTATATCAGGAAGGCTGCATCGCCCTTTGCCGCGCGTCGGTTTCATACCGGGAGGAAATGGGGGCATTTCCCGCTTATGCCAAGGTCGTGATTCGGAATCATTTATTGGATCGCTGCCGAGAGATCCAATCCGCGCGAAAAAATCTGCCGCTGGTATCTCTGGACACATTTACCGAGATGGGAGCGCCGGAGCCGGTCAGCCCTTTTCATACGGAGGATCTGATCTCTGACGTTTCCTCCTCTACCCTGCTTTCCCATTTCAAAAACCGCTACCACGGCACCGCCCGGCTTGGGATCGAAGCGATGGAGCTGCGGGTCAGAGGCTACAGCTGTGCGGATATCGCCAAGCTATATCAAAAGAAACCAAACTACATCGGAGCCTGCATCTCACGGGCGGCGGAAAAGCTGCGCCGGGAGCGGCTCGTGCGGGAGTTCTACATCGCCTGCACGGAACAGGATCTCAAGAGTGCATAAGGAGGAAATTCGTATGGCAGAAAAAACACTTTATACGGCATTGGGACATTTCCGCTGCCGGCACGATAAGGGGCGGCGTTATCCGGTCATCCTCATGGATCACCATGAGTTTGGAATGGACCCGCAGGAGATGACGCTTTGGACGGCCCTGTGCTGGCGGCTGACAGACCAGCAGCGTGCAGAGGACTTCTATGAACAGCTCTCCAACGGAATGGAGCTTTTCCCTCGACGCAGCTTTTCAGACTGCCTTGACCGGCTCGTAACACGGGGGCTTGTTGCCAAGGGCAGCGGCACGACGGATTTTGACGCGCTCTATGACCTTCTCGGCGGGCTTTATGTTGTTCCCATTTCAAGCAGTTTTCCCCTAAAGGTGGTGACCTTTCTGAAACTGCTGCGCAGCGGGACCGCTCCCGCACTGGCTGCGACACTCTTTCGGCGAGATCGGCGCACGGAGCCGGAGCGGTGCGTTATGGCGCTCAGCGGCCACACACCTCTATCCACGGCGGAGTTGGTTCGATGCGCGGAACGCGGCGTCCCGGATACCGCCAGCGACCTGCAAATGCTTGATTTGTTGTACGGCGATCAGGAAACGACCAGTGACAACATCGTATCGGAAATGCGGACTGCCGCAGCTTGTCAGTCTGTGACAGCGGCGGTTGCCAATCTCTATCTTCGCAAGCAGGTCATCTTTGAGAGGGCCTGTGCATGAGCGGGTTTGAAAACTGGCCTGCTCCGATCCTGCGGCGGTGGCTCTTATCCGCCGCCGCAGGGCCGGTCATTTTCCTGATAGGGCTGGCAGGCCGCATTGCCCTGCACGACCCAACGCTTCTGACGCTCAGCACCTTATTGGCATCCTGTATGGTCGTTCGATGTATTCTGCTGTTTCAAGCGATTCGTCATGGGGACTATGAAACGGTGGAGGGCGTGTGTGTCGCTATCAGGCGAGCACCCCTGGGAGGACACCAGCGCATCCGGCTGGTGGATGATTCCGACACTGCGCATGACCTCCTGCTGGATCGGCATCAAAGATTTTTGATCGGCAGCAGCTACCGCGTCTATCTTCAAAGCCCTCCCGGGGCCGCGCTGCCGGAAGCGAGGATCCCCCATGGCACACTGCTGGGACTGGAGGAGCTTGGAGCGTGCCGGACTGAATCGGAGATAGACGGTCAGCCTGCCGCGCCGGAAGACCCAAATATCGCAGAAATGGAGGAATTCAATGAGTAAGCAAACCGGGGATGCGGATAAAATCTTGGACCAAATGGATATGCAGGCTTGTTTGAACGGAACCCCCAAAACCTATTTGAAAACTGTGACGAAATATAAGCCCATAGATTAAATTTCAGCCCTCTGCCTTTTCCTTGGCAGAGGGCTGTTACTATGGCAAGCCTGCACATCATATAGAAACATCAATCCTAAAAATGGCTTCTAATTAGCAAAATGCTACCCCCCAGTCAGGAGTTACCGTTCAAGACGCTCTGGGCCTAATTACTATTTACCCTCGCCCAGACGTGCCTGCTTCATTCCCGCTGCCAATCACACACCACTCGCAGCCGCCATCTATTCCCCCCTTTCTTTCAAGGCTCCAATCAGCATCGTAAGCGTCAAGTGTACCAGAAGATGTGCCGTGAGGATCCGGATTACACTGATATGATCTACTATTATCTGGTTGAAAATGGCACGGACCTGCATCGGTCTATGACCAGTGAGGAGTTCCATGACCACATCCAGAAACAATACGATAATGTCATGGATGGCGTATACTGATTTTTTATCCCGGCTGCGAATTGCAGCCGGGATTCTTTTGCCACTCAATACCAGAACTCTTTTATTATACCCCGGAGGACGAGACTGTATAGGCGCCGCTGGAGTTGACACTTACCTTACTACAATCTCGAAAACGCTTTTTGGCAAAGTTTCAGATAGTATTTTGATATGGAACGACCTAAAATAAAGAAGCAAGCCGAAAAATCAGCTTGCTTCCTATACGACGCGGTGGTTACCTGCGCATTCACAAAATTATTGCAGTTTATTTTTGAATGACGGGTTGTCTTTGACCTAAATATATGGTATGCTTATTATGCAGATAAAGTATCTGTCTGACATACTATGATTAGGAGGTATCGCCATGTATCGTTTTCATGATGCCTGTTTTGGATTTATGCGAATGCGGTATTGGTGCGTCTCCCAGTTATGGAGAGGTCGTATCAAAATTGTTTCCGCTGGCGCATAAGTCGGATTGATCGCAATCGGCTTGTGCGTCTTTTTCATCCAGTATCAAAAGTAGTCATAAAGAAATGGAGGGAAATTATAATGAAGAGATTTATAGCATTGTTATTGTCATTTCTGTTGATTTTCTGTGTAATGCCTATCGTCTCGGCTGCTGAGGAAGCACCAGCATCTGTAATGAACGTACTGCAAGAATTAGGAGCGCAGAATCCGAAGGTTGTCCGACAAACTCGTTCGTCAAATCTTTATGATAACCTTGTTGACAATCCAGCAACAGCCATAGAATTTAGCAATACGAGCTATGCCTTCTTGGATGGCAATGGAAAGATAGTACGAATTAAGCGTGTAGACGAAATCAGAACTCGAAAGAATGTACGTAGTGCTTCCGCTTCGAGATTTGAAAGCATTGATAGCTTGAAAACCTATATTGAACAAAATCTAATTGGTGAGGGGTATGCTTTAGTAGACGAATACCATTTTTCTGAAGATGTTCTTTCCTTACGGTATGAAAAGATTCTCTTCTCTGATGCTGTGGATCAATATGATTATGTTTCAGTCAGAATCAACACCTCTTTGAATGAACTTGAGACGTTCTACAGAGCAAATAGTGGATTCCAGTTAGAGAAGGATAAAAGTGTAATTACCGAAGAAGAAGCGATCGTAGCTGCAAACGACATTTTGGAAGCAGGTACAGAGATTACGAGTATTCGCTTAGCAACAGTAAAAACAAATACTTACTTCAATAGCTCCGTTACAAAGGACGAAATTCGTTTGGCATATCTGATCAGTACACCCAGTGATGTAGTGTATGTTGATGCCTATACGGCGGAGGTTATCGGCGGAGACACATACAAAGCCGTCCGTGGTGGTGCAATAGGTGCATCCGAATTGACTACTGCAAGTGCAAGCATAAACCTTGCCAAATCAACTCTTGAGAATATGGGCTACACAACAACCACCAAAAAACTATCATCTCAGTTCGGCTTGGATGTTCCGTCACTCCTCAAGTCAGCTTTTTATTCCTGTTCTCATGGTAGTGCTACCGTGATTTCGTCAAGAAAAAATGAATCCGATGAGAACAGAAGATTCTATTATTACGATGTTCCTGATGGAACATATAAATTTGTTTTCCTGGATGCTTGCAATACTGCATCTACCCAGTGGAAAAACGCATTTAACATCTCGAATTCTTCTACAAATAAAGCGTTTCTTGGTTGGACAGATACTGTAACAACTACCGCCTCGTATAATTTCTGCGTTGATTTCTGGAGCTACATTTCTTCGAGTTATACGGTGTACGAAGCTGCTCAAGATGCTGCCGACAATGGAACAGGTAGACCCATAGAATTTACCGGAGATACTGACTACAATGGTTATTATTAGAAAGTTTCTCCTACTTCTGGTTGCTTTGTGCATAATTCTATCGCTTACTGCCTGTGCAAGGAGTGGCGAAGTTATAAAGGACAACATATTTGTTTATAATGACAATATCCAAATTTTCTACGATGATACTTCCTCTGGGAAATTGGAAAGAACAGAAATTTTTCTAAGCGAAAATGCGGTTGATAGTTTAATTAACTCACTCGCCGCATATAGCAATATGTTGTCTGACGATACGCTAAAAAAAGAGTTTGTGTGCTGGTATACTGTAAAATTGGATGATGCGACCACACTACAAATTGATGCCGAACCTATCTCTTCTGGCAGCAGTGATTTAACGTATATGTATGTTGTACAGCACACTACAGAACCAGCAACACTATCTGGCACTTTCATTGATTGCGCTATTATAAAGCAACTAAAAAACGCATATGACGAAGCGTGATGTTTTTCCGCGATGAGTTTATATGAAACGCATTATCTAAAGGTCGAGCAGAGCCTCTAAGTGTGTACCCAATCTCCACCATCCCATTTTTATCCATGATTCTGCCATTCCATTCTACCACAAATGAACTGACCATCGTTGTAATAGCGAGGACTTGAAAGTCCTCGCTATTAGCATACATCGTCGTTCGATGTATTCTGCTGTTTCAAGCGATTCGCCAGGGGTCCTATGAAACGGTGGAGGGCGTGTGTGTCGCTATCAGGCGAGCGCCCCTGGGCGGTCACCAGCGTATCCGGCTGATGGATGAATCCGGCACTGCACATGACCTCCTGCTGGCTCGGCATCAAAGATTTCTGATTGGCAGCAGCTACCGCGTCTATCTTCAAAGTCATTTCGGAGCCGAGTTGCCGGAAGCGAGGATACCCCGTGGCACACTGCTGGGGCTGGAGGAGCTTGGAGCGTGCCGGGTTGACTCGGAGATAGACTGTCAGCCTGCCGCACCGGAAGGCCCAAATATCGCAGAAATGGAGGAATTCAATGAGTAAGCAAACCGGGGATGCGGATAAAATCTTGGACCAAATAAGATAAATGTGACTGATAGTTTTCCATCAGTCACATTTATCTTAATATTTTGTTGAAAGAGGCAATTGCTTTATCATCAGATATATCTTAATCAAAAGCAAAACCACATCAACAGATACTATCGACAACAGGAAAAGCTCTATAGCTTTCTCTTTGCTTTCAAAAACCTCTTTTAATGCAGTTCTTCCTTTGAATAGATCATACCACAGCGGAAATGCGAAGAACACCCCTATAAGCAATAAGTATTCTTGGACCCTCATGCTCTTTAGGCCTCCACAAATTTGGTGCCATCATTGTAAAAAATCATCTGCTTCTTTCCACATGGAGTTACCGTGCCAGAAGATGACTGTGCAATAGAAATTCGTTTTTTCATATTAATCCCTTTTTCAATAGTTTGGAGTTCTTCGAACTTCGCCGTGTTTTGTTCTATTCAATATATCCTTTTTCTCCCTCAAAAGTGAGTTTTATGTGCAAATCATTTTTCACATCACTTTTGAAAAAGCTTTCAGCAACTGTTCTTTCCTTCAGATGAAAAATGTGGGCCCATTGTTCTCGGTTTTCGTTATTGTCTGTATTTTCAATAACAAGCACTTTTTCTTCATCATTTTCCAAGAATGCAAAGGATTCACAATTTTCAGTAGTCCCGCTATAAATCGTGCTTTTCTTCCCGTCGTATTCAAACAACTTCGGGTCTTCAAGTGTGAGACTGCCTATTAATGCATTCAATTCTTCTTTGCTACTCGGATTTGAAAGAATTACCTTCTTCTCATCGAATTCCTTGCATAACAAAGATACAGGGTATTTCTCAAACAATTCCGCTAATTCCTCACGGGAATACTCAATCGGTTTCTCCTTGGCATTAACAAGCGCAAATACTCCGATTACCGCAGCAAAAGCACAAATCATCACGAGTAGCTTTTGGGATTTCATATATTTCACCCCCCTTTCTACAATTATCAATTCATTTCATTGAAAAGCTTTCTGAAGGGTAGCTATCATCTTTCTCCATTTGCAGATCCTCAATTGGTATAGTTTCTGTCTTCTTTTCTCTAAAAGAAACTACAATGTAAAAAAATACTGCCCCAATGAGGATTACACTAATAATGGCAACTATTCCTCTTAAAAGCCTTTTCCGCCTCTGCTGATCTTCAATTTTTTTATTATCGCCTTCCGAAACAGGTCTCTCGGTTGCTTCGTTAATTAGGTAATCAACTGGAACCCCATACAATGCCCCCAAGCATTTAAGATTATCTGTAGATGGCAACGCCATTCCAGATTCCCAGCGTGAAATAGCTTGCCTGGAAACACCCAGTCTCTCCGCAACAGCTAATTGTGTTAGCCCTTTCTCTTTACGCAAAGCGACAAGTTTTTCTTTTAATTCCATATTTTCCATCCCAATTTTATTTCAACAGACTCTATAATGTAAACCGCAAGCGGTTTACATCAAGGCAATCGTAGGTTGCCTTTTCAATTTTTCTCGTATTTTTACAGATATTTTGTCAATCCCACTCGCAAAGCGTCATTGACCGATTCCGTCAGATTCTTTCCTTCCTCCAGCGCCATCCGGCGTAGCGCTTTATCCAGATCCCGATCCAGATAATAGGCCCGCTGCACCCGGTCACTATTTTTCTTTGCATTTTTTTCTTCGGTAACAACAACATTCTCGCTCTGGCGTCCTGCTCCGATGATAGACTTAAACGCAGCCTCCCGATCAAACTTTGCTTTCTCTGCCATTATTCATTTACCCCTTTCAAAAATTCGTCAATAAATGCTTTATAGTCTTCTGCCACCGTAGACTTGTTTGCATAGTCAAAAATGTCCTGGCTGTTCGCCTGGGCCTCTTCCACCACTACAGCAGATCGAATGTATGTTTTGTAGATCGGCGCAGAAATGTATTCGCCAAGCTGCTCCGCCAGTTCCTTCATCTGCCGGCTGATATTCGCCCGCGGATTAAATCTCGTAAACAAAATTCCTCTCACTTTGACAGCCGGATTGCAATACTTTTGAACGCTGGTAACAGTCTCGTTGAGCTGAGAGATCCCGGCGGTTGCAAAAATTCCCGCCGTTGTCGGAATCAGAATATCGGTGGCACAGGTAAAAGCGTTCACCGTCAGCACACCCAGGGAAGGCGGTGTGTCAATCACGATAAAATCATAGTCACCGGCCACCGGCGCCACGGCCTCCTTCAGCCGGTGTTCCTTGCCGGTCTGAGAGAGTTCTCTGCCCCGCAGGCCGTAGAAAAATTTCCCTGCGGATCGAGGTCAATCCCCAGAACCCTGTGCCCTTCGCTGCCAGTCCTACAGCCAATGCCTGGGACATGGTTGTTTTGCCGACACCGCCCTTTTGATTTGCTACTGCAATAATCATGTACTCACGCTCCTATTTTTATAGTTTCATATTTTTGTAGATAACTATATTTGTAGTTTACTATATTTATAGATGTATAGCAATATAAAAAAGCGGAAGAACAACGTGATCTTCCGCTTTTAAAGCAAAGCAGGTCTTTGCTCAATATCAATTCAAAGGAGGTCTAACACGACATGAAGAAGATGCTTTCTTTCCTAATTGCCTGCCTCATGATGTTTTCCCAGTCCTCGCTTCTGAAATGGCCCCTATTTACAAAATCGATTCTGCTGACGTCAAGCCTCTTCAACTAACCCTTATTGATCAACGGATTACGCCTTGCGGTCGTGTAGAGGTCTAACGGCTCCTTCTTTCAAGGTTCCAGTATATCGTATGACACTGCGATTCTAGCCTTTCATTTGAGGACGTTACATTATTTCCCCTCAAAGAGTCTTAGCCAGATTCGCGTTAAGTCAAGATTATGCACGGAATATTTGTTACTGCTGTCTGAAAAAAAACCGTACCCACTATATGCATTTCGTCCTAGTTGGTCATATTGATAGACCATTACATCGCCTGATTTGGTAAATACGGTCATGATAAAGCCCTGACTGCCAAGAGGAATCTCTTTAGCCTCCGTCTTATTGACATCCGATAGTTGTTCATCAATGCACATCTTTCTGAACAAATCGAAAAGTGCTTCTATTTCCACTTCATCATCAACCAAAACTGAATCATTCTCCAGAATATTGAAAAAATTCACTTCTTTTATTTCTTCTTCAGAAAAAGGAAATTCATAAAGGGTTCCTTTCTGAATACTAGAGTAAAATAGAATACCGATTCCAATCAGAAGAAAAGGGACAAGAAAACGGGAAATAATGTGGGTAGGTTTTATTTGAAAATGAGGCCTTTTAAAAACATCCTTAACCATCGTAATAGCCATAACCATTCATTGTAAATCTGTTCCCGCTGGATTCACTAATGAAACTCCACTTGCCTGATGAAGTATAGATTGTTCCGGCGCAATATTCCCCTACCGCCGGGTCCATAAACGCATAAGATTTTACAGTTTGGTTTACGCCACAAATCACAACTGCATGTCCATATCCAGCATAACTGTATGCGCCGAGAATAAGGCGGTCGTTTCTCAATTCATTATATGCGAATGTTTGACTAATGTGGTCATCATATTCATCAATATAATCAGCATCAAACCATCTATTAAATTTGCTAATGATTTCAGCCAAAGTTAGTCCTTCATCAGTGTAGTGGTTAAATAGATATGCAATGCTCTGGTATGTCTCAATACCCCCATACATGTAATTTACCATAGAAGCAATGCAACAAGCCCAGCAGAACCAACTTCCGGAAGGCTGTTGAATCTTATCAACTGAGCAGAACGTATCATAATTTGACGGGCTAACGGCTCGCGTTTGAGTGCCTGCGGGACTAGCCTCAATCGTGATTCCACTAGATAGATTATTGCAGATAATGTTGCTAAAATCAGAACTTGTTACAGACGAAATTGAGGTCCTCGAAATTACCTCAAGGTTAGAACTGTTTGTTTCAAGACTAGAAACAGATGTGGGATCAAGTTTTGTTTGCTCATTGCAATCAGATTCAGCAATAAGATAGTATTCTCCATTTGTAAATACATATGCTCCTTCACTAGTGTAAATGATTGCAAAAGGAGAATTGTTTGCATATGCTTTAATTTTACTAACTAAGCCCTTTCCTAATTGAACAATCCATTCATTTTCGCTTTGCATAATGTAGAAAAGACTTATTACCTCTCCATCCAGTAGAATCGGTACAATATGCAATTCTGAAGGTACAAGACTATTATTATATGTCTCATAAACAGGAATTTCTTCTCCTAATTGAACATTTTCAAAGTTAATATCGCTCAAGCCAAATAGAGCCTTTTGCGGCTCAACAGCACATAAGATATCCTCCATTTTCTCTTGAACGTCGCAATTCGCTAATACACTGGTCTCGACGAAAGCGTAGCCGTTTGAAATTGCGTAAGCAGGAGAAGCAACAGCAAATGTCATAATCAAAGAAAGCACCAAAGCGATAAATTTTTTCATAATGACTCCTTTCAGAATAATATTGACCACCCAATTTGTGCTAAGCGTCTTTTCTCAAAGAAAAAAGTTAATGTTTACATTTTAAGATGCTTTTTTGGACTCGGGTTTCAAAAACATTTGTGGCGGTGCATAGCAATATGCATGTCAGTACCAACATCAAAATTATACATTTTTCATAAAAATTGCCTCCCTTAGACGTTCTTATATAAGAATAACGTATGAGGGAGGCGAAAGCAACCACTTTATAAGAATAAGTTTTTGTATTTGGTCAATATTATGAGAGGAGTTTAAGATGACTGATTTTTCCAGAAAATCACATGTTAAATGGGCATGAACCATAGCCAAGGCTGTCGGCGTCGGCCAGGCTGTCCCCAGCCAAAGGAATACCAGCCCAAGGACTTTCTGGACCTCATAGCTCCCCTGGAGATCAAGTTCAACACCGACCATTTCATCTGCGGCGGGACATACGCTGCGTTATGGCACTGAAAAACTATCCCGCCACCACGGAGTCTATCGCTTTGCTCCAGAATCTTGGAGAAAAGATGAATGTGCCGATGCAGATCTACACCCACCATGTTTCTTCCGCGGAGGAAAAAGCTATCCTTCACAATGCCAGCAACAAGCACCGTATGGAGCGGAGCCAGACAAACGACTTTGCCCGAAGCCTGATAGCGGAAGCTAATCTGCAAGATATGGCGGACATTATCACTTTCAAACATTGGGGCAATGAGCCGCTGCATAAGCCGCCATTACACAAAAGACTGTATGTTCCGTCGTAACCGCTGGTTGATCGACCACGCGAATTTTGTCCTTGCCGTCTACAATTCCGAATTTATCCAATGCCCCATTAAATGTAAACCGCACACGGTTTACATTTAGGCAAGTCATACTTGCCTTTTCACTTTTTCGCTTGTTTTACAGATATTTTGTCAATCCCGCTCGCAAAGCGTCATTGACTGATTCTGTTAAATTCTTCCCTTCCTCCAGCGCCATCCTACGCAGCGCCTTATCAATATCCCGATCCAGATAATAGGCCCGCTGCACCCGTCCATTATTTTTCTTTGCATTTTTTTCTTCAGCAACAACAGCATTCTCGCTCTGGCGTCCTGCTCCGATGATAGACTTGAACGCAGCCTCCCGATCAAACTTTGCTTTCTCTGCCATTATTCATTTACCCCTTTCAAAAATTCGTCAATAAATGCTTTATAGTCTTCTGCCACCGTAGACTTGTTTGCATAGTCAAAAATGTCCTGGCTGTTCGCCTGGGCCTCTTCCACCACTACAGCAGATCGAATGTATGTTTTGTAGATCGGCGCAGAAATGTATTCGCCAAGCTGCTCCGCCAGTTCCTTCATCTGCCGGCTGATATTCGCCCGCGGATTAAATCTCGTAAACAAAATTCCTCTCACTTTGACAGCCGGATTGCAATACTTTTGAACGCTGGTAACAGTCTCGTTGAGCTGAGAGATCCCGGCGGTTGCAAAAATTCCCGCCGTTGTCGGAATCAGAATATCGGTGGCACAGGTAAAAGCGTTCACCGTCAGCACACCCAGGGAAGGCGGTGTGTCAATCACGATAAAATCATAGTCACCGGCCACCGGCGCCACGGCCTCCTTCAGCCGGTGTTCCTTGCCGGTCTGGGAGAGTTCCTGCTCTGCGCCAGCCAGCATAATATTGGCCGGTACAACGTCATATCCGCCCTTCGTGTGCTGAATGGCGTCCTGGATGCTGGCCGCCCGCTTCATAACCTCATAGATCGTCTGGACATTATAGTTCTCTGCTCCGCAGGCCGTAGAGAAATTTCCCTGCGGATCAAGGTCAATCCCCAGAACCCTGTACCCCTTCGCTGCCAGTCCTGCAGCCAATGCCTGGGACGTGGTTGTTTTGCCGACACCTCCCTTTTGATTTGCTACTGCACAATTGATACCTTTCTGATAGCAGTCCCGTTTTTCGGTAGCTTTCTTCTCTCCTTTTTACGGGACCTGTATTTTTCTGTTGGCTGCAAAAAAACAGCTTTCTTTTTTGTATTTATTATACGAGGAGATTCTATCATGAACAGAGAAAGACTTGGGCAAATCAGACTGCCCTCTCCGGAGGACACCGACCCCCATCCCCGCTTGCTGCTCAACGGCCGCGGTATCCACGCCGGCGAGACCTTTCGCGCGCTCCTCCCAGACGGATGGCGGGAGATCACCATAGAAATGAGCTGGGAACCGGAGGGACCCGGCTGCTGGTACATCTCCACCCCCGGTTTTACCCACATCTGTCCCATAGGCCTGTTCGTAAAGGAATAGGCCGAGACACAATATCTATAAAATACGCCGCGAATAAATACTATATATTGTGTTTCTTGCTTGACACGAGCTATATCCTGTGGTACAATGCCCCTGTAAATGAGTTTTGCGCAATTTCCCTTATCGGGGCATGGACTTAGATCCGTGTGTGGAGCGATCCACCTGCGCACGCTGTCAGGTTTGTACGCAAGTGTCAGTAGGACGACTGTACCCTTATTGGGTATTTGCCGCTTTACTGGCACTTTTTATATATAAGTATTGCCCTCGCGGCAGAAAGGAGTTGTATGGCAGAAGTCCATGTTTTCGGTCGGGTGACCAATGACCTTCAGCTGAAAATGAGTCACAGGCAAGTCCCCTATGTGTCTTTCGGTCTGGTCGAATGGATCGGGCGCAGGGATGCCGGTCACAGACAGTATTTTGAGGTCTGGGCATGGGGAACGGCTGCATTGTCGCTAGCGGATGCAGAGATCCACAAGGATTCCCGCATCTGGGTTCAAGGCTTTTTGGAGCTGGTGGACTGTACCAGAAACGGCGGAAGCGAAAAGGACAAGCGGCTGAAGCTCAGCCTGACGGGATGGCAGACGAAGCCTCCCCGTACAGCGCAGAGACCCGCACGAAAGCAAAGCCCCGGCGCTGCCCAGCCACCGCTGCCTCCTGTGGAGGTCGTGGACGGAGATCGGGAACGCCTGCCGGAATAAGCGTATTCCGGCGAAGTGAAAAAGAGGAACCGCATTATGTGTTTTAAGAGATTCTGGACACATACGCGGTTCCTCTTTTTTGTTTTCCAAATCATTTTTGAAAGGTGGCAACTGAAATGAAAAAAGAATCTCCCCTTTGGAACAGTATCTCGCTTCTCATCGGTATCGTGATCGCCATTCTCGCACTCGTTCGCGGACGGATGCTTCTCCTCCTGCTGCTGGCGGTATTTGCCGTTTGGCTGCTTTGGTGGCTTTTGGCGCAGGCCCTTCCGCTCTGGCGCGGCAACCGCGCCTACCGCGTAAAGGAGGCACAGCTCCGTGAGCAGAAAGCCCCGGCAAATAGCGGCGGCCAACTGGCGGAAGCGCTGCTGTGCCATGTAAACTACCGGATCACCGCCATGCTCCACGCCGCATATCCCAATGCCCGTTGGGAATGGCTGGATGAGCCCTCCCGCTTTGCTGTAGAGGGTGGCACGGCCCGTATCCGCGTCTATGGTATTCCGGATTTTGATTACGCCGATGTGAAGCTGGATCAGAAGGCAAATCTGGACTGTTCGCTTGTCAAGCTCTCTCCGCTGGTGGCTGGGGCATCGGACACACAGCCGCCAAACCGGCAGCCGGTAAACCCCCGCGTCTGGTTTGAGACACGGGGCCGCGCCGTATTGGAGGCGCTGGTTACCGATCTGAACTCCAGAGGCCACAGCAGCCTGACCGTGCAGGAAAGCGGTGAGATCTTCGTGCAGACCAAGGAAAATGAAACGGAGCCGGCGAAGGAAGCCTTTCTGGACTTTCCCGAAAAGGTCTACTGGCCGCAGCTGGTCAAGGTGCTGGAATCGGAAGGCTACGCTGCCGACGCAAGAGACGCGGATATTCTCGTTTCCTGGTGAGCGGCAGAGAAAGGATGTGAAGCAGGAATGAAAACCGGACTTACCATCAAAGAGATGGCACAGGAGCTGCTGCGTCAGAGCAAGGCCAAGCAGGACTATCTGGTGAATACCGGAAGCCTGTCCCTCTCAGTTGCCTCGGACGTGCCGCAGCTTCGCGTCACGGAGGAGGGTACGGACAAGATCGCGCCTCTGGATATTCGTCAGACGGCGCACCGCCAGCTGGGAACCTACCTCGGCATCCCGCAGAAGTATTATGAGCTGATGCGCACGGACGCGCCGGAGCTTTTGGCCTATAACGCCAACTACTGGTTTTCCCAGAAAAACGAGCTTCGGACGCTCCGCACCATAGACGGCTGCGCCCGCGCGTTTCTCAGCAACCGCTACCGCCGCATTGACAATCTGGATATTGCCAGTGTAACGCTGCCCGTCATTGGAGAACTGCCGGAGGCGCGGTTTGTCAGCACGCAGATCACCGAGGATTTTATGTATATCAAGGTGGTCAATCCCCGTCTGCAGGCGGATGTCGTTCCCGGCGATGTGGTACAGGCCGGCGTCATCATCTCCAACAGTGAGACAGGACTGGGCTCCGTTACCATCCAGCCGTTGATCTACCGCCTGGTATGCTCCAACGGCATGGTGATCAATGACGCCAAGACCCGCCGTAACCATGTAGGCCGTGCCGCGACCAGCGATGAGGACTTTTCCATCTATTCCAATGAAACGCTGCTGGCAGACGATCACGCCTTTGTACTGAAGCTCAAGGACACTGTCCGAGCCGCCATCTCTGAGGCGAGATTCGCCCAGGCGGTGAATCGCATGCGGGAGAGCACCACAGCCATGCTGGATACCAAAAAGCTCCCCGCCATCGTCAAGCTGGCTTCCTCCAGCTTCGGCATTACGGAGGATGAGAGCAACGGCGTTCTGGAGCATCTGATCACTGGCGGCGATTTCTCCCTCTATGGGCTTGCCAATGCCGTGACCCGCTTCAGCCAGGATGTGGAGAGCTATGACCGGGCAACGAAGCTGGAGGAAATTGGGTACAGCGTTATGACGATGTCGCCCGCCCTCTTCCGGCAGATGAACCGAACGGAACTGCTGGCCGCCTGAGCGGTCGGAATATTTTTAAGGAGGACACGATTATGTACGAACAGACCAATACCATGATGGAGACCAAGACCACATTCCAGATCCCGCAGCTCCTTGACGGCGATGACTTCACCAGCGAAGATCTTGCGGATGATATGGAGGGCCTGCGCCTGAGCTTCACCCGCATCAAGATCCCCGGCGGCGGGCACCTGCAGTTTGAGATCCCGTCCGGAAACCCGGATGTGCCGGACTATGCCCCCTATCTGGAGGGCGTCATCCTCTACAGCCACAACTCCAACGCCTACTGGCCGGAGGGCAGCGAGTACGATGATGACCAGCCGCCCCTGTGCCAGTCCTTCGATGGAAAGGTCGGCTACGGTGAGCCCGGCGGCACCTGTGCAGACTGCGTTCTCAACCAGTTTGGCAGCGACGGGAACAACAAGGGGAAGGCATGCAAGAACATGAGAATGCTCTACCTGCTGCGCAGCGGTGAGTATATGCCCATCCAGATCGCGCTGCCGCCTACCAGTCTGATGCCCTATACCCGCTTCGTCAATGAAGCGTTCCTCTCCCGCCGCCGCAAGGTTTGCACCGGCGTGGTGCGGATCGGGCTGAAGAAGGCGGTCAGCGGCAGCCACGAATATTGCGTCGCCACCTTTACCAAGATTGCCGATTTCGCCGGGGAAGACCTGGCGCATATCCGCGCTTATGCGGATGGCTTTGTGGCGCAGATCAAGGACATCAACGCGCAGAGAGCACAGGCGGGTGCCGCGGCCTCCAGCATCATCGGGGACGGCGATGTCTCGCATCTGGAATTGCCTGACAATGGCGCACACTTTTCGTTAGGGGCGGTCATTGATGGAGAACGGGAAGAACTTCCCGCCTGATACGATTCCCCGCGCTTATAAGGAAAAACGGGAAACAGGGCCTCCGCCGGAGGCCCCTGTTCCCACTCCCCTGACAGAACCGCAGCGCCGCTTTGCCGCTCAATACCACGCCCTGATCTACGGTTTCCTTCTGGAAAAGAAGCTGGAGATCCGGGAGTATTACGATATTGCGGCAATCGGCTATCTTCACGCTGTCCAACGTTATTTTACCGAAAAGAGTCTGCACAGATACCGCTTCTCCACGATTGCGTGGCGCTCCATGAACAGCAGTCTGAATACTTTCCGGCGTCAGGAGCAGCGGCGGCAAAGCCATGAGTTTTCCTGTCAGGCTGCGCATCCGCCGCCTGACGACGCCTTTGATGCACTTCGGGCAAGATTGCTGCTGCACGATCTGTTTCTCCTCGCGGATGAAGAGCAGGCTCTTTTGATCCGCCACCGTCTGTGCGGGTGCAGTCTGGCGGAAACCGCACGGAGAGAGGGGATCAGTGTCAAACGGGTACGGCGCCGGCTGAAAGCGCTGTACCGTGCCTATTTTACACAGAAAGAAATCAAACCGGAAGGAGTTGTGACCCATGAAAAATATCCGTATCGTTCACGGGACCCTGATGCATCCTCTGGAGGTAGGCAGCCGCGCCCTCATCTTTGAGGAGGGGCGGTATCTCCACACCTCTACGGTGATCGCCATTCATGGCGTGACGCCGCGGCAGATCCATTTTGAGACGATGAACTCCCATTACTGCCTGCTGGCTCCCTCCTCGCCGGTCGCGGCTGATGTGCCGGTGACGGTCGTGGAGCAGGCTGCGTAAAAACGGTGAATACTGGTTGCATCTTTGCCGGATGCTTGGTACTCTAAGAAAGAGGATCAACATCTGGACAGGAGGCTATAGAGCTTATGATGTACCCATTTCTCACCATGAACGACCATGCCGAGATCGTATATTCTCATTTGCTTGATGATGGGCGTGTAAAGATTTATGTTGAAAAGCCGGACGAGCAGGATGGTTTCCATCATGCAGTATGTTTTCTTCCCGGCTGCCGCTGGGAGGATATCGTCGGTTTTGGTGACGCGGAAATTCAGGAATACCAAAAGGTGATCGAAGCTTCCGCAGAGCAGATCATGCGCCTTGCTACATCAGGCAAGGGCTGAATGATTGCAACCGAGAGGCAACCGCTTTTCATAGAACATTTTGTTTCTATGGTAAGCGCTATTTTGGAAAGGCACAGCACCGTTGTGGTGCTGTGCCTTTCTGCTATATCTACGGAGGAGGTCGAAAAATGTATGCGTTGGAGTTTCGTGCCGCAAGCCGGAATTACATCTGGATACGCTGCGCGATCTGTGAAACGAAAGCTCCACTTGAGCGCGTGCGTCAAGGTCAGCCGGATATGACGCGATGGCGTGTTCTGCGCCTTCCCGGAACGGTGCAGGCTGCCTGTGTTAAATGGAGAAGCGTGCCGCTGATGCGGTACGGCCAAAAATCCGCATAATGATTTGAAAGGAGCATTTACCAACATGAAATACTGCAATCCGGACACCTGCTCAGAATGCCTCTATATCGGAGAGGGCGACAGCATCTGCGAGATCTCCCATGAACTGGTGTTGGACAACTGGCAAAGCGTCCCCCATACCATTCCCCAGGAGTGTCCGTTCCGCCGACAGCTTAACCGGCAGTACCGGAAAGCGGTGCCCGGAAAATGAATGAGGCCGTCAAGCCGCTGCTGAATCTGCCATCTGCGACCTATGAGCCGCAGTTGTCCACATCCATTGATTTGGAACGATGCCTTTCCAGTGAGGTGTTGCTGCAGGTATTTGATCTCAGCGGCGCCCATGAGGTGAAAACCTGTTACGGCGATGTCGTAAAAATCGTCAACGCTCTACGGGACTATGCAAAGCTGTTGGAGCTGGTGTGCGACGAGTGGGATCTCGGCGGATTTCACCGGGCAACCTATGAATACCATGCAGAAAAGCTCCGCCAGATCGCGGACAAGTTTCAATGCAGCATCGGCTATGATTACGATGCTGCCGTGCAGAAGTGTCAAAAGATGCGGGGGAAAAAGCCTCGCAACGATGACGTGGGAGAGGAGGCGATGGTTCTTGCTGTCAAGCGCGGCTTTGAGCAGGCGCAGGCAAAAGCCAACAAGCCTTCTTCACCCGGTCAGAATGATGATAAGGAAGTGAACCGATATGAATGATATTTTATCCGGCACCTATAAAGGCAACACCTACCGCATTAAGGTAGAATGCTACCCGAATACCCCGGCGATCAAGGTGCAGCTTCTTCCGGTCAACGCCGGAGAGCGCATCACCATGACGCAGAACCTCGGTCAGCCGCTGCCCCGTTATCAGGCATTTCTCTGTGACGGGATGCTGGAGGTGGACAGCACCGCCTTCATGGACTATATGGAGAAAAATGATCTGGGCTACATCGTGGACTATAAGCGTTACGATGCCGATGTATTTACCGGAGTAAACTGCAGGACTGCTGCCGTTTTTCAGTTCCACTCCGCCGCGCTGCGCCGCCTGAACAAAGTCGGCTGCCAGCGTTACGAAGGGGACTATACGCGGCTCAAGCAGAAGCACGCCGAGCGCAGAGCCCGGCGCATGGCCGGATAACCAGTTTCCGTGCAAGGGGTAATCTGTTCCTCTGCATTGGCGGCGTCAACGCGCTGCACGGGCTGACCGATACCATTCGGGTGCCTGGCATCCGTGAGGTCGTCGAGGCAATGGACATGGATCAGATGACCAATCCCAATGTGCGGAAGGCCGTCCTCGCCATGCAGAAGGAAGTGCAAAAGATACCAGCATTCACTATTCAAAGTACACATGGAAAACCACCTGCAAGGGATTGGACGATTACCTCCTGAGCCGGGCGGCAACGATGTAAAGGAGAAAGAAATGTTAACAACACAAGAGAAAGCGCGGATCTTGGCGAAGATCCGAAAAGACAGCTATGGCATTACACTGGAGCAAATGAAGCAGTATTTCATAGAGCACCAGCACGCACGGGAAATAGGCGATAAGAAGATGATGGAAAAAATCGAATACCATCTCACCTACATCAATTTCCACTATGAATGCGGCCTGCTGGTCACCGGGCAGTATGATAAACTCCCGGAGGTCATCAAAAACTGGTAAGACATCTCGCCACAGAAAGGAACGACACGAATATGGATAACATCACAGGCGGGCGATCTGCGGTAATCCAAGTAACTTTTTTGATGGAGGATCGCGGCTTTTGTAAAGATGTGTTTGCCACCGTTGAGAAACCGACGCGCTACTATAACCGCATTTTTGAAAATTACACCGGCGAAGTCGCCACATGGTATTCCGCTACCCCCTCGATCTTTGAAAGTGACTGCCGTATCAGCCCGAATACAATCTTTGAGGTAGTCTATCAAGGGAGGCTTTGCGCAAGAGACGGAAACGGTGACTTTGAGGGAAAGATCCCCTTTGTTCCGTTTTTTGAGTTTGAACGGAGAGAAGCGATCCGCTGTTCTAAAAAGCTGCCAAATCTGAAAGGCTATGAGCAGATGAAAGAAAAGCTGCTATCCTTGCCCGGTGGTGAGCAGTATTCCCTCCATGGTGCCTGTCAGGATCACTGGATCTATGCCCTCAGCTTCGGTAAGGAGACCGTGCAGGTCATCGACACCAGCGAGTGGATGGGGCGGTCCTATGAACTGATTGCCGTTCTTTATACGCACAAGCCGACCGGATTCCAGTTTACAAATTACTGTATCCGGCCTGCCGGCATCATTTCATCTTCATTGCGCCACGATCTTCTGCTCTATGACTGGGCGGAACATCAGGCAGGCGCAGATTCTTATTGAGGTGGTCGTTTATGTCAAAGATTACGGAAAAGATCGCCAAGCTCCTTGCGTTGGCGGAAAGCCCCTACGAGGAGGAAGCCAAAGCCGCGCTGCTGCAGGCCCGGCGTCTGATGGCGGAGCATAAGCTCATGCCGGAGGATATTGAGCCGCAGGAGAATAAGAAGGTAGTTCAGGAATGCGTGGGAGTCACCTGTACGAAGTTCTCTTCGCCGTGGACGGTTTACCTCTCCACACTCATTGCCGCACACTACTGCTGCAGGCCCTATCGGAGTTCCGTACACGGCGGCAAGGTTTCGGAGATCGGCTTTATCGGCATGGAGGACGACTTCAAGCTCTGCAAGCTGGCGTTTCTCTACGCCTATGATTGCGTAGCAAGCCGATGCAGGCAGATCCGGACCCAAAAGGAATATCCTGCAAAGACGCTTCGGGAGATGTGCAATTCCTACGGTTGGGGCTTCTGCCGCGGCCTGTCTGCCGCTTTCCAAAAGCAGGAGGCAGAACATCAGGAATGGGGATTGGTCATGGTCGTGCCGCAGGCGGTCGAGGACGTCGTTTCCAAAATGAAGCGGAGCAGTTATAAGATCTCGCCCCAAAGCAGTATGAACCATCAATACGCAGCCATGGGCTATGCGGATGGGCAGGAGTTCGATATGCGCCGCCGGCTGGAGCCTTCGGCGTGATTGGTGCATTTGCATTGACAATGCACATATAGCATATTATAATAGGGCTACGAAAGGAGTGTGAGAGCATGGCCAGTATCAACATGAGCATCCGCACGGATTCGGAATTAAAAGCACAGGCTGAACAGGTTCTCAGTCAGCTTGGTATGAACATGACTGGAACGATCAATATGTTTCTTCAGCAAATTGTTCGGGATCGTGCGGTACCTTTGTCCCTATCATTGAGTTCTGAGCAGTCTCTTTATGCTGACTTGCTCAAAGCAAGGACGGAGCGAGAACAGGGTGTTGAATATCTGTCTTCCGACTCTGTTCTCAGATCTATTGATTCCGCAATAGAGAAAGGCTCTGCCAATGGCTAAATATCAAGTGCAGGTTCATCCCCGTGTAGCCTCTCAGCTGGTTCAACATGCTGAATTTATCGCACGGGTAAGCAAACCTGCGGCACAACGATTCCGAGTGGGCTTTTCTGAGATTCTTCGCCGCATGCAGGAAAACCCGTATCAATTTCCCTCTTGTGATGATCCAAACTTGCCTTCCAATTTTTATCGAAAAGCTTTGTTTGGAACATGGTACAAAGTGATTTTCTATATTGAAAATCAGCAGGTTTTCGTAGATGCAGTGGCGGACTGCCGCTCGGAAAGCCAGATACTTTAGCGGTTCACATTTTTAGAGTGAATTATTGTTGCTCACTATGCAACAGCATACTACGAAGGACGTACAGACTTGTAAAAAGTCTGTGCGTCCTTTTCATTTTCAGGAGGATGATATGAAACCCACCTATTCAAATGCCCGGAAACTGGTATGGTATCCGGACCTCGCCTGCCCTGTCTGCGGCGGTGATGTCAATTCATGGGATAAACGATGCAGTCGTGCGCTGGGTTACCGGCAGATCGTATGTGAGGGCTGTATCTCGGAGGAGTATCAGATCACGGTGGAAAATCTGCGCTATGTGATGGAAAACCACTTTGGACTGGTTCCGTGTCCGGGGATATGAGCATGGAACAGAATCAACTGACCCGGGATCTCTACGCCGCAGGCTACACGCGGGAGGATCACCCCTCCTTCGTGTATTGGAGTGACTGGCAGAATTTCGGCTATCTCTTTGAGGCTCTATTGAAGTTTACATGGGAAACTCCATGCGGCCTTTTGGTCGATGGCAAAAGTGATCTCGGCCGGGGCCTTGCCTGCAGCGACGCCTCGTTCCAAGGCATCGATTACTGCCCGGAAAATGACAACCCACTGCTGCGCTGCCCCTATGAACACAAGGACTGTCCACACAGCATCCGCGGCTTTCCTGTCCCTCTCTGCCCCTGCCACACCACCGGCAAACGATATTCTTTCGAGCAAAGCGCCGAGAAGGTGGAAACGGAGAGAAGTGAGAGACAGCACCGGCAATACATGGAGATTACCGGAGGCGCCTACTGCGCCTGCTTGGTTGGCGGTAATGGCTATGATGGCGGCCATGTCGAAGTCCAATACGATGTGGAGCAGTGCATTCGCTGCCGCTGCCAGAATCCTGTCTGCGTCATTCGCAAACAGAATCGGGATTTGAGCCGCGCCAATATCTTTTATGATGTGCGCCGCACATGGATCACCCGCATTGGCTTTCTGGAGGAAAAGAAAGTGCAGGTGACCAAGGGCGAGCGTGTGTTTCCCCATCCTGTGGCTCAAACGGACGCGGAGATCTGGCTGGAAACGAAAAAGGCGCACTTCAACCCGCTTTGGAGCAGCTCTGTGATCGACTCCCCGCACCTGACACCAGAGGATCGGCGACAGACATTTTTCAGCAAAATGCACCGCCGGTACGGGGAGTATGATTACTTTGAATTTCACTACGATGTGGAGAATATCCGCATTGCCAAAAGTGAGCAAAGGGATCTTCTGCAGGATCTACGGGATGTGGCGGACGGCTTGGAGGTCGTACATGCGGTCGATCTCAAAAAGGAGCAGGCCGCCAAAAAGCGGGAGTCTCGGCAGCGGCGCAGGGAGCAGAAGGAGCGGCAGCTGAATAAGCGGCGCTCTCCGGCTCCACCCAAGGAAGAACAGCTTACACTACTGACAGAGGAGGAGCATTTCAGCAATGGCGATCAAACTGGCTGAACAGACGAATGGGCCCCATATTTTCATGCGGCTCCGTCTGGACAGCGGCCGCGTCGAGGAGATCGACGCTTACACCACAGAGAAAGGCTGGCGCTATGTTACCAGCGCAGACCGCACCCCGGAGGTACGGCTGCGGATCATTGCGGCGTTTCATACGCTGTATTGACCTGCTTTCTATACATTTCAAGGGGAGGATGCCGGTTTTCGGTGTCCTCCCCCCTACTTGCACATAAGGATGTGATTCGAACATGAAATACGAATATTACCCGAAAAGGCGGACGGAGCAGGAGCGCAGAGAGCTGAATGAACAGATCCTCCGGCTGCTGCAAAGCGGAGCCTGCGAGCAGGCCGGTGTGACCGACGAGGACATTTTCAATCGCTATACTGGCGATGGCGGCCTGCACGGACTGCGGCGCAGCGACTATGAAAACTACAACGCATTCAGCGCGGCGAAAAAGGAGCTGGAAAACGGCCAGTTTTTCACACCGCCGCCCCTGTGCGAAATGATCGTTTCGGCCCTGCGCCTCTCCGACACAGATCTGGTAGCAGATCTCACCTGCGGCATGGGAAATTTCTTCAATTTCCTGCCAAATGAACGCAACGCCTACGGCTGTGAGGTCGATCCCAATGCCTGCGCCGTTGCCCGAAAGCTCTACCCGCAGGCACACATCGTACAGGGTGACATGCGTGACTATGAGCCCCAAACGCATTTTGATTTTGTCCTGGGCAATCCGCCCTTTCACCTGCACTGGATCATGCCGGACGCCACCGTTATGACTTCCCATCAGTATTACTGCCTGAAGGCGGCAAAGCTGCTCAAGCCCCTCGGTATTCTGGCAGTCATTGTGCCGGCGTCCTTTCTTGCTGACAGCTTCTCCGATAAAGGCGCCATCCGCATGATGGAGAGCCGATTCAGCTTCTTAGGGCAGGTGATGCTGCCGGAGCACGCCTTTTCAGACAGCGGCGTGGACGGCTTTCCGACCAAGCTGCAATTCTGGCAGAAGAAAAGCACCGCGGCGGACTGGGCACCCAAACGGTACTCGACGGACTGCGCGGACATCTATATTCCCTCCGGGCATCCGGTCATGGCAGCGACCGCGCTTTACGAGAAGTTTGTCATGGTCGCAAAGGCGGATCTGGCAGGCAATCGGAACAAAGTCTTTCTGGAACTGGCGCAGCTCAAAACCACCAAGAGCACTTTTCTCTATCAGGTGAAAAAGTACCTGTATCAGATCCGAAGCCATCCGGTCACGCGGGAAAAATACGACGCCTGCTTTGCCTATGTTCACCGCTTTTATACCCAGAGGCAGCCGGCGGATATGCCCTATGAGGAGTGGCAGCGCGTGCAGCTTACCGAAGCAAAGGTGCTGGCGTATCTGAAGCAGGCGCTATGCCGCCAAAACGCCAAACCAGAGCGGGACGAAATTCGTCTGGTCAAGCAGAAATACAGCTTTGTCTACAAGGCATACAGCCGGAAGATGGCAAAGCTCCTGACGGACGAGATGCGCACGCCGGTGCCGATCTATCAGGCGGTGCTGAACGATGAGCCGGAACGGTTTCCGGGCTATGAGCGGCTGCTGCGCCGGAAACGCCGGGAGTATGACAATCAGGAGCAGCCCTTTTCCGAGATGACCGAAAACGCGCAGCTTGCTGACTGGATCGGTCGCTTTCAATATTGGGACGCCCAGAATCATGCTTACATCCACCTGAATCCGCTCCAGAGCCACGATGTCAACCTGACGCTCCAAAAGCGGTATGCCTTCCTGCAATGGGAACAGGGCAGCGGCAAAACACCCGCCGCCATTTTCACGGGGAAGCACCGCGTGGAAATGGGAGCTGTCCACAGTATATGGGTCATTTCCAGCGCCATCTCCATCCGTAACAACTGGGATGTGATTTTGAAGGGCGCGGGTTTTTCCTATGTGTTTGTGGAGCGTCTGGCTGATCTGCAGCGCATCCGACCGGGTGATTTTGTGATCCTGACGCTGAACAAGGTCAGCCAGTACAAAAAGCAGATCGGACGCTATATCAAGCAGCTTGGCTATAAAATCCAGTTTATTTTTGATGAGAGCGACAACATCTCCAACCCCAGCTCCAAGCAGACGCTTTCCGTGCTGTCCTGCTTTCGCCGCTGCAAGTATAAGCTCCTGACCACCGGAACCAGCACGCGGAACAATATCTCCGAGTTTGCTCCGCAGCTGGAGCTGCTCTACAACAATTCCATCAACATGATCTCGTGGTGCCGGACGCTTTACAGCTACGATAAACGGTCTGCAGATATGGAGCACAAGGAAAATCCCTATTACGCAATGCCGATCCCCGCTTATAAAAAGGGCTACCGCTTGTTCGCAAATTCCCATCTGCCGGAAAAGATCACCGTCTTTGGCGTGGGACAGCGAAATCAGGACATCTACAACGCCGACGAGTTGGATCGGCTGCTGGGAAAGACGGTCATTACCCGCACCTTTGAAGAGGTCACGGGAAAGGACATCCGCCGTATCCATCAGATGCCGATTCCGTTTCTCCCGGAGGAGCGGGAGGTCTACAATATCGTGCTGAAGGAGTTTTACCGCATCCAGCGTGAATATTACAATTCGACCGGAAACAGCCGGAAGGACGCACTGATGCGGCTTATTCAGCAGATCACACTGCTTCTGCGCATCAGTGCCGCTCCGGACTGCATGAAGGAATACGAAGGCGAGACGCCTCTCAAGGAGATGGCCGTTGTGGAAGCCCTTGCCCGGTGGCCGGAAGAAGTTGTAGCCATCGGCGTGCGGCATACAACGGTGTTGGACCGTTATGCCGCGGCGATCCGTGAATACCTTCCAGACCGGCCTCTCTTTGTAGTGACGGGCTCCACCGTCACCTTCGCCAAGCGGCGCGCTCTGCGGGAGGTATTGAGGGACAGTCAGAACGGCATCCTGCTCTGCACGCAGCAGAGCCTTCCCTCTAGCGTCAACTTCGAGTTTGTCAACAAGATCATCATTCCGGAGATGCACTACAACAACGCCGGCATGAGCCAGTTCTATATGCGCTTTGTTCGCTACACCTCCACGGAGAAAAAGGATCTGTACTTTCCCATCTACATCGGAAGTCTGGAATCCAATCTCATGCAGATGGTATTGGCAAAGGAAAAGCTCACCATGTTTATGAAGGGGCAGGACGCGGATATGGACGAGATCTATGCCAAATTCGGTGTGGATTACGACCTGCTCTCCACGTTGATGACCCGCGAGACAGATGACGAAGGACATCTGCGTATCCACTGGGGCGAACAGAAGATCGCCTGATTTCAGGAAAGGAACAAGAAATGGACAAATTTTATATTGAACTTTATCCAAAGGCTGATTTGGAAAACGAATGGGCAAAGAACAAACACACGCCCGGCGCCATGCCCTGTATGCGCTGCGGCGGCCCTATGCGGGAATCTCTTGCCGAAAACGCTCTGAGCCGTGCGCTGAATGTCTATGTCTGCCCTGCGTGCGGCATGGACGAGGCCCTGCGGGATGCCGCGGGGAAGGTACTCCCCATAAGCGAATGGTACGCCGTGAAGCAGCATCGTTTTGCGGAGCATAAGAAGCCGCAGGCAGTCAAGCTGACGCCTGCCTGTGCGTTCATGGAGATCTTCTCCGGAGCACAGAAGACGCTGCCGTTGAGCGGCGCCCGGTATCCTGCTTCGCTGGTTGCCTATTCCCGCTCTGACTATGACGGGTGGCGATGGTGGACAACATGGTTCCCGGATGAAGAAATGCGCCCTGCTCCGGAGCTTGCACAGGAAATCGACGCCTTCCAGTCACAGCTGCTCGCCCTGCCGGAATTCAAAACCTTGTGGGCGATGGAGCGAATGTGCCGGCTGTATGCCCAGCCGACAAAGGAGCCCACGGAATTTAATCTGTATGCGGAAACGGCACATTTTCATGTCTGGCTCCGCTTGATTACCCGGGAGCGGGACTATAACCTCTACACATATTTCTTCGCAAAATAAGCGAATCGTTCAGACGCAGAAAGCCACCAGCCCCATTCTCTGAATGGAGCTGGTGGCTCTTTTTAGCCCCTCTTAGAAGCCTCAAAGCGCGGTGGCGCAAGGCTGTCAAAGTTTCCATATGCGAGGCGTAGCTGGTGCCTTGACCATCTCGTGACACAGTACTATTTCCTGCCCTGGTGAAATTGGCGATTTTCACCAAGCGCTAACAACGCAAAATTGCAAAGAATAAAATGTGTAACGGGTATGCCCAATAATAAATCCACTTTTTCTTACTTCCGTGTTGCCCATTGTACAGGCAAACAAACAAAATAGACAAAAGTGAAAAACACATATTTCGTATTGCCTCAAAAGAAACAACATTGCTATAAATATGTTGCCCATAATAGGGTACGAGTAACACTGCCATTATCACGGCAGAAATTTTAATACTTTTTGCCAGATATAAGAGTGAAATTAAAGCGACACCCCAAATACCATAATCGCAATCTATAAAGCTTGCTAGTAAAAATGCTGGTAACGTTGACAAGATTGGAAAAATATTTATTAATATATTCGATTTTGAATTCGCAATTTCGTGATGTTTGAATATATGTGCGCAGGAAATTATCATCCCCATCACATATGAGAACATAAGGGCTAAGCTCGGCAAACGCTCTCCAGTGATAAAAGTCAGCAATATCCATTCCATAAAGAGAAAAAGGAGACAAACTGCAAACACAATCAGTTGAATCATTGTTTTTTGCTTTTTTATACTATCATAGATATAGACACATGCCGCTGATAAAAAAAGTGTGTAAAAAATGTTTGTCTGATCCAGGAAATTAATAGAGTTTCCAAATGCCAAGTCATAAGGAATTTCACTAATCAGCGCAAATATTCCAAGGCCAAGCAGATACCGTTCCATACTATGCGTATGCTTACAGCCTTGAGCCAAAAGGAACGCATATAACGGAAATGATACTCGTCCAATACTACGCAAAATATCGCATTGCGGGAACAGGGTTGCCCCTGCATGATCGATAAGCATACATATAAGTGCAACGATTTTCAGAGACTCACTTGTAAACATTTTTCCTCTACAATGTTTAATTATGTGTTGCCTATTTTCAACCACTTGGCTAATTCTATTGCCTTTGTCACTCATAACCCTCTCCATAATTACTATAATCGCTGTAAAAATAAGCTGCCGGAAGAGAGTTTTCCCTTCCGGCAGCCCAAATCAGTCGTGATATCTTATAGAATATGTCCCATCCTCACTTGCAGCCATAATGGAAACGGTATATTTTGCGTAATCTTTATCAATTACCGGGGTTTCATAGGACGCGCCTACGCCAATCTCCGGGCTCTTGCTCACAATGGTATGTGCCGTTTTGTTTTTATCATAGGCGACAACTCTAACATAGATAGATCCTGGATTTCCCATTTTGTTTGTAATAGTAGCAATCTCATTAAGCCAATTGTTGTCGCTATATAACGTTGTCCAGGATTTTGTATCAAGATTACGACTCGTTTCTGTCATCGGCAACCGTCGGATAGATTCTGAACCATAGATGATAGTGCCGGCCAAATCGCCCTGGGCCTCTTCAGTGAGCGTTTCAGGAACAACGATATCCCCTTCCGTGTCGACAGCCAAGACAGTCGTCATCAGCACGCTTGTCATCATAACAAAGGTCAAAACAAAACATAATACACGTTTCATAATTACTCCGCCTTTCTTAAATCGGCATGGGAATGTATTCATGTTTCGTCTTTTCTCATGCCGCCGGTTTTTTAGCATCAATCAGCTCAAGTCACTTTTATTGGACGAAACACGAACAGAAACTGTTCCATCCAGATTCAGGCCATGGGGATTGCTTGTAAAGTTAATATAGAAATTTCCAAACTCGTTTGCCGTCCATACTTTCTTGGATGAGCCTCCCGCCGGGATGTCTTGATCCCAGAAAGATTCAGCGTTTTTATTGCCGAAGCACATGCTTGCGTGCAACGTTTCAGAGCCATTATTCTTAATGGCCACCCTGAAATATGGCTGAGATCTTGAAATCCTAAAAGATGTCGATCCACTCCCTCGACTCGTTTCTACGTCAGAGAGATTTTCGTCTAAGATCAGATCGCTGGCCCTGGTAATAATCGGAGAGTCCTCTTCGTCTTCATCTACATCCGCCACCCAAGTAGCAGGTGCTGTAGCTTCATCGTTTTCTTTTGGCTCGTCCTCTACATAGTAAATGACTTCTCCACTCTCTGTAATTTCTGCGATGCATGTCGCCGGCATTTCATCCTCGCGGGTGTCCGCAGCAAAGACGGATACAATTCCCAAAGATGCAACCATTGCAACAACCAGAATCATTCCCGCAATTCTTTTCATATTTTCGTTCCTTTCATAAATTGTTTTCCAGGCAGTAGCTTATAATCCATCTATTGATTTCAAAAACTTACCGCCCCATGTTTAGTTTATCTAATATTTGTTATCCGATAAGCACCATCAACCTTGATAGTCGACCATCCAGGATTACTATATGTGCTTGCTCTAACCCCTACAGTCGGTTTGCCCACTCCCACATATAATTCCAAAGCTTCGTACTCAACGAGGTTAACAGCCGAAGCTAAAGACTTGCCAGAGGAATAATCACTGAATCCGATATTGCAGGTTTCGCTCGCCGACAGCGATGTAGCATACGCTCTAATCTGTGTACCCATCTTATATGGGTCAAGTGTAAAGGCTGCAAATGGAGTAGCGTTTGTTGTCGAACTTGCGGACTTAAGGTAGACTCTTTCACTTAAAAGTACAATCCAGTCATCCAGGCCCGTTCCAATCGACAAAGGCTTAATTTCCTCCATTGTGT
>ERZ772954.685-NODE-685-length-31467-cov-18.399433_pt1 | contig 31467 bp, 28 predicted proteins | sample MGYA00580684_ERZ772954 | MGnify/ENA primary metagenome ERZ772954 (study PRJEB29015, sample SAMEA2737654) | human gut metagenome | biome: human gut; feature: human-associated habitat; material: faeces | place: China | collected 2012 ...
CCTGTCGTTTCCGTGCCCCTGGATTGGGTCATAGTGTCTGACTTATGCTCAACCTGCGGGGCAATTCATCCCCAAACAAGAAGGCCGAAGCCCCAAAGAGCTTCGGCCTTTGCTTTCTCGCTGTAGACGTAACGCAACTTATCGATTCTCGATGCTGCCGATATTCTTGAGTTCGATGGAGATGAGGCCGTTGGGCTCATTGACGAACTCAATGTACTCGGAATTCGAACCCATCTCGGCCGGGAAGCTGATCTCGATGCCCGTATCGGTACGAATCTTGTGATTGCGCACGGCCGCGCGCTCGACCTGCTTGCGCTCCACAGGAACGCGCTCAGGAACCTTCTCCTCGGTCAGTGCCGCGCGCACGCTCTCTTTGATGACCGGCTCGTCCTCAAAGACCTCATCGACGATATCCCAAGGCGGCAGCTCCTCGTCATCCTCGACCTTCTCGGCAACGGCAGCCTTAACCTTAGCGAGCGCTACGGCCGTATTGGCACCGTGTTCCTCGGCGACTTCCTCGACCACACGCGTCACGGTGTCGATGACCTCCTTACCCGATACGCCCGTGTCGCACTGCAGCAGGCCATCGGGGATAAGCATACGATCCTCGCCGGCAATCTTGCGCTTCTTGTCCACGTAGCCGATCTCCATGGTGCTCGCGCGCACGATGGCATAGCTTGGCACCTTTTGCGAGGGATTCGGCAGAATAGCGTAGTGGCGCGCGATGTCGTTGCGTACCTCCCCTTCCTCGCGGCCCACCTCGTGCATAAAAGCCTGCTTGGAGCCCAGCAGCATCACGGCAAACCAGCGGGCATCCTCATCGTCGTCAAAATCAGCCACGAGCACATCGGTAGACTCGGCTTTCTCGGCTTTGGTGAGCTCGGAGGAGATAAACTCCGCAATCTGCTGCGACAGGTCCACGAATTCGCGCTCGCCAAAGAAATAGCCCTTGAGCTCGCCGCCGAACGCAGAGTTCTCGGCAAACGTGGCGCGTTTATTGTCGGCCGAGGTGCGTGCGCGGCGCAGATGCGTGGTTACGAAATTGCGCACGGTACGACTTTCGATATCGAGCTCGCGCTGGCTCATGACGTTGACGGCAGAGTCAAAGTCCAGGATATGCAGAATCGCGTGATTGATTTTCATATACGGCATTCCGTTCTAGATCGATTTCGGCACGAACCAGTATAGCGGTCGATCCCGCCCCAGGCGCATCGAAGATTGGTGCATCGGGGACAGGTTGCTTTGCACCAATGGTTAGCGCAGGAGCTCGGACTGCCAAGCCTCGAGCTGTTCTGCCAAGCTCTTGCCGGCAGCGGGCATGTCGATCTGGGGACGTTTGGGCAGAAGCGCACACTTAAGAATCGCAACGATAGTCTGCGAGACAAAGCGTCGTGTATCCTTGTCAAAGCCTTGCGCAGCCTGGAGCATCACGGGCAGGCTCTCGCGCAGATTCCCAGCGATATCCGCAAACCGCTCAGCACCCGTAGCCTCAAGCACGGAGAACAACGCATCTACAAAACGCTCGCGCTCGCTAGGCGACACCGCAAGCAGCATCTCGCGAATGGAGCCATCAACGTATCGAGCACCGGCGGACAGGCGCTCACAGTACACGAAGTCGCGACCATCAACCACCCAGCTAAAGGGATTATGCTGAAGCAGGCTGAACTCGGTGCTCTCAACGATGGCATAGTCCTCCTGTGTCTCGAAAATCATGCCAAAGATCGACGACCGAGGTAGCGTCTTGTCGATTCGACCGGATAGGTCGGCGAAGGCGTTGCCGCTCAGAAACTCCTCGACGAAGCCCGGACCATCATGGGAATACGCCCGTTCGATTCGCTCACGGGCGACATCGGGGCACATCGCCGCACCGTACACCGCAAGGTTTCCACCCTTGGAATGACCTCCGCACAAAAGCGGCCCGTCAATCGCATCCGCCGCCTCGTCCACATAACGCGTCGCGGATTCCTGGGCCGGCACAGGACACCGGAACGCCATGTTAAAGTCCTCTTTCCAGCCCACAATCGTGCTGTCGGTCCCCCGGAAGGAAAGATAGCTAAACCCCGCCGGAAACCGGAACGCCATGGCTGCAAACTGCTCTGTCGCCACCACATCGCTCACGGCACGATAGCCGCAAACGTGCACGCCACGGTAGCGAGGGCTTGCTGCCACGGCCTCCAACAAGGCCCTGCTCCCCTCTGGGTCCCACAAGTCGTCAATCATGTCCCGGTAGCACTCGGCACGCAGCAGCTCGCGTACGTCTAGGCCCTGCCAGTCCGTCAGCTCCGCCATATCACCCGGCAAACGCAAATAGGACAGCCACGCAAAGACCAGGCTATCCACCGCGCAGAACGGCCGCTCCTCAAACGGATCAAACGCCGTCTGGGCATAGGTCAAAAAATTAGGCGAATCCGACATGGCCCTCCCATCAACTATGGTGCATTGAGGTCAGGTTACTTTGCACCAAAAAGGCGCCCGGGCCGTGTGGACCCGGACGCCTTCATTGTAGCTTTTCGCTCTGGCGAGCTTGATTTAGCAGGAGAAGTCGACGCTGTCGATGATGTCCTTGAGGGCCTTGGCGGAAGCGGTGAGCTCATGCTGCTCGTCATCGTCCAGCGGGACGGGGACGCGGCAGACAACGCCGTCGCGGCCAACGACAGTCGGCATGGAGATGGCGAGATCGGACAGGCCATACTCGCCCACCATGAGCGAGGAGACGGGCAGAACGGTCTGCTCATCGCGCATGACGGCGGTGCAGATGCGCTTGACGGCCATGGCGACGCCATAGTAGGTGGCGTGCTTCTTCTCGATGATGGTGTAGGCGGAGTTCTTGACGTCCTCGGCGATACGCTTCTCGGCAGCCTCATGCTCCAGGTGGCCGTGAAGCTCACAGAAGGTGTTCAGCGGAACGCCGGCAACCTGAGCGCTGGACCAAGCGACGAACTCGGAGTCGCCGTGCTCACCCATGACATAGGCCTGGACATCGCGCGGGTCAACCTCGACGTGGGCACCAAGCATCTGCTGCAGGCGGCCGGTGTCGAGCACGGTACCGGAACCGATGACGTGGCCCTCGGGCAGGCCGGACATCTTGATGGCGGCGTAGGTCAGAACATCGACCGGGTTGGAGACGATTAACAGAATGCCGTCGAAGCCGGACTTCTTAATCTCGGGAATAATGGACTTGAAGATGCTGACGTTCTTGTTGACCAGGTCCAGGCGGGTCTCACCGGGCTTCTGGGCAGCGCCAGCAGTGACGACGATCATGGCGGCGTCGGCGACATCGGAATAATCGCCGGCGTAGATCTTCATCGGCTCGGCAAACGTCATGCCGTGCGCGATATCCAGGGCCTCACCCTCGGCACGGTTCTTGTCCACGTCGATGAGGACCATCTCGGAGAACAGACCACTCTGCATCAGTGCGAACGCCGAAGACGAACCGACGAAACCGCAGCCGACAATAGCGACCTTCTTCTCGTTAACCATTAGAAACTCCCATCTCTCTCCACAAACAAGCCGCCCGGGAACGACCCGAGCGGCTTGTCGTAATCCCAATACATCCAATCGGGACTTTGATTATGCCCCTATTCGCAGCCAAAAATCGACCGTTTACCGAAATTGTTTGCAGAATTCGTAAAATAACTGCACGAAATCGGTTTCGAGCTATTGACGGGTCGAAATAGGTTTCTAATACAGGCCAGCCTCGCGAATGGCCTCGACAGCCAAAGCGATCTGATCGGGCGGCAAGACCAGTGCCATACGCACGTGCCCCTCGCCCGAAGGGCCAAAGCTCGCGCCCGGCGTCACCACAACGCCGGCCTTCTCCATAAGCTCCTCGCAAAACGCCATGGAATCGGTGCGACCACCGGGAAGCTTGGCCCACACAAACATAGAGCCATGCGCGTTGGGACGCTCCCAGCCCAGGCCCTCAAGACCGTCGCACAGGGCATCGCGGCGTTCCTGGTACTTCAGACGCTGCGCCTCGACCTCATCGCGCGGACCGTTCAGGCAGGCGATAGCAGCCTTCTGGATCGGGAAGAACATACCAAAGTCGATCTGGCCGCGCAGCTTGGCAAAGGCAGAGACCACGTCCTCGCGGCCGACCAAAAAGCCGATACGCGCACCGGTGACGTTAAACGACTTGGAGAGCGAGAAGAACTCCACGCCCACCTCGAGCGCGCCGGGATACTGCAAGAAGCTGCCACCCGGCTCGCCGTCGAACACGATGTCGGAGTACGCGTTGTCATGGACGATGAGCAGATCGTGCTCGCGGGCGAAAGCGATGATCTCCTCGTAGACCTCGGGCGTGCCCACCGAGCCGACCGGGTTCGCGGGCAGCGACACGATCATATACTTGGCACGGTCGGCAACCTCGGGATCGATACCCGCCACATAGGGCAGGTAATTATGCTCGGCAACCAACGGATAGTACTCGAGCTTGGCATCGGCGATCTTGGCACCTGCCTCAAAGACCGGGTAGCACGGATCGGGAACCAGAATGGTGTCACCCGGATCGAGCAGGGCCAGGCCCAAATGGCCCACGCCCTCCTGTGTGCCGTTGCACGACTGCACCATGGACGGCGTAATGCCCGAAACGCCAAAGCGGCGCTCATAGTAATCGCACACGGCTTGCTTGAGTTCGGGCAGGTCGCGCAGGGCATACTTCCACATCTCGGGATCTTGGGCTGCCTGCGTGAGCGCCTCGACCACGTGGTCGTACGGCTTAAAGTCGGGCGTGCCCACGCTCATGTTGTAAATGGTCTTGCCCTGAGCCTTCAGCGCGAGAAGCTTATTGTTGAGCGAGGCGAAGACCTCCGCGCCAAAGCGGTCGAGACGCTGCGATGCCTGCATGGTGCCACCTTTCGATATAAAAAACGCGGCGCTCCGACAAGAGCGCCGCGCGATACGGGCCATCAGATTTCAAAAGTGTAACGCTTACAACCCCCGTATTGGTTCAATTTAGCCAACCTTAGTCAATTGGATTGAGGGCGTCGATCTGCGCGAGCCACAGACGTGAGCTTGCGTCACTCGGCATACGCCAATCGCCGCGCGGGCTGAGCGTCACCGAACCCACCTTGGGACCATCGGGCAGGCAGCTGCGCTTAAACTGCTGGGCAAAGAAGCGACGGTAGAACGTACGTAGCCATGTGTGGACGGTCTTGACATCGTAGACGCCCTCAAAGCTCTTGAGCGCCATGCGGTAGATCTTGGCCGGCTCAAAGCCAAAACGCAGCAGGTAGTAGAGGAAGTAGTCGTGCAACTCGTATGGGCCCACCAAATCCTCGGTCTTCTGCGCAATCTCGCCGTCGCCCGTGGGCGGCAGAAGCTCGGGGGACACCGGCGTATCGAGGATATCGAGCAAGACCTCGGCAATGCGCCCGCCAAAGACATCGGCGGCATAGCGCACCAGATGGCGCACAAGCGTCTTGGGCACGCTCGCGTTGACGGCGTACATGCTCATGTGGTCGCCGTTATAGGTAGCCCAGCCGAGCGCCAGCTCCGACAGGTCGCCCGTGCCAATGACAAAACCGCCAGCCTGGTTGGCCAGGTCCATCAGAATCTGCGTACGTTCGCGCGCCTGGCTGTTCTCGTAGGTTACGTCCTGCACGGCCGGATCGTGCTCAATGTCCTTGAAGTGCTGCTCCACAGCCGCGTGGATCGAAACCTCGCGGAAGCTCACACCCAAGTCGCGGGCGAGCGACTCGGCATTCGACTTAGTGCGGTGCGTCGTGCCAAAGCCGGGCATGGAGACTGCCGTGATGCCCGTGCGCGGCAGCCCCAGTGCATCGAAGGCACGCACGGCTACAAGCAGTGCCAGCGTGGAGTCCAGGCCGCCCGAAAGACCGATGACTGCAGCCTTGGTACCCGTATGGGCAAGGCGGGTCTTGAGGCCGGCAGTCTGCAGGTCGAGGATGGTCTCGCAGCGCTCGGCCAGGTCGCCGTGGTCGGCCGGCACAAAAGGCGCGCGAGGGAAAACGCGGTCGATATCGCAGGCATCGCGCAGAACAGGCTCTTTGGCCAGCACGCCCTCAAACGAAAACTCAACGGTCGTGGCCTCCGGCGCATCGTCCGCGCGCGCCCACGTCGTCGAGCGACGGCGCTCGGCAACCAGGCGGTCAAGGTCAACGTCGGCGATGGCCATATCGCAGGTAAGCAGTTTGGTCGCGGCGAGCTTGGAGCCGTTTTCGTAGACGAGGTTCTCGCCCGCAAAGACCATATCGGTCGTGGACTCGCCCTCACTCGCGTCCGCATAGGCATAGGCGCAGTACAGGCGCGCGCTCTGGTTGGATATGAGGCTGCGTCGGTAATCCGCCTTACCGATAATCTCGTCCGAAGCCGACGGATTGAGGATCACCGTCGCACCGGCAAGCGCCATCTCGGTCGAAGGGGGCGCCGGCACCCACAGGTCCTCGCAGACCTCAACGCCCAGCACCATATCCTCGGCACCTTCATCACAGCAGCGGTAGACAAGCCCCGAACCCAGCGGAACCGGACCCTGACCGGCAAACTCGACCCACACAGAATCTACGGGCGCCGGAGCAAACCAGCGGCGCTCATAAAACTCACCGTAATTGGGCAGATACTTTTTGGCCGTGAGGCCCAAAAGCTCGCCCGCGCAGCACACGGCGGCGCAGTTGTAGATACTCTCGGCAACTGCAACGGGAAGACCGATGGTAAAGACAATCGGCAGCCCGCGGGTTTCATCGAGAATATGTGCCAGTGCGGTCTCGCAGGCATGCAGTAATGTGCGGTTATGGAACAGATCGGCCGCGGTATAGCCAGTCAGATTAAGCTCGGGCAAAACCAGAGCACGAACGCCGCGCTCGGCAGCCTCGCGAACGGCCGCCAGCGCAACCTCGGCATTGCCCTCGACATCGGCCACGCGAATCCGCGGCGACGCCGCCGCCACACGCAAAAAGCCATCGTTCTTATTAGCCGAAACGCAGCATTGCTTTGTTGATCTGGACACTGGAGGCCCCTTCTACCCTGAGATTCAGTCTAACGGACGTTCACATATCTCTAACTAGCCAAAGCAACCTCCCAGTTTACTGAGAGGCCAACCTGTGCTAAGAGCATGTATTTCAAAATTAAGGCATATCAACGTCACATCTGCATATCAACGTCACATCTTTCGCAAATAATTCAATTGAAACACAACTACCATCATAATTGAAAATACACCAAGTCCTGTAACGAGAATTGAGAACATCGCGATGCTCGTGAACAGCGAAACAAGGAGTGTTGAAATAACAACAGCAACCGATTGCAAAGACTCCCTAATTGAAAACAGGCCTATCGATTCAGATCCGTCTCTCGCCAAATCCTGCAGCGATGTTATGAGAAGCACATCTTGAATGGCGTTTCCGGCACCGACGATAAAAAGGAAAATAAACGATATCCCAGACGCATAGCGATAGCCAAACGCCAGATACGCACCGAGCGCAAGATACGTCACAAAACAATATGATTTAACGCAATCGGAACCACTGATTAAACGACCATATATTGTATTTCCGAACAACAGTCCGATTGTAAGACTGCTCTGAAGGAATCCGTATTGTATCGATGACGAGTCAAATTGCAATTGCGCTATAGCTGGCAAAAGAGAATTCAGAGAGCCGAATGCCACGCCACTAGAAATATCGATTAATAGGAAACCAATTGCCAAGTGCTTCGCGCTAAGATCACTAAATTCAGTCCTGTATTTTTCATTTTTGCTTATCCCCTCTTTATCATTAACCTCGATAACCGACGGAACATCTCGCAGCAACCAGAACGACGCGGCAAAAGATAGCGCGTCTAATGCAAGAACAGCCTCCGCCCCAAATTGAGCGACAACAAAACCGCCGGCAACTGGCCCCAGAACCATCATCAAATTCTGCAGAAACCCAAACGAATTATTAATTACGTCGCGATTGATACTATTCGTATTGGCTCTTAACAACGAGTAAAAGCAGGGCATTTCAACCGTTCGGCAAAGCGATACCGCGCACGTAATAGCAAACATACTCCATTTACTATCAACAAAAATATAGCAAATGAATAATCCCGCGCGAATTAAGTCTGCCAATCTCATGGCCTGCAGTGTCCCGATACCCATCTTCTGAGGCAGCTGCGCGAGCGCAACTGAAAACAGAGAGGGGGCAAATCTGCAGCAGACCATCAAAGCAGTTGCAGAAACATCGTGAGTTACCTCGTAAATCAGCATTGGCAAAGCAATATTCGCACACCAATTGCCTATTTCGCTTATCCCTCTAGCAATATATAGGACCCGAACCGGACGGCTAGCTCTCAATACCGTGAACATCACGATTAACCTCGTATTTCAGGCCTCGTTCATCCCTTAATAGGAATCCATAATCAACCAAATACCGCCTCAACACGGCATAATCAGGATAGAGCTGTGAAAGCACACGATTAACCTGAAGCTCCGTATAACTTGTATTTAATTCAAAGAAAGAGACGGCCCATAGCAGCATGATTCTTTTATAGCTTTCCTTTTTTGGAATTGAAACCAGCTCGCCATTCTTGAGAAATCGTTTTTTAAAGTCTATTAGCTCATCCATTCACATCCTCCATTTCATACGCATCTAATACTAAAAATGCATACGCTTTAGGTCATCGCATTCAGCTTCTTTATTCGAACTAATCTAAATAATTTGCTCAAACACTCTTCGAAAGCTCGTTTTTCACTCTGAGTAAAATGCCCTTCCCAGTCAGTCCACGAACAGGAAGGCAACTCACAACGAGCGGAGTCGAAGCCCTCTGCCGTCGGTCGTTCAAAATGCACGATAACCTTTTCGACATCGACATCTGTAATCAGGTCAGAATGAATGACCTCGGTACCGTCTTCGAATGTCATATACGGGTACATCACGTAAACCACCTCGCAATCGTAAGTCCAGTTTAGCATCAAGCTATTTCGCCAAAGACAGCAAGCCCCCCTTGATGAGTTGATGGTATCTGTTAAACGTCACGCACGATTCACATCTGGTGGGTACCCTGATGGCTACACGAAACGAAGCAGATTTACACCGGGAGGACCCCGTATGACAACCAAGTACACTGACGCGCCGCGCACGCGCGTTATGACGCCGGCATCGCTCAACAACGGCGTGCACGAGAACCACTCCATCGGACAGACCATGGCCATCGCGCCCAAAAAGGGCCTGTTCGACGACATTTCCATTCCTCAGATCATTGCCGGCGCCGCAGCCGCCGCCACGAGCGTCGCGCTTGCCTCCAAGATCGGTATCGCCGGATCGGTAATCGGCGCCGCCGTGAGCTCGGTCATCACCGTTGTGTCTTCGCAGGTCTACCGCCACTTTATCTCTGCCAGCGCCGAAGCCCTCAAAGGTACACACACCGCCGACGACTACCCTGCCGGCGCCTATGAACCCGTTGAGCTTGATGCCGAGGAGCACCTGGGCGGCGCCGCGACTACGCAGGAGATGCGCCAGATTGCGGGGCGCGCGACCACGGCGCGCGTCGCTCCCGACAGTCTGCGCGCCAAGGCGGCGGCAGAGCGCAGCCAGACGCAAAAGAAGGTCATCGTCTTCTCGATCGCCATCGCCATCGTCGCGGTCATCGCCTGCGCCGGCGCCATCCTTATAACCACCGCCGGTGAGGGTCTGGGCGAGCGCCCCGAGCCAATCCTTTCGTCGCGCACGACCGAGAGCGATGCAAATGGCAACACCCAGTCGCAGGATCAGCAGGCACAGGCGGACGGCACGCAAGACAGTTCTACCTCTGCCGATTCGTCCTCGAACACCCAAAACCAATCGCAGGGCACCGATTCCTCTACGGCCAACAGTGGCACGCCGTCCGGCACGACCGACTCAAGCCAAACGACTGACGGTTCACAGCCGAACACGGGCGACCAAACGAGCGACACCACGTCGGGAACGGGCGCAGCAGACAGTAGCAACACCAACAGCTCGAGCGGAACCGCTTCCGGCACGGCATCTGACAACTCGAGCCAAGGCACGGCATCGGGCAACTAAGCACATTTGTCTCTCATAGATAACCGACCTGTACAACGGGCGCGAATCGAAAGCGGTTCGCGCCCGTTTGCCTTGGGCGCCGAGGCGGCACGCCCCGTGCGATGGTAAGATGCTTTGGTGTGTAAAGAGGAGATTTGCCATGAGCAAGACAATAGTTAGGCCCACGCTTTCGCTGGGCAACCACATCTATCTGTATCGCCTGCTGCGCGATGCAATCGGATGCGGCAAGCAAACGTTTATGACGCAGGTCGAGGAGGCACTCGCCGCTGGTGACATGGCCGCTTATGACCTCGGCTTTGAGTCCACGCGCGAGCTGCTCGAGGAGCTCGACGACTGCATTAAGCTGACCGTCTTTAAGGGCGGTCGCCTGTATGCCACCGTCATCGCCAACGATGCCTGGGATGCCGCCCTTGCCAAGGGCGAGGACAAGCCCAAGGCAGCCAAGGGCGCTAAACAGTCCTACAAAAAGAAAAAACGCGGTGAGAAGGACCTCAAGGCCGTGCGTCCCAAGCACGTTAAGCGTCCCGAGCCCGTAGTTGAAGCTGTGCCCGAGCCCGAGCCCGAGATCGAAGTCGCTATTGAGGTAACGGCAGAAGCCGAAACCGAAATCGCCACCACGGCCGATCCCAAAGTCATATCCGAGCAGGAAGCCACTGCGGAGCTCAACGAAGCTCCCAAGTCGACAACCGAAGAAGCCGCCGACCAGCCCGAGACGTCTGCGTTCCAAAACAGCGATGTCTTTGGCGACGAGGCCGAGGACGATCAGCCTTGCGAGCCCGCAGAACAGGACGCTACCGAGGTGGCATCGGAGCCCGAGGCACCGCAGCCTGCCATCTCGCTCACGGTCGTCTATGACCCCGAGAACGCCAACGCCGGCATCACCACCATGGCCTCCACGCCCATCGAGGCAAAGTCGAGCGTCGAGAATCAGAGCGCTCCGCAAGTCGAGTTCGACACCGCGACCGCAGACGCACCCGCCATCGTCGAGCCCGCAGATTCCGCGGCGATGCCGAAAGCGGACACCGAATCAGTACTCGGCGCCGAACCCGCGCCCGTCATCGAGGTGACGCCCGTCAATGAGCAGGCCTTCGCACCGACGATGGTACCGGCCCCCGCACCCGTAGCGCCCGCCATCCCCGAGGACTTCCCCATCGATTTCGCAACCGAGGTCTTCTGCCCCGGTCCATTGCTACACCAGCTGTCGACCTATCTCCCCTACGGCGCCGATACCCTCGGCATTGTCGGCGAGTACTACTGGATCGCCCGCGAGCGCGGTACCATCGAGGCCGCGCGAAACCGCGCAAGCTTCCCCCTGCGTTACACGCAGGCAGGCGAGCGCCACGAAGTCACCGTGCGCATCCGCCGCAACACCACCGGCGGCCTCGGAGCCGCCTGGACCATCGACAAGGTCAACGCCCCGGTCGAGTAAAAAACGGCCTCGGATAGCCAATTGACCATCCGAGGCCGTTTAAATTCAGGCCTTTTAGTTGTCATCGGCGCATATAGACACCAGAGAAGCAAGCTCCTCCTCAAGTTGCGGAGCAAAATACCTAAAAGAAACTTGTGCTCCAATCGGTATCGACTCAATCATATTCGCAGCATTATCTGAAACACGGTACGATGCAGTTTCACCTGTCTTTAATTCCTCTATTGAGCAGACAGCGTCTTCAGCATCAATCGACCTAAGCATGCCTTTACCTTGCAACATCACATCGGCATGCCCACCAGCTATTTCCAATGAATCTGAGTTTGTCACAGACATTTCTCCGGAATCTCCGCGCGGCATCTCTTCTTTTGTTGAACAGCTCACCAATAAAGCCATCAACACCAAAGACAGGACTAAACGAATCGTCCTACTTCGAAAAAGTCGTTCCATAAGTCCACGCATAATAACTCTGATCATACTTCAGGAAGGATAAGGATGAATTCCAGCCGTCCGCTATGCCAATCATCTGCCTTGTCTCTCCAGTTTTCTTACCAGTAAGTGTGGCGTAAGCCTCCGCTGTTACAGAATGGGCTGATCCGTTGTACAAACTCGCATGTAAAACATTCGGTCTATTAGAGTTAATCTCATTTTGAATGTTCACGATAGCCGGGGAGGAGACAGTGCGAGCGATAAGATTACTCCCTCTGCTTGCGCAGTAATTTGTAAACCCCGTTGCACAGGTTGAAATCGGCGTTCCGCCCAAAACAACACCGGGAACAGTCTGTTCTTCATCGGAAAGAGCATGGGTATTGGTGTAATTCCATATCTGCATATATTGCGAAGGGTCGCTATATAAATTGGCAATGCCATACAGTTTCGCAACGTTCGAAAAAGCTGTCACCATACAAGCATAGTGGGCGGTAAGCCTCTTAATCTCGCTTTCATCATATGACATAAACTGAGAAATGGAACGAAATCCAGATACTGTGTAATCCTGCATTTGAGTTGCGTAAATTACAACATCGTTCCAGCTTGAAGGTTTATTCGATAAAACGACAGGCCGTCCTTCTATGGAAACAGCCGGGATTGTTCTTCCGCAATTTGTTGTTATTGAACCGTCCAAAGATTGCACGCCGAATTCGAATGGATTGATCATTACGACTGGGTTATTGAAAGAATAAGGCTCGACACCAAGATCTCCTCCCCGATCCATAGGGCTGACTAAGCCGTCTCCAAAACGATATCCCGTAAGTATTTCATCATCTGAAGCATCTAAAACCAAATAGCCCGCGGCTCTATTGGATGTCACAACCGGAACAATGTAACCAAGCGGGGACCCATCAACGTCTACAAAAGGAATAGGGTCAGAAGGCGTATACGAAGAGCCGAGGAGTCCCTTTATATATTTATCGGCAAGCTCTTGCGCAATTTCAGAAGTAAATTGTATCTGCTCACCATCAATATTGCCCGTCGAAGCAAAAACCTCTTTCGGACGTGCGGCTAAGGCGACAATTGAAGACGCGACAAGTTGCAGAAAACGACGACGCGAAAGCATATGTTCTTCTTTCTAGAGGAGCGACTTATAAGATACTCCTATTCTATAACCTTTTTTGTAACGTTACAGCACTGGTTATATTTCAATTCGATTCGCTTATGTCCTTGTAACCCAATACGTCTTTACGTTTTAAACGGAATTAGAAAATCACTCATAGCAAAAACGGGCTTTAATCCCAAAGAGATGACTTTGATTATGAATCAAACCAGCAGCCAGGGCATAGCTGCAGTGCAATTGCTACAAGAAAGGCCGCCCTTGCTGGCGGCCTTTCTACTTGCTACTAGTCACGCGTCAGCTTGCGGTGAATACGATGCGGCTGGGCTGCGTCCTCGCCCAGGCGCTCGATGCGGTTGGCTTGATAGGCCTCGAAGTTGCCCTCGAACCAATACCAGTTGCCCGGATTATCGTCGGTGCCCTCCCACGCCAGAATGTGCGTGGCGACGCGGTCCAGGAACATACGGTCGTGGCTAATGACCACCGAGCAGCCCGGGAACTCGAGCAGCGCCGCTTCGAGCGAGGACAGCGTCTCGACATCGAGGTCGTTCGTGGGCTCGTCGAGGAGCAGCAGGTTGCCGCCCTGCTTGAGCGTAAGCGCCAGGTTCAGACGGTTGCGCTCGCCACCGGAGAGTACGCCAGCGCGTTTCTGCTGGTCCTGGCCCTTAAAGCCAAAGCTCGCCACATAAGCACGGCTCGGAACCTCGGTCTCGCCGACCATCATGTGGTCCAGGCCGTCCGAGACGACCTCCCACAGGTTCTTGTCGGGGTCGATGCCGGAACGGTTCTGATCGACATAGGAGATCTTGACGGTCTCGCCCACCTCGAGCTCGCCCGAAGTCAGCGGCTCCAGGCCCACGATGGTCTTGAAGAGCGTAGTCTTGCCCACACCGTTGGGGCCGATGACGCCCACGATGCCGTTACGCGGCAGGGTGAAAGAAAGGTCGTCGATGAGCACGCGGCCATCGAACTCCTTGTGCAGATGATGGGCCTCGAGCACCTTGTTGCCCAAACGCGGGCCCACAGGGATGCGGATGTCGGTCCAGTCGAGCTTCTGGCTTGCGCGGGCCTCGGCCTCCATCTCCTCGTAGCGAGCCAGACGGGCCTTGTTCTTTGCCTGGCGAGCTTTGGGCGAGCTGCGTACCCACTCGAGCTCGGCCTCCATGCGCTTGGCAAGCTTGGCATCGCGGTTGCCCTGCGCCTCGATACGGGCGGCCTTGGTCTCCAGATACGTGGAGTAGTTGCCCTTGTAGGGATAAAGGTGACCGCGGTCGACCTCGCAGATCCACTCGGCAACGTTATCCAGGAAGTAGCGATCGTGCGTGACGGCCAGCACCGCGCCCTGGTAGTTGTGCAGGAAATGCTCAAGCCACAGGATCGACTCGGCGTCCAGGTGGTTCGTGGGCTCGTCGAGCAGCAGCAGGTCGGGAGCCTCGAGCAGCAGCTTGCACAGGGCCACGCGGCGGCGCTCGCCGCCGGAAAGCACGTTAACCGGCATGTCGGAATCGGGCAGCTGCAGGGCGTCCATGGCCTGGCCGAGCTTGGAATCGATATCCCAGCCGTCAGCGGCGTCGATCTCGTCCTGGAGCTTGCCCATCTCGGCCATGAGGGCGTCCATGTCGCAGTCCGGGTCGCACATCTCCTCGCCGATCTTGTTGAAGCGATCGACCTTGGCAATCATGTCGCCAAACGCCATGCGCACGTTCTCGATGACGGTCTTGTCGTCGTCGAGCGGCGGCTCCTGCTGCAGGATACCCACGGTGTAGCCGGGGGTGAGCCTGGCATCGCCGTTGGAGACCTCCTCGATGCCGGCCATGATCTTGAGCAGGGTCGACTTGCCCATACCGTTGGGGCCCACGACGCCGATCTTGGCACCGGGGTAGAAGCTCAGGGTCACGTCGTCAAGGATTACCTTGTCGCCATGGGCCTTGCGAGCCTGATACATCTGGTAGATAAACTCCGCCATTTGTCTGTTTTATCCTTTCTACCTGCTGTTTCCATATTCTTGTTTCGCTTTAGTGGAAACGAAATGAGGAAACCGGCTCTGAAACTTAGCGAAAAAGGGGCATGGTTGCCCACACCCCCTAATACTACCTGGGAAAAGTCCCCCGGGACACACTATGAACTGCGTACGCTAGTTTTCCGCAACCTTAACGAACAGCCCGCTGAGATTTGCGCCACAGCAGATACGAGTAGACGTAGACGGCTCCGACCGAACCAAACGCCAGAACCGCAATCACCGCGGCGACGACTTCACTCGAAAGCACCGCACCTGCCACGCCCATCGCAATCAGGCCAACACCCAGCACCATAAAGCAGGCACCGCCAAAGCGCTGCGTACGGCGCCAGTTCTCGGGATCGGCAAGCGCCCAAGGCGTCTTGATACCGAGCGTATAGTTCTGCTTCACACGCGGCAAGTAGTTGCCTACGCCGATGAACAGCAAACCGATAGCACCGGAAATCAGCACGTTGACCGAACCGACCGCCGGCACCACGCCCCAGACCGTAAGCTCACCCAACCAGCTTACGGCGCACATGAACAAGGTGAAGGCGATTACGAAGCCCTGATAGAACTTGCCCGAGGTTCGATATGCCTCACCTTTGGGATCGATGCGCGGCACCACGCAGAACATTGCGAGAAGCACCAGAGGCAGCACGCCGAGCGCGGAGGCCATCCAGCTGGGACCCCAACCGTCGACGGCGCCGTTCGCGCCCCAGTGCGTGGGAATCTGCCCAGGCAAGCTCGGCATCACCATGAGGTGCGCTACGACATTGGCGACGCACAGAGCGATCAGCGCAATCCACACACGCCGCGATACCCCCGTGGCGTGAATGCCCTTGTTTTCGTTATTCATCCTTATCACCTTCCGTGTTTGTAAAGCCCATAAACCAACCAATCAAATCCTGCATGACGGTGGTATTTAAGCTGTATACGATGTTTTGGCCATGGCGCTCGTCGGTCACCAACCCGGCGTTTTTGAGCGTCGCCAAGTGATGGCTCAACGACGGCTTGCTGATGTCAAAATGCTCGGCAAGCTCCCCGGCCGTGCGATTGCCCTCGCGCAGCAGTTCCAAAATGTGACGCCGTGTAGGATCGGCCAGCGCCTTAAAACCCTCTCCCGGCATAAGACCTCCTCTCATCATTTCGTTCGACGCGCACACTATACTCGATATTTAGATGTTTGTCTAACTATCTAACCGCAATGCTTCAAACCACATCAAAGCAAACGCCATCGCAGCCTATGGGCGATTACCTATAATGGCGATAGCTAGAACACGATTCACTTCCCCATCGGAGGATGTCTATGACTGAAACCACAGCCGCAACTCCCAACGAGACACGCGACACCAAGCTCGAGATCATCATGGGCCGCGAGGCACTCGATAAGCTCGCTGATGCCACGGTGCTGGTGCTCGGCTGCGGAGGCGTGGGATCTAACTGCTGCGAGGCACTTGCCCGCGGCGGCATCGGTCATTTCGTCATTCTGGACAAGGACATCGTCGCGCCCAGCAATATCAATCGCCAGGCTATCGCCTTTCACAGCACCGTCGGCAAACGCAAGGTCGATGTTATGGAAGCCATGATTCGCGATATCAATCCCGCCGCCACCGTTATCAAGCGCACCGAATACCTGCTGAGCGACAACATCGACGAGTTCTTCGCGAGCGTTTTGGAGCAAACAGACGGCAAGCTCGACTACGTCGTCGACGCCATCGACACCATCTCGGCCAAGCTCACCATTGCCAAATATGCTCAGGACCACGGCATTCGTTTGGTTAGCTCCATGGGCGGGGCCAACAAGCTCCATCCCGAGTGCCTCCGCTTTGCCGACATTTTCGATACGGTACGTGACCCCATGAGCCGCATCATGCGCAAAGAATGCAAGAAGCGCGGCATCAAGAGCCTACATGTACTGTTTAGCTGCGAGGAATCGGTTAAGACACAGCCCCGCGACCCTTCCAATATCCACGAGCGCACCGAGTTGGGCACCGCCAGCTTTATGCCGCCCATCATGGGCCAGATGATTGCCGGCGAGGTTATCCGCCAGATCAGCGGGCGCGGCACTGAGCGCGTACGCTCCGATGGCCAGCGCCTGGACTAGCAGGATGCCCTGCGATGGAACCGCGATTCTTTGACACGCATTGTCACCTTGATTTGATGCTCAACCCCGATGCTGCAGCCAGTGAGTCGGCGGCGTTGGATCTGGGGCTCTTTGACTGCGGGGTCGACCCACGCGACTTCGCGGCAGCAAAAAAGCGGGCCAGCCGCTACCCAAACATTATCGCGGGCGCTGGCCTCCATCCCTGGTGGCTCGCCGACGGCCGTTGCGGTCCTGCCGAAGTCAATCTGCTTTGCGAAGTTGCTGACCAAGAGCGCTATATCGGCGAGGTAGGACTCGACTTTTCCGCGCGCTTTGCCGGAAGCGAACCGCTACAAATACAGGCATTTGACCGGCTCTGCAATGCCCTCGTGCAGCATCCTCTTGCAGGTCGCGTGATATCAATTCACGCCGTTCGTTCAGCAGGAGCCGTACTGGACGTCCTCGAATCGCATGGGCTACTCATCCCAAACCCCGACTCCCCCGCTATCATCTTCCACTGGTTTAGCGGCACTTCGGACGAACTCGCCCGCGCGCGTAATGCGGGCTGCTATTTTTCCGTCAACGAACGCATGCTCGCGACCAAGCGCGGTCGCGAATACGCACGACAGATTCCACTCGACCGCCTGCTGCTCGAGACCGATGCGCCGGCCGAGCCAAACACAGAAACAAGCGCGCAGTCGCTCATCAGATCGCTCGCAAGGACCTCGATGCGCATTGCCTCACTCAAAAACTGTGACGCAAAGCGCATCGAGTCGGTAGTTTTAGCAAATGCGCACTCTGTTTTTGACCTTCGCTAACCCCTGTGGGCAAAAATGCCAAGGGGCATGCGAATCGCACAACGCAGTCCCTATTGGTAGGCAGTACAATTCGGCAGCATTACACCAATTCGTGCATGAGATCACGGTTGCGTGCATACAATTCGTCAAAGATATGACGGCGCGACGCATATAACTCGTGGGCAGCCATATCGGGCACGATTGTTTGCGCAACGCCAAGGACTTGGGCGAGCTCATCCCATGATGCATAGGCGCCACCTGCGAGAGCTGCCATGATGGCATCACCGAAGCATGCACCCACCGTAACCTTGGCAACCGAGACCTCGCGCCCGCATACGTCGGCGATAGCCTGCATCCAAACTGGATTCTTGGTTCCACCTCCGACAAGCATAATGCGCCCAATTGGCAGTCCATGCTCTCGCTCGATAATGTCGACATGGGATGCAACGGTATACGCGACGCCTTCCAAGGCGGCGCGAACCATATGGGCTCGCGTATGCCTTCCGGTCAGGCCAAAGAAGACGCCACGCGCCTCGGGATCGTTGAGCGGAGTACGCTCCCCCGCAAAGTACGGCAGACACAGGAGCCCATCGGCACCCGGCGCCACATCGGCGGCATCATGCGCCATAACCGAATATGCATCGGGGCCACCGTGGTCCTCGGCCTCTACGGCGTCGCGATACAGCTCTTGGCGCAGCCACGATGTGAGTGCACCCGCCGTATTGGTCCCCGCGCAGATCCCGTAAGTTCCGGGAATGATAAACGTCCCCGGCCACAGGCGGGCATCATCGATCATATGATCGGCTAGGTAGATGAAATACGCCGTACTCCCCAACTGAATCATCATATCGCCGGGACGGAATACACCCGTCGAAATGGCCTCGGCACCAGAGTCGCCCGTTCCCACTAAGACAGGTGTCCCTGCCGCGAGCCCCGTCGCCTCAGCCGCACGCTGCGACGCTCGCGGACCTCATCGGCAAGCTCGCCCGAAGCACCACGACCGGCAGCCGAACTGCCGATGACCATCGCATCTGGAAGACAATTAAAGAGAAGTGAATCGGCAATGTCCGCAGTCGTGCGGTCGTCGAGATAAACCTCCCCCCCCTCGCTCGTGATGAAGTGAAAAAGCTTGAGGTCGTCCAGGCGCAGCGCCGTCTTGCGACGCATGGTGTGAGTGAAATCTCGGTCAATCAGCCCGAGATCACCGGCCCAGGCACCGCAAAAAATGCAGCGCGTGAACTGCGCTTGGCGGCTTCCACGACTTGCGACACGCTTCCGCCCGGATAATACAACGGATCACCTGGCAGAGGACGCAGACTAAACTGAAGGGACTGACCCCGGAGGAGTTCCGGAGCCAGTCCCTTGCGGCGTAGTTCTTATTTAAGCCGTCCAAGTTTTGGGGTGCAGCTCATTATTGCAGGAACGTTATTCCCCCAGCACCTCGACGTACACTTTTCGCTTCTGCGGACCGTCAAACTCCGCAAGATAGATGTTCTGGGCACCTCCGCACACGATGTGGCCATCTTGGACGGGAAAGAAGCAACTGTTTCCACAAATCATGCTCTTGATATGCCCACAGGAGTTGTTGCCGGTGGCTCCATAGCTCGGCAGGAAGTGTGCATGCGCATAGGGAGCATCGAGTGGGGCGATGCGATCAAGCGTCTCCATAAGATCCGTCTCCACGCAGGGCAGCCCCTCGTTTACCACGATTCCACAGGTCGTATGCGACAAAATAATCGCTGCCAAGCCATTCGTCACCGAGCTGCGTTCGATGGCAGCGTGCACGTCTTCGGTAATATCGATGAACTGGTCCGGAGCAGTCGATAGATAGCTCAATGTCTCGAGCGTCACCATGTTCACTCATCCCCTTCAAGAAAACGCAGGGCATTACCCCAGTAGAGCCTTTCTCGCGCATCATCGCGCATGGACACGGTATCGAGCGCCCGCTTGAGTTTGAACGCACGGAAGCGCGGCGTATTGCTGGCGAACATCACTTGATGCGATAGCGCACGCTCATACCACAGCGGCCCCATATCGACCGTGAAAAGACGCTGCATCATCTCCTCGGGCGAATCGATGTAAGTGATAGAGGTGTCCGTGTAGCAGTTGGGATACTTGAGCAGCATCGCCACGGTCTCGCGCACCCAGGGCCAGCCAAAGTGAGTCAAACTAAAGCGCACATTTGGATGCGTTGCGATTGTGTGCTCAAATGCAAGCGGGTTACTGCGCGAGAGCTCTGCGCCAGGCTCCCAAGACATACCGGCATGGAAAACCACCGGCTTGTTATAGCGCTCGCACAGCTCGTAAAGCGGCTCGGCCACAGCATCATCGGGGGCAAAACCCTGCTTTGCAGGATGCAGGCAAAGCCCCTTTGCCCCCAACTCGGTAAAGGCGCGCTCCAATTCGTCTGCGGCACCGCTCACCTGCGGGTCTACGCTCGCAAATCCCCACAGACGATCGGGATGCGCGGCAACCAGCATGGCAATCTGGTCGTTGGTGCCAAAGTGTCCTCCGCATGCCGTGGTTACATCGAGCGGCATGAGCACGCTCTTCTGCACATCGCAGACGTCCATCTCGACTTGAAGCTCATCCCAATCCATGGGGCCCATATGCCCCATACCAAATTCTCGTGACCAAAAGCCGAATCCATCAGGCTCATCACCCGGCTTACAGATCTCGCCGTAGAGCATAGGATGGACCAACATGTCGATAACCATTTCGTACTCCTTTCCAGGCATTTGACCCTAGTACGGCTCAAACGAACCAATCACTCGGGACGACAGCTCAGCGCCCGCTTTCATACACGCCGGAATATCAAGGCCATCGATCACGCCCTTGGTAAACCCGGCAATATACGAGTCGCCGGCACCCACGGTATTAACGACCTTCTCCGCCGGTACGATCCCGCACTCATAGAAGCGCTCACCGTCATAGGCAATGCTTCCCTTCTCGCCAAGCGTGGCAACCGCAACGCGCGGTCCCAATTCCTGCACGTGGCGTACCCAGTCTCGCAGCTCCGGAGTGTCCTCTTCAAACGACATGAACGCATAGTCTACGTAAGGAAAATGAGCCTCGCATGCATATTCGGGATCCTGGCTGAACACCGAGAAGTCCATAACCACCGTCCTGCCCGCATCATGCCATTCGGGCAGGAGGTCCAAACAATTGCCAAACAGGTCGGTATGAATGATGTCATGCTCTAGGATAAACGCCCGGTCATCTTCATTCGGACGATATGTCTCCATTACGCCATCGATTGCCTCGAGATGCACGCGATCGACGCCGTCTTTCAATGCCATGAGCATCACCGAGGTGTCGCCATCCTCCACCCGCAGATGTGAGATATCGAACCCCTCAGCGGCCAGCGCCTCTCTCATCTTGTCTCCGTACTCGTCCTTGCCGACAACCGACACGGCGGATACCGAAACGCCCATTCGTGCAAGATGGATACCCCAGTCAATGCCGTTACCAGTCGGATAGAACACGCCGATGTTCTGATAGACGTCCGCGCAGCAAAAACCAGCCGCGCACGCTTTAATACCCATGGTCTTCTCCAATGTTCAAAAGGGGACCCACCACATGGCGAGCCCCCTTTTCGCGTTTTGCTTATTGTTTTGCATCGGCTGTCCAAGACCTCATAGCCAGACCGCCGTACGCTTTCTTAAGCTATTCGACGATTGGCGCTCCGTGGCCCCAAGAACCTTCCATGCCGCACACGGTCGAGGCAAACCCGGCAGCAAAGTCGAGCGCGCGCTCGATGGCCTCGGCGCCATCCTCACCACGCTTGGCGGAATCGAGATAGCACATCAAAAACGAGGTGAGGAACGAGTCGCCCGCCCCCATGGTGTCCTTCATGTCCGTTACCGGTTTAGCCAGCTGGCGGTAATAACGCTCGCCGTCGTAAGCAATGCAGCCCTCGGCGCCCGCCGTAGCCGACACAAAACGCGGACCCAGGCCCTTCACCCATGCCAGACGCTCGCGAATCTCGTCCTCACTCGCGGCATCCGCCGCACTAAAGAAAGCGAAATCGACGTAGGGCGCAATCTGCTCGTAGTACTCGTCGGTGGAGTCGTCCGAAAAGTCAAAAGAGACCGTGACGCCCGCAGCCTTCAACTTGGGCAGCTCGCGCTCGGTAAAGCAGTAGTTGCCCGAATGAACCACATCGAACTGCTTCATGTACGCAAGGTCAAAGCGATCAAGGACATAGCGCACATCGCCACGGATACCGCCCTCGTTGGAGCCAAGGAAGACACGGTCACCGTCAACGACGGTCACGCGAGCCGCCCCGTTCTCGCCAATCATCTGCTCGCACTTGTCAAGCTCGATACCCTCATCCTCGAGGCTTGCAATGACATGCTCGGCAGCGGCGTCATTGCCAAAAATGCCCATGTATGCAGAGCGTGCGGCACCGCATTTCTTGGCATAAACGGCGAAGTTCACCGCATTGCCGCCGGGATACATGGTGTGGATATGCTCGTAGCGATCGACGACGTTGTCGCCAAATCCGAGCGCGTTAACGTTAAATGCCATGGCCTTTGCTCCTTCTAGTACTCGACAACACCCATATAGCGACGGAAATCGGGATCGTGATCAAACACCTTGCCGCGTGCGGCACGCAGCTCGCAGTTCATGGCATAGAACAGCACCGGGTCCAGATAGGCACGGACGCTCGCCGGCACGGCTTCCATACCGTACTCCTTGGCATCGAGCACCATCAGCGTATCGGTATGCGTCTTAAGGAACGCCAGGGCGCGCTCGTCCATAGCACGGCACTCGCTGGAGCCCATCTGCAGGAAGTAAAAAACGCCATCCTGAGTAGCCTCGAAGGGGCCATGGAAGTACTCGGCAGAGTGGATGTAGCTGCAGTGCTGCCACTGCATCTCCATAAGAGAGCAGATAGCGAAACCGTAGGTCTGGCTAAAGTTGGGACCGCTGCCCAGAATATAGAAGAACTCGTGCTCCTGGCAAAGCTTGGCAAAGCGATCGCCCAGCTCGGCATTTACCTTCTCGCGTGCCGGGGGAAGAATCTTATCCATCTCGGCGATACCGGCATACATATCGGCAAGATCGGCGTAACCCTCCTGCTGATCGAGCAGCTCTGCCGCAAGCGACAGCGAAATGCCAGCGGGGACCTCGGCCTGCGGCACGCCCTCGCCCCACGGGTAGACCCACGTGGTCCATTTACCGGTGTCGATCTTAGATCCAGCGTTGTCGGTCTGGGCGATCACCGTAGCGCCGGCAGCAAGGGCAATCTCGCAGCCCTCGACGACCTCAGGGGTGTTGCCACTGTGGCTACAAGCGATGACCAGGGACTTCTCGCCCAGACGACGCGGACGCATGATATCGAACTCGCGAGCCGTATAGATATACGAAGTGAAGGTGGTTGCCTCGCGCTGCAGAAGCTCATGGGCCGGGATCAAATCAATCATGGAGCCACCGCAAGCAATCCAGTAGACGCTGTCGAACTTGCCCTTCTCGGCAATTGCCTCTTTGATCAGATCGTGTGCGTTCATATCCAGTTCCTTTCTTGTTTGGCCGCAATCAATGACGTTGGCTGCGTGGCCGATAGTTGTTTTAGTCAATCAGATATTTCTCGAATGCGGCCATGTTCTTGGCATCTGCCGCCGCCGGATCATCGTAGTAACGACCGTCCGTGATTTCCTGGCCCAGCATGCCGTCGAAACCATGGGCGTTGAGCGTGGCGACGAAGGCGTCCATATCGTGCTTGCCATCGCCCCACACCAGATGGCCATACGGGTCACCGTCGATAAAGTGCATCTCGTGAATTGCCCCATCACCAAAGGCGGCAAACCAGTCCTCGAGCGTCTCGCCTGCAACGCCCATCGCGGTTGTATCAACCATAGGCTGTAAGTACGGGCTCGCGACCTCGTCAATCATGCGCTTCGCATCGGAAACCGTCGTCACAAGGTTGCTCTCCTCGGGACGCAGACTTTCCATCGTAAGCACCAGACCGTGCTCGCCGGCATACTCCGCCAGAATGGACAAGTGCTCGCGGCTGCGCTTCCAGGCTTCCTCGCGGTCCTCGTCCCAGTCGCCCCAGCCCGAGTTGACGGACATACGGTCGCACCCAAGTACCTCGGCAAGCTCAATGCCGTGCTTAAAGTACGCCAGGCTGCGCTGTTCATGCAGCGGTTTGCGTGCGCAGTACTGCCAAGGATAGACAACATTCTCGGGGCACAGAGTACGATACCTAAGCCCACGGTCTGCAGCTTTTTTCGCCAGGACCTCAGCCTCAAAGTAGCCCGTATGGTCGAGTGTCACATGCGGCTCCGCACACCACAGCTCAATGGACTCAAAGCCCAAACGCTGCTGCACATCAAGGAAGTAATCGAGCGACCACATGATGTAGTGGATATTCATGCCCGCAATCTGTTCGCGGCGCAGCGTCGGCTTGGATTCAGACATCTTATGCCTCCTTATTACGATCGAACACGATTTGTCCGTCCGACATCGTCATATCAACCGAAAGATCGCGTGCGTCGCGATAATCGAGGTCGAACACATCCCGATCGAGCACGCAGATATCAGCAAGCTTGCCGACCTCGAGCGTACCTAGCTCGTCTTCGCGCATCAGATCGTACGCGCCCCCGGCAGTCCAAGCACGCAAGAGCTCGACAAGCGTCAGCGCGTTGGCCTCATTCACGGGCAGTCCATCGTCGAAGTATCCGCCGCACGCACTGTAGATTGACTCGCCCAGGCTCGGAATCAGCAGCGGCAAATCCGTACCACAGCACACCGTGCATCCGGAATCTTCCATGCCGCGGCGATTCCAGCTGTGCAAAAGTCGCGTCTTGCCAATTTGTCGACGCATCATCGATAGGCAATCCTCGCGCCGGTCCAGCGTCAGAATCTGCGGATAGACCTCGCAAATTCCACCTAACTTGCCAAACTCGACAAGATCGGTCGGATCAGAGTTCTCGAGATCGGTAATCGCATGGCGGCGAAGCAACCGTCCATGCTCGTCTCGAGGCAGCGAGGCATAGAGCGCCACGGTGCGACGAACGGCGCCATCGCCCTGGCAATGCAAGGAATATCGGAAGCCGTCAGCATCAATTGCGCGCAGCTCGTTCTCAATCAGATCCCACTCGGGCTCCTCGACAACCGTCTTGCCGGCAGCGCCCGCATCGGCCGTGTCCTCATAGGGGTCAATCATCTCGGCAAGCCCCGCCCATACGCCGCGATCGGTCATACGGTTGAAGCCAGAAAAACGAACGAACGGTCCCCGGAAGCGCTCTCGTGCCTCGCGGGCATATGCCAGATTTGCACCGGCACCCACCGGCTGCGACATCATAGAGACGCGAACCGTCAGCTCACCAGATTCCTCACGGCGAGCCATTTCGTCGGCAAAACCGTAGTAGTCATCAAACGCCATCTCCTTGATGGCGGTAACGCCGCGCTCGTTAAGCATGCTCATGTAGTCCGAATACCCCGCACGTACCTCGAGCAGCGCGAGGAAATCGCTCATCATGCGCCAGATCTTCTCGGCATAGCACGCCTGGGGTGTAAAGCCGTATCGTGCACTGGCGGCAGCATTGAGAACGCAGGTCTCCGCACCCGGTGTAAAGCAGACGACAGGGATATCGCCAAAACAATCGTCAAACACAGCTGCCGTATTTGCGTTCTCGGCATCCGATGCCAACGTTTCGGGTAGGCTGTGGCCAAAAGCCGCCGCGCAATCCGGATGATCTTCTTTCCATGCACGCAAGAGCGACACGGCCTCTTTGGCATCAGCGATGCCGGACAGATCAGACCCCAACGTCCGCAGCGCCCAGCCTGTATAGAAGGTATGCACATCGATCAGGCCAGGCATGACGGTGCGGTCGCCCAGGTCAACTACCTCGTCCGCTTGGGTCAAATACGAAGTTACCTCACACTTGGTGCCAACAGCCTCAATTCGATTGCCACGGACCGCTACGAAACCTTCAAACGGCAGGTCCCCCGTACCGGTAAAGACGCTCTTAGACGTCAGGACCGTCAAACGATCAGACATCACAACCACCTACACCGGAAGCATGCCAGAGATTGCCGTTACGATCAGGCCAAAGACGACCATGAAAATGAAGAACTTCCAAATGGTCTTCCACCATTGGCCAAACGAAATCTTAGACACGGCAAGGCCGGCGACCGTCATGCCCGCCACGGGACTGATAGTGTTGATGGTCTGATTAGCAAACTGGAGCGCGGTAACGGCAGCCTCGGGATTGAGGCCCATAAGCTCGGTCAGCGGACCCATGACGGGCATGGTGAGCGCCGCAAGTCCAGAACTCGAAGGAACCAGCAAAGAGAGCAGGCCAAGGACGATATACATAAACGTGGTGTAGACGGCGGCGGGTGCACCGGCGAGCGCAGTAGCGAGCGCCTGGAGGATGGTGTCGATGATCATGCCGCCCTCGGCGATGACCAGAATGCCGCGAGCGATACCGATAACGATGGCGGCGTACGCAAAGTCGGCGAGACCCTTAACGAACTCCTCAGCGATCGTCTGCTGGTCAAGACCGCCCAGGATACCGGCAAGCAAGCCCATGCCAAGAAACACGGCGGAAATCTCATTCATGTACCAGCCCTGGGTAACAAGACCCCAGACGATGATGCCCATACCGCAAGCAAAATCGATAAGCACGAGCTTCTGACGGATAGTGAACTCTTCCTCGATGGAGGCATCGGTCACAGAAAACTCAACACGCTTGAGCTTATCGTCCTCGTACGTAATGGACGACTCGGGATTTTTCTTTACACGCATGGCGTAGCGCATGGCCCATGCGATACCGACGGCAGTGAAGATGACCCAAGAAACGGCGCGCAGCCACAGCTGAGGATTGCCCTCGATACCAATGATGCCTTGGGCGATCAAAACATTAAACGGGTCGATGGTCGAAGCACAATATCCCAGGTTAGGACCAAGGAAGCAGATGATAAACGCCGTCATCGAGTCATACCCGATACCCATCATGATGGGAATGAAGATGGCATAGAACGGTAGGGCTTCCTCAGACATACCAAACGTAGTGCCGCAAATGGACAGCAGCGTCATCGTGATGGGAATGATGAGGATGTCCTTGTTCTTGAGCTTTTTAATCACACGGCTCATGCCGGCATTCAAAGCGTTGGTCTTGGTGATGATTGCGAACGATCCGCCAATCAATAAGACGAACGCAACGACATCGGCAGCCTCCTGGATGCCCTTGGTGGGCGCTTGCAGGACCGCGAAGATATCTTGACCCAGATTGATGGTCTCGCCGGTCTCGGAATCGGTGTAGTTCTTATCGACCTGTTCATAGGTTCCAGCAACGGCGACTTCACGCTCGCCCGCCGCTGTCGAAATTGTCTTGCGCTGATACTGACCAGAGGGAACGATCCAAGTCAGGACCGCAAAGACAACGATCAGCAAGAACATGATCGTATAGACATGCGGTAATTTGAACTTAAAACGTCTGTTTGTCTTCTTCGCCTTCGTATCTGACATAGATACCTCCAAAGAACTCGAGACTGCATCGCATCTCGCTTCAACGCTTGCACAAGGCAAACGTTCTATGACGTTCTATAGATTACCAGCAGCTTTTCTCGTCATCAAGATAATTTCAAACTGATTGCCGCAACGCGGTTGAACGGTTGCGTTTGCGCCGTGAACGGTATGGAAACGCCCGGTGAGATGATCCACCGGGCGTCTCCATTCGCAATGTCCTAGATGTCAAAAACGTAGCGAGACCCAACGATCCGCTGACGACCGATGATAAACGGCCGCCGCTGCTCATCAAAGAAGAAGGCTTCCATATAAAACAAGGGTTCGCCAACGGGAACCGCCAGCAACCGAGCGACCTCGGGCGATGCGCACGCGATCTCGAGCGTGCACGGGTCGGTAAACGCAGGCGTCCGCCCCGTCCGGTTGCGCACGAACTCAAAAATGGATTGGTTAGATAGAGGCGCCGTTGATAGATAGGCGTTGTCCTCGTAAACGTATATGTTGTTCTCAAGCATGACAGGGACGCCATCGGCAGTACGCACGCGCTCAACGCAAATCAAGTCAGTTCCAACGGGAACACCAAAGAACTGTGCTTCGGTGGAATCCGCCGGCAGTATCTTTCTCGAAATGACACACGCCCCCGGTTCCATTCCGTTAGCGCGGCATGCGTCCGAAAAACTCTGGACGTCATCCTTCTGGCGAATCTTGCGCTTGAGCTTGGGGGCATTGACAAACGTGCCTTTCCCCTGTCGCTTCGTTAGATAGCCCTGTTGGACGAGCTCCTCAATAGCGCGTCGCACGGTAACGCGGCCAACTTTATAGCTCTCAGCCAATTCGAATTCGTTGGGTATCCGCGCACCTGCCTTGTAGGCACCGGAGTTGATTTCGTTTTTAATGATATCAATGACCTGTTGGTACAGCGGTATCGCTGCTTTACCGTCAGTTAGCCCTTCAGTCGGTGGCATATACCCTCTCCCAGCGCAATTAAGTCTAAAGCGGGCTCAAGGACATTCAACAAGCCCTTGAGCCCGCATTAGCATAAAGTATGCTTGCTATCGCACCAAAATGTCGGGTATTTACTCATCTGACCCGAAAAACGCGCAACTACCGCGCTCCTAAGAAAGCGTGAGCAGCTCCGGCAACTGGTCGATAATCTTGTCCGCGGCATCCTGGCTAAAGCCGAAGCGCTCCTCGCGCTTGGCAATGACCGTCAGGCCGGCTCGCTTGCCGGCAGTGATGCCGGGCACCGAATCCTCAACGCAGCAGCAGCGATTCGCGGGCAGCCCCAGCAGGTCCAGCGCATGCAGGTAGATGTCGGGCTCGGGCTTGCTCTCCTTAAACTGCTCGCCGCTCACCACATACTCAAAGGCATCCGACAGCCCGCACGCATTGAGCACTTCCTCGATGCTATCCATGGGAGACGAGCTGGCAAGCGCCACGCGAACGCCCCGGCGCGGCAGCTCTCGAATCGTATCCACGGCGCCTGGGTTAATCAAAGTCTGATAGTCGCGCGGACGCTCATGCGCCCACTCATCCCAACGGGCCAACGCTTCCTCGCCAGTAAAATGCCCCTTACCGGCGCGCTCAAACCAATCGACCAGCATATGCAGGAAGAACTGATGCGAGGTACCAACCTGCCCATTCAACTCCTCTTGAGTCAGGTTAAGCCCAAGCTCCTTGGCAAACGCGGCAGTCTCGCCCAGGTAGTAATACTCGGTATCGACAATGACGCCGTCCATGTCAAAGATAACGGCGTCGAACGGAAATGCGGACACGGCACCCTCCCTAACAAAAGGGCGCCTGTAAGCAGGCGCCCGAACCATGCATTATCGGCGATTCTAACCCAGCAGCTTATCCAACGCCACCGCAATACCGTCTTCGTTGTTATTGGCGGTCACCATCTGGGCTACCGCCTTAACCTCATCGACTGCGTTGCCCATGGCAACACCGGTGCCGGCCCACTCAATCATGGACTTGTCGTTCTGGCCGTCACCAAACGATACGACCTCGCTGGCATCGATACCGAGCTTGGGCAGGGCGCCCTCGAGCGCGCGGGCCTTGTCGATACCAGGCGCCGTGTACTCAAAGTACCAGTCGGCCGTAAACATGCCCGAAAGCGTCTGGGTAAAGGGCGCATACATCTCCTCGTAATGCGCCTGCAGGTAGGCCGGATCGCCCGCCGTCAGCAGCTTGTCCACGGGATAAGCGTCCGCGACCTCATGCAAGCTCTCGACCTCGCGGATCTTAAGGTCGCACGCATCGCGCTCGTATTTGACGATGTTTTTCTGCGAGCCATCCGGCAGCGTAATCATGCAGCGATACGAATCCTCGACATGCAGATCGCGACCGAGCGAAATCATAGGGATCACGTCGAAATTGCGCAGATGATCAATCAGACGGTGCAGCTCGTCAGCCGGCATGGCCTGGTCAAAAAGGACCTCATCGGTCTGAGCGTCGACCACATGCGCACCATTAAAGGCAACTAGCAGACCGTCATGGTTTTGAAGGTCGAGCTCCTGCGCCAAGGCGTGCAGCCCCCATGCGGGACGGCCCGAAGCCAAGATGAGCTTAATGCCCGACTCCTGCGCCGCGAGCAGCTTCTCGCGCGTACGCGGGCTGATGACCTTTTGGTCGTTGGTGAGCGTACCGTCGATATCCATTGCGATGGCTTTGATTGCCATATATGCCTCCCTGTCATTGAATAACCTTGTCTGAGTCATCATACAGAACAGCCACCGCGACTCCGTTTGCAACGGGAAAAATGTCATATTGTCCCGAACATGAACGGCGTGTGGTCGTGAAGCTTTATCGCTCAGGTCAAATACGTCTGCTAGCGACGCTCATCCGTCGGTGCGCCCTCGACGATCGCGATGCCCGCCGATGCACCTAACGCGCTGGCGCCGGCCTCGATGAATGCGCAAGCCTCTTCGTAATTATGGATACCGCCCGCCGCCTTGATTGCCACGGCATCGCCGAGCACCTCGTGCATCAGCCGCACGTCCTCGAGCTTAGCACCGCCAAAGCTTCTGCCGGTCGATGTCTTAAGGAATCCCGGCTTGGCCTCCAGCGCGATCTCGCATACACGGCGCTTGGCGGCGTCGTCGCCGTCCAGCTTGCACATCTCGACGATTACCTTGTCAGTGATGCCATGCGCGCGACAAAAATCAGCAATGGTAGTCATCTCGCGCTCGATGGCATCAAAATCGCGGTTCTCGATCGACCCCTGATTCAAAACGTAGTCAATCTCGGTAAAGCCACACGCAGCGTATTCCTCAAACCTCGCAAGCTTCTCCTCAAGCGTCATAGTGCCCTGGGGAAAGTCGATGGCGCCGGCAAGGATGATGTCAGAGCCCTCGAGCATGGCGCGGCCCGTCTCGTACTCCTGAAGGTTCGCAAATACGCAGCGAAAGTTGTACTTTAACGCCTTCTCGACATACTGCTCAAACGTGTCCTCGGGGGCATCGATATAGTCGATGTATTTATTGATGGGTTTGGCAAGCGTCATGCTGGGCCTCCTTGTTCAGGACTGACAACCGATTCGTGGTTTCACGCGAAAAACCACGTTCAATGTACGCCCGACATGCAAGGACAGCGTCCGCATTCCGACAAGTGGTATGAAATTAGCTGTAAACGTATATTTACAGACAGACACTATGACCCAATCCGAGGGCACTAAAAAGATAGGAGCCCCCGCTCGTGACCGCGGGTCGGGGCTGCGACAATGATGTTGAAGTGCCATAGGCGCAGCCGCGCCGCAACGAGGTTGGGAGGCTCCCATGCCAAAGCATTCTACCGCGTTCGGGATGGACGTCCACCTGAGGTCGACCACCGTCTGCGCCCTCGACGCGGACACCGGCGAGGCCGTGACGAGGAGGTTCCCCGGCAACCCCTGGGGCGAGATCGCCGGGTGGATGGATGGGTTCCCCGGGCCGTCGCTCGCGGCCTACGAGAGCGGCTACCTCGGCTTCGCCCCGCAAAGGGAGCTCGCCGGGCTCGGCGTCGAGTGCGTCGTCGCCGCGGTCTCGAAGATCCCCAGGTCGGCCGCCGACTCGGCCTCCAAGAACGACAGGAACGACGCCGCCAGGATGGCCAAGGCGATACTCGCCCACGACATCTCCCCCGTATGGATCCCCT
>ERZ772954.688-NODE-688-length-31398-cov-6.974125_pt1 | contig 31398 bp, 31 predicted proteins | sample MGYA00580684_ERZ772954 | MGnify/ENA primary metagenome ERZ772954 (study PRJEB29015, sample SAMEA2737654) | human gut metagenome | biome: human gut; feature: human-associated habitat; material: faeces | place: China | collected 2012 ...
CCATGTCTATCTTAGGAATCTTCCTCTATTTACCTCTTTTCACATTAAAAAAACAGCCCGAACCTTAACTACCCAGCCCCTAATTAGGGATATTCAGTAAATGTCCCTAAAAAATAAGATGGTATATGAAGGTGATAGTTCATACTCACTTTATCTGCCATTTTTATAGTCCTATTCCTGTAGTTTCTCACACAATTTTACCCTACAGAACATGACGCTCCGGAAGAAGTCTTCGGACTTCTTCTGCATCTGCCGGTAAAATCATATCATGCTGCTTTCACCGTCCTGTTCCTGATCTTGTCTATCATCAGTACGGCATTTGCCGTATGTATTCCAAAGAAAATCCACAGGATTTCCGTCTTCCTGTTCCTGGCCTTTATCCTTGAGAGTGAGTAATGTTGTTTTTGAGTTCCGAAGCTGCCTTCAAGCCTGGTGGCCCTTTCCTTGGAGAGTTCACTTCTGGGTACTTTTCTCAAGGGTTTATCCTTGGCCGCCCTTCCCTTGCGTACAAAGGATGTGGAGATTCCGTATTTCGTACAGAACTTTTTGTTGGCGTTATTGGCATATATAGAGTCGGCAGCCACGCGTCTTACCCTTACACTCATAAACTTCTGCTGCATACGGATACAGTCCTTAAGCCATATTCCCTCATTGAATGCCTTGAACGAGAGGTGTTCGATGAACGATATGCCGTCTATCTGTATGTTGCTAACCTTTGCACCGAACTCGACAGACTTTGTTTCCTTACCCCTTACTATGGGACGTACATAATGATGGTTAATGCTTACAATACGGTCATTGACTTTCCTGCCTTCAAACAGTTCCTTTGCCTGTACAAGAACCTTTCTGATTATGGAAAGACGCTTCTGATAATTCTGGGTATATCTGAGTGATGTCCCGTACTCCTTAATGAATCTCATCCCTCTGTATGATGAGCTTTTCAAGGAGCCTGGTCATACGCCGCTTGAGCATCCTTGTTCTTGAAGACTTCCTTTTTCTTTTCTTGCAGTAGGAAAGATAGGACTCTGACACATCCGCATATTTGTTGCGCGGACACCTTATACCGAGTTTCTTGCAATGTCCGCAGATATGTCTGTAAAGCCATTCGATACTTTCCCAAAGCAGTTTCATGTCCGTTGGAAAACGCATGTGGCTCTCATAGCATGTGGCATCGGTCATGCACACGTGAAGGTTGTCAAGATAAAGTTTCCAGTGTGAAGCCAGGACTTTCTGGAGGGAATCAATGTCAAGACGGGATGCTATCTTATTACGGATAGCTCTGACTATCTTGAAGTTGGTCATGGGAGAGGACGGGTCTATCATGATTTCGCAGAACATCTGGTAGTGTATGTTCCCGTTGAGATGTTCCACCTGCTGCCAGTCAGAGAATCCGGTGTATGCCTTCAGAACCATAAGGGCGATCTTTACGGAAGGACTGAATACGTTCCGTCGGCCCGGATGCTGCCGTGACAGACCCGCTACCTTCGCCATACGCTCAAACGGAAACACGGAATGAAGCCTGCTAAGCTCACTCTCATGAAAACTCTTGTGATATTTTTCTAGAACATCAAATTCTGTGAAGCCCAAAGTAGGGTGAATTTCCGAAATATTTTGTATCTTAGCCATATCTTGGTTGGGGAATTTCCCCCGTTTTGGCCGTCAAACCTTATTTGCGGGGGATACCTAAAGATACAAAAAAGCCAGCTAATTCGCAATACTTTGTGTATGAATCAGTTGGTTAATTTTATATTATTTAGTCGTCCCTTAAAAAGCCCATTTCAGTGAGATATCATCAGTAGAGGGTATCCCACAGACTTTTTTGATGAAGTCTCAAAGAGCTTTCATCGCTCTTTTGAAGTTATATGCCGCTGCTGCAAACAGTATGTTCATGGCATCCCCCGTCACCCCTTTGTAAAAGTTACGACCTAAACGATAATCAGATTTCAGGTATCCGATGGTTGGTTCTATTCCTGCCCGCTTGCGGAACAATTTATGTTTCTTCAATCTCTGATATCGGCAGTCTGATCTCTTTGGGGTATCCGGTATTAAAATTTTCGTTCCGTTGATCTCTTTCTTACCACGATACCCCCTGTCGCCGGCAAGTATTTTGATTTTTCTTTTTGTCAGACGTTCAACCTGTTCCAATGATGCTTCAATCGTATGTCCGTCGTATTCATTAGGGAAGGAGATGGCTCCAAGTATGATGCCTGTAGCGGAACGGATGATTGACACTTTATTGCCGAACTCGTATTTCTTGTGTTCCTTGCCTTTGCTGATACATTGCACTTGCAGTTCATGAATGGAATAAATCTTTTCTCGGCTGTTTCGCTTTTGGAAAAGGATCGCTTCAAATATCTCAAACAATCTGTCGTAGTCATGATTATCCCCCAGATTACGCTTGAGTTTCCGAACTAGCCTTCCCGCGATTGTCCGCAATTTCCTGTCTGCCCAAAGAGCCTTGTTGCGATTCTTGGGATGATTCCGGAAACGCTGGTCGCGATAGACACGTTTCAAGACAAAAGTATAATTTTGGCGAAGAGGAAGCTCCTGTTTATGCACGATGTCAAGAACCTTGTTCACTATCTTTTTGTGCAGCTTCGCGTCAGTAGGAAAGGTGATATTCTTTTTTTGGACGGTAGAATCGATAAAGGCTGTATCATAATGATGGTTGTCGTCATTTTCGTTATTCACACGGATGCTTTCCTGGAAAATGAATTCAAACCCTTTTCACCGATACGATTGCGGAAATGAACCAATTCGGAAGCGGCGCATGGGGCAACGGGAGTAAACTTTTGCATTCCACAGAAATACTGGTAATAAGCATTTTCACTCCATTGTTCCACTACGGATTCATCTGACAGATTACGAAGATATTTGAGGATTAAAAGACCACACATCAAGCGAATAGGCTTACCGGGGCGACCGTTGTTTGGACAATACAAAGGAAGGAAAGCTTTGTCAAATTTGGCCCAAAGCTATTTTGTTTGCCAACTTGTACAGTGGGTGTGATTGGTTCAGCATATCAGATAAACTGCTGAATAAAGAAGAGGCATTATGGGACTTTTTAATCATAAAAATCTGCAAGTTTCTTACTGTAAAGATAAGAATACTTGCAGATTTATCAAAAGGGTTTGATGACTAATTTATTGAATATCAATAATTATAATAACAGTTAAGGGACGACTATATAGTTAACTTTGTGAGTGACAAAAACAATATTAACTCATAACGATATAGTATGAAACGTGCATAAAGTAACACATTAGATTTTGGTAGACAAAATATTTATGTAGGATATCTGAGTAATATAAATATGTTTTTTCTCCATCAGAGCTGTTTTGAGTTCGTAAAAGAAATAAGACAAGCTCTCTTTTCGTTCTCATGGAAAGTATCTTTTAAGGTAATGTAGGAAATAAACGACTCTATATTTTATTTTTTTCTTTTGACAGGCAAATTTTATTTTGAATGTTAGATGATTTATATCTATTTATCCGAAAGTAAAGCAAGTAGATGATTAAAAAGTAGGTTATCGAAAATATATATCACTTGAATGTTAAATTTAACAGGTGGGTTCAAAATGATATTTTAGCACTTTAGACTTGCACAAATCATAGATTTCTTTTACGTCTGGCTATGTATTTCTGTCGCTTTCCGTTGATTATAACCTCGATACGAAAGTCATGTCGGGCGTTTTCAATAAGGTCGCTTTCTGATACCTGAAAATCGTTTTCTGTTTTGTACGCTTCGGTGACGGTGCTAGGTAGTGTTTCATGGTTTCTCCTATGACCGGAGATACCAAGCCGGAAAGACGCTTTTCGATACAATCTTTCCAATAGTCATCGATTTGATGATTGGTGGCATAATCATAGAAATGGCTGATGGCAAGGCTGACTTCCTCGATTATCCTTTTTGCATTCTTTATTCCGTTTTGTTTGGCAAATTGTAACAGATCATCTTCCGTGATATCGTTATCTTTTCCTGTAATACTCATAGAGTGTACGTTCTCATAGGACGCACCATCTAAATTACTGGTCATATCGTATGGCTGGGGTGATGTACCATGTGCCACTCTTTTCCATCAGGAAAGAGAAGTTTTTGATGTGGTCATCCACTTACGCTCATAGTCAATGGTCATATTGCAAAGGTAAATATATTAACTGTTAAATCTTTAGTTGATAGATAACAATTAATATATTTAATTGTGTTAGATGCCGTTTGTGTGCTAATTCCCTAATTCTATGATACGTTTATTACCGCCTGTAATCGGGCTTTGCGCAGGCTTTATGTCCTGAATGCTTTTTAGTACCCCTTCCATTTGGAAGATTTTGGCGGCAGCGATGAAGGTGGTGGATGATACATCCGGCTGGAGACTTTTCAGTACGTTCTTCGATGGCTGATATCCTTTCATCTTCAATTCAAGGATGGGGTTGAAATCGTCATTTCGCATAGCCGTTATGAAGATCTGTTCTTGTTCGTTGGCAATGTCAGACATTTGGATCGTATGCAGTTGCTTGCCGAACAAGAGCAGTTTTTTTCCCAAAAATACAGCTATAAGATAGGAATAATTTAGGAATAAGCAACTTGCGCACTTTTTGCCACAAGTGAGGTAATGACTTGGCAACGGTCATAAATTCTGCGATGTGCAGTACATTGCTGTCAAACAACTCTATGCAAAGGTAACATATATTTTCGACAAACGAAATGCAATCAGTATTTTATTGCCGTTTCCCTTCCAATTTTCCTAATCGCATTACTATCGAGGTTTGACTTCTGCCCATTTTCTCGGCTATGTATTTTATACTTTTCCCTTCATGATAAAGGGTAAGCAGAAAATTATCCGCACTGCGTGTCCACTTTTTGTTGGCGTTTGGATGCTTGGCATAACTTTCTTCCGTGATTTTTTCCGGATGCAAGAATTCGTCCACGAAAACGGAAGGAAAGCGTCTGTCATACAGTATATAGGTCTTTACTTTAGCTCTGGTAATGGCTACATAAAACAGCCTGCGTTCTTCTCCGTATGGATATTGGTCGCTTTTTGTCAAGACATAATTAAGCACAGGGTCATCGCTTACAAGTGAGGGAAACCCGTATGTGTCCTTGTTGCATTGAAGAATTATCACATAGTCTGCTTCAAGTCCTTTGGATTTATGAACGGTCAGAAACTCTATTTTCCTGTCTCCGATGATATAGAAAAAACGATTACCCTCTTTCACGGATTTATACATGAACGACAGGTAATAATCGTCAAAGGAATATCTCCCTAACAAAAAGACTGATTTGTCTAATGGAATTGACGCGACCAATTGTCCGATAACATTGCAATAATCTCGTCTTTCATAATCGCAAAACTGTAATTCTGTTTTAACTTGTGGGTTAAAAGGATGGATGTTCTTTTTAATTTGGGCTTCGTTGCGTTGGATAAATTGCGAGGACAGGCTGACTAAAGGCTCTCCAAACCGATATGTTGTTTCAATCTTATTGATTTCTGTCTGGCCGAAGTAATCTGAAAACTGATTGAAAAGTGCCATGTCGCTCCCCGAAAAACGATAGATGGACTGCCAGTCATCGCCCACACAATACAACTTGGGGGGTGGATTTCCCTCTCGCAATACTTTTAAGAAGTTGTAACGGTCAACTGATATGTCTTGAAACTCATCCACAATGATATAATCATACTTCACAGGATGGGAGGAACGACAAATGTCGGTAGCTTGCAGAATTGCATCCGTAAAATCTATTTGGTTGATGTTCGCCAATTCTTCAATATACCGTTTATAAACGGGCTGAAAGATGTTTTTGATAATGAACGTACTGCGTTCGTCCCCTGCGTTTTTAGTTTGCCTTAATACTTCATCTACAGATTTGCAACTTGACTTTATCAATGTCACGAAAGTCACGACAAGGCGGATAAAAGCCTTCTCATGCTTGCTGTTCGGGGGAAGAACCATATCGTATAATTCTGCATCTGTTTTCTCTTGGATGGAAACATCAGCCTTTTCCAATAAGGTTTTCAACTTCTCCCGAATATCGGAATAATGAAAGTCTGCACTTGAAGTTGTCAACAGCTTAGTGCTGAATTTCTCATGTGCCGCTTTTTTCCATGTTATGCCATCGTTGTACTTTTGGTTTGCTTCTTCATAGGTAATGCCTCTGTCTTTGGCAAACCATATAGGAACAAGCCCATGCTCGTCCACTCCAAAATGCTCTAAATATATTCGCTTTGTTTCTCCACCTTGTTCAAAATAAATGGAAAAATCCGGTTTGTATTGAGAGTGCATCTCGTCTACCAATGGATGCTCGTATGGCTCTTCATATCTGAATTTTACGCTAAGGGAAGATAGCGCAAAGCATATTTTCTGCTCTTGTTCACTCCGTACATAAACAGTTTTTCCGTCCATATCGGGAAACGTTGCTTTCAAACGCACCTCTTTTTGCTCTGAAAGTTGTTGCCTACGCTCATTCTTCCGCTTTTCCCACTCCTTTTCGGGCGTTTGATAATCAATGAAGTATTCTATTACGCTTTTCTTGAATTTCTTGTCGTTCAATAATTCATGGTAGATTTTCACGAAGAGCGCGTCCGTATTTTCATATATTGATGGCTTTTGTCCTGTTGTCTGTCCGATAATGTCAAGGGCAAGTTTGTGAAAAGTGTACCCTCGCAAACCAGCAATACCCATTCTTTCTGTTAATTCAGCGGCAGCCTTGTTTGTGTAGCTGATAAGGAGAATATTTTGAGGGTTGATTTTCTTTATTTCAGTCAAATACTTTACTTTCCCTACGATGGATGAAGTCTTTCCACTCCCTGCACTACTGACTACTAAACAATTTTCTTCTTCTGAAACGATTGAGCGTCTTTGTTGCTTGTCTAACGGATATTTTAGGCAATGGTCGAAAAACTCTTTATGCGTGTCAAGTAGAAATGTAATGATTCCCTCATTATGTTGTTTTACAAGTCTATTGATAGCCCCAAAGTCACTGATAAATTTGAATATGGTTTCAGATGGAGTGATATTAAAGGCTTCAAGTTTCTTAACAAGTGAATATGCTTCTTGAAAATGCGGCTTATAATGATTGACAAAATCTTTTTCTTGCGTTGCAGATATTATCTTCCCTGAAAAAGTGCTATTAAGGTCGGACGGAATATCAATAAATGCTCCGTTGTTTAATGCCGACAATCTTTCTCTTGCTTGCTCATAATTGGATTTATTGCTATAAGAAGATATGTGGTTTAACTTTTCAGAAAGTTCCTTGGACTTATTTTTTAGGCGTGTTCTTGTTATAGCTATATAACAAATTGAAATAGTTATAATACAAATTACCCCAATAAACAATGCCTGCATACTAAAAGAAAGATTTGCCGTTGATAAAGTTTACATTGTATAAAAGGTTAACGTGCCATGAAGGCACGCTAACTTTCTATTCTATTAAAAGACGGGAGTTACAGTAAAAAACTATCCTCCCTAAAATAATCTATTATATCTTCATCAGAAGTTGCTTCATCTACAGCTTTCAAGATTTTTGCAAAGTTCTCAAACTTATCAACTTCATAACCGCCACAAGTTGTAAACTCTTTATCGCAAAAGAAAATCATTTCTCCCGGAATGGTCATTGAGCCTGCGCCATTAAGACTCCTAAATCTATGACTTACCGCCCAACCTGTAAATTCACCTTTGTGATATTTTGCAACATTTTCTTTTAGAGAAACAAGTTGTTCTGAAAGTTTCTTGGTATATTTATCCAAATCAGATTTGGCTTCTTCTTTCTCTTTTTTTGCCCGCGCATATTCTCCACGAGAGTATTGAGAAGAATATCCATTAGGAGCAAAAATATCCATAGAAGATTCTGCGGATTCGACTTTCATTTTACATCTGTTTATTTTAGACATCAAATCTTTGATGTCCTCACTAATTTTCATAATAGGTTCAATAGTAGTTACATCAATGAACATACTATCAACTTTTGTTGATATTGGTTCATAAGAATCTGGGTGATAGAGATAGTCTTTAAGCGTCTCTTTAACCAACTTCTCAGCTTTTTCCTCGTTAGAGAGTGTGCAAGAAGTCATAACTAATGCAACTGCACAGGATAGTAAGGTAATAACATTTTTCATAATGTTCACTATTTTAATGATAATTATTGACACTTATCCAAAACACGAAGCGTGGCACTGCGATGCTACGTCTTAGTTCGGAGGTCCTGAGAAAACCCTGTGTACAGATGTAGTAATAGCAGCCCACGCTATAGCGTGAGAACCACTATGCTACCCTTGTACACAATTCAGAAATTTCTCAGGTTTCCGTTCTACAAGATAAGCATAACGCTTCTTCTTTTTCTATGTTTCGGAAAGGGCTTCCCCAATCCAATTGCAAAAGTAGCTAAAATCCTTGATAAATTCCTTTCATTGAATGATTTTCTTTACTTTTTGAGACTGTTTGAGCGGGATTTATGCGCGTGCATTAAATTTTCATCCCATTACTTTGCTTTTGGGTAGTAATCCCCAAACCGTTTCTCCATTCATGCGCCTTCTGCCGGAACCATTGCACAAGCGGAATATCATTCACGCATATTCGGAAATGTCCAGTTCTGCTTTTATCTTCTTCAAACGAGAAAGCCGCACCTTCTGCATGGAATTTACGGTTAAATTCGGGTGAATAAAAATCACCCTTTAACTTCACCTTCTTCAACTTGCACAATTCTTGGATTATCTGTTCGGAGAAGTGCAACGTATTACGACAGAAGTCTATCAGGGGCAACAATTTATCCACATGAGGAAAGTATCGTTTTACCTTGTCTATATACTCACCGAACTTGCTGCATTGGGTTTGGTGTTCACATTCCATCTGCTTGATACGTTGCTCTAACCTTGCATTTTGATTTTCAAGTTCCGTTATGCGATGCTGAAACCCTTCCCTTTCCGCTTTCAACTTTCCACCGCCTAAAAGAGAACCGACCTTTGCCACGAGTGCGGCTTTCGCCTCAGTCTTAGCGGCTTCCAGTTTTTCCGACTTGATTCCTTGCTTCACCTCGTCAAGTTTCTGTTCCGCCTGTTGTCTTTCCGTTTGCAACTGCTGCACATTGGCTTCAAGTTCTCCCGTCTGCCGCTTCAAATCACGGTAGTATTGGGCGGTGGTGGTATGCCGTGCCTCCGAGCCACGGATGCCACGCTGCAAGCTGTATTTCGCCATTGCCTCCGCGTAGCTGTCGTGATAGGCTGACAGCTTCTCACGTGTCAGTACGTCATCAGCGCACAGGCGAATGGCATCCGTTTTCTTACGGTAGGTGCGCTTGCCTTCCACCTGTTGCTTCTTTTTCGCTTTCCTGCGTTCGCCCGTTACAATCGGTACGACCGTAGCGTGGATGTGCGGCGTATGCTCGTCCATGTGCAGGACTGCCGAAACGGTATTCTCCCGTCCGAACGTGCGGTGCAACCATTGCAGGTTGTCCGCACACCATTCGTTCAGCCTACCCTCGTCCTGCACTTTCATCATGTCCTCATGTGTGCCCGAAAGCACGATGCGGATTGCCCTCACTTGGTCGGGCGTTATCTTCCTCTTGATGCCTGCCGTGCGGATACGGTGGTTGATCGCCTCGGTACGGTTCGTCACGCCATCGGGGAAGTCCACCAGCTCACGGTTGAGGCAGGTGCGTGTAGGGTCGGCGTTCTTGGGTATGGTCTTGCGTTCGATGTGGTCGGACGCTCCCGTGTCCGCCGAGCCTTTCGCCTTGTTGAATTGGATGCTTATGTATCCCATGTTCGTCTTTTGTTTTTATAGGTTATACAAACTTGTTTGTTCATGCCCGTCCGCTGCGGTCGTGCCGCATGAAAACGGGGGTGTCCAGAGGGGTGTAACCCCGTTGGCTCATTGGGGCGTTTTTAGCATTAGCGCAGCGGTGCGTGAAGAAAACGCCCTAATGAGCTATGGCTTTTCCGTTCCTCAAAATCCGCTACGCTGTCGGTAGTTGCCGTATGTTTTTCCCTCTTTCGCCAGTTTGGGATGGTACGTCATGCCGTCATGTTGCCATGTCTGCTTGTCGGGATGATGTCATGTCGGCATACGTACCTACTTGGAATGTCCAACCGTTTCCCTGCGGACTTGTTGAGGTATGTAAAAACGTTGAACCGTTGAGAATGGATGGTAACACATTGAAACATTGTGTTATACATATTCAACTTATCCTCAACAAACACATAATGCACAACAAACGACAGCGAAAAGAAAAAGTGATGGCAGAACCGGATACTGCAATGTTTCCTCTTCATCGTCCGTTTGGCGTTGTTGGTTTTCTGTTGAGCCTGTATTTTGCTATATATCAACATCATATTATATCTATTCAACAATTCAACAGAATATCAGAGGCTCTCCAGCAGTACTTTTGTCACAGTGTAATACCTGCCCACGTCTTTACGGGTATGATAGCGTCCGTCACCGCCATACACGTAGGTGGTATAGGTAAGCCCGTTGGGTGCCGGTGATAGTTTCCAGCACTCCTGCAACACTTTACGCACCTGCGGCTTCTCCGCCTTGACCTGCGAACACAGCAACAGGGGGATGATGTCGTTTAGGCAGAATGACACCGTTTCCACCTCCATCTTCGCCATGATGTCAAGCAGCAAGTCTGCCATCTCAATCTCCAGACGGTTACGGTTGCTGCGGATTATCTTCCGCAGGGCTTCCGTCTCAATCAGCTTCGGGGCAAACCACATACGGCTTTCTTTTTTCGTTGACAACTCCCTATGGATAAGGAAGTACAGGAAAGCGGGGATTTCATCCTTCAGCTTTTGCAGGAAATCGGTGTCATCACACTGCAACCGTCCTATCTTGCGTACCCAATAGCGTGTCTCGCCTGCATCTATGATAACGGGCAGATGCTCGTTGTTGGAACACAACACGAACTTGGCGAAGAAACCTATTTCGTTACGGTCTTTGCCTTTGGCTTCCACCTTATAGGACAATGTAGTACTGAGGTTCTTCAACCGTTCACTGTCCTCCCTGCGGTTGAGCAGTACTTCATCCACCATGATGAGCAGTTTCCCTGTCCAATCGGAATTGAACTGGCTGCGGAAGTCCTCGTTGGTATTGAACGTCACATTGTCTTTAAAGATGGCTTTCAGGAAGTTGAGGAACGTGCTTTTGCCCGTGTTCCGTTCTTCGGACACGAACAGCAGGATAGGAAGTTTCTGAATAGGATAAAGGTAGAGCAGTTGCAGGTAGTCCATGCCCAACTCGTATTGCTCCCCGAAGATGTGTTCCACCAACGAGCGGATGCAGGGGAAGCCGCCTTCCTGCGGTCGGTGTCCTATCGGCTCGTAGAGGTTGAGGAACTTTCCGACTACGGGCTTGTAACCCACATGGTCGGGGACGGTACAGAAACCGTCATACTTCGGCACGGTCGCCATGCGGTCTTTGCCGTAGTCCTGCCTCAATGTCTCGGAGTTCCATGCGATGCGTTTCTTCACACAGCCCCCGTCAATCAGTGGCTGGTCAACAATCTTGTAGAGGGTTGTCCCCACGCGGATGAATTCGTCTTGTTCTGCCATAGGCTTTGCTTGGTTTTATGCCGCCGACAGCAGTGTCGGCAACAGGTTAAACAATCGGATGCAAAGCTACGGTATAATGCTTAAAACCTTGATACGCAAAACGAAGCGGAATGGCGCAATCGTAACCGACAGACGAGAAAATGCAGAAAAGCACATAAGAAAATGTGCAGCAAAACAAAAAAATAAAGCCCGAAGAAGCATTCCCTTGTCGCTTCTTCGGGCAGTTAGCGTAGGTACGTACCCACGCTCTAACACTCGCACATCGGTCTGTCAATTGACACCCACAGGACTTGTCTTTCTTTTCGCCCGTACAGCCTTTCCAGCAGGGTATCGCGCACCATTGCCGCACATGGGGTATTGATGCGGAATGCAATTGCCACGACCATAGGCAGGGCGTACACTTCCATGCCGTAGCCGTCGGGCAAACGGATATACCGTTCTGCCTCATGTCGTTTCAGCACTCCACTTTTATATACGGCTCGGATGGCGGCACGGAGTGTTGGGGCGATTGTACCCAACAATGAGGACTGCTCTGCCTCTGTCATCCATACATTTGTAGAAGTGGGTATAGTCACTCTACCGTACTCATTCATCGTAATAATGCCCCGTTCCATAATCAAGCGGTTATATGTCGAAACGTCCGCTTATTTTGTTCTCAAAGGCGGAAATGTCGCTGTTTAGTTTCGTGTTCGTTACCTTGGCATAAATTTGCGTGGTCTTGATGTCCGTATGTCCGAGTATCTTGCTCACGCTTTCTATCGGCATACCGTAGTTCAATGCCATGACAGCGAAGCTGTGGCGGCTGAGGTGAAAGGAAACCGGCTTCTCGATACCGCACTTCTTCGCTATGTTCTTTATGCGTTTGTTTACCATGTCAAGTGAGCCTATGTTAAATAGCCTCTTTTCTTTTCGGAACGGCTCGTAACGCTTGATTATCTGCATCGGAATGTCCATCAGCTTGACTTGGAACGGGACACCTGTCTTTTGCCGTTTCGACACAATCCACAGCGCACCGTTCATTTCCACGATATTGTCAGTCGTGAGGTTCTTGATGTCTATGAACGATATGCCCGTCCAGCATCCGAACAGGAACAAGTCCCTTGCCAGTGCAAAGTTGGGATTCTCCAGTTTGATTGCGCCCAATGCCTGAAGTTCCTCTTCCGTAAGGAAACCACGTTCCTTGTGGTCGGGGTCAACGTGGTACATTGCAAACGGGTTTCTCGGTATCTTTCCGTTGTAGTGTGCTGTGGTGACGATATGTTTCAATGGTATGGAGTATATCCACACGGAAGATTGTGCAAGCCCTGCCTCGTTGCGCAGATACAGGCAATAGTCGCGGATGAAATCCTCCGTAAGTTCGTTCATCGTTATGTCGGCACGTTTATATTGCTTTCTGATAAACTCAGCCAAATATTTGCGGACAGTCAGGTATTTCAGATATGTGCGCTTGGAGCGGTCTTTGCCCACACGTTTGGCAAAATCCGCGTTCTCCTTGTCAAAGGCACGTAGCAAGGTCTCATACTCTGTGCCTATGCCCTGATAAGCATTACGTACCATTTCGGCGGTCACACAGGCTTCACGGTCGGAAAGACGCTGGTAGTGCTTCGTTATCTGCGCCTTGATGTTGTCCAACGCGAAGTTTACCGCCTGTGCTTCCTTGCTCTTGCCTTTGGCGCGGTTGCCTTTCGCATCCCAAAGTGCTTTTGGGATGGTCTGCTTGCAACTGAACTGTGCGATAGTCCCGTTGATGGTCACACGTCCCATGATGGGGACAACTCCGTTCTTCTCTTTGCTTGCGTTCACGTAGAACACGGTCTTGAATGTACTCCTCATAATCCTTACTTTTTGTTTGGTGCAAAATTAGTTTATGGGAGTTGTAAGGGCAGAATGTAAACCTACGCAGAACACAGAAATATAGACCGTTAGTATTAAAAGTGCATCCGATATCGGGTAATGATTTGGAAGTGCATCTGTTTCCATATTCTTCCCAAAGCCTGTCTTCCCCATCTGTGCCACCTTGTGCCAACCTATGCCCAAACCTACTGACAGTCAGTTGAAATGCTCAATTCTGCTCAAATCTTCATTTTATCCTATTCTTTTTCGATAAAATCAGCGTGTTCTGGTTTGGCCTCACAATCCTTGGCAATCTCATGCCAATGCGATACGGTTTCCTGTACCTCTTCGATAATCTGTTTGTGTTCCCGGATACCCATGTTCTCGCCTACCTTTTGCAGATCTGCCATCGTGAAATTGTCTTGTTTTCCGTTGAGTGACAGTTGGTGGCTGTTCGTCCATTTGCCACCCGGTGTGTATGAATAGCAGAGATCGTATGCTGGTGACAGTTTCCACTTCCCTTGCTTATCCATCAGGAAAGAGAAATTCTTGCTATGGTCATCAGGTTCCGGCTCATGACATTGAACACCATTCTTCGGTAAAGTTCCTCTTGACTGGGATAAGGCAGGTTCATTTGCCGCATGACACGGAATATCTCTTCGTATGAGTGGCGTTGGTCACGGTCATAGTGGGCAAGCCCGGCTAATCTCTGTACGTAGATCTTCTCTCCATTTTCCGTGCGACCGAAACGGCGTGTCATAAAATGGCATGACTCTTTTTCCTGAAGTAACCAGCATTCCATCATATCGATACCGCAGGCTTTTGCCATCCGGTGATAGGCATATTCGATATTTCCTATTCCTTGTAGATTGTCCGTTATCTGCGTGTGTTCGCTGTATTTGCCACCATCAAATTTCAGCAGCCAGTATCCGAAGCCTTCAGGGGCTTTTACCTGTCCGGAGCGTACCTCTCCGGTAATATCGTTATAGGCGATGATGGCCTTGGGTTTGGCTCCACCGGCAGATGTTCCCACTTTCAGTATGTCCAGTATGTTTCTTCTTTCCTGATGCAATTGGGCTTGAAAGGCCATTCTGTCCGTGAATATGGATTTGGCAAGCTCCGTCAGTTCCTCGATGTGGAGGATTGATGATTCGTTCATGCCGTTGATTGGTGACAACGGTTCAAACTCCAGTGCGCCCATGCCGCGTTTATCTACATAGCAAAGCCTGTCTAAAGAGGTAATCTCTTCTGCAGACAATCCCTGACTGGCAAACCATTCGTTAATGATCTGGCTTCCGAAAGTGTCCGGCAGTGAATCGGCAAACAGTCCGGGCAATCCTTTGAAACAGTCGGTACGGTTTTCAAGGAACTGGTAGGGGGCGTTTTTGTATTGGCCGATAGGCATAATGATGGGAGCAATGTCAAGACCGGAGCGGATGAACTTCCGTTCATAGTCGAACAAGGCGACATTGTTTTCCTTTTCCCAATAGAGAGAACCTACGCTTTCTCCTCCACAGCTTTACATCTACTATTAAATCATTCATACTTCTGTTTTTAAATGGCGTACACGATAACGTTTCTTTCCTTGCAGTTTTTTGAGTTCTATCGGGCTGATCCGGATTTCCGGTACCAGTTGTTCCAGATTCTCCAAAAGGCCAAGTGAGCGGAGTACGCAGATGAACAACAGTAGCGATACCGATTTGCCTTTCTCGATGTTCGCTACGGTCAAGGGGCTTACACCGGAAGCCGTTGCCAGCTCTTCTTGTGTGATACGCTCCCTGATACGTGTCTCTTTGATACGTTGGCCTATTTTCAGCAATACAGCCGGGTTGCTCATTTCATTCCACACGGTTATTCTTTTTTTGCAAACTTACATAAAAATTGGGATTTATAAGTGCGTCCAATAAAAATAAACTCATGTTAGTTTATTTATAGAGGAAATATAGGGATAATCTATATAAATATAATGATTATGATTGCCTTGGTTTGTCTGTTATTTTTTGAGTGTGGATGGATTTTGGGGCTGTGTCAAAACTAAGGCACACCCCCCTTCTTTTTTTGTCAAAAATAGTCGTTCCTCTTTTTTTGTCTATGCGACTATTTTTTCAGTAATTAGGTAATAAGGCTTAATATTCGTAGTATTTTGAGTCACACGTGGTCTGATAAAGATAAATATAGTGTGTGCACTCCTTTTCTTTCCTGCTTTTAGTAGTTTTGTACACATCTTTTTGATATTAAAAGCTATAGCAAAGAAGGCAAAGTCCATTGTTACCTTGTCTTCTCCCACATGCCGGAACCTTTTGTATGCCATGTTGTGTTTCATTTGTCCAAAAACTGCTTCCGGTTCTATACATCGCCTTCCCCTATGCCTGATGCCTTCTTCCGAGAGTAACCTTTCCCGTGCCTGCCGTTTGTATTGGTTTAACCGGTGGTTGACTTCTATAATACGGTTCCCCCGAGCTTTAAAGCAACTGCCACGCAAAGGGCACCCTTCACATCTTTGTGCTTTATACCGGGCACTTTCGGTGATGTATCCGCTCTCTGTTTTGTCACGTCTGGTTCCTATACGGTTCATGTGCTGCCCCATAGGACAAACGTAATAATCCTCCCCCGCATTGTAATGGAGACTCTCCGCATGGAATGGAGTGGGGGTATAACGGGGACGCTGTTCTTTATGGAAGTAGTTGTACTTGACAAAGGCTTCTATCCCATTATCTTGCATGAACCGATAATTTTCTTCCGAGCCGTAACCGGAGTCTGCCACACCGACAGTTGGTAAGCGGTTATAGCGTTGCTCAAAGGAGTGGAAGAAAGGTATGAGGGTCAGTGTATCAGTTGGGTTGGGAAACAGTTGGAAGTCTATGAGGAATTGGTTCTGGGTACCTATTTGCAGATTATATCGGGGTTTGGTCTGCCCGTTTCTCATGGCGTCTTCTTTCATGCGCATGAAGGTGGCATCAGGATCGGTCCTGGAGTAGGAGTTGCGTTCTCCATCTCCAAGAGTATCAAGATGGTTGTCGTATTCCATCAACTTGTCACGGTACTGCTCAAGTTCCCGGACTTGTTTCTTCTTTTCCCGGATGACTTTCTTTTGTTCCTTGTCCTTTGTTACAGGCTGGCGTTCCAGCACCTCTTTAAGTTCATTCACTATATCTGAGAGCATGGCGGGAGTGAACTCTACGGCTGTGTCTTTCATGGAGTTCTCTTGGGCTATGACTTCATCCACCTGCTCCAGGAGAATGCGGATCTTATCCATCAGCTTTGTACGGTTCTTTTCGACAGTCTTGCGCCAGACAAAAGTATATTTGTTGGCTTTGGACTCAATCTTGGTTCCGTCGATATACTCTACGTCAAGGCTGATGAAACCTTTGTCGGCAAGGACAAGAACCAACTGCGTGAATATGGTATTTATTTCCTCTTTTACACGGTTTCGAAAACGGTTGATGGTAATAAAATCCGGATGTTCATTACCGGAAAGCCATATATAATGAATGTCACGTAGGAGAAGCTTCTCTATTTTGCGGCACGAATAGATATTGTTCATGTAGGCATAGATAATCACCTTAAGCATCATTTTAGGATGATAAGGACAACGACCGGTTGCTTTATAAAGTTTCTTGAAATTGTCAAGATTGAGGTTATCAACAACAGTATTAACTATGCGAACCGGATCGTTCGCTGCTATGTTTTCATCAATTCTTCCGGGAAAAAGAACTGTTTGGTTGGGAATGTAAGGACGAAAATGTAACTTTGCCATAACAAAAAACTTTGGGTAATAACAAAGCCCGGGCTTGTGAAAGTCTGGGTTTTGTGCATAAAAAAAGGTTGTGTCAGCGTTTTGACACAACCTCTTGTTTTTTACGTTTTAAATTGGTTTTTATTGGAAAAATCACAATGTGTTGTGAATATGGAAGAGATAGGAAAGATCATTAAAGAGCGCAGGAAGAGTTTGAAGGTTAATCAGTTGGAGCTATCCAAACTAGCAGGTGTGGGCATCAATACGTTGGTGGCCATCGAGCGCGGAGAAGGCAATCCTAAATTGGAAACATTACTTTCCATACTTGAACGACCGGAGCATCGGCATCTGTTATGAAGGCGGCCTCGACGAGTCGGACCATCCTTCCGACACCCGTACCTACGCCCAGAAATGTTCGCTGCTCGACCTGCTCCGCCAGCTCCGGCGGGACTATCCGGAGGCGAAGATAGCGGGACATTGCCAACTGAGTCCTTATATCCGCAAGGCCTGCCCTTGTTTCGACGCCCGGGAGGAGTATGCGGGATTGGAAGAGGAACTGTCAAGAAAATAGACAGTGGTGTCTAATTATTGGACAGTAAGATCGAGTGGTTTCGCTTTTATCTTGTTGACTGTTTGTTGGTTGTGCTATTTGGCATATTTTTTGCTATTTTTGAAATGAAATGACTAAATAATTCGAGTATGAAGACTTTGTTACACAACTTTTCCGGCGCGTTGCGGCGGTTCAGGCTGCCGGTCGTCTTGAATCTGATAGGGATGTCGGTTGCTTTTGCAGTGTTTCTTATTTTGATGATGCAGGTGACGTATGAGTGGGGGTTCGACCGTTTCCATAAACATGCCGATCGCCTGTACAGGTTGGAGATCACACACGGAGAGTCCGGGGCACAAGCCTGCCTGAGCCGTCCGCTGATCGAAGCGTTCACCGCTTCGTCGCCACATATCGAGAAAGGGGCGTTCCTGAACGGGTTTGTCGATAAAGAGAAGATGACGGTCGAGCATAACGGTGAGCGCAAACCGTTTTTGGAAATCCTATACCCCGTTTCCGCTGATTATGCAGACGTATTCGAATTTACCATGATAGAGGGCGAACGCCGTGCCTTGGACATTGCGGACCAGGTATTGATCCCGCAGAGCATGGCCCGGAAATTCTTTGGCACCTCGTCTGCTTCGGGCAAGGTAATCACCGGCGAAGGCTGGACCGCCACCGTCGGCGGCGTCTATAAGGATTTTCCGGATAATTCGATTGTCAGGAATGCGGTCTATCGGAAAATCCCGGACAGCTACGGCAAAGGTGGCTGGACGCAGAATAATTTCGAATGCTATGTTCGCCTCGACCGCGCGTCGTCTGCCGACGGCCTCGTCGACAACTTCAAGCGTAACTTCCATCACGAGCAGTTGACTTGGGAAACGATGGACCTGCGGTTGACCGCCCTTCCCGATGTCTATTTCGAGACGGATTGCAGTTTTGACACCCAGAAACAGAAAGGCAGCTATGCGTTGATGCGTTTGTTGTCGGGCATAGCCTTGTTGATCGTTGTGATAGCCGCTATCAATTTCACCAACTTCAGCAATGCACAGGTCCCGATGCGTGTGAGGAGTATCAACACGCAGAAGGTGTTGGGAGGTTCTGTCGGGATGATCCGCTTTTCGTTGGTTTTGGAGGCGGTCGGAATTTGCTTGTCGGCTTATCTGTTGGCGCTGTTTTATGTGTATAATCTATCGCTGACTTCGTTTGCTGATATCGTGGTCGGCGGCCTTTCTCTGAAAGGCCGGCTTCCGTTGGTTGCCGGTGTAGGGGTGTTTGTCATCCTGATCGGGGTGGGGGCGAGTTACTGGCCTGCACGATATATCACTTCGTTTCCGCCAGCCTTGGTGCTGAAAGGCAATTACGGTTTGTCCCCGAAGGGAAAACTGCTGCGCAATGGCTTGGTGTGCCTGCAATTTGTCGTGTCCTTTATCTTGATCATCGGGGCTTTGTTCGTGAATCTGCAAAACAGGCAAATGCTTCGTATGCCGCTCGGGTTCGACAAGGAACAGGTGGTCGTGGTCGATCACCTGACAAACAAATTGCAGGGGCAACCGGAACTGATCCGGCAGAAGCTGGAAGGAATACCGGATGTCGAGTCAGTCTCTATGGTTTCGCACCTGATCGGAACGACGGATAATTATGCCCGTATGGGGCGCTCGCATAATGGCGAAATGGTCAATTATCTGCTGGTTCAGGCCGATCCTTCTATTTTGGACGTATTGGGTATCGAACCGACTGCCGGGCGCAATTTCCAGCCGGAAGACAATCTTGGCGACGGTGTCTATATCTTCAACGAGATGGCACGTAAACAATACGGCTTCGAACCGGGTGACCTTCTCTCGCTGGATATGACCTATGACGGGGGTGAAACCCACCTGAGGGAGGAAATAGCCGGTTTTATGCCGGACTTGAAGTACAATTCCTTCAAAAGTATCACGGAACCGTTTGCCTTCTATGTCGGCAAGAATCGAATGGTCGGTGCACTTTCCCGGTTGATGATCCGCACCCGTGCCGGTGCCGACTACGAAGGCTTGAAAACAGCACTTGCCGCATCCCTCTGCGGGATAGACCCCGATTACCTGCCGAGCCTCAGTCTTTTCGATGAGAAGCAGGACTACCTGTATGAAAAGGAGCTTCGGGCCGGCCGGCAGATCACCTTCTTCAGCTTGGTGACGGTTTTGATCTCCCTGATCGGGGTGTTCGGAGTCGTGATGCTCGAAAGCGAATACAAACGCAAGGAGGTAGGCGTCCGGAAGGTTTTCGGTGCAACGGTTGGAGATTTGTTACGTCTTTTTAATAAGATGTATTTGCAGATCACGGCGGTTTGTTTCGTGGTGGCTGTTCCGGTCGCTTACTATGCAATCGTCCGTTGGCAGGAAAGTTTTATATATAAGGTCAGCCTTTCGTGGTGGCTGTTCCTGTTGGCGTTTGTGTCGGTGACGGCTATCACGCTGTTGACCGTATCGGTCCAGAGTTGGCACGTGGCGAATGTGAATCCGGTCGACAGTCTTAAAAGTGAATAGATGTGACAACTGAATATGAAAACGATTTTACGAATTATGATGCAGGTGAATTATGATTATACGTTCGATCTCAGTCACCGATCTGCCGATGCTATCTTCAGGGTGGATATTGTGCCCGGAAACAAAGGGTCACAGGCCATTATCTGCCGTTCGTTCGCACAGGCGTTTACAGCATCTTCGCCTCTTATAGAGGAAGGATGCCTTTTGAGTGCTTGGACCGATAGCCGTTTTTCTATATAGAAAAGGGCGGACGAGCTATAAAGAAGATGCGTGGAACGTGATCCCTGGAGTCCTGAAAGTGTTCCGTTTCGATATGCTCGAAGGAAGCGAGCGGTCTTTGGATGAGCCCAACAGCGTAGTCCTTCCAGAAAGCATGGCGAGAAAGATCTTCGGTGACGAAATCATCGGTTTTATCCCGGATATCAAGTTTGCCTCTTTCCGCCAGGAGGTCACTCCGATGGCGTTCTATCTCTGGGGAAAATATCAGTGGGGGCAGGAAGGCAATTATTATGATGCCGCCTATGTGAAGTTCAAGGCCGGAAGTGATCTTCGTGCCGGGATGGAGCACGTACGCGAATCACTGGAAAAGTTCGATTCGGAATATCCTTTTGTTGTCCGCTTCTATAGACGAGGTTTTGCAGCGTACCTACGAAAAGGAATTGAAGATCGGCTCCTTGATCACCTTGTTCAGCCTTGTCGCTATCTTTATTTCGATCGTGGGCGTGTTCGACCTTGTCGTGTTCGAGAGCGAGTACAAGCGGAAAGAGATTGCCGTGCGCAAGGTGTTGGGATCGACGACGGGAGAGATCTTGTATAGGTTCAACGTAAGCTACTTCTGGATATTGCTGATATGCTTTGTTTTCGGTGCTCCGGTCGCCTGGTACGGCATGCACCGTTGATTGGAGAACTTCGCCTACCGTACGCTGATGTACTGGTGGGTGTTGCCGCTGGCTTTCCTGACCGTAGGCGTGATCACGTTTCTGATGGTGACATTTCAGAACTAGTGTGTCGAGAATGAGAATCACCAAGTCTATGGCCACTTTTTCCAGATTATGAAGTAGGGTATATGCCCGTTTCTCCCCGAAATTGGTCTTGGTAACCATTACTGTCTGATTGTAATTGTTGCCAATGCTTTGGAACTGGTGGTAGAAATTGGTCAGGTGGATGTCATAGTCCATCGTCGCCTTATCGATTTTCACGACCTTAATTTCCTTATCCAAAAGTACCGCTTTTATGAATCTTGCACGGTAAACCATGCCTGATTTCTGAAACAGAAATTCAAACTGGGCGTTTCCCTTGTGAGTTGAATTTGATATCGTAACGATACACTGCCAGGCCAGTTTTCGGCTTTCTGCCCGTACTTCGTTCTTCTTTGTACTGTTTTCTTCCATACGCATTGAGTTTTTCAGTTTCTGATTTTCCGTCATGGATTTCCGACTTTGGAGGAAATCTCTCCCGAGCCTTTAGGCGAGTGGCAAGTTATTTTGGGCTGTCCGACTTTTTGGACAGCCCCTTCATTTCCCCTGCATGAAATCCCATGCTCTATTTTAATCGGTCTGCTCGGTTGTCGCTCACGCACTCTATTCGTGCGGCGATTTCCTTTTCTATCGTTCCTATCCATTCTTCTCCGACACCGGCCTCCCGGCCGTATTCCGGAAAACGCAAGATGATGCCTATGGCCTTTTCTATGAACGGTTCTGCAGCCTTTATACCATACCGGCGGGCTACTTCCAGCAAATCCTCCGCTGTAATGCCCTCCGTCTTGTTGTTGACTGTCATGCTGTGGCGGTTGACGTAATACGGTGCGTCCGGATCGACCGAGAACGTGTAGTCATAGGCCGGAGCAACGTGCCAACGCCCGTCGTCGTCCATCAGGAAGCTGAAATTCTTGTTGTGGTCATCGACATTTCCGCCCAGCACGTTTAGTACCATCGAGCGGAACAGTTGCCGGAGTTCCCCCGGCGGCACGCCGATACGGCAGGCCGTGTCGAACAAGGCTTCATAAGAATCCGCCGAGGGATTCATGGCCGCCAACGTTTGGATATGCACCTTCTTGCCGTTCCGGCGGTCGAAACGCTCGGTCAGGAAATGTGCAGTCTGGTCACCTTCGAGCAGGCGACTCGGCATCATCTGAAGCCCGGCGTCCACGGCCATCAGGTAATAGCTGTATTCTATCCGTGTTGTCGGCATCTTCTGATGTTCGTCGAACTTAACGATCATCGACGTGTAGCCCGGATAAGGGGTCTCTACCTGTCCGGAGTAGCATTGTCCCTCCTCGAAATTGACATTCACCACCGCCTTGGGGCGCCGTCCTCCAGCGGACGTTTTCCGAACGTGCTCATCAGAAGCGCTTTCTTGCGGTTGATCTGGTATACCTTGTCGCCCGGCTGATAGATTTTTCCTTCTTCGAACTCCTCATAACCAGCCTCTTTCAGGCGGAGCACCGCCTCGCGCACAAATTCGCGCTCGGTCTTTGCCGCATTTAAAAACTCCTTATATCCCTCGCAATACGCAAATGCCTTTTCCTCCTGCTCCGGGGCTTTCTTTCCAATATTAGGAAATTCCCAGATCAGTTTTTCTCTCTGTTCTTTCGCTACTGACATATCCTTCCTCCTTTTGCAAATCATTTCTTTTTCACTATCGTATCACTATCCAGCAGAATCGTAAATGGTCCATCGTTTAAAAGCTCGACCTTCATATCTGCCCCGAAAATACCGTGCTCGACCTTCCGCACCTGTCCGGCGCAGCGCGCCAGCGCGTGTTCGTAGAGATGGTTCGCCAGTTCTGGATTTCCCGCACCCGTAAAGCCCGGGCGGTTTCCGTGGCTGCAGTCCGCGTACAAAGTAAACTGGCTGATCAGCAGGATCTCTCCATCCACATCCGCCAGCGAACAGTTCGTCTTGCCGTTCTCATCCTCAAAAATACGCAGCTTGCACATTTTATCCACCATTTTGTCGGTGATTTCCTCCGTGTCGGTGTCGCTGACGCCCATCAGCACCATATATCCACGGCCGATCGAGCCGATCAGCTCGCCGTCTACCTTTACACTCGCGTGTTTGACTCTCTGTAGTACAAATCTCATGTTTTTCTCCTGATTTTTATTTTTCCTGTAATCTTTCTTTACCGCAGCAGCGCCCTCAGCCGCGCCAGCAGATTCTCCGCATTTTCCTCGCCCAGAATGACTTCCCGCGCCAGGATCGGCCGGTCGGTGATGATGTTATCGACGCCGATCATCTTCATTCGCTCCAGTTCACTCTTTTTATTGACCGTCCAGACATGAACCTCCTTACCACAGGCATGGACGCGCTCGACCAGCTTCCGGTTCGCTGAACTGGAGATCAGGCTGATAAAATCGATCGCATCATCCTCGTAATAGCTTCCATATGCTGCCGACAGGATATAGCCCGTATAAATATCCGAATCCGCCGCCTTCACCCGCTTTAAATAAGAAAGACTCGTCGATGTCACGACGCACTGTTCCACGAAATCATTCTCCCGGATACAGTCCACGACCTTTTCCGGCAGATCGCTCGACGCGCCGGCATATTTGATCTCGATGTTCAGCATCATCCGTCCCCTGACATATTCGATAACGTCCTCCAGCTTCGGAATCCGCGTCCCGCTGTACTGCTCCGAATACCAGCCACCGGCATCTACCTGCTGCAGCTCATCCCAGGAAAGCGATCGGATCGTCCGCCGCGTCCCGTCGATCCGCTCCAGAGTGCTGTCATGGAACAATACCAGCACACCATCCCGCGTCTCCTGCACATCCAGCTCTGCAAAATCCGCCATCTGATCGACCGCTGCCTCCATCGCAGGCATCGTGTTCTCCGGTGCGCTCGTCGATGCGCCCCGATGCGCTGTGAGCTGCACTTCCCTCAACTGATCCGCCGCCAGCACATTGCCCCGGTAAAAAGCGTCGTACATTGCTCCGGCGCTCAATGCCGTCAGAAGTGCCAGCGCCGCCATCCGGTTGCGGCGGCTCATCCACGGAAGACCCGCATATTCGCCAGCTTCAAACTTCCAGCGCTCTTTGTTCTGACGTTTCCGATCCAGCTGCACATATAACACCGTCAATGCGCCATAATTGACCGACATCAGCGCGATGCTCATGAGCGGCATCAGAACCATCTCGATCCGGTCGCGCGCCTCTAAAACCAGAATCAATTCCAGACGCCGGTCCGCAAACCAGACAGCAAACACCGCCACAATCACAACCGCAATCAGATAGAGCACCACCGTCACCGCCGTAACTGCCAGATTGCACAAAACAAGCGTCCCAACTACCTGTACACGATTACCGCGCAGCAACTCCCTGCTTCGCAGAAATCCGCCCCGAAACGACCGCTGCTCCAGCATACAGCCAAAACAGATAAAAATCGTCGGAAGTGAAATCACAACCGCGCCAACAATCACGCCAACCAGTAAAAGCCGCCGGAAGGATAAATTTGACCGCCTTCACATGGCATAACATCCGGTAAATCAAAAATGAATGAAGCACCAGGCCGTGAACCGCCAGCACCAGAAACAACCGCAGATTCCGCTTTCGGATCTCTGATACCGTCAGACGGATGCCTGCCGCAAACATCGAAAAAGCGCTCATTTTCCGCGAGAGTGCCGCCGCCTGATATGCCGCCAGAAGTCCCGCCGCCTCGATGGAAACTCCCACCAGCAGGATCGCTGCCATCAAAACCAGAATCGCGATCGTAACCGGTCGCAGCAGGTAGGAAACCAGATTGCTGACCGTCACATAACTGTAGCCAGACGCACGCACCGACAGCCGGAACAACGCCGCCACTGCCTGCAAAAGAAGCGGTAGCGTGAGCAAACGGAAAGCCAGCTCAAACAGCAGAATATTCCCCCCATTTACCTGAACAATCTGCTTTGTCTCACCCATCCGCCTGCGTATCTTCATTTTCTTCGTCTCTTTCTTTCCGGTTCCCGGACGCAGCTTCCCCGCTCCGTTTCCCGTCTTTCGGCTCCTGCTCGGTCCCCGCGGGCATATCCTCCCGCTCTGCTTTCTTCATTTCCTCCGCCACTTTCGCAGCTTCCTTCTCCTTCGCCTGTTCCTCCGCAATCTTTGTGATCGCCTGATTCAGGGAAAACATCTTATTATCCAGCATATCCGCCATATCCGCGCAGGCTTTCAGTTCCTGCTCCAGATAATCCGGCGCATTTCCTTCAAATTTATAATAAATCTTGTGTTCCAGACTTGCCCAGAAATCCATCGCTATCGTCCGTATCTGGATCTCCACCTTCGTATCCACCGGACCATCGCTTAGATAAATCGGGATCGTCACAACCATATGGTAACTCTTGTAGCCGTTCGGCTTCGGATTCTTGATATAATCCTTCACCACCAGCACCGTCACATCCGACTGACGCGCGATCATCTCCGCGATCCGGTAAATATCCGGACTGAACGAGCAGATAATACGGATGCCCGCAATATCGCTCAGATGCTCAATCATGTTCGGGATCGTTACCTCATATCCACCGCGTTTAAGCTTCTTGACAATACTCTCCGGCGTTTTCAGGCGCGATTTGATGTGCTCGATCGGATTGTAATTATATAAATGAATAAACTCGTTATTTAGAATTTCAATTTTCGTGTTAATCGCTTTCAGGGCAGAATTGTACAGAAACATGACTGTCGTCCACTGGTCAAGCTGATTATACGTCTCAGGGATATTCAATTTTCCCTCTCCTTTACTGCTATTTAGTCAAATTTAAAGCCCTTTAACAGCTCGGCAAACCCGGTTGTCGCCTCGCCTGATTCATGATAATTAAATACTTCCTCTTCCGGCGCTTCGTCCGGCTCTACCTCTTTCATGCTGAGGCTTAGTTTGCCATTTGCGGTAGACAGGATTTTCACCGTCACTTTCTGTCCCACCTTTACGACTGCACCCGGATTCTCCACGCGCTTTTTACTCATCTGGGAAACGTGTACCAGTCCGCTTAAGCCATTTTCCAGCAGGACAAACGCGCCGTATGGCTTGATTGTCTCGACCTTTCCTTCCATGATCGCGCCGGTCTCACAGCGCGCAATCCGGCTCTTCTTCTCCGCATCCTGTTTTTCTCTCGCCAACTCTCTGCCGGACAGGACGAGACGTTTCTTCTCCTCATCCGCCTCAATCACCAGCACCGGAATCTTCTTTCCATTCCAGCTGTCCAGATCCTCGACATACGCTGCATCCAGTCTCGACGCCGGTATAAAGCCGCGCACGCCTTCCACCATCGCAACCGCACCGCCGTTTACGACCTCGGAAATAGTAACCTCAAGCGGTGTGCGCTCATCGAGCAGCTGGCGGAAATGTTCCCACGTCATCCTGTCATTCGCCTCCTTGCGGGATAAAACGACATTGCCCTCGCCGTCGTCGGTCTGAATTACCGTTGCCGTGAGCAGGTCGCCCGGCTGAATCTCTTCTTTCATATTAAAATCCGGATCATTGCTCAGATTCTCACGGTCAATCACGCCCTGAGCAAAATATTTCAGATCCACCAGCACCTGGTCGTCCGTCACTGCAACAACCGTGCCAGTCACAATATCGCCCTCATGCAGACGCTTGAAAGACGCCTCCAGCTCCTCGGCATAGTCCTCCATTGTCTCTACCAACTCTTTATTCTCATCCATCCTGGTATTTCTCCTTTCCGTTCCTTCTACACTCTTTTGGGTGGCAAAACTCTATTGACTATTTAACCATATTCCACCCGATATTTCCAGAGTGAATTTGTGAAAATTATCTTAAAATCGATTCGCTACCGCCCGATTCACAGCCTCTGGTTTGCAAACATCCCACCGGAAACAAAAAACATACCTTGCTGAAACCGCACGAAGTTTCCATGCCACAAAAGACCGCACATGCCTGCGCCTGTGCGGTCTACGTTTACACACACTTCACATCACAGTTTACACGTTATGTAAACTGCAATGCAAATTCATTCATCCAACACCCGTCTCCGCATCTTTCTCCAATCCATGGTTCTTCTGCCAGAATGTCACACCGCCAACCAACACAAGTCCCAGAAGATCCGTCCATGCGCCCGGATCCATCATGCACAGACCGCCCACGATCAAAACCAGCCGCTCTACAACGGACAGCCATCCAAACAGAAAACCGTTAAGCGCCGCCGCAATCCCGAAGATACCGAGCAGCGAGGTGATGCAGATCTGCACAACCTGCAGTGCATTCGTGTCGATGAATACCATCGCCGGGTTAAATGCCAGAATATACGGCACGATAAAAGCGGCAACCGCCAGCCGCGTCGCATTGAGCGCCGTTTTCATCGGAGGCGCTTTCGCGATCGCGGAACCCGCATAAGCTGCCAATGCCACCGGCGGTGTGATATCCGCCACGATTCCGAAATAGAAAACAAAGAAATGCGCGCAGACCAGATTGATCCCGATCTCCGGTGCAATCAGAATCGGCGCACAGGTCGCCGCCATAATACAGTAATTTGCCGTCGTCGGAACGCCCATGCCAAGCACGATACAGCATAACATTGTCAGGAACAGCGCGATCAGCGGTTTTCCCTGGGAAACTGCCACAATTGCCGTGATCAGCTTCGATGCCAGACCGGTCGATGTGATACATCCAGCCACCAGCCCCGCCATCGCACAGGCAACCGCCACCGTGATCGTGCCGCGTCCGCCTGCCTCCAGCGCATCCACAATCTTTTTCAGCGTGATCCGGTTATTCCGGTTCAGAGCACCGACCGCAATCGCGGCAAAGATCGCTACCGACGCAGAAAACTGCATCGTAAATGTATTTGTCGATACCAGCACCACCAGCACAATCAACGGTGCCAGCAGATAGATCTGTTTCATCAGCACCCGCATCTGCGGCAGTTCCTCCCGCGGAATTCCACGAAGTCCCATTTTCTGTGCCTCCAGATGCACTGCGATATAAATACCCGCAAAATACAGCACTGCCGGAAGAATCGCTTTCAGCGCCACCGTCGCATACGGCACGCCCATATATTCTGCCATCAGGAATGCTGCCGCGCCCATGATTGGCGGCATGATCTGCCCGCCGGTCGAAGCAGCCGCCTCCACTGCTCCGGCAAATTCCGGGCGGTAACCACATTTTTTCATCATCGGGATCGTGACCGAACCCGTTGTGACAGTATTTCCAACCGAAGATCCCGATACCATCCCGCAGAGCGCCGAGGAGATAACCGCCACCTTCGCCGGACCGCCCGCCGAGGAACCGCAGAGACAGTTCGCCAGGTCGATAAAAAAATTCGAGATCCCCGTCCGTTCCAGGAACGCCCCGAAAATGATAAAGACCACAATATATTTTGCACAGACATTGATCGGCGTATTCATAACTCCGCTCGTCGTGTAAAATAAATCATAAATAACCTTTCCAAAACGCACCGTCGCAAATGTATATACAAGCAGTGCACCGACCACACAGAGAATCGGGATTCCCACACAACGCCTGCAAAGTTCCATCAGCGAGAGCACCGCCAGAATCGCCATCAGCACCATAACCGGATTCTTCGTGACCCGCGTCGCCAGCTTAATGATCGCATGCGCGTTCGCCGCAAAATAGAAAAATGGAACCGCCCCCACTGCCATCAGAACCCAGTCGTACCACGGCATATGGTTGATGCGTCCGTCTCCCTTCTGAATCGGATAATGCAGATACCCGAGAATCAGAATCATTCCCAGAAACATCGACAACCGGATTTCCGGCAAGGCGGTACTGAAAAGCGTCACATAAATGCTGTAAACGGAAAATAATACCGACAGCCACCGGATGATCGATGCTGGTTTCCCCTGCCAGACGCGCGTGTTGGACTCGCGGTCATATTTTTTCATGACTAACTCAACATCCGCAGCTGTCCCTGTGTCCGAATCGCCCTTTTTCAGGCTTTCACGTTCCAGGTATTTTAGATCTGGTGCCCTGTTTTTCTTTTCCTTCCATTCACCCATTCGTATAACCCCCTTTCATACTTCATTTCTGGGTTTCCCCCTTATTTCACCGGCACCTCCATCCCTTTCTCTGCGAAATAATCCGCTGCTCCCGGATGATACGGAACCGCTGTGACCGAAGTGGCAAATTCAAGGTTCAGCTCCGCTCCCTTCGCATGCGCCGCCTTGATGGAATCCATATTTTCAAAGACGCCATAGCAGAAGTTATAGATATCCTCTGCCGGAACGTCATCGCGCGCCACTACTACCGCACCGACAGCCACCGTCCTGATATCCTCATCCGTTCCATACGCGGACGCTGGGATCGTGTTTTTGCTGTAATATGGCGATTCTTTAATCAGCTGATCCATATGCTCATCGTCCAGGCTGACGAGATACACATCCCTCGTCGCTGCCAGGGAGGTGATTGCGGTCGTCGGCGCACCCGCTACGACAAATGCCGCATCAATCTTGCCATCCTGCAGCGCCTCTGCGCTGTCCCCAAAGGATTGATACGTCGGATTTATGTCTTTTTCGATATCCATTATAATAGACGCCTGACCCCGCCGCGCCGACCGAAACATTTTTGCCTTCCAGATCGGCTACCGACTGAATCGACGGATCCAGCGTAACAATCTGCACCTGCTCCATATAGAGCGCCGCCACGGTCGAGAAATCAGCAACTTTTCCATATTCTTCAAAGAGATTCGTACCATTGTAGGCATATGCCATGACATCCGACTGCACAAATCCCAAATCCGCATCATGTGCATCCAACGCCTCGATATTTGCCTGCGAACCGCCCGACGTGATCGCCGTCACCGAAGTGCTGGTCGATTCCCCTATCTTTCCTGCAAGCACGCCGCCAAATCCATAATATGTACCCTGATCGCCTCCCGTCGTGAAAATGAGGCTGGTTCCGCCATCCTTTCCGCCCTTTTTCGTGTCTGTCACCTGCGCAGCGCCAGCCCCACTCTGACTTTCTTCCTGTCCGCCTGCTGTGTTACCGGCAGTATTCCTCCCGGCTTCATTTTTACCTCCCGCAGATGTCTCTGCCGATACTCCTGTCGTTCCGGTACTGCCGCATCCCGTCAGCGCCAGCCCTGCCGTCATCGCCATGGAAATTGCTACTGCCATGTGTCCCTGCATTCTCGTTTTTTTCGTCTTTTTTGTTCTTCTCATTCTCTCATTCTCCTCCCTGCTTGAACATTTACGTCTTAGATAGACTGTCAAAAATTACCATTACTATTTTATGTGTGGGAGGGAAGAATTATTCCTTGGCACGTTAGTGCCTTTTTGCGTAATAGGGAATTCCAAGGAATTTCCTATTACACAAAAAAGCCGCTGCAAAACCTACCTCTCTAAACATAGATTCTGCAGGTTCGCAGCAGCTTTTATTTAATTCTTATTTACAATCACGCGATACGCCTTGCCGCAGCTGCCCGCTTCATGTGCAGCCACGCATTCCTCTTCCTAATCGGATTAGAACGGACGCTCAGCTGTCGGATCATCCAGGGATACGTAGAAGCTCTGGGTTCCTACCTGTACCGGATTCTCTTTGATGTTCTCCAGTTCCTCATACATATCGGAACCAAGGAAGTATTTCTTCGGCTCGTACGGTTTCTCGCCCTTTGCGATTGCATCCAGACCAGCTTTTACCTTCTCCGGAAGTGCCGGGATCTCATGGATACGTACGCCGCAGGCATTGTAGATACCATTCAGAACTGCACAGTGGCCAGATGCCTGGAATGCCTCAGAAGCACCTGAAGAACCGAACGGACCATCAGAGATAGCGCCATCGATATGAATCAGGTTGATATCATCCGGAACATCCTTGATGTAGGAAGTACCAGCGCCAAACATGTTCGCATGTTTCTTAACGTCTGCGTAGTCCTCTTTCAGGGCGAAGCCGATACCATGCATGATACCGCTGTATGCCTGACCGTTAACAGCATCGATATTACCGATACGTCCAACGAAGTCAACACAGGTGAATTTCAGAACGGTAGTCTTACCGGTCTTGGTATCAACCTCAACCTCTGCCAGGTTCAGGCAGTATGTGAATGCCGGAGTCGGGTCACCAATACCGGTATTCGGATCCAGACGGCACAGACCCGGAGTTGTGTTGGTCTCATAACGGCCAAGATACTTGGTCTCGATGCCTTCTGCCTTCATCTCATCATAGGTACGAAGTGTACCATCTTCTTTTCTCATAGCTGCCAGAAGCTTGTTCGCTGCGATGATGGTTGCATTACCATCCATATACAGGGAACGGCTGGCACCAGCCATACCGGTATCCGG
>ERZ772954.694-NODE-694-length-31283-cov-3.567504_pt1 | contig 31283 bp, 29 predicted proteins | sample MGYA00580684_ERZ772954 | MGnify/ENA primary metagenome ERZ772954 (study PRJEB29015, sample SAMEA2737654) | human gut metagenome | biome: human gut; feature: human-associated habitat; material: faeces | place: China | collected 2012 ...
CAGATGAAAAATCAGACAAGTCAATATGGCGGTTACTTAATATTCGCTGTACTAGGTCAGGTAAAACTATCCATATTCATGGTATTACACGGATCACTTCATTTTAAAAAAGAAAGGAATCTTACCTATGAAATTTATATATCCCGCAGTTTTCCGTCCCACAGAGGACAAAAAATACAATGCTTTTTTCCCGGATCTTGCCTGCTGTGAAGCCAACGGTGACACGCTGGATGATGCCATCGAAAATGCCAATGCAGCTGCATACGACTGGATCTACACAGAGCTTATGGAATTTGAGGGAAAGCTTCCTCCGGTTTCCGATGAGAGCGATCTGGAGCTTCAGGAAGGAGACGTTGTCCGCAATATCTCTGTAAATATCCGCTTCCAGGATGGCTGGGACGAATAAACTCTCGTATCACAAAAACAAAGGCGACATTTAACATCATTTTCAATAAATGTCCGTGTCGAAAATGCCTGTTATGCAAAAAGCATCCGGATCGGTAATTGTCCTTTATTACCGATCCGGATGCTTTTATTATACATTTCTTTATTGTTCGTGATACTGTCTAAAAAATTTACGCAGTCCGTCCAGTGCTTTTACCAGCACTTCTGTCTCATTCTCATTCAGCTCTGCGATCACCGCTTCTGTCATCTGCCTATGAAACTCCGCATGATGATGATATGCCATACGTCCCTTATTTGTAAGCTGGATAAATACCACACGCCGGTCCTTCTCACTTCGCTCTCTCTTCACATAGCCTTTTTTTACAAGACTGTTCATAGATGTTGTGAGGGAGCCTACGGTGATCTTAAGCTTGGCTGCAATGGAGGACATGTTCCCCCCTCCAAGGCCTACAGCCTCGATAATGTGCATATCATTGTTGGAAATATCTTTATATTTATCTGTGATGATGGCTTCCTCCTCCAGTCGGAGGATCTCATTGAACAGATTCACCAGCACGTCATTTATAACTTCCCGATTGTCCACTCTACCCGCTCCTGTTTCTCCGGAGCAAAAAGGCTTCTCCGGTTCTCTGTTTATGAAGCCATCGTAACATAAATATGGCATTTTTTCCACTGGATTTTTACTTTGCGGGCCACAAAATCACTGCACTTATTGCTTCTACATTTTCCGGAAACGTTCATAGCGATGTTCCAGAAGCTTCTCCGGCTCTTCTTCGCCATATTTCTCAAGAAAATCCGCAATTCCGTTTTCCAGATAACCTGCGATATCATTTATGTTCTCACGGCTTACAGGCTCTGCTTCCGGGATCACATGCTCGATCATCCCCATCTGGTAAAGGTCTGCAGCTGTGAGCTTCATCACTGCTGCTGCTTCCTTTGCCTTTTTGCTGTCTTTCCAGAGAATGGAGGCAAAGCCCTCCGGGGACAGGATGGAATAAACGGAATGCTCCAGCATCCATACCTCATCTGCCACCGCCAAGGCAAGGGCACCTCCGCTTCCGCCTTCACCGATCACAACGGAAAGCACCGGCACTGTGAGACCTGCCAGTGTATAGAGATTTTTTGCAATGGCTTCACCCTGTCCACGTTCCTCTGCTTCCAGCCCGCAGAATGCACCTGGCGTATCTACAAGGCAGATCACCGGACGGTGAAATTTCTCTGCCTGCTGCATCAGGCGCAGGGATTTCCAGTACCCCTCCGGAGATACCATTCCGAAATTCCGGGTAATGTTTTCCTTTGTACCCTCTCCTTTTTCCTGTGCAAGGACAGTTACCGGCTGTCCGTGGAAAAATGCCACACCACCGATCACTGCCGGATCATCCCCGCAGTGACGGTCTCCGTGAAATTCCATGAAATCGTCAAAAAGCGCTTCGATGTAATCCTTTCCTGTAGGACGTGTTTTGGCTCTGGCAAGCTGAACATGTTCCCAGGGAGTGAAATCTCCGGATGGAACGAAGTCCGGCCAGATCCTATTATCTTCCTCAACAGTTTTCATCGATTCCTGATTGTCAGACTTGAGCCCATTTTTAATGTCCGTATTATCGGGCTGTACATTATTCAGGACTTTATTCTGATGTAATCTCAGAATATCTGCCAATACGATCCTCTGCTCCTCACGCTTTACGATCTTGTCCACAAAGCCGTGTTCCAGAAGAAATTCCGCTCTCTGGAAGCCTTTGGGAAGCTTTTGCCCGATGGTCTGTTCGATCACTCTGGGACCTGCAAAACCGATCAGCGCTTTCGGCTCTGCCAGGATAATATCTCCCAGCATAGCAAAGCTTGCCGTCACGCCGCCTGTTGTCGGGTCTGTGAGGACCGGCACATAAAGAAGTCCGGCATCGCTGTGCTTCCGGATGGCCATACTGGTTTTTGCCATCTGCATCAGGGAAACCAGGCCCTCCTGCATTCTGGCACCGCCGGAACAGATATAGAGGATTACCGGCAGCTTCTCCTCTGTGGCACGTTCAAAAGCCCGCGTGATCTTTTCCCCCACGACTTCTCCCATACTGGACATCATGAAACGACAGTCACAGACACCAAGTGCCACAGGTGTCCCTTTTATAGTACACTTTCCGGTAACTACAGCCTCATCAAGCCCTGTCTTTTCACGAAGCCCCTGAAGCTTTTCTTCGTAGCCTCTGTACTGAAGGGGATTCTGTTCTTCCATGTGAGCATCCCACTCCACAAAACTCTTTCTATCTGCGATCAGTTTGATCCGACGGTAAGCGGGTACATGGAAATAATTTCCGCAGTGGGGACAGATGTATTGATTCTGCTTTACCTCGTCTACAAAAACCGCCGCTTTGCAGGCGTTGCATTTACGCATCAGGTTATCCGGCACCTCCGGAGTGTTTTCCTGTTCCTCACCCCGGATATCCCTGACTGTTTTTTTGAACATGTGCTTAATTCTCATTGATCTTCACTCCCGCAATGATATGGCTGGCAAGAAAGCCAGTGTCAAAATTTCCGGACTGATAATCCTCATCTTTCAGGATTTCGTACTGATAGTCAATATTTGTATCGATTCCGTCAATGATCACCTCACCAAGAGCACTCTGCATTTTTGCAATGGCGTCTTTCCGGTTACCTGCATGAACGATCAGCTTCGCAAGCATGGAATCATAATATGGCGGGATCTTACAGCCGTTATACACACAGGTATCCACACGGATCCCGTTTCCTCCCGGAAAATGCGCTCCCTGGATAGTTCCCGGCGAAGGGCGGAAATTTTTCTGGGGATTTTCAGCATTGATCCTGCACTCAATGGCGTGTCCCTGGATCCGGACATCCTCCTGAGCGATCTCAAGAGGCATTCCGGAAGCGATCTTCAGCTGCTCCTTTACAAGATCGATACCTGTTACCCACTCTGTCACCGGATGCTCCACCTGGATCCTTGTATTCATTTCCATAAACCAGAATTTTCCATCCGGTTCCAGAAGAAATTCGATCGTTCCCGCATTTACGTAACCGGCTGCTTTCGCCGCCGTCACCGCCGCATGACCCATTTTTTCTCTTAATTCCGGAGAAACTGCAGCACTTGGAGATTCCTCGATCATCTTCTGATGATTTCTCTGGATGGAGCAGTCACGCTCTCCCAGATGGATCACATTTCCGAAGCTGTCTGCAAGGATCTGAAACTCAATATGTCTCGGATTTACCACGAAATGTTCAATATACATGGTACCGTCGCCAAAAGCGATCTCAGACTCTTTTCTGGCGGTTGCATAGGCTTCCGGAAATTCCTCCGGTGTGTTTGCCACACGCATGCCTTTTCCGCCGCCGCCAAGAGCTGCCTTGATGATCACCGGATAACCGATTCTCTCAGCTTCCTTAAGACCGGTTTCAATATCCTCCACATCCCCTTCGCTGCCCGGAACTACCGGAACACCAGCTGCGATCATGGTGCTTCTTGCAATTTTTTTATTGCCCAGCATACGGATGACCTTTGATGGCGGACCCACAAATGTGATCCCGCATTTTTCACAGAGCTCCGCAAATCTGGCATTTTCAGAAAGAAAACCAAATCCCGGATGAATGGCATCCGCACCGGAAACCATGGTTGCACTGATGATCTGTTCCATATTCAGATAGCTCTGTGCAGATGGCCCCGGTCCGATACAGATTGCTTCGTCCGCCAGCTGTGTGTGAAGGCTTTCCTCATCTGCCTCAGAATAAACCGCCACTGTGGCAATTCCCATTTCTCTGCAGGCACGGATAATACGCACCGCGATCTCGCCTCTGTTGGCGATCAGTAACTTTCGAATCATACAATCACCTTACCCGATCATAAATGTAAGCTCAGCCTCTACGGCAACCTTGCCATCCACAGATGCCACTGCAGAACCAATGCCTACAGGACCCTTTCTGCGGATGATCTTTGTCTCAAGACGGAGCTTGTCTCCCGGAGCTACCTTTCTGCGGAACTTACACTTGTTGATGCCTCCGAAATAAGCGGTTTTTCCCTTCATGTCCTCCAGGGAAAGAATGGCTACCGCACCCACCTGTGCCAGCGCTTCTACCATCAGAACACCCGGCATTACCGGCTCCTGGGGAAAATGTCCCCGAAAAAAATCCTCGCGGAAGGTCACACATTTATATCCGACAGCAAATTCACCCGGCTCATAATCTTCAATATAGTCCACAAGCAGAAACGGATGTCTGTGTGGAATGATCTCCTCGATCTGTTTTACATCAAGATGCTTCATTCTCTATCCTCCTGAAACAATAATTTTTCTTATTCTCTGATTCTGATCTGAAGGTACTTATCGGATACGGAAAAGCTTCTGACCGTATTCTACCGGCTGTCCGTTCTCCACATAGATCTCTGCGATCTCGCCGTCAAAATCACTTTCGATCTCATTCATCAGCTTCATAGCTTCCACGATTGCAAGAACCTGGCCTTTTTTTACCTTGTCTCCCACCTGAACGTAAGGCGGAAGATCCTGGGACGGTGCAGCATAGAAGGTTCCTACCAGCGGAGATGTTACCAGGCTGCCTGTCTGATCTTCCTCGCTCTGTGGTACGGTTTCCGACTGCTCAGTACCTTTCACTCCCTGTGCTTCTGCCACTGTTTTTCCTGTCACTGTCACTGCCATTTCATCTGTTGAAGCCGGTACCACAGGATCTTTGCCCGCCACCGGTGCTGTATTCACTGCCCTGCGGACTTTTCCACCGGTCATTCCTACTGCCGGAATGTTTTCCACAGTTTCTCCTATAACCCCCTGGATGATCTGTGGCTTTCCATGCTCCATACTTAAGGTCAGATCTGCTGTCTCATATGTAAAGGCAGTAAGCTCTGATGCAGATACGTGATCGATCAGTTCAAGGATCTGGTTAAATTCCATAGCTTCAGTCCTCCTCATACTTCTTTACAAGCAATGTTCCGTTGTGTCCTCCAAATCCAAGGGAATTGCTCATTGCATAACGAACTTCCTGTTTTGCCGGAGCGCCGATCATATAGTTCAGATCAAGCTCCTCCTCTGTTTCTGTTGTTCCCACTGTCTGATGGATAAATCCGTCCAGAATGGATTTTACGCATACGATAAACTCAACAGCTCCTGCTGCGCCAAGAAGATGGCCCACCATGGATTTTGTGGAATTGATCTTTACATCCTTGGCAGCGTCCTTAAACGCAAGCTTGATAGCTCTTGTTTCAAACAGGTCATTGTGATGTGTTCCGGTTCCGTGTGCATTGATATAATCTACCTGCGCCGGTGCAACACCTGCTTCCTTCATGGCATTTTCCATAGCACGTGCGGCGCCGCTTCCGTCCTCGGCCGGAGATGTGATATGGAAAGCATCTGCAGTTGCACCGTATCCCACAACCTCTGCCAGGATATTGGCATTTCTCTTTTTGGCATGCTCAAGCTCTTCCAGAACAACCACACCTGCACCCTCGCCCATAACAAAACCGTCTCTGTCTTTATCAAACGGAATGGATGCACGCAGCGGATCCTCACTTGTGCTCAGTGCAGTAAGGCTTGCAAAGCCTGCGATACCGATAGGGCAGACAGCTCCCTCTGTACCACCGGCAAGCATTACATCTGCATCACCATACTGAATGGCACGGAAAGCATCTCCGATACAATGTGTTCCTGTCGCACATGCCGTTACCACGTTGGTACATTTTCCTTTTGCGCCGGTAGCGATAGAAACATTTCCGGCTGCCATATTTGTGATCATCTTCGGAACAAGAAGCGGATCCACTCTTGAAGGACCTTTTTCCATAAGCTTCTTCTCATTGGTCTCGGTAGCCTGAAGACTTCCCACACCGGAGCCGATGATAACGCCTACCATGTACGGATCTTCCTCTTCCATCTTAAGCCCGGAATTTTCCACTGCTTCCAGTGCAGCTGCTACCGCATACTGGGAAAAAGGCTCCATTCTCCTTGCAGTTCTCGGATCCATGCGATCCTTTGCCACAAAATCTTTAAGCTCTGCTGCCAGTGTTGCCTTGTATCCGGTCGTATCAAAACGGGTGATCGGTCCGATCCCCACCTTTCCTTCTTTTACTCCGTTCCAGAAGCTTTCCACATCATTTCCGATCGGTGTTACTGCTCCAAGTCCTGTTACTACTACTCGTCTTTTCATCAATCTATCCTCCTGACTCCGGGGAGCCTTCTTTACATTGCCATTCCGCCGTCTACGCGAAGTACCTGTCCTGTGATGTAACGTGCACCGTCTGATGCCAGAAATGCGGCTGCCTTTGCCACGTCTTCTGTTGTTCCCATGCTTCCCATGGGGATAGATGCCGCAATATTTTCTTTTACTTTGTCAGAAAGCACGTCCGTCATATCTGTTTTGATAAATCCCGGTGCAATGGCGTTGACCGTGATCCCTCTGGATGCCAGCTCCTTTGCAGCGGATTTTGTAAGACCGATGATCCCGGCTTTGGATGCCGCATAATTGGCCTGTCCAGCATTTCCACGAAGGCCTACCACCGATGAAAGGCTGATGATCCGGCCGCTTCTCTGCTTCAGCATCATTCTGGACACATGACGGATGCAGTTGAAGGTTCCTTTCAGATTGATGTCAACAACTCTGGAAAAATCTTCCTCACTCATTTTCATGAGAAGTCCGTCCTTCGTAACTCCGGCATTATTTACCAGGATATCAACACGTCCGTATTTCTCTGCAACAGCTTTGAAAAAAGCTTCACATGCATCAAAATCTGCCACATTGCACTGCAGGATATCTGCCTGGCCGCCGGCTGCCTCGATCTCTGCTTTTGTTTCCCGGGCTTTTTCTTCTGAGCCGTTATAATTGATCACTACAAGGTTTCCTGCTTTTGCAAGCTCCAGGGCGATGGCTTTCCCGATTCCACGTGCACCGCCTGTTACAACTGCGATTTTTTTCTCTGACATATGAATTCCTTTCTGATGTTATGCGGTCATCCGTGATCCGCATTTGTTACCTGGCATTTCTGTCTGCTGCACTATGCCTGCTTTATTTTTGATTCTTTATCTTTTTTTCCAATATTTATACCAGTTCCTGGCAGACCTTCTCTGCATCTTCTACGGTCTGGATGTTATATACTTTTACATTTCTGTCGATCTTTCTCATAAATCCGGCAAGGGTTCTTCCCGGTCCGATCTCAATAAATGTATCTACTCCCTGACGGATCATATTTTCCACACTCTGCTGCCAACGCACGGAAGAAGAAATCTGTTTTTCCAGAAGTGCTTTTGTTTCCGCCGGATCTTCCACATACTCTGCGGTCACGTTTGTCACATACGGGATTTTAAGTTCATGAAGTGTGACACCCTCCAGAACCTTTCCCAGTTCTTTTCCTGCAGTGGCAAGCATTGCGGAGTGGAACGGTCCGCTGACATTTAACGGGATCACTCTTCTTCCTCCGGCTGCCTTCAGCTTTTCAGAGGCTTCCGCAACTGCCTCCGCAAGGCCTGTGATCACGATCTGGCCGGGACAGTTGTAGTTTGCAATGCTTACATCTGCAATGTCTGCAAGCACTTCCTCGATCTTCTCTGTCTCCATTCCCATAACTGCTGCCATGCTTCCCTTACCTGCCGGAACTGCCTGCTCCATAAGGATTCCCCTTTTTCTCACGGTAGTAACAGCATCCTTCAGCTCCATGCCGCCGGCAGCTTCAATAGCGCAGTACTCGCCAAGGCTTAATCCTGCAGTTATATCTGGATGAAGTCCCATCTCCTCTACCACCTTCTCCATGGCAAGACAGGTAGTGACCAGTGCAGCCTGTGTATATTCAGTCAGGTCAAGCCTGTCATTTTCTTCAAAGCAAAGTGCTTTCATATCCAGATCCAGCCACTCACCGGCAGAGTCGAAAACATCCTTTGCTGTATCGTATTTCTCATAAAAATCTTTTCCCATTCCGGCCTTCTGTGCACCCTGGCCCGGAAAGATGAATGCTGTTTTTCCCATTTATTATTCCTCCACAAGAAAACTGTTTTTCTCTACAGTCTCTTTTGTCTCTCTGATCAGTCTTGCCATCAGCTCCTTACAGGTCGGTACATCCTTTACCATACCTGCGATCTGTCCGGACATAACGCTTCCGGTTTTTACATCGCCGTCAACAACAGCCTTCCTGAGGCCACCAAGTGTCAGCATTTCCAGTTCTTCAAAGGATGCACCTGCAGCTTCTTTCTCCAGATATTCCTTTGTCATAGGGTTTCTTAAGGTACGGACCGGATGACCTGTGGTACGGCCGGTTACTCTTGTGTCGATATCCCTGGCTTTCAGAAGGAATTGTTTGTAATTCTCATGTACGTGACATTCCTCTGTTGCCACAAATCGGGTTCCCATCTGTACGGCTTCTGCACCCAGCATAAAGGCTGCCGCGATCCCACGACCGTCTGCAATTCCACCTGCTGCAATTACCGGGATCTTTACTGCATCCACGACCTGCGGTACCAGCGCCATAGTGGTTGTCTCACCGATATGTCCGCCGGACTCGGTTCCCTCTGCTACCACTGCATCTGCGCCACAGCGCTCCATTCTTCTTGCAAGAGCTACAGATGCAACAACCGGGATCACCTTTACTCCGGCAGCTTTCCATGCTTCCATGTATTTTTCCGGGCTTCCGGCACCGGTTGTTACTACCTTGATCCCTTCTTCTACTACGATCTTCGCAACCTCATCGGCACTTGGACTCATCAGCATGATGTTTACACCAAAAGTCTTATCTGTCAGTTTTTTCGCCTCACGGATCTGCTCACGCACCCACTCTGCCGGTGCGTTTGCCGCTGCGATCAGTCCCAGGCCGCCTGCCTCGGATACTGCTGCCGCAATGTGATGATCTGCCACCCAGGCCATACCGCCCTGGATGATGGGATATTCAATACCAAGTAATTCTGTAACTCTTGTTTTCATCTTTTACCTCCGGAAAATTAAATCAAGCGGATAAAAGCATCCGCGGTTTATTTGGATCAAGCGGATAAAAACATCCGCATTCACTACGTAGCCTTATTTTAACAATTCATTAACAGGGGCTTTAATACTCGATCAGGCTTGCTCCGTACGTCAGTCCGCCGCCGAAGCCTGCAAGGACCATTCTGTCACCCCGCTGCAGTTTTCCACTTTTTTTCATCTCATCCAGGAGGATAAGAAGACTTGCGGAAGAAGTATTGCCGTATCTGTCCATATTCATAGGGAACTTGGAAATGTCTTCGCCCAGCCGCCTTGCTGCGGAACGGATGATCCGCTCATTTGCCTGGTGGAGAAGATAATAATTGATATCTTCACAGGAAACCTGCTCTCGGGAAAGAAGCTCCTTCACAGCCTCCGGTACCTTGCTCACGGCAAAGCTGAACACTTCCTTTCCGTTCATCTGTATGTAGGTTTCCTTTGCCTTCGGATCATTTTCATAACGGATCTGATTTCTGCTCTGTAAGGTAAGTGCACCGCCTTTTTTTCCAATGGAATGGGTTACCTGTGCATAGCTTCCACCCTCTTCTGCTCTCAGCACGACTGCTCCCGCACCATCCCCGAAGAGAATGCAGGTGCCACGATCTGTCCAGTCCGTTAAACCGGACAGTTTTTCCGCTCCGATCACAAGGGCATTCCTATATATTCCCTGGGCCAGGTATGCCTGCGCAGTGTTCAGTGCCAGAAGAGATCCTGTGCAGGCGCCGTTCAGATCAAAGCAGGTAGCCTTTTCCGCTCCGAGCCGCTCCTGCACCCCACATGCCACACAGGGCATGATCTCTGTTGGAGAAATGGTTGCCACAAGGATCAGATCGATTTCTTCTGCCTTCATTTCTGCGTCTTCCAGAGCTTTTAATGCTGCCCCCGCTGCCATCGTCACAGTATCTTCGTCCTCTTTTGCAATATGTCTCTGTACCACACCGGTTCTTTCCCGGATCCACTGATCACTGGTTTCCACCATCTTTGCCAGATCATTGTTATCCCACACTCTGTCCGGTGCCCACGAACCGGTTCCACATATTTTACCTGTCATATTTTTCTCCATGATATCTGTCTTAAATCAGTCTGTATAAATCTGTACTGCTGTTCTCTGAATTATCTTTTATCTTAAAATATTTTGATTATCAAATTATATCATCATAAAAGTATTTGTCAAGAAGGAATTTTTGAGCATCCTTTTATGAAAAAAATAACAGCTGCCCCAGGCGTGGAGTATTGGTCTCTCCTCTGTCCTGTGACAGCTGTCTTATTTTTTCAGACAGGTATTGTATTTATGGTTATTGCATTTATAGTTATTGCCCTCATAGTTTTACTTCATCGCCCACTGTACCAGGCACACCACACCAATCTGCACCAGCAGTATCACCGGTACACCAATTGCAAATCTGGCTTTTCGGGTTTTGTGGTGAAAAAATCTCATGCCAAGGATCGCCCCGACGCTGCCACCGATGACAGCACTTAAGATCAAGGTCTTCTCCGGGATCCGCCATTTATTACGACGGGCTTTCTGCTTGTCAACTCCGAAAAGCACAAAGGCCAGGATATTGACTGCAAGCAGATAATAATATATGTAATCATTCATGATAGCTCCCTCCGGGCTCTGTGTCCTATATTTCGGACAGTAATCGATTTATGTATTCATTGCAGTTTGATGATCAGCACCGGTATGGGCGGATCATTAGGCCGATTTGCATATTCCGACAGGATCACCAGATATTTATGAGGATCCAGCTGACGGATAAACGCAAGCATCTCATCCCGTTCCTGATATCCCGTATCCCCGCCACTGTAAATGCAAAGTGTCATAAGTCCGCCTTTTTTCAGAAGCTTAAGTCCGCTTTCTACCGCTCTTTTGCTGCTGTCTGCTCTGGTCGCCACCGAATGGTCTCCGCCGGGAAGATATCCCAGATTAAAGGTGATGCAGGACACGGTTTCTTCTTCTGCATAAACATCCATATTCTCATGAGACTCCAGAAGAAGCTGATAATTTTCCGGACAGTTATCTCTTTTCAGTCGCTCCTTCGTATGTTCCAGTGCCTGCTTCTGAATGTCAAAAGCCAGAACCCGTCCCCTTTTTCCTACAAGCTGGCTTAACAGAGCCGTGTCATTGCCATTTCCCATTGTTGCATCGATACAGATGTCTCCCGGCATGACCTGCTGCCGTATAAAATGCTGCATGTATGCAGTGATCTGAAGATTTTTCATTTAAAAATCCTTTCAAAATTCTCTTACAGTTCATGATAATACGGACAGATATCCTCATAATGTCCATCCTTCATACGGAACCCCTTCGGGATCACGCCAAGCTGGGTAAATCCAAGTCTCTCATAAAGATGTCTTGCAGGAACATTGCAGGCCACAACCGCATTAAACTGCAGGACACCAAAACCATGCTCTTTTCCCCGGGTCAGGCAGTCGGATACCAGCTTTTCTCCTATGTGAAGTCCTCTGGAATCTCTGCTTACCGCATAGCTGGCGTTACAGATATGACCGCATCTTCCGATATTATTCGGATGAAGGATGTAAAGTCCGTAAACTTTTCCGCTTTCCGCATCTACTGCTGCAGCTGTATAGGTCTGTTCTGCAAAAAAAGCTTTTCCTGTCTCTTCGTTAAGGCATTCTTCCTGTGGAAAAGCCACACCGTCTTCTACAACCTCATTCCATATCCGGATCAGATCCGGAAGATCTTTTTCTTCGTATTTTCTTACGGTAACATTCATGATGATCTTCTCCTCTATTTAAGCAGCTCCACATTCCGTCCGTTTCTTCGGATCACACCCTCATCCGAAAGATTTTTGATCTCCCGCATCATGGCACTACGGTCCACACTTAAGTACTGGGCCAGTGCGGTATAGGACATGGGCAGCTTGAATTTCCCGGCATTTTTTTCCGCAGCCAGAGAATGCAGATAGGCTATCAGCTTCTTCCTGGTGGAGGATCGTGAAAGCATGTATATCCGATCTGTCTGCTGCCTGGAACGAAGGGCCGTCATCTGCAGCAGATTACTGACCATCTGGCTGTGATGATGACAGGCATTTTCACAGCGCTTGATCACATGCTCATAATCAATAAACAGCACTTTCGTCACGGTAGTGGCACATACATAATAATGCTGGGAATCTGACGAAAGCAGAAACGGTTCGCCAAATACACTGTCCTTATTCAATTCATCGATGACATACTCATTTCCATCCTCGTCACAGCAGTAGAGAACTGCTCTTCCCTCCTGGATCAGACCGATCTTTTTCATGGAGCTGGAATATTCCATTATGGTTTCTCCATTCTGAAAAACTTTCTCCCGGACTTTGAAGCAGACACGCATCCTTTCCTGTTCTTCGGGCAAAATATCCGTAAATAAAGTGATATGCTCCATAAATTTTCCTCCCACCGGCAAAATAATCTTCCGCATATCTGTACTTTTCTCTCTGCATCCAGGACTATGTAAGAGGACTCTCAAAGCAGATATCCGTATTTTATTTTGCTGCATGTTTCTGATTTTATACCAGCACGAAAAAAATGTAAAGTCTGGAATTTTTTTCTGTTTTGTTGTATTTGCAACAGTTTTTGTTGTCGATTTCTGTTATATTTTTATCAAAGTTAAGAAACAAACAAAACCTGAAGCATATAAATAAATCCACCATAGAAAGAAAAGAGGAATCGCTCATGAAAATCACAGATACCATCAAATATGTAGGCGTTAATGATCATCAGGTTGACCTTTTTGAAGGCCAGTACAAAGTGCCGAACGGCATGTCCTACAACTCCTATGTGATCCTGGACGAAAAAATTGCGGTTATGGATACGGTAGATGCAAATTTTACTCACGAATGGCTTGATAATATCCAGAAAGTTCTGGGTGACCGGAAACCGGATTATCTGATCGTACAGCATATGGAACCGGATCATGCAGCCAACATCGCAAACTTCCTGAAGGCTTATCCGGACACCATCGTTGTTTCCAACAAAAAAGCCTTCGCCATGATGCAGAATTTCTTTGACCTGGATCTGGAGGGTCATCAGATCATCGTAGATAACGGCGGAACCCTTTCCCTTGGAAAACACAATCTGACTTTTGTATTTGCACCGATGGTTCACTGGCCGGAGGTTATGGTCACTTATGACAGCACAGAAAAGGTTCTTTTTTCCGCAGACGGCTTCGGAAAATTCGGTGCCCTGGATGCAGATGAACCATGGGACGATGAGGCAAGAAGATACTATATCGGCATCGTTGGAAAATATGGTGTGCAGGTTCAGAATCTTCTGAAAGTAGCCGCAACTCTGGATATCCAGACCATCTGCCCGCTCCACGGACCGGTTCTTACTGAAGATCTTGGACATTATATCAGTCTCTATGATACCTGGTCTTCCTATACACCGGAGGATGACGGAATCGTGATCGCCTACACTTCCGTTTACGGCCACACAAGAACAGCAGTCGCACAGCTTGCCGATAAATTCCGTGCCAAAGGATGTCCGCGTGTTCTGATCTATGACCTTGCAAGAGATGATATGTCCCAGGCACTGAGCGATGCTTTCCGTTACTCCAAGCTGGTTCTCGCAACCACCACATATAATGCAGGTATCTATCCGTTTATGAACGACTTTATTACCCGTCTGGCAGAGCACAACTTCCAGAACCGCACTGTAGGACTGATTGAAAACGGAAGCTGGGCACCGCTGGCAGCAAAGGTCATGAAAGAAATGCTTTCCAAATGCAAAAAGATCAACTGGCTGAATACCACAGTTAAGATCATGTCTGCAGTAAACGAAGAAAACCGCAGACAGATGGAAGCTATGGCTGATGAGCTCTGCCAGGAATACATTGCAAAAAGCGATGATCTTGCCAATAAGAATGATATGACTGCTCTGTTCCGCATCGGTTACGGTCTCTATGTGGTAACCTCCAACGATGGCAAAAAGGACAACGGTCTGATCGTCAATACCGTTACACAGCTTACCGACAACCCATATCGCGTGGCTGTCAACATCAACAAGGCAAACTACTCTCACCACGTGATCCAGCAGACCGGTATCATGAACGTAAACTGCCTGTCCACAGATGCTCCGTTCTCTGTTTTTGAGCAGTTCGGCTTCCAGTCCGGCAGAAGCACCGATAAATTTGCCGGACAGAAAGTAAACCACTCCGACAACGGCCTGGTATTCCTGGACAAATATATCAATGCTTTCATGTCGCTGAAGGTAGAAAACTATGTGGATCTCGGCACTCACGGAATGTTCATCTGCAGCGTCACAGAGGCCCGTGTCATGAGCGATCAGGATACCATGACTTACACCTACTACCAGAAACATGTAAAGCCAAAGCCACAGACCGAGGGCAAAAAAGGCTGGGTATGCAAAGTCTGCGGATACATCTATGAAGGCGATGAACTTCCGGAAGATATCATCTGCCCGCTGTGCAAGCATGGCGCTGTGGATTTTGAGCCGATTGAAGGATAAGACTGAAATCCCCATAAATTGATTTAATCCGGTTACAGCTCCCTTATTTTTACAAATTATAAACCACAAAAAAGACAGGCTTCTGAGGTGGCCTGTCTTTTTTGTATTATCATCCAATGTCTTCGCAGCGTCTTTCAACAAATTTATCCTTACAGCAGATCAGACACTTACGCTCTGTATTTCTGCAGGAATCCTGAAATTTACGGATCATATGCCTTTTATTTATTTCATCAGTCTGATAACCTGCTCTGCAGTATCTGCCAGATTCTGCTTGGCATTCTCATTTTTCATGGCCTCATCCAGAGTTACCACTCCGCGGAGGATCGGGAAAAAGGCATCGATCCCTGCATCGTTGCAGGCTCTTGCGTCACGCTGTACGGCACCTGCAAAGGCGATCACTTTTTTGCCATATTTCTTTGCAAGCTTTGCAACACCTACCGGCGCTTTTCCCATGGCTGTCTGTCCATCCATACGTCCCTCACCTGTGATCACAAGATCCGCGTCTTTGATGTAGTCCTCAAGTTTCGTCTCATCCAGCACGATGTTGATCCCGGATTCCAGGACTGCATCGGTAAAGGTCAGGAATGCAAATCCCATTCCGCCGGCAGCACCTGTTCCCGGATACTTTGCATCTGCTTTCGGAAAACGCTCCTTTGCAAGCTCTGCGTAAGCACCCAGCCACTGATCCATGTCCTGGATCATCTCCGGCGTAGCACCCTTCTGCGGTCCGTAGATGGAACTGCATCCAAGCTCTCCGCAAAGAGGATTTGTGACATCACAGGCAACACGGAATTTACATTCTGCAAGCTCCGGGATCACATAGGCAGCTGTGATCTCTGTGATGTCTTTCAGGCCCCTTGCTCCCGGAAGGACCTGCTTTCCGTCTTTATCCAGAAATGCATAGCCAAGTGCCTGAAGCATTCCCACACCACCGTCATTGGTGGCGCTTCCGCCGATACCCACAATAAATCTGCGGCAGCCTTTTTCGATGGCGTCCTTGATCACCTCACCGACACCGTAGGTTGTGGTATAAAGAGGATTTCTTTTTTCGTCCGGCACCTGCGTGATCCCTGCTGCACCAGCCATTTCGATCACTGCGGTCTTTGTGCTTTCGATGATGCCATACTTACAGATCACCGGCTCGCCAAGAGGCCCCGTAACCTTTACGTGCTCTGTTTTTCCGTTCATTCCTGCGACAAGGGCTTCCACGGTTCCCTCTCCACCGTCTGCCAGTGGTCTTACCTGAACTTCTGCGTCCGCATCCACACGATGGATACCTTCAGCAGCTGCAAAGCCTGCCTCCATGGATGTCATACTGCCCTTAAAAGAATCGATCGCTGTTACTACCTTCATTTTATTTTCCTCCTGTATGATTTTTATGTAAAGCTGATATCCGTACTCTCCGTTCTATCATTCCGTGCACCGGAAACGTGAAATGTTCCTTTACGTGTCAGGCGGATATTCTCTGCGCAGCTCTGCAGCCAAATAACTGTTCTGCTGTTTGGTTATCAGCTGTCCCCGGATGAAAAGGACCTTCTGCGAACTTATTTTTCCCTGGAAATGTCTCTGGCTGATACCGCAGAGAAGCTTTTTCTCCACAAAAATACTCTTCAATATAAATTAAACCACATTTATAAAAAATGTGGTCTCAATCCCCGGAAATTCCGGGACGCTGTTCTGTTGTATCTGGCACTGGAGCTGGAATGAACCAGCCATTTCACTATCCTTTCACATGAAATCCAAACTCCTCCTCCAGTGGGATCTCCCTCGCTTCAATCCCCTCGATCTCCACAAAGCTCTGCTGAGAAAGGCGCTCTACCATCTCCCGGATTTCTTCTCTGGTCCCCTGTACTTCCATTTCCACACGATCATCCCAGAGATTCCGTACCCAGCCGGTCAGTCCCATGGACTGTGCAATATAATAGGAGCGGTAACGAAAGCCTACTCCCTGTACTCTTCCTGAAAAATAAAAATGTTTCCGAATCTTTTCCATCTGGCACCTCATATTTTCTGTCTTAACTATTCTGTCTCTGTATCTTCACCCGAAATTCTCCCGCATCCGCCGCAGGAATATCATAACCAGATTATATAATATTTCTTTATAAATTGTAAAGTTATATCCTTCTATCTATTGGAAACTATAATCATCTGCGTTATAATGGTTTTTATCAGAATAAAAAGAAATTTACTTTCTTTTGCAGAAAATATTTTCAACAAAATTTAACATCAGGAGGTAATGATCATGAATGAAAGCATCAAAAACCTGTTAGAACGCAGAAGCATCCGCGACTACAAAAAAGAGCTTGTTCCGAAAGAAACTCTGGATACGATCCTGGAGGCGGGAGAATATTCCCCCAGCGGCATGGGACAGCAGAGCACTCTTATGGTAGTGACACAGGATCCGGAGCTGGTTGCAAAGCTTTCCAAAATGAACGCAGCTGTTATGGGCAGCACCTCAGATCCGTTCTACGGCGCCCCAACTGTGATCATTGTCTTTTCCGACAGCAAAATGGGCACCTGTGTGGAAAACGGAAGTCTTGTGATGGGAAATCTCATGAATGCCGCACATGCTCTCGGCGTGGACTCCTGCTGGATTCACCGTGCAAGAGAAGTTTTTGACTCCGAGGAAGGAAAAGAGCTGAAGAAGCAGTGGGGTGTTCCGGAGGAATATATCGGCGTGGGCCACTGTGTTCTTGGATACCGTGACTGTGAGTATCCAACAGCCAAACCGCGTAAAGATGGTTTTGTGATCCGTGTGTGATCGGCTTGCAGAATAAAATTTCCACTGCCAAAAACTTTTAATGTAAATAAAGATCTGACAGATTCCTGCATGATACGCATCGCTACGTATCTGAGAATACACAGGGAAACAACCCTCCGGTATCATAAATACCAGAAGCTTTTCCCGTCTTCTCCGGCAGTGATCTGTCAGATTTTATTTTCTCTTATTTCAGTGCTTTATCCTTATATCTGGAAATCTCCTCCAGATATTTTTTCCCAAGGGTACTGATGTTAACACCCTTTCTGGCAACATAACCGATTGTCATGATCTCATCGGAATCCAGCTTCACAGCACAGTAATCGGAACCATTAAGATCCTCACAGATAATACCGGAGCATAAGGTATATCCATTCAGTCCTACCATCAGGTTCAGCATAGTAGCCCTATCATCGGCTTTGATCAGCCGTTTGTATTCATAGGTGCTCAAAACCTCCTCAGCAAAATAAAAAGAGTTATTTCCTCCCTGTTCAAAGGACAGACACGGATATTCCTTCAGTTCTTCCAGCGTGATCTTCTCACGCTTCGCCAGAGGATGCCCCTTCCACATATAAACGTAGATCCGACAGTTGAGAAGTTCGTGAAACTCCAGACCATACTCGTGAAACATTTTTGTAAGTACCTTACGGTTAAAATCATTTACGTAGAGGATCCCGATCTCACTCTTGAAATTACGGACATCCTCGATGACCTGATGCGTCTTGGTCTCGTGAACCGCAAATTCGTACTCATCCATGCCGAATTGCTTTACCAGCTCCACAAAGGCATTAACTGCAAAGGTATAATGCTGCATGGAAACACTGAATTTTTTGCGTGACTGTTCCTTGGAAATATATTTGGCTTCCATCAGTTCGTACTGTTCCACCACCTGCCTTGCATACCCCAGAAATTCTTCGCCTGCAGGCGTTACGGCGATTCCCCGGTTCGTTCTTCGGAAGATCTCAACACCGGTTTCTGCTTCCAGCTCCCGGATTGCCGTGGAAAGACTGGGCTGAGAAATATAAAGGCTTTTTGCTGCCTCGTTCATAGATCCGGCTTTTGCAATTGCTATGGTATATCTGAGCTGTGCCAGAGTCATCTTTCTGCCTCCCCGTTTCTTGTTCCGGCTTTCTGTTCCTCTTCAGGCAGATCCGGCAACAAGCATTCTTTATCTTTTTATTTAAGATAGTTCTTATCTACATATCCTTCTTTTCCAAGCTTCGGAACATATACATACCAGTAAGTACTGTCTTTCTTCTCAATGACTTCTACCGTATCTCCGTTATTCAGCTGGGCGATCTCATTGTCCTTGTCATACGCCTTTGTACTGCGCAGAGCCAGATATCCGCTTTCCACTTTAACAGTCATGGATGGAGTTGTCGTACCTGAGCCTCCGGTAAGATAGTTCCTGTCAACATAACCGGTCTTATCCAGCTGCGGAACATATACATACCAGTACTGATCGTTGCTGGTGTCCTTCACCTGAACCGTGTCACCGGTATTCAGCTGTCCGATCTCATTGCTTTCATTATAGGCTGCCTTGTTGCGAAGGGCAAGATAACCAGTTTCTACTTTAACTGTCCACAGACCACTGTTGTAAATATACCGGTTATCCACATATCCGGATTTATCCAGCCCCGGAGCATATACGTACCAGTAAGTAGAATCACTGCTGTCCTTTACAAGAACGACATCTCCGGTATTCAGACGTCCGATCTCGTTACTGTCATTGTAAGCTGCGGTACTTCGAAGAGCCAGATAGCCTTTTTTTACCTTTACTGTCCAGGAATCGTTGGAAGCTGTGGCGTTCTCTGCTATCTGGATATAGTTTTTGTCCAGATATCCGGATTTATCAAGTCTTGGCACGTATGCATACCAGTAAGTAGCGTCCTTCCGATTTGTAACTTCCACAAGATCTCCTGTATTCAGCTGTCCGATCTCATTGCCTTTGTCAAAAGCCTTCTCACTCCGGAGAGCCAGGTATCCATCTGTGACTTTGACTTTAAAAGTGGTTCCTGCTGCTGCCTTTGCCTCCCGGATCGTCGCCGGAAAAGCTGCTGCCAGTATAAGTGTCAGAAGTACCAGCCTTTTTACTGCCTTTATATGGGACAGAAGAGTTCTTTTTCTCATATTATACGCCTCCTTTTCTTTTTTGGATCTTTCTCTGATCTGCGGCTCTCTCTGTTTTTTATTTACTGAGCAGACCGCACCGGAATTTATGGTAGTATTATATCATATTTTCAGCTGATAGCTGTAAGAATCATATCTCTCATTGCAGTCCAAAATGTTCTTTTCCACAATGCAGGTATTGACACTTTTAATTAGTAGTGTTATATTACATATAGAACAATATAAAAGTAATGCCCCCGGGATTTTTCCCGGGGAATTTTATACGCATACGTTCAATATATGACAGTCCGGGAGATCTGTCCTCTGAGAGGACAGATCGATCATCCGGGACGCTGCAGACTATAATATAAGGGAAGGTGAATACCATGGCAGTAAAAAGAGATTATTACGATGTTCTGGGCATTGACCGGAACGCAGATGAAAAAAAAATAAAAAAAGCCTATCGTAAACTGGCCAAAAAATATCATCCGGATACAAACGCCGGTAATGCAGATGCCGCAGATAAATTTAAAGAAGTAAACGAAGCCTACGATGTCTTAAGTGATCCAAAGAAGAAAAAAATGTATGATCAGTTTGGTCATGCCGCATTTGAAGCAGGAGCTGATCCTGGAGCCGGCGCAGGTGCCGGTGGATTCGGCGGATTCCAGGGTGGCGGCAATGGCAGCTATCAGGAATTTCATTTTAACGGTGAAAATATGGACGATATTTTTGGTGATATCTTCGGAAATATGTTCCACGGCAGTCACGGCGAAAGCCGCGGTTTCGGCAGCAATGGCACATATGAGCATTTCACCGGTAACGGTGGCGGCTTTCACAGTGGATTTGGCGGAAGTGGCTTTCACAGTGGCAACGGCTTCGGCGGATTCCATCAGCAGGATTTTCCGCAAAAAGGCTCTGATGTAAAGGCCAGCATCAACGTTACCTTTGATGAGGCAGCTTTTGGTGCAGATAAAAGGATCTCTCTGTCCGGTCCGGACGGAAGCTCCGGTGCACCGCAGACACTTCAGATTCATATTCCGGCAGGTATTGATACCGGCAAGAGTATCCGTCTGAAAGGAAAAGGCATGCCCGGAACCGGCGGCGGTGAGCCTGGTGACCTTCTTCTGAAGGTTACCGTAGGAACACGTCCTGGCTATGAACGAAAGGGATCGGATGTTTATACCACCATTTCTATTCCTTACACAACCGCTGTTTTCGGCGGTGAAGCCACCGTTCCCACCCTTTACGGAAATGTTATCTGTAAGATCAGGGAAGGTATGCAGTCCGGTTCCAAGATCCGCCTGAGAGGAAAAGGCATTGTTTCCATGAAGAACCCTTCCGTCCGCGGTGATCAGTATGTAACCATTCAGATCCAAGTTCCTCAGAATCTGAATTATTCCGCAAAAGAGAAACTCCATGAATATGCAAAGGCCTGTGGACTGGAACGGAGTAATGCCACCGGATCACATGTAGCATAAAAGTTAAAATAAAAGAGTATCACAAAGCTCATCACTATCAATGAGTTCCTGTGATACTCTTTTTTGATTTTAAAGTAAGATCTGATATAGCTTATGACAGCGTCATATCTCCATCTTTCACCCATCCGAGCTTACGTACAAACATATTGATCAACGGGCAGAGAACTGCCGGGAGAATAAAAGATATCAGAAAAAGTCCCGCCCAGTCCATAGCTGTAACAGCTGTCTTGGTTCCTTCTGCAATATCATTCATCCATCCTGTATACACACCGATCTGACCTACAAAACCACAGGTACCCATTCCTGAGGATACAGCAGTTCCGTTCATCTGAAGCCTGAACAAGCAGGTTGCAATAGGTCCTGTGATAGCAGATGTTACGATCGGAGCAATCCAGATCCTTGGATTTCTGACAATATTACCCATCTGAAGCATGGAAGTTCCAATTCCCTGAGAGACAAGGCCACCCCATTTGTTTTCCCTGAAGGACATGACCGCAAAACCTACCATCTGCGCACAGCAGCCCGCTACTGCAGCGCCGCCTGCCAGTCCGGTAAGTCCCAGAGCCGCGCAGATCGCAGCAGAAGAGATCGGCAGCGTCAGTGCGATTCCAACAAATACAGAAACCAGGATTCCCATAAAGAATGGCTGAAGATCTGTCGCCCACATGATCACGCTTCCTACCTTCATAGCAGCTTTTCCAAGGGCCGGTGCCCACCATGCGGAAAGACCTACGCCCACACCGATGGTTACAAGAGGCGTTACAAGGATATCGATCTTTGTTTCCTTTGAAACTGCCTTACCGATCTCAGCTGCAACAATGGCAACAAACAGTACAGCCAGAGGACCGCCTGCTCCGCCAAGTGCGTTGGAGGCAAATCCAACGGTGATCAACGAAAACAATACCAGCGGCGGGCAATGCAAGGCGTAACCGATAGCTACTGCCATGGCAGGGCCGCTCATGGCAGATGCCAGAGAACCTACTGTGTACTGGGTATCATTGACTGTGGCAACTGCCATAGTCAGAAACGGAATGTGAAACTGTGTGCCAATGGTGTTGATGATCGTACCGATCAGCAGGGAACAGAAAAGTCCCTGTGCCATAGCTCCCAGTGCATCGATACCATATCTCTTCAGAGAGATCTCAATATCCTTCCGTTTCAGAAATGCTTTGAATTTTTCCATTTTTAAACTCTCTCCTTACCCTGATCCGCTTCCTGCCGGATCAGTTCCTTTATTTACAAAAAGCCTCTCTTACTTTCTCAAGTTCCGCGCGGATGGAAATATGCTGCGGACATACTTCCTCACACTGTCCGCATTTTACACATTCATCTGCACGCTTTCTTCCATGACTGACTACCAGCCAGTCTTCCTGATGCGCTGCGGCGGCTTTATTCCCGTACAATGTCAGATAATTCATTGCTGTAAAAGAACCGGAAATTCCGATTTCCATCGGACAGACTTTTGCACAGTAGTTACAGGTTGTACATGGAATCAGAGGAATTTTGCTCATAGCCTCTCTTGCCTTATCAAGAGTCTCCTTCTCACTGTCAGTAAGGCCATTGAAATCCTTCATAAAGGAAAGGTTATCCTCCATCTGTGCAACATTGCTCATTCCGGAAAGTACGGTGATCACGCCTTCCAGATTTGCCGCAAAACGGATCGCCCAGGATGCTGTGGATGCTTCCGGCTCTGCTTCCTTCAAAAGCTTTTCCACTGCTTCCGGCGGAGTTGCAAGCATGCCGCCTTTTACAGGTTCCATGATAATGACGGGTTTTCCATGTTTTCTGGCTACCTCGTAGCAGGCTCTTGACTGGATCGCCGGATTTTCCCAGTCTGCGTAATTGATCTGCAGCTGTACAAATTCCATTTCCGGATGTGAAGTGAGAAGTGCATCCAGCTCCTCCGGTGTGGAGTGGAACGAAAATCCTGCATGTCTGATCAGACCGGCTTCCTTCTGTTCACGGATCCAGTCCCATAAACCGTACTCATCAAAATATTTTGTTCTGTGCTCTCCAAGATTGTGGAGAAGATAAAAGTCGAAATATCCTGCCTTTGTTCTCTCCAAAGATGTTTTAAACTGTGCAAGAGCTTCATCTCTTGTCTTGCAGTTGATCCAGGCTGCCATCTTGGTGGCTAACTGATATTTTTCTCTCGGATAACGCTCTACCAGCGCTTCGCGGATAGCATCTTCGCTTCCTGCATAAGCCCATGCTGTATCAAAATATGTAAATCCGGCTTCCATAAATTTGTCCACCATGACTTTGGTCTGCTCCACATCGATCACACCTTCTGATTTCTGCGGAAGTCTCATAAGGCCAAAACCAAGTTTTTTGATCTCTTCACCTAAATATGCCATATCTTTCTCCCTTCTTATTACATACCGGAAAATTCCTCATATCATCTGATATATCACCGGATAAGCAATATTTCTGACACAGATATCTCCCGGACCGTTATATTTTTGCCGCAGAGAAACTGCGTTTCTCCTATTATAACGATATTTTTCCTGGTGGTAAACCTTTTTCTTTTACAAGTGTCAAGACAATGCCTGCATTACGTCTGAATTTTTGCAGAAAACAGAAAAACAGCTGCCACACGTTTATCGCACGGCAACTGTCTTTTGTCCTATCAGTTCATCTTTGTTCTTTACACCTCAGATCAAATATTTTAAACTGATATTACTTATAATAACCATATATCGAAAGGCAGAAAACTCTCATGAAAAACAAGCAGGTCATGAACCGCCAGACTTCATCAAAAGAACTTCATCTTATTTCCTGCGGCTGGGAAAAATGTACACCGGAACAGTCCTACGGCCCTGGTGTCCGGCGATATTACACCATCCATTTTGTGCTGAGCGGACAGGGATATTTCTATATGAACAACCGGAAATATACCTTGAAAGCCGGACAGTGCTTTTTCATTCCTCCTGTGACCAGCTCTCTCTACAAAGCAGAGCCTTCTGATCCCTGGACTTATATCTGGATCTGTTTCAATGGAGAAAATGCTCCCATACTTTGTGAACACTGTCATCTTACTGAAGAAACTCCGGTCCAGCAGCTAAATTCGGTTCTTCCCTATCAGGAAACCATTCTTGAAATGATGACTCACCCGCAGCTGACGCCCTCCAGTGAAGCCTATATCCAGAGTGGTCTTTACCGGATTATCGCCATGCTGGAGGAAGAATTTCATGCTTCCTACACCACCATGGAATCCAACGATAATTTTTACATCACACAGGCTGTTGATTACATCAAAAAAAGTCCGCTGCAGAATATCACTGTGACAGATGTTGCTGACTATCTCCATATCAGCCGCAGCCACCTTTATGGACTTTTTAAAAAACATCTTGGAACCACACCCCAAGCATTCCTGACTTCAGCCAAGATCATCAACGCCCGGGAGCTTCTGACCGTCACGGATATCCCTGTCTCCAGCGTGGCGTTCTCCTGCGGATATCAAAATCCATTTGCCTTTTCCCGTGCCTTCAAAAAAGAAACCGGCATGACGCCACGGGAATACCGGGAAAAATATCATCATGCCGAGAATCTTCTGGATTGCTGAACCACTTTTCCTGATTTACGGAACAACTACCTTGGCATTATAGTATTCCACCGCAGCATCCATGGTCGGACCTTCGTTGTCAAACCAGTCATAAGTGATAGTTTCGCCGTTTTCTCCCCATACCTCCGGGCAGTCGATTTCTTCCCAGTCAAGCGGAACAAAATGCTCTTCCTGTTCTGATGCACGCAGCATGATCTGATGCAGCTCCTCAAATTCCTCCGGATTCAAAACTCCAGGTTTTGCGGATACAAACAGTGGTGTACCGCTCTTTGCAAGAACGTCTGCCCACTGACGATTTTTCTCCCATGGGATCATTCCGAAAATACCGACACAGTCTGCATCAATATGGTAAAACGTATTGTGCTGCGGAAGACGGAATGCCAGCGTATTTACGCCCATTCGTCTGGTACGCTCCCAGATACGTCCGCTGGTATCGTCACCGGTCCGATTCAGATGCATCAGGCCTGCGCCGAGATGTCCAATGGTATTGCAGCCGATGATCACTGCGTTGTTGCTCCGGGAAGCATCATAAATCTCCTGATAAAGCATTTTTACGATTTCTGCGCTGGTTTTGGTCTGATCATAAAAATGCCATTTCTCCATGGAATTGTCTCTTAAATTCGCCTCAAATCCCCATTTCCCAAAGAGATCAAAGGTAGAAAAATCATGCTTGATCAGCGTGTATCCCCAATCACAGATCCTCTCGATATCTTTACGGATATATTCCAGTGCATCCGGGTGGGACGGATCAAGACAGTCATTATAGGAAATTCTCCACTCATCCGGGATATTCTCATCTTCATTAAGAAGCAGACGGACCCAGATTCCCGGGCGGACACCTTTTTTCTCCAGCTTGTCTGCAAGACCTTTCATATCCGGAAAGCTGGCATTGCCTTTTGTCCATGGTCCACCGTTGTATTCATCCAGGCGGTGATGTTCCTGCCAACAGTCATCAATGACCATGAACGGAGGATTTTTTACACCTTCGGTCAGTTTCAGGATATAATCGGTATCACTTAAGATCTCCTCTTCGGAGCTGTCACCATAAGCATAATACCAGTTATTGCTTCCATATACCGGAAACTCCGGGAAGATCGGATCTGTACACATTTTTTCACAGAATTTCTGTGCAGTTTCAAAAGTATCTGCTCCTTCTGCTTCCATGCAGACGATCTGTGCGGCACACAGCTTTCTTCCTTTCAGCTGTACTCCTGTATTTCCGCAGCGAACATCCAGAAACAAAGTAATTCCTTTGGTATCCACCTGCCAGCAGCACATAGCAGAAGGACGGACCTTTACGCCAAAGCAGAGAACCTTCTCAGAAAGCTTCGCCAGAAAATACCATGGCAGATAACGGTTTCCGCTCATTCCATGCCATTCCGCATCACCATAGGTACGTTCCCAGGCATCTCCCAGAAATCTGGCTGATTTCGGAATCTTATAGTTCCATCTCAGCTTCACACATCTCACTGCATCCTCGGATGTGACAAATATATCCTCATGTTCACCTGCGTCCTGAAATTCCACAGTAGTTGCACCGGCAGCTACTGTCGTCTGCCCTCCCTGGCACACAAGTCTCTCCTCTTCTGTTTCCACTGTTACATAATCCGGTACCCCAAGCTTAAAATCTGCATATTTTTTCTGCATCATTCTCTCCTCCTGTACTTTTTCATTTACATTTTGCTTTACCTGCATACTCATGAATACTGTCTTTCTATCGTCTGTTCAACTCAGAAGAATGTACGAAAAATTTTTTTAATACATTTTGTCTATATGCCTTATTATATTGATTTTTTTGGTTTTTTCTATGCTTTAAAGTTATTATAACATTGCAGAATGTTCAATCTGCATAAGCTTTTCAGACCTTGTCCGATTCGCTTTTTAATATAAGAACATAAAGGGCTAAAGGTGGAAATTAGTTTTTCATTTTACGGAACACAAATTCTTCACAATTTTTTAGCACTCACCTCTTGACTTTGCTAATAACATGTGTTATATTACATATAGAACAAAGAAGGAGATAAAAAAGAACTTCCCGATGTTCAGAATAAAACCAAACGATCACCACTGCGGAATAACCCGAAGTGGTAACTATATACCGACAACAGTTGGATTTCTTGATCCACCGGAACGGCTTTTCAATTTGAAAGGAGAAATGACTTATGATGTTCCCGAGTGTATTTGGAGAAAACTTATTTGATGACTGGATGGATGATTTTGGATTCAGAGATAATTTCTTTAGCGGAAAGAACCCTCTTTATGGCAAACATGCAAAAAATATCATGAAAACTGATGTACGTGAAACAGATAAAGGCTATGAGCTGGATGTAGATCTTCCAGGATTTAAGAAAGATGAAGTACAGGTACAGCTGAAGGATGGTTATCTTACCATCTCCGCTGCCAAGGGTCTTGACAAAGACGAGGAAGACAAGAAAGGCAATTATATCCGCCGTGAACGTTATGCCGGCAGCACAAGCAGAAGCTTCTATGTTGGTAATGGTGTAAAAAACGAAGATGTCCATGCAAAATTTGAGAACGGTGTTCTGAGACTTTCTATTCCGAAAAAAGCAGCTGAAGAGATTGAAGCTGATAAATATGTATCTATTGAAGGCTGACAGTGACTCACTCTCACAGGGGGAGGATCCATAGGGATTCTCCTCCTCTTTTTTATACGCAATAATATATGACACTCTCTTTCCAATTTACTACGTACTCACAAGTACTTTCACTCCATAGTAATGATCCTATTGTCAAAGTTTTCATGATATTGGATATTTTTTAACAAATATGCTTGATTTTTTGAATATTTTTTATATATTTTGCATTATATTATTTCATTTTTTTGAAATTAATGGTATAATATGCACAGCTAATCGGATATTTGCAATCCGCATTCGGTTAAATAAATCTGTTTCGTAATCCTTCAGGATAATTCTCCTGAACAACCACGTAAAACACGATCACGACAGGAGGTTTTTATTATGGATCAGGACAACATCATAAAAATTTATGCACGCAATGACAACCGCATACAGCTTAAAATGATTCCGGGACACTTCGTAACATCCCAGTCCCATATCACACACTACCTGGATCTCACTACTATGAAATCCAGATGCGCTGAAGCACAGCGTATTGCATCCGCTCTCGCAGCAAATTACGAAGCATCCATTCCGGTAGACACCATCGTCTGCATGGACGGACTTGAAGTGATCGGTGCTTATCTCGCCGAAGAACTGACCAAAGCCGGCGTCCTTTCCATGAATGCACACCAGACCATCTACGTCATCACCCCTGAGTTCAACAGCACCGGGCAGATGATCTTCCGCGACAACTATGAACCAATGATCAATGGAAAAAACATCCTCATCCTAAATGGTTCCATCACCACCGGATCCACATTGAACCGAGCTATCGAAAGCGTTCTGTACTATGGCGGTAAGATCCGCGGCGTGGCAGCCATCTACAGCAGTGTAGACAGTGTAGCCACACTCCCTGTCCACTCTATCTTTCAGGCCAGAGACATCCCGGACTATCACTCCTACCGCTCTGACAACTGCCCACTGTGCAAAAACCGCCAGAAGATCGATGCTATTGTCAGCAGTTACGGATATTCTGTATTATAAGATTCAGATCAATCAACGAATCCCCCATGGATAGCAAAACCAGTGGGGGATTCTCTTTATCTTTTCTTATTATAATTGATATTCTCTGTACATAGCTTCACGCATTTCTTTATCTGTAACAACCTTCTGAATCTCATTACCACGATCATCAAGTATAAGCCTGTTGATCAGAACACTAAGTCGTTCTTCCCCCTTGGCCATTCCCTGAGCTATTCCCTGAGCTATTCCCTGAGCCATTCCCTGAGCCATTCCCTGAGCCATTCCCTGAGCCATTCCCTGTTCTCGCCCCAGTGCTTCAGCCTGTTCTTTAGCTTCCGCCATCAGTCTTGCCCTTTTCTCAGATTCCAGTTCCAGAACATGTCCACCCATAATCTCACCTATTCCTTTCCGGACTTTCTCCTCATTTCTGAAAATATGATCAGATATCCGAGTTATCAGTCCAATCAGATCACTGAACAGCTCAGACCTTCCAGATTCAGTGATCTCTACCTCCAGTTTACTCCGGATCACTTCATATTCATTCAGTAATTCCTGAAAAAGTTGTGGATCCTCACTCATCTCATGCCCTCTTTTTTCATACCGCATGATATAAAAAGGAAGCAGCATAAGAAGACTCTTTTCAAATATCTTATCTTTTGTATAATTCTCTACTTTAATGGCAGGCACTCTGTACAAATGACATCCCCCATCCGGAAAAACCACATCCACTTCCAGAAAATCCGGCGTATTCCTACTATTTCTCAGATACAACACACAAGAACGTGGAAACTCCATCCGATACCTCCGTCCCTGCTTTCTGGCAAACTCAACAGCAGTTGCAAAATCATACTCTATCATCCGTACAGCCATTGTCGTGTCATCCGTACTCTGACATTCTATATGATAAATCCTGTTTCCGATCAACAGCCGCGAATCCGTAATAATCTCACCATCCACCCGCTGATACTCATTACGCAGCTGCACAATCTCCACATCAGCCGGGTATGATGTATGAAAAACATCATTGATCAAAGGCACGACCAGAAACGTCATTTTCTCCATCATAGTGCGAAAAACATCATCAAAAATCGTATTATCTCTCAAACAATACTCCTTCTGGTATATACAATTATACCATCAACCAAACACTTCAGAAACCCTGTATACAGTTTTTATAAATATTTTTTGAAAAAACACTTCAGACATTGAAGCAAAAAGAAACCAAATAAATGGATAGATCTTATAAGATATACAAATCATACCACACATCCCACCACAACACCACAAAAACCCATCTCCAAATTTCGACACCACCTTCCAGCGTCCAGCAACGCACCGACGCTCACAACCTCCCTGACAAACATATAGAATCTCAAGCGTCCAAACTACAAGCGTCCAGCAACGCGCCGACGCTCACAACCTCCCCTCCAAACCACAAGGAAACTCAGCCTTTCCTCCCAGCCATCCAGCGCAGCGCCGATGGCTCATCCAACTCCCGTCAGACCACTCTATCCCTCCCACCATGACCGCACAGTGTGAGGTTTGCAGCAGAAGTCCGGGTGCTTTGGAGTGAGCCTTGGTCCATACTTAGCGTCTGAGGTGGTTCACGGAGAGGTACCCGGCGGCCACAAGCCGCAGGGTAAGGCCCATCTGTCTGAGCCAGGTACGTATCAGCGTACATGGCGAGTTATGGGCCGGCCGCTCCGTGAGACACCTCAGACGCTTAGTATGACCAGGCGAAACGACGGCACCCGGACTTCTGCTGCAAATCTCACACGTCCGTCCGCGTCATCTTGCCCCCACCAAACACCTGTGCTATAATCAAACTAATCAAAAAACCGAGGTAAACCACACATGAACAAAAAAGAAATCGCAGAAATAAAAAAACAATTCACCCCTGACCGCTGCTCCATCACCCGCATCTGCGGCTGCTACGTAGACGGTGAAAAAAACAAAAAAACCGAACTCAAAGAAGCCTTCTTATCCTTATCAGAGGAAGAAACCTTCAAATACTTCGACATCTTCCGAAAAACCCTCACCGGCACCATCGGAAAAAATCTCATCAACATGGAATTTCCCCTGGATCAGGAAACCGAAGGCGGAACCCAAAACTTCCTCATGAAACTCCGCAAAAGCAAACTCACCGACGACACCCTCACCGAAGCCTTCTACGACAGAATCATAGAAAACTACGACTACGGTGAAAACTACTACATCATCCTCATCCACGCAGTCTACGACATCCCCGGCAAATCCTCCGACGGTGCCGAAATGTTCGACGCTTCCGATGAGATCTACGATCACATCCTCTGCAGTATCTGCCCGGTCAAGCTCTCCAAAGCAGGCCTGCATTACAATGCAGAGACAAACAATATTGAAGACCGTATCCGGGACTGGCTGGTAGAAATGCCTGACTGGGGCTTCCTTTTCCCACAGTTCAACGACCGCAGTACCGATATCCACGGACTTCTCTACTACACCAAAAACGCCGAAAATCTCCGCTCCACCATGATGGAAGAAGTCTTCGGCTGCACCACACCACTATCTGCCGGAACCCAGCGTGACTCCTTCAATGCTCTGGTGGAAGAAACCCTTGGTGATGACTGTGCCTACGACACAGTCCTTGAGATCCACGAAAAGCTCAACGATCTCATCGAATCCCAGAAGGACGAACCGGAACCTGTTGTCCTCACCAAATCCGAAGTCAAACGTCTCTTCGAAGAATGCGGCGTAGAAGACGAAAAGCTCCAGAACTTCGATGAACAGTATGAGCTTGCCGCAGGAGAGAAATCAGCTCTGGTAGCATCCAACATCACCAACACCCGGAAATTCGAGATCAAAACCCCTGACGTGGTGATCCATGTAGCACCGGACCGGGCAGAACTGGTAGAAACCCGCATCATCGATGGTCGAAAATGCCTTGTGATCCCCATGGAAAGTGAAAT
>ERZ772954.704-NODE-704-length-30859-cov-17.564894_pt1 | contig 30859 bp, 41 predicted proteins | sample MGYA00580684_ERZ772954 | MGnify/ENA primary metagenome ERZ772954 (study PRJEB29015, sample SAMEA2737654) | human gut metagenome | biome: human gut; feature: human-associated habitat; material: faeces | place: China | collected 2012 ...
AAGCTATGTCTTCTTTTATGCGATTTTCAATTTGCGCAACTTATTTTACCTTATCCATCTTTTCCCGGTTCTCAAACTGCCGGATTTTCTTCTTTTCGTCCTCAATCTCGGCTTGCAGCTCCTCGCGGGTTTTCTCTCTCGGTTTCGTCATGGCTGGTCGCTCCTTTCTGCCTGTCGGCGTAGAAAAAGGACAGTCGATTTCTCGGCTGCCCTTTTGGGTGGGTATTAAGTTTTATTGTGTGCTGTTTTATCTTACCCTTATTGTTTTGACACTTTACTTAAACGGGATATTTCATCATCATTATTCAATAATCGTGTTGATAGCAGACTGTACCGCTTTATATCTCCCCTCATTTGAGTGTGCCGCTAAACAGGTAATTAAATATGCTTTTCCATCTTTTTCATACAGAACAACAATGTTATAGGAAGATGCCATTGTTCCTGTTTTCATTCCTTTAACATTTGCATTATAGTACGGTGAATTTTCATCTAAAAATTCATTTGTATTTTTCCATGTAAATTCACCTTGCGGAGTTTGAATTGAAAATTCGCTTTTTCCAATACATTCTTTAACAAAATCGTAGTTAAGGAGCTTCAACGCTACGCGGTTAATGTCATCTAAATGAGAGTCAGCTTGCATAGACGCGCCACTTGGGTCATTATATAAATTTGTTTTGGAATAGCCTGCTTCGATTAAATACTCACTAAGTTCTGTCATGAAATAATCTATATATTCCGTTGCTGTATAACCTTCGCCTAATTCGTTTTTAGCGATATGATATGCCAACGCATAGGCTGCGTCATTTCCGGAAGGAACAAGCATAGCCTCCATGATTTGTTTAACTGTGTATTCCCCAGCATACAGATTTGCTAAAGATGAACCCGCCGGAACAAGTTCTAATACCTCTTGATTTACTTCAACAATATCTTCCAAATCTACTTTTCCCAAAGCATAATCAATGGCAAATAGTTTTGCCAAACTTGCTACTGTGGGAAGTTGGCTATCGCCCTCGTAAAATAAATATTCCTCCTGTTCAATATCATAAACAGAAAATGAAAGAGCGTCCTGCGGAATGTTAAGCTCGTTCGTACTTAGTTGAAAATCAATTTTTTTATAGATGTCCTTTAAGAAATCAAAACGATAAATCCCTGTTTTGTGTAGCCCAATTACTGCAACAAATGCTATAAACAACACTGTTACAAAAGCTATTATCTTTTTACATTTTCTATGCTTCTTCATATTTTTTCTCCCACGAATTTATATCTGCCATTCTGTGCCTTTAAGAAAAGTATAGCACAAGAATATGAACAAATCCACATTATTTCAACAAGTTTGTAGTGCTGTTTTCTCTGGCATATCGCCGCGTTGCTTCCCGTCGTTCCTCGCTGTATGGGGCAGTCAGACGGAAAGAGAAACGCCCTTTCTCAATATCAAACTCCATGCAGCCCGTTTCCGGGTCTGTGTCCGTCTGCTGGCAATTCGCCGGATAACGGCGGCTGTATGCAAGCAGCCGCTTCTTTAAGGCGGTGTTGTGGGTGCGGATATGGATAAGGGGGTCTTTCTCGTCAAACCAAATATCGGTGGTCTTTTCCTGCTTCGTAAGCCCTGTTCTCATAAACTCTCCTTTCTGCGCCCCTGTTACGCAATAGGGGCATTTTTCGGGTGTTTTTCCCGGCTCTTGACTTGGGGAAAATGAGGATTTTCAAATAGAAACCGCCCGGACAGGGAATGGTTCGTCAGGGCGGCTGTTATCGCAAGATTTCTGTTTTTTCCGGCTCTTGACCGTCAGACGCGGATAAACGCGAGCTGTCGGCAAGCACCAGTTTGAGCAGCTTGTCGCGGAATGTTTCTGTGCTGCTGTGATTGAAAAATAACTCCGCAACAATGGTCTGCCCGTTCCTCTGGGTCGTGATGATGCTGTCGGGGGTCTGTTCTGCCATAGGCGGCTCCTTTCTTTGGGCGCAAAAGAGGGATTTCCCGTAGTTCGGAAAATCCCTCTTGGTTGACGGTTATTCTGTTTTACTGTGTGGGCTGTGCGGCTGCCTGTGCCTTTCGTCTTGCCCGGTATTCCCGCGCTTTCATGCGGTCATACTCCCGTTGCTTTTCAAGATTTCTCGCCCGGTATTCCCTTGAATAGTTGCGGTGGTAGGCGCGGCTCTTTTCCTTTTTGGCTTCTTCGATTTCCTCCCGCATTTGCCGGATTTCCTGCTCGGTCGGCTCTGCAAGCTGTGTCACTTCGTTCTCAAACTTGCCGATATAATTGAAATATATGCTGATGTGCTGGATTGCGTATCTCGCCCTTTTCTGGTCGCGCTCATGCACTTCAATCCGGCTGATAAACTCGTTGAGAATGGCGGGTGTAAGGTCGGTAAAGGCGGCATGGCGTTCCGTCAGCTTCAAAAACTTCTGCGCCCGTCCTCCCGCGTTCTCATAAGCGGATAGCTGCTCTTGGAGCGTGGCAAGCTCCGCTTTCAGCGCATAGTATTCTTCCGAATACTTCTGCGACATCTGCTCATAACGGTCTTGCGGGATCGTGCCGAGGGCGTTGTCCTCGTAGAGCTTGTTCAGCACCTTGTCAATCTGTTCAAGGCGCGTCGTGATTTGCGGAATACGCTTCTGCTGCTTTTTGGTCTGGTCGGTCTGCTGCATGGCAAGGTTCTTTTTCACTAAGGCTTCAAACTCCGCCCGATTGCTGATAGAATAGTCCTCGATTTTCTTCAGCACTTCCGCGATGGTCTGCATGAGCAAGTCCGCGTCCATGATGTGCGGGGAATGGCATTTGGGGTTCTTGGCTTTTCCCTTGTGGTACTCGCTGCAAAAAGCAACGTGCCGCTTGCCGCCGTTCCGGTAATCTATACGAATGTGCATTTTTGCGCCGCAGTCCTTACAGAAAAGCAAGCCGGACAGAGGGTGGATTTCCCCGTCCCCGTTGGGGCGTCTGACGGGTGCGTTTTCCAAAATCCGCTGTACGGTTTCAAAATCGCTGCGGCTGATAATCGGCTCATGCACATTTTCTGTGATGTGCCACTGGCTCCGGTCTACATAGTGGTTATGTTTATCCCGGAAATGCTTTGTAGTCTTGAAGTTGACTACATCGCCGCAATACTCCTGCCGTGTGAGGATATTGGTCAAGGTGGCTTTGTTCCACTTGCAGCGGTTATCCTCATTGAGCGTCTTATTTTTACAAGTTCCCCGCCCTCGGTCTTTCATGTAGAAAGTGGGGGTTGGGATTTGCTCCTGTGTCAGATGCACGGCGATTTGGTTGCGGTTTTTCCCGCCGATAAACAGACGGAAAATCAAACGGACAACCTCGGCGGCTTCCTCGTCGATTATCCAAAAATCCTTGTTGTCCGGGTCTTTGACATAGCCGTAAGGGGCTTCGGTGACAATCGGCTTTCCACTCATGCCTTTGGTCTTAATGCCCGTTTTCACTTTCTTGCTGATGTCCTTTGCGTACCACTCCGACATGATATTGATAAAGGGCGCAAACTCCAATGTATCGGGCTTCTCGCTGTCAATGCCGTTGTTGACCGCGATAAAGCGCACATTGTTCCGTCTGAATATCTCCATCGCGTTGCCGACTTGGAGATAGTCGCGCCCCCAGCGGGTAAGGTCTTTCATAATGCAGACACCGATTTTCCCGTTTTCCACATCGTCCATCATGCGGGAGTAGGCGGAACGGTCAAAAAACCTGCCGCTTTCGTCATCGTCGATGTAGTGCCGGATATTGGTTAGGTGCTGCCCTCTGGCATAGTTCTCCAAAAATATTTTTTGGTTCTGTATGCTGTTGCTCTCGCCGCCGTCCCTGTCCTCGTCGCCCACGGAAAGGCGGGAGTAAAGGGCTGTAATTTTGCTATAATCAGTCATGTGCATAACCTCCTGTGCGTCCATGTATGTGTCATTTACACTTAAAATTATGCACTCCACCTTGCCGAACCATATTCTACTCCCTGCCGGAATTTCTTTGCATTTTTCGCTTTATAATATACTACCATACGAAATCCTATTCCGCATCCCACTCCTACCAGTAAATCCCCCGGCATAAAACTGGGAAACGGGTTTACAAACGCACCTCCCATCCCATTGATCGTGTCCAACACCTTCTGTAATGTGTTATCTCCTGCCTGCTGTCCATACAGCCATGAAACCTTATTAAAGACATATCCAAATATCACATAGGGAGCGCATTTGAGGGCAAGCTGTTTCCCATTTACCCCTCTGCACTTTTCTTTGAGAATTTTCGGGATTGACTGCAAATCTTTTACAATCCCGTCAATGACCTTACTTATAGGCTCTGTCCCCTGTCTTTGTTTTTCTCTCTGCTCCGCTCCCTGTTCTTGTTCTGTGCGATCATCTTCTGAAGTCCTTTCAGTTTCTGCCGTAATGACGGACGCTGTTGCTTTTTCTCATTAACTTTTACAAATTCCTTGAACGCCTGTGCAATCACATCGGCATCCTTACCCTTAAAAAATACAAGGTATTTTGGCGGCTCCGTGGTCTTATCCCGCTTCACAGCGAAATCTACATTGTACTTTCTCGCCACACGCTCAAAAGCCTTAATGTTATCATCCGTGACCTCTATGGACTTCGCACCCGCTCCCTGACCTACCAGCTTTTTCACCGGTATTTTCCCGTGGGAAGGCTCTTTATGTTTCTGATGCTCCAGATACATCTTCATCGCCTTCTGGAGAACACTTGCGGTCAGTTTGGATGTCTTGATTGCAAGGGCAATCGTTTTTTGTGTTGTTTCCTCCTGCACAGTGTACCTCCTTCCTTATCTGCACCGATTGGATTCAAGGTGGAACCAACAGCCTGTGAAGCTGTATTTTCATTGCCATATCGTTACTTCTCTCCTTCCTTAAGGTCTTTATCCCACCAGTTCAATTCTTCCTCATAGAAATCATTAAATGTATCAGCAGGAATATTTTCTTTCTGCTTTTTTGCATTTTTAGTGTCTCGTACCACCTTTGCCACAATTACCACAGCAATGGCAGCAAACAGTAATTTCTTCATATTTTTTCTGTTCATTTCTTTTCCTTTCCACTTCTGGACGCTGTGACCAGAAGTTGTTGCAATAAAAAAAGCAGATACGAAACCTTTCGATCTCATATCTGCCTTAACGCTGTAAATTCTTCTATATCCTTTTTTGATTAGTAGAGCTTTGCACCTGCCGGAATTGCATCATCCAACATAACCAAGTTGAGTTTTTCCTCTCCGTTTACTGTATGGACAGCGGATAAAAGCATACCACAGGAATCAATTCCCATCATACTTCTCGGTGGTAAATTTGTAATTGCAAGTAATGTCTTTCCAACCAGCTCCTCCGGTTCATAATATGCATGAATACCGGAAAGAATAACTCTGTCAGTTCCTGTTCCATCATCTAAAACAAAATGTAACAGCTTCTTGCTTTTCTTTACCGCACTACATTCTTTTACTTTTACAACACGGAAATCTGACTTGCTGAATGTATCAAAATCTACCATTTCCTCAAATAATGGTTCTGTTTCCACCTTTGGCTCAACAGGCTGCTCAGTAACCTGTTCTTCTAAATTCATATTTTCATCGCACATATTCATTTTCCTCCAGACATAATAAGCTAATGCCCATTATAGCAGAAAAGCTGTGCTTTGAGAAGAAATTCCTAACTTAAAAATCGTGTACATCTTTGCACCGATCAGATTATTTTCTACCCATACATCGTCAAGCAACAAACAATGTGATAGCACTTCCAGATCATCCATGTTTATAAGCCGCTGAACAACTGTATTTGTATTCTTCGGTATTTCATGAGCTTCCATTGCAATATCCCGCCTTGCTTCCCTGCAATATTTATACAATCCTAAGATATACTTATTTGACAGGATAAAACCAAACGCATCATTATTCCGATACATCATTTTATGCTTTTCCCATTCCTCCGGCAATGAAAAATAGCACTTTGCTGTTTCGATATAACAATCTCCGTCATAAACTGGTTTCATCTTCTTTTCCTGCCGAAGCATCTGATGATATATCTTTTCCCGGTCAAATATACTTCTTGCTCTGGTAAAATCCGGTGTTCTTCCACGCATAAAAGTATAAACATTGTTGATCACTGTTTTTCCTGCCAAAGATTTATAATTCCCTACCCTGTGAAGGTACTGCAATACCTCTGTTAGCTTCTCCTCAGAAGTAATCTCTTGGTAGTTCTCTGTATCAATCTCCATTTGTTCAAAAGTTAATGGTGTGCTTCCTTTTTTGATTTCACGCTCCATGATACGCTTGGTATCTCTCATTGATTCCATATCATTTCCTTTCCACTTCTGGACGCTGTGACCAGAAGTTATAAAACAAGCAGGTATAAAAACTTTCATTTCATACCTGCTCCTGTTCAGCAAGAAATTCTCTTTCCTGCAAGTTCCATTATGATATTGATTACTTCCCTAATGATTGCAATAATTTTTATTGCAAGGACAATCACTCCGATCATGCCGCCTATGACTGCGTCAAGTGCCAACACTCCAATGCTCCCTGCAATTCCAAAATTGCGAGGTATCAGCAGTACGAGCATCTTTTGTATGCCGAATGGAAATCCACTCATAATCCAGAATTGAAACCAGTTTACTCCGTTCTCTCCCAGACATATCCAGTAACACATATTCAGCCATACTGCAACAAATGCCAGCGGCAAAATCACCTTAAATAATACCCTTTTCATGCCATCCACCTCCATACATATCATGCTGCACTTCCTGCTGATAGAAATGATTTATCGTAGTTGGTGCATTATAAAGTGCTGTTATCATATACGCTTTGATATTTGTAATCTTTGTCGTTGTCTCTTTCATGCAACCAATCACATATTCCAGATGACTGCTGTTCAGTTTCAAGAATCTGGATTTTACAAGCTCATACGGATAATCCTCACCTGCAACTCGGATTGATTTTCTCTTTACGCACACTACTTCGCAGATTATCCCAAATAATTCGTCATAAAGTTCTTTTTCACCATAACCATCATACTTCATGTGATGATCATAATTGATATTTTCTTTAATCAGTTCTATGTATGCCTGTGCATCATCCATCGAATCAATCACATCATCTTGTGGCTTTTCTGTTGCAGATTGATTGATAGGATTGTTATAACTCTCCTCAGTATGGTTATAATTAGTCTGATTCATATAAGTCTGATTATAGTTAGTATAATTAGGGTTCGATTCTCCGACTTCTTGAGGTTCGATTTCCGAACTTCCAGAGGTTTGATTTTCTGACTTCCGAAAGTTCGATTTTCTGACTTCTTGAAGTTTGATTTTCTGACTTCCAGAAGTTCGATTTTCTGACTTCTTGAAGTTCGATTTTCCGACTTCTGTGATTTCATCAGCATTAGCAGGCTCTTTTTCGTCCATCTGCTCTGAAATTGAAGCAAAATTTTTCACATAAATTATATCCGGTTTTCCAAGTCCTCTGCGCACCTTTTCTACCAGACCAATTCCTTTTACAGAATCAAGCTCTGCCAATACCTTAACAGCTTTTTCCTTAGCGCATCCCAAATCCTCCATAATGCTGTCTATGGTATAAATGATGTATGCACGATTTTCATCGTCAAACCATTCATTTTTCATAGACAGCGACATACGATCAAGCATAAGTCCATACAATAATTTTGCATCACTGGACAGCTTCTTAAATCTCTCGTCCTTTATCAGCAGGCGTGGAACACGATAGAATGAGAACTGTTCCGCTTCTATTCCGTAATAATAGTCTAGCTGCAAAATTTCTCCCATTCTCGTCTCCTCCTTCCTACTGCGTATTTTTCCAGTTATCTAATAGCTGAAATATTATTTTTTCTATATCATCTGTGCTGTATGTATCCGGGAAATAACTGTTAATGCGTTCTGTTTTTATAACAACCTTACGCTCTACCGGCTTTTCTTTCTCCAGAAGCATACGCACCATTGGAAAGGTCAACTCTCCTTTTTTGTCACTTTCCTTCAGCATGGCACTCTGCTGTTTGGTTATGACAGCATTGGTGTCCTGTATGGCAACCAATACCCATTGCTGTGCATCCTCTGATAAAAACGAGATGTCCACCGCCTGCATAATGCCTATTTTCCCCGAATCCACCATATCAAGCAACAGTTCCGATAATCGTGAAATCCATATATATCTTTGAACAGTTTTTGCACTCTCTCCTGTAGCTCCTCCCAGTTCGTCCAGCGTAAGTCCACCTGCTCTGCTTCCCTGATGCTTCATGGCTTCGTATTTCATGCGATATGCCTTCGCTTTTTCGCTTGGAAGAATATCTTCTCTTTGAATATTGCTGTCCACCATGATAATCGTGGCTTCATCGTCCGTATAATTACGAATAAACATCGGCATTGTATCAAGTCCTACAAGCTCACACGCATGTCTCCTTCGGTGTCCTGCAATAATTTCATAGCCGCCCTCAGCTCTTGGTCTTGCAATACCCGGCATCAGCACGCCATGCTCTCTGACACTCTCCACCGTCTCCTGCATCTTTTCATCGTCCAGTACCTTAAATGGGTGACCTTTGAACTCATGCAGTTCTGATAATGCAATTTCCTGTACCTGCTCTATTCCTGCCTGTGGCTGTCCATCTCCGAATAAATCATCGAAGCTGTTCAGTTTTACCTTTGCGGCACTTCCTGTTTTATTCATCTGCAAGCACCTCCTCTGTCAATGACTGATAGGCACTCGCTACTTTTCCATTTGGATCATGCTCATAAATGCTGACACCTTCAGCAGAAATCTCCGCAGCTCTTACCGACATCGGAATACTGTTTTCAAATATTCTTACCTTGCTACCATAATTCTCCACAACCAATGCACTGATGTCTTTTGCATAATTCGTTCTGTTATCAACCATAGTAAGCAGAATACCTTCAATCTCCAATTTTGGATTGATCTGCCTTTTTACCTTTCCTATGGTCTTTATAAGCTGTTCCAGACCTTTTACCGGCAGATATGCTGCCTGCACCGGAATAAGGATGCTGTCGGCACTTGCAAAGGCATTTATGGTAATCATGCCAAGGGAAGGCATACAATCAATCAGAATGTAATCATACCTTTCTTTCTGCTGTTCTATATAAGTCCGAAGCACAAGCTCCCTGCTCATGACATTTACCAGTGATACTTCCAATCCTGACAACTCTATATTGCCGGGCATAAGGTCTACACCCTCGTCGTGCTTTAGGATGCCATAATCCGGCTCCATATCTTCTTCATTGATGATATTCGCCATAATGGTTGCAAGAGATACATCCAGTTTATCCGGCTCCTGAAAGCCTAAACTTGCTGTCAGGCTTCCCTGTGCATCCGCATCTATCAGAAGCACCTTTTTCCCCTTTTTTGCAAGTCCAATACCTAGATTACTTGTTGTGGTGGTCTTTCCAACTCCACCTTTCTGGTTTCCGATTACTATAACTTTACACATGATGAAATTCCTCCAAATTCTACTATTATTCTTTTACATTGCTCTTTTTTACTTCTACATACGATCTGTAATATTTATCTGTTCCCTTGTTGGGATAGAGGTCTGACATTTCCAGAACCTCTACCTTTGGGTGTCTCTGCATGATTTTTTTGAACCATGTAATATCATTTTTTGTTCCCATCAACCGAATCTTTAACATCAATCATTTCCTCCAAACATTGCATACAAATTTTTATTGTATGTGGCATACTCCGGATAGCGAATCTGTATTGCCTGCCAGAAATATGGTGCATAGCAACAGCAGAACAAATCCTCTACTGAATATCTCCGGCACTCATCCACCTGCTCCTCTGTGTCCTGTTCATCATCCACGCTCGGTGTACCATTGCAATACAGATTAAATGCCATTCTGACAACCTTTGCACTTCCACTGGTCTGCCAGCCTTCATGCAGGCACTCCGGTTTTACACATCCAGTCTTGAAATTATAAATTCTATCCACATTTCTTCGTGTATCTTCGTTCATTCCAATGCAATAGCAAAGTGCCTTGTGATATACATCTGCTTCTCTAACTTTCTGAATTTTTTCATAGTAGAATTTCTCATGTGCTTCACTGATAAAGTTAATATTTTCTTTTTCTGCTCCTAACGCTGTACTGTTCATACTGACTTCCTCCATTTTCTTATTTTGTTCCGTTGACCATAACAAAAAAGGACATTCCTCTAAAATTTCTTTTAGAAAAATGTCCTTATAGTACAAAATATGAACTTGAACTGACTCGATTTTAATTTAAAATCGTTTGTTTTAACCCTTTAAGATAGGTTATTTTGTCGTACTCCTGTCGTACCATACAAGTTGGAAGTCCGCAAACCCTTGATTTTATTGGTCTTTTTTATCCAATGACTTCATTGTCGGGAAGAGTAATACGTCACGGATTGCTGCGCTGTCTGTAAGCAGCATCACAAGACGGTCGATTCCGTATCCGATACCACCTGTCGGAGGCATACCGATCTCTAACGCGTTTAAGAAATCCTCGTCTGTATGCTCTGCCTCATCATCACCGGCTGCAGCATTTGCATCCTGTGCTGCAAAACGCTCACGCTGGTCGACCGGATCGTTAAGCTCAGAATATGCATTACACATTTCCCATGTATTGATGAAAAGCTCGAAACGCTCTACCTTGGTAGGATCGCTTGGTTTCTTCTTGGTAAGCGGAGAGATCTCAATCGGATGATCCATGATGAAGGTCGGCTGGATCAGCTCTTTCTCGCAGAACTCCTCGAAGAAAAGGTTGATGATATCACCCTTCTTATGACGCTCCTCATATGCAATATGATGCTCATCTGCAAGTTTTTTCGCTGCAGCATCATCTTCTACAGTATCGAAATCAATTCCGGTATATTTCTTAATCGCATCGTTCATGGTCATGCGTGTAAATGGCTTGCCAAGATCGATCTCGATGCCATTGTAGCTGATCTTTGTGCTTCCGCAGACTTTCTCTGCAAGATAACGGAACATGGACTCTGTCAGTTCCATCATTCCCTCATAGTCTGTGTATGCCTGATACAGTTCCATCAGCGTGAATTCCGGATTATGACGGGTATCAACACCCTCATTACGGAATACACGGCCGATCTCGTATACACGTTCAAGTCCGCCGACGATCAGTCTCTTTAAGTATAACTCCAGAGAGATACGCAGTTTTACATCCTCATTTAAGGCATTATAATGTGTCTCAAACGGTCTTGCTGCTGCTCCACCTGCATTCGATACAAGCATCGGAGTCTCAACTTCCATGAAATCACGGTCAGCTAAGAAGTTACGGATCTCTTTTAAGATCTTGGAACGTTTGATGAATACTTCCTTGCTCTCCTGATTCATGATCAGGTCGATATATCTCTGACGGTAACGCATGTCTGTATCAGTCAGTCCGTGGAACTTCTCTGGAAGGATCTGTAATGATTTTGACAGCAGTGTCATCTCCTCAGCATGGATAGAAATCTCACCTGTTTTGGTACGGAAAGCATATCCCTTTACGCCCCAGATATCGCCGATATCAGATTTCTTGAAATCTTTGTAGATTTCCTCTCCGATATTGTCTCTTGCAACATATACCTGAATACGTCCCTTTAAGTCCTGAATATTGCAGAATGATGCTTTTCCCATCACACGTTTAAACATCATACGGCCGGCGATCGATACCGGTTTGCCTTCCATTGTCTCAAAATTGTCGATGATATCGGTTGAATGATTTGTCACATCATATTTTGTGATGACAAACGGATCTTTTCCGTTCTCCTGCAGTTCATGCAGCTTGTCATAACGTACCTGAAGCAGCTGGTTTAAATCCTGCTGGTTATTGTTCTGCTCTGCCATGTTTATCCTCCACTTGTTTTATTCCCCGGACAGTCTTTCTGCCCGACTGTCATATCTCTTAGTTTGCTCTGTGAATTGAAAGCACTTTGTATGAAAACTCTCCTGCCGGTGTCTCAACAGTAACGGTATCACCTACCTGTTTGCCAAGCAGTGCCTTACCAACCGGTGATTCGTTGGAAATCTTGCCTTTTAAGCTGTTAGCCTCGGTAGAACCAACAATCTTATACTCTAATTCCTCATCAAATTCGCAGTCAAGGATCTTTACGCTGCATCCGATGCTTACTTTATCAAGATCAGCCTCTTCCTCGACAACTACTTCTGCATTCTTTAAGATTTTCTCAAGTTCTTCAATACGTGCTTCGATGTCTCTCTGCTCGTCCTTTGCAGCGTCGTACTCAGCGTTCTCAGATAAGTCTCCCTGCTCTCTTGCCTCTTTGATCTTCTGTGAAACTTCTTTTCTTCTTACAACCTTTAAGTTCTCTAATTCGTCTTCCAGTTTCTTGAGTCCCTCGTAAGTCAGAATGTTTTTCTTGTCCATTGCATTTACCCTTCTTTATAATAATTATTGTTCGGTTCATGTATACGGCGGCACAAAGCCTTGCGCCAGACGCTATGAACGATAAAAAGCCTTCTCAAATCTGTCCTGCCACGGCGCCCCCGTTTTCTTTTTTGGTCTCTTAACAATCACAGTATTATAACCGATAGGTACTGCTATGTCAAGATTTTCGGCTGTTCGCCAGGTTTTTTTATGGATTGGAATATAATGTTTTCCCAACGCGATCTGTTTTTCATACAGAGCACTGTTCCATTCAAAATCAAGCAGAAAAATACTGCTGTTTTTTTCCTTATTCTTTGCTAATCCAAGACGCTTTTTCGATACGATAAGTGAAACCAGTCCGGTCTTCTCATACATTGTCTCTGCAAACTCATGAAAATATGCAGGCCGGTCTGTATAAATTGTAAGCGCATTAAGCTCATCCCCGATCTGCTCCAGCACATCGAGCGTCCCTGCCGGCTCAAACATCCCTGCTCCATCCGGTTCCTCATCGATCACCTCGACAATCGCGCACTCCGGCTTCACACTTTTTGCCGCAAGAATGCCTTCGTACACTGGTTTAAAATCATATAAAAATTCATTGGAAAAGTACATCGCGCTTCTCCGTCATATTCCTTTTTCCATCTTTATGACAGCATTTTCTGATTCAGTACTTTTTCCGGAATTTTACTTATGTCTTTTTTGTTTCCTTCATTTTAACTTTACCGGATTGAATTTTTCTGCCAGTCGCTAAGTCACGAATCGCCTTTTGGCACTCGGATCATGCCATAAAACCGCAGACCTCCTGAAACAATGCCTCAAGCTGCTCATATGTCTCCACCTCGTTGATCCTGCCCCGCAGCTTAGAAGAGTTACGGTAGCCGGCTGTATACCAGGCGGCATGTTTCCTGATCTCACGGATACCGGTATATTCGCCTTTAAATTCAAGCTGCATACGGGCATGCCGAAGGAGCATCTGTGTCACTTCCTCAAAAGTCGGTTTCGGGAGTTCTTCCCCCGTCTTAAAATAATGAAGGATCTGTGCAAAGATCCACGGATTGCCCTCGGCGCCGCGTGCGATCATAAAGCCGTCGCAGCCGGTCTGTTTCTGCATCGCGATCACATCTTTTGCTGTTAAGATATCACCGTTTCCGATCACTGGTATCGAGACCGCTTCTTTTACTTGTCTTATGATATCCCAGTCGGCTTTTCCGGAGTAAAACTGCGATCTCGTCCTGCCATGGACCGCCACTGCCGCTGCACCGGATTCCTGTGCAATGTGTGCCATCTCAACCGCATTGACATGTTCCTCGTCAAATCCTTTGCGGATCTTGACCGTAACCGGCTTTTTGATTGCACGGGCAGTCTTTTCAATGATCTCCCCGGCGAGCTTTGGATTTTTCATAAGCGCAGAACCGTCGCCGTTGTTGACCACTTTCGGCACTGGGCAGCCCATGTTGATGTCTAAAATGTCAAATGGTCTGTCCTCGATCTGTTTTGCAATCTCACTCATGATATCCGGGTCAGAGCCAAACAGCTGCAGCGACACCGGATTCTCGCGTTTGTCGATCGTCAAAAGTTCTTCTGTATTTCTGTTTTTATAAAGGATCGCCTTTGCGCTGACCATCTCCATGCACAGCAGTCCCGCTCCCTGTTCCTTGCAAAGCAAACGAAATGGCAGGTCTGTCACGCCTGCCATCGGTGCTAATATCAGGTTATTTTCTAACGTTACATTTCCAATCTGAAGTCGTCTGATTTCTCCCATGCCACCATTTCCTAAATAATTCGCTCTCTTATACCCGATCCGGGCATCCTGAATCTCCCGGTCAGATATCTCTTATTTCTTAATCTTACCTGATTTACGGTTCTGCTTCTTATAAATAAGGTTCATTCCCTTCAATGTCAGGTTCGGATCATACACATCGATCACATCTGTCTCATTTGCAATGATACGTCCCAATCCACCGGTTGCAACAACCTTGACCGGTCCCATGTCAGCCTCTTCGATCATATGTTTCACGATATATTCCGTCTGTCCGATCTGTCCATATACAAGACCAGCCTGCATGCTTGAGATCGTCTCTTTTGCCAGAATACTCTCCGGTTTGCGAATTTCGATCTCCGGCAGTTTCGCCGCATCTTCCCACAGTGCCTTTGCAGAAATGCGGATTCCAGGTGCAGTCACACCGGAAACAAATGCACCGTTTTTATCGACCAGATCATAAGTTGTGGCAGTACCAAAATCAAGTACCAGTACCGGTCCGCCATACAGCTCATATGCTGCTGCCGCATCCACGATACGGTCTGCACCGATCTGCCGCGGGTTCTCGGTTACCACGCGGATTCCTGTTTTGGTACCCGGCTCCACAATGATCGGATTGATACCAAAATATTTGATGATCGCACCCTCTAAGGAATGCATAACATTTGGAACAACAGAAGCTATGATTGCATCCTCGATGTCATCATGTCTGATCTTATTCTGCTCTAACAGATTTGACAAAAGCATTCCATACTCGTCCGATGTACGCGGCATCTTCGTCGTGATACGAAAACTTGCCATTACCTCATCCCCACGGAATACACCCACTGTGATATTTGTATTTCCTACGTCAATCGTGATTACCATCGTATTTTCCTACCTTTTTCTTTACATTTCTGATTCGTCCATGCCAATATATAGCACTTTATAATACATTTCCAAAGCACGAAGCAGTTCTTCTTTTGTACGCTGCAGTTCACGTATCTTTAACCCACAGCCGATCTCATCATATAAAAGATCATTCTCATCACTGGAAGTACGAAACTCCAGATTGCCCTCCTCATCAAAGACTACCTGAAAAATACCACCAATATCTTCCGTAAAAAGAACACACATGATCTTTAATTCATCTTTGATTGAATCCGGAAGTCCCTTGAAATCCTGATTCAGATAAAATTTTTTATTGTAAGCGCTCGCTCCGCAGAGCACCACTTCTTCTCTCTCAGACATATCCGTATACTCCTCTCACGGAAACTTCGCCGGAGGATACCAGTTTTCTGCCTTCCCAAGTATCCACGATCAGTTCGCCATGCGGCGTGATTCCCATTGCTTTCGCCTCATAAGGCTCTTTTGGATCTAACACTCTGACCTGTTTTTGCATATTGATCAGGTGCGCATTGTATTCTTTTACCAGGCCGCTTAAATCTTCCGTCTCTAAGAATATCTCATAATATCGTTCGAACTGCTCTAATACTGCCTCGATCAGTTCTGCGCGGTTCACACGTAAACCGGTCTCCATCAGGATCGAGGTTGCTATCTGTTCAATCTCTTTTGGAAATGATTGATTCCGGACATTGATACCGATTCCAATGACAACATGATTGATGTAATCTAACTGTGCACTCATCTCCGTTAAGATTCCGCAGACTTTTCTGCCGTTCATCACAATGTCATTCGGCCACTTAATACCTGCGTCTACGCCTGTTTTCTCCGATATCGCTTTCGATACCGCAAGTGCTGCAATCAGTGTCAGCATGGAAGCACGGTCAGGGGCAAAATCCGGTTTGAGCACCAGCGTCATAAATATTCCGACTCCTGCCGGAGATTCAAATCCTCTTCCACGGCGGCCGCGTCCGGCTTCCTGCTTCTCCGCAACGACCAGTGTACCGGTCGGATGACCTTCCTCTGCAAGCTGTTTTGCCTTTGTATTGGTAGAATCTATCGTATCAAAATAAAAGATCTCACGTCCTGCCCATTTTGTTTTCCGGATGCTTTCCAATTCTGCCTTATTCAGACAATCCGGTGTCGACACGATCTTGTATCCTTTATTCTGCACTGCCTCGATCACATATCCCGCTTCTTTTAACTGTTTTACCGCTTTCCAGATTGCAGTGCGCGATACGCCGAAACGCTCACACAGTTCCTGTCCGGAAATATAATCATCAGCTTCCTTTAATGCCGCTAGTAGCTGCGTCCTCATCTAGTGTCCTCCATTTTTGTCTGATACACTTATTTTTCACACTGTTCTCCACCAAGTGTTGCAAACATGACTGCTTTGATCGTATGCATACGGTTTTCTGCCTCATCAAATACGACAGACTGTTTACTCTCAAATACTTCATCCGTTACTTCCAATTCACTGTAACCAAACTTCTCATAAACTTCTTTGCCGATCCTGGTCTTTAAGTCATGGAATGCAGGCAGACAGTGCATGAAAATGGCATCCGGTTTTGCATTTGCCATAGCTTTCGCATTTACCTGATATGGCATCAGATCATGAAGACGTTCCTCCCAGATCTCATCCGGTTCACCCATGGATACCCATACATCCGTATAAATAACATCTGCGTCTTTTGTGCCCTCTTTGACATCTTCTGTCAGTGTAATGGTTGCTCCTGTCTCTTTTGCAACACCTTCACAGTACTCTACCAGTTTTGCATCCGGGAAATACTTTTTGCTTGTGCATGCAACAAAATCCATACCAAGTTTTGCACAGGTCACCATCAGGGAATTACCCATATTATAGCGGGCATCACCCATGTAAACCAGTCTCACACCTTTTAATCTGCCAAGATGCTCACGGATCGTCAGCATATCGGCAAGCATCTGAGTCGGATGAAATTCATTGGTCAGACCATTCCATACCGGCACACCGGCATATTCTGCAAGCTCTTCCACGATATCCTGTCCATATCCACGATATTCAATACCATCAAACATACGTCCCAACACACGAGCGGTATCCGGAATGCTCTCTTTTTTGCCGATCTGGGAACCCGAAGGATCTAAGTAAGTTACATGCATGCCAAGGTCATGGGCTGCCACCTCAAAAGAACAACGTGTCCTGGTGCTTGTCTTTTCAAAAATAAGTGCGATATTTTTTCCTGTCAGACAATCATGCGCAATACCCTGTTTTTTCTTTGCTTTCAGATCCGCTGCAAGGTCGATCATATATGTAATCTGTTCTGGTGTAAAATCCATTAATTTTAAAAAATTACGTCCTTTTAAATTCATGTCTTTCTATCTCCTTTACATGGCTGTGTATATTATCTTTTTATGCCACAACGGATGGTACAACATGCGCACCATCCGTTCTGATAACCTTTTTTGATTTTATTTATGATCTGCTGCAATTTCCGTAACGGATTTTGCAAGACCTGCGATTCCCTGGATCTCGGACGGAATAATGATCTTGGTTGCTTTTCCGTCTGCTGCTTTTGCAAATGCCTCTAAGCTCTTTAACTGGATCACATTCTGATCCGGTGCAGCTTCTTTGATCATGCGAAGTCCGTCTGCATTTGCCTGCTGGATCTTTAAAATAGCTTCTGCCTGACCTTCTGCCTCGCGGATCGTTGCCTCTTTCTTTGCCTCTGCACGTAAAATTGCTGCCTGTTTCTCTGCCTCTGCGTCAAGAATTGCAGATTCTTTCTTACCTTCTGCAACGAGGACTGTTGATTTCTTTTCACCCTCTGCACGCAGGATCGCTTCACGTCGCTCACGCTCTGCCTTCATCTGTTTCTCCATCGCATCCTGGATCGCTGCAGGCGGGATGATATTCTTTAACTCAACACGGTTGACTTTGATTCCCCATGGATCAGTCGCAACATCTAAAGAAGATCTCATCTTCGTGTTGATTGTCTCTCTCGATGTCAGTGTCTCATCAAGTTCAAGATCACCGATGATGTTACGCAGTGTGGTTGCAGTCAGGTTCTCGATCGCCATAATCGGGTTCTCCACGCCATATGCATAAAGTTTCGGATCTGTGATCTGGAAATATACAACGGTATCAATCTGCATCGTTACGTTATCTTTTGTGATAACCGGCTGTGGCGGGAAATCCACCACCTGCTCTTTTAATACAACTCTCTTTGCCACACGGTCGATAAACGGTGCTTTGAAATGAATACCTACAGACCATGTTGCAAGATAACCTCCCAGACGCTCTACCACGCATGCAGTTGCCTGTGGAACGATCTTTACACAGGATACAGCGATAAGCAGTGCCACAATGATTAAAATAATAAGTGCTACAATTACTCCCGGCATACGAAACTCCTCCCTCATTCAGTTTTAAATACAGTATACTATCTGTTTTGTGCCTTTATTCATATTACTATATTTACTTTGAGATTACAACTAATCTTTTCATATGCTTCCTGAAGATAATTTTTTTCTTTTGAAATGCCTTACCAGCACAACAACAGCCCCCACCAGAAATGGAAATACAAATGTGCCAAACCGGTATAAAAGCGACGCAGATCCGGCAATACCAGTGCCGACGATTCCTGCAAAAAGTGTTGTAAATACAAATTCCGTGGAACCGATCCCGGCCGGAGACGGAATAACCGCAGCAAGCATGACAGACAACGAAGTGATCGCCAGTACCTGTGACAGGGACAGTGCCGGATTACCCTGAAACTGAACACCTTTAAAAAGAAGATACGGTATTCCGTACCAGAAACAGCATTTCAACAGGCAAAGAAAGATCACCTCTGTGGTAACTTTTTTGTTTTTCATCAGATGGTTCGAAGCATCCTCAAGCATCATGCACTGCCTTTTGATCTCTTCTGCCATTATTTCAAATTTTCCATGAAATTTCTGATTTGCGAAGTCAAGCAGCCGGCAGATCAGATGATGAAACCGGTTCGAACAGCAGAATAAAAACAACCCAAGTGTGATCACCAGTGTAAGCGCATATCCGGCAGCTAAAAGTCCCGCATAATCACCAAACCAGTTTCTCATAAATTCCCAGTTCATCACAAAAAAGATTGCAGAAAACAATGCAATGCTTATTTTGTGGAGCGCATACTGTATCATATACAGTCCAAATCCCCCGCCATATTCAATTCCATGCTCACCCAGATAAATGATCGCTGCAACTCCGGAACCGCTTCCTAACGTTGCCACCCGGTAAAAAGAGCATAAAAACGCATTCGTAATACCATTTTTACATGCAAAAGACGACCGATACTGCTTTGCGAGCACGGTCGTGATAATGCCTTCTATGATCTGATATACCGCTGCCATCAGACAAATGCCAATGACAACGGCTGGTGATGTTTTCGTAAGCTGTTCTAAAATCGGTCCTGCCGAATCACGGAAAGTATACACGATAATACCAATGACTGCCAGAACCAGTCCCCATTTTAAAAGCTGCTTTTGTATTTTACTGATAACAATCGCCCCTTATTATTGCTGCTCACACTGCAACTGTGAACAAAACTTATTTCTTTTTGAAATTGGTGTAGCCTTTTTGTTTATATGGATGCTCTTTCCAGAGTCTGTCTGCTGTTTCTTTCCATTCACATGCATATGCTTCGCATTTTCCACATAAATGTTCTACCGGCTCTGCCTCCTCAACATCTGTGGAGTGCGCACCTGTTTCATGTACCATACGCTGTAAGATCTCAGGATTCTCAAGCATCGGACATGGGCGCAGCATGTTGTCGTTGAATGGCTGGTTATCTCTGTATGCCATGAATAATGGCTGTTTCAAACACTCTAACAGTGATTTTTCACGGATATTTGCACCGGAATAATGAATGAATACACATGGCTCCACGTCACCCTTCGGGTTGATATGGCAGTAGTTTCTTCCTCCTGCAATACATCCGCCTACGAACTCACCATCATTCTGGAAGTCCATAACAAAGATCTCTTTTCCACCTTCCATCGCACGAACCTCACGGATTCTGTGATAGATATATTCACGCTGTTCTTTGGTCGGCATCAGATCCGGAGCAGCTTTCATACCTACCGGCATCAGATGGAAATACCATGCAAAACGGCTTCCATGCTCGATCAGAAGATCAAAAAATTCGTCAGATGTAACAGCATCCATGTTTTTGCTAGTATAGCATACACTGTTTCCGAAAATCAATCCGTTCTCATGTAAAAGGTCCATTGCATGAAGAACTTTATCATATACGCCCTCTCCACGGCGGAAATCATTCGCATCCTCAAATCCCTCAAGGCTGATGGATAAGGAAAGGTTGCCGACACGTTTCATATCATCGCAGAGTTTCTGATCTACGAGTGTACCATTTGTATAGCAGTGGAATGCACAGTCATTGTGTTTCTCACAGAGTTTGATGATGTCCGCTTTACGAACCAGAGGCTCTCCACCGGTCATCATGTAAAAATAAATACCAAGTTCTTTTCCCTGTGTTACGATGCTGTCAAGCTCATCAAAGGAAAGATTTAATTTATTACCGTACTCAGCTGCCCAGCATCCGGTACAGTGAAGGTTACATGCACTTGTCGGATCCATTAAGATCAGCCACGGGATATTACAGTCATGAACCTCTCTCATTTTACGGATGGTCTTTGTTCCATAAAATGCAGCCTGAAAACCAAGGTTTAATGCGGTCATTTTTGCAACATGCGGATCTGTCTCATCCAACAGACGATTGACATAGCGCATCCATTTGTGATCCGGATTCTGGATCATTTTTCTTACACCATCATAAGCTTCTTTACGGAAGTTATCTCCCATAAATTTCTCTGTAAGATCTACGATCTGTAACAATCCTTTCTCACGATCCTTGTTCAGACTTTTCAGTGCAGCATCGATTGCGACGCTGAATGCTTTTCTCTCTACTGTCAGTGCTAAATTTGCCATAACTCCGACCTCCGTTATTTTTTTCACATTCTTTTACTAGAAGCAAGTATAAAAAAATTGCACTCTTTTTTAAATATGCAATGACTTTTTAATGTAGCCATCTAATATACAAATTTGCTTTTTTGTCTATTTTCCGACTACATCAGACAATATTTGCATAGCATTCATGTGTCATCATGTAGTATTGATAACTATGTTGTATTATATCATTCCAATAAACTTTGTCAATCAGCGATTATTACTTTTTTCTTAAATCTTAACTGCCATGCTTAACAGTTCTTTCCAAACTGGTTATAATAACGATGGTTCATTTCATGGAAAGGAGATTTTTAATCATGCCTGGATATGTTACCCATTATATATTCGGAAGAGAGGTTTATCATAACCTGAAAAATAATTCTTTAAAAAAGAATCTTTATTATAATCGCGCTGCCTACGGTCTCGGACTTCAGGGACCGGATATTTTCTTTTATTATCTTCCTTCCTATGTGTTAGAAGGTCACAATATCGGTGCTCTTGCCCATGTCCGCGAGACCAGTGCCTTTTTCCAGGGTCTGATTGAAAGCCGTAACCAGTTTTCCTCCCGCACGGATCTTAACATTGCAGAAGCCTACCTGATTGGTTTTCTCGGGCACTATACCTTGGATACAATATGTCATCCGTATATTTATGCCATGACACACTATAAGGATAAAAAGGAAAAAGCCTATTTTTCAAGACATGCCTATCTGGAAACAGATATCGATACCGCACTGCTCGATTTAAAGCTGCACCGCCAGCCCTGCAATTTCCATACCGAGGACACGATCCGGCTGACACACCGCCAGAAACATGTTATTGCAAGTATGCTCTATTATGCCTACCGCTATGCCTTTCCGGATGTCAAATTCCGCAAATATACCATGTACCTTGCTATTTTTTCCATGCAGCTTGGTCTCTGGCTGATGCACGATGATTCCGGAAAGAAAAAGGCCATTGTCCGGCTGACGGAGCGGATCTGTCTCGGATATCCGCTGTTTTCACCACTGATCCCGAGTGATACCTTGTTTTTCCGCACGGATCCATTTAATTTAAGACATGCACTGTGGAAAAATCCATGGGATTCTTCCATTACTTCCAATGAGAGTTTCTTTGAACTGTATGATAAATCCAAAGAACTGTACCTGTCCCGGATCCATTCGCTGTATGCTGCACTTCATGCAGGTGCTGATTCAGCAAGGCAGGACGCTGCTATACAGGATTTTTTGCAGGAATATGGAAATCTTTCGTTTCACAGCGGGTTGAGTGCTACGATTCCGAGCTGATTGCCTGAAGTAACGAGACTATACAATTTTCTATGAAGATCCATGTGATAAAAGGCAGCTCACCTCAAATAAAAATACCGCGCAAATCTGCGCGGTATTTTTATTTCTGTATTTTGTTTTTGTATATTACTTCTGATAACAGGCTAATAGGCTGTTTGCAAAGTGTACCTTCTAGTGTTTATTTATCACTTCCGCCAAAGAAGTCACGGATCTGTCCCTCAATGATTTTCATCAGTCTGGTGCGCGCCTCAAGGCTTGCCCATGCAATATGAGGGGTAATGATCAGACGGTCGCTGTCCTTGATCCGTTTCAATGGATTTTCTGCACTCATCGGTTCTACGGTAAGTACGTCAAGTCCGGCTCCTGCGATCGTTTTATTTTCCAACGCATCTGCAAGATCTCTTTCCACAACGATCGGTCCTCTGCCGAGGTTTAAAAAAATGGCAGACGGTTTCATTTTAGAAAATGCCTCTGCATTCATCAGCCCTTCTGTCTGCTCTGTCAGCGGCGCATGTACGGACACGATGTCTGATTTTGCAAGCAGCTCATCAAACTCCACACGCTCATAACCCGGCTGGTTATTTTTCCCTGTTGTAGAATAGTAGATCACATGGCAGCCAAACATTTTGGCAATGTCCGCAACTCTTCGTCCGATCGCTCCAAGCCCAATAATTCCCCATGTCTTACCATTCAGATCATGGAATACATTATCAAAATGGGTAAATGTGATATCTCCAACGTATTTTTCTGATTTGACATAGTCATCATAGTATCTTAATTTTTCCCAGAGATAGAATAACAGGGCAAATGTGTGCTGTGCCACCGTCTCCGTGGAATATCCGGCAACATTTCTCCAGGCAATGCCATGTGCATCCAGATATGCTTTGTCCAGATTGTTCGTTCCGGTTGCAGTCACGCAGACCAGTTTTAAGTGCTCTGCCTCACCGATCGATGTCTCATTGATCTGTACTTTATTTACGATCACCACATCGGCATCTTTGGTGCGTTCTCTCGCCTCTTCCGTTGTGGAAAATCCATATTTTATAACTGTTCCAAGTTTGTCGTACCCGGAGAGATCAATGTCTTCCCCGATTGTTTTTGCATCCAGAAATACAATGTTCATCTTTTTTCTCCTTTGCATTATTTATTCAAATAGGCGCGAAGGGCGTCTGTCTGTTCTGTGGCAATACGATAACCTTCATCATAAAGCCTGCGCAATTTTATGGTATCCGTCTCCGTCCTGCCAACTCCATAGGTCGACTCCGGTGCGATCACAAATACTTTTTCCTCTTTCTCTAACTGCATCAGTTTTTCCATGGAAGCATTGTAGCGCTCCGCGCGAAGTTTCATATCCTCCACGATCTTCGGATATCGCTGATAAAGACGGTTCATAACGCCTGCCGCCTTTTCCTGTGTCTTTACATAGCCGCGTTCCCTTGTCAGAACAACAACCAGTTTTTCACAGCCCATTTCCATAGCATGCTCATAAGGAACCGAATCTGCAAGTCCGCCGTCCAGATAATAATGTCTGCCGATCTTTACCGGCTGAAAAAGAATCGGCAGTGAACAGGTTGCGATCAGCAGATCCTTCATCTCTTTCCCACGCGGGACTTCCATGTATTCTGCTTTTCCTGTGTGAATATTTGTGACTGCCGCTTCAATCTCTCCCGGAAAACGTGCCAGAGCATCATAATCAAGCGGAAGAAGCTCATTCGGTACTTCTTCAAACACAAACTTCGTATTGTAATACGCATGCTCTTTGCGGTTTAGCAGATGGCGCATACCCATATAGCGCTTATCCGCCATATATTTTTCCATCAGTTCCAGATTACGTCCTTTCTGCCCGGAAAGATACGACAATCCATATGCCATTCCAGCGGAAACACCGATGTAATAATCCGGCATGATATTTTCTTCCAGAAATTTATCCATTACTCCACAGGAAAAAACCGTGCGGTTTGCCCCGCCTTCAAATACCATTCCAAGTTTCATTTCTATTTATCTCCATTCATCTGAGGCATATCACTGCTCTCCGTCACATAAAGAGTGACACCCTTGATTTCCTTTACCATCACGATCATCCCCGGCTCGAAGGTCTTTTCATCATCCACCGAGCGGGCTGTCCATTCCAGACCATTCATAACCGCGGTTCCGGTTCCCCTGACATTATCAATCTGCTCTGTGACACAGACATTTTTTCCAACTGCTTCCTCATAATTTGTCTTAACCAGATGCGGTTTTAAATATTTCAGAGCCCAGGGTCTTGTAAAATAAAGCAGTACAAATGACACTGCTGCAAACACGATGATCTGTCCCGTGATTCCCATTCCAAATGCCGCACAAATCAGTCCTGCAAGACTTCCTCCTGCCAGCCAGATCGATGTCAGACCAACGGTAGCGATCTCCAATACCACAAAGAAAATGATCAATGCCAACCAAACTATTATCTCCATAATCTTCTCCCTCCTGTCGTAATATTTCTGCTGTTTCTATAGTAGTATATCGCAAATAAATTTTCAATGCCATGGTTAATTATCTACGCTTTTCGACCGAAACATATAACAGATGATTTTTAAGGAGGTCTTTCTTATGGCCAATACCGCTTATGTCGGAGCCGGAACCACACTTGGTACATCCTATTATATGCGTCGTTTTTATGCAGCAAATGCGGATGCACGTACCACCACATCACGCAGTAATCTGACCAATTCCACCCTCACGGGTGCCGATTCGCATGCACTGCGCCGTGCGATACGTTCCCTTGGTTCATTCACATATGATGACGATAATGAAACAAATATAAAGAACAATGTTTCAGCATTTATCAGCACTTATAATAATATGATAAACTCTTCCGGTGCATCAGATGACCGGACAATGAAAAATACACAGAAAAGTCTGAAAAATCTGACTGCCGAATATGAGAGTCAGCTTGATAAGATCGGTATCACCGTAAAAGATAACGGCACACTTGAATCACGCAGTTCTCTTTTTAGTTCAGCCGACATTTCAAAATTTGAATCTCTGTTTTCTTCAGATTCAGAATACATGCAGCGTGTCAATTCCTATGCCAGACGTTTTGAAAACAGGAGCAGCATTCTGACACAGATCGAATACAATGATGCACTGGCAAAGCGCAATGCAAATAAACAGACATCCTCGTCTGTTTCTGACAGCACCACCGGCAAAACCGATTCTGCTGATACCGGTTCTACCGCTGTGAATGCACTTAACATCGCATCTGTTACACCGGTAACTGCTGATTTAAACACACTGCTCAACACCGGAATCGGCAGCAATGTGAATGTCATTTTATAATTTGGGGGAATCTATTTCCACTGCATATTTACTTTCAACGCATTTCCACTGACACTGATGTCCGCATAACTTCCGCAGACAAGCGGCATCATCGGTGGGATATGTCCGATATCCGCATCCATAATGACCGGTACCTGATACCCGGCAAGCAGGTCTGTAACCGCATGGTACTGGTCTAATCCCATCATTTCCTGTCCGAACACCGCCGGTCTTCCAATCAAAAAACCTTTTACATGCGAAAACCATCCGGCATGTTTCATCTGCCAGACCGCCCTGCGGATAGACATCACATTCAGATCACAGGACTCTAAAAACCAGATGATTCCGTCATCCTGATACTTCTCTGTAAATTCCTGTACTTTATCAAACTCTGTTCCAAGCAGGTTGACCAGACAATCCATGCAGCCGCCAAGCAGTCTTCCCTGCATGGTGATTTCTTCCTGTAATTCCTCTGCCGGCTGCACCAATGGTTTGTACTGCACATTATTTTTCTGTTTTTCAGGCAGACATACCATAAGTTTTTTCTCTTCTGTCACATTGTATGGTTCAAGCGGATGTTCCTCGTCTTTTTTTCCTTCTTTTTCCCACAGTGCATAGCCCTCTATACTGCTTTTTTCTCCACGCAGAAGATGATAGGCATCCCAAAGGCTCTCATGCCACGGTTCCATGCCGAATGCCGCCGCACATGGTCCATATATAGATGCTGTATCGCACAGCGTGGCAAGCAGGAATGTCATATTAGTATTATCGGAAAATCCCATATACCACTTTGGTTTTGTCACCCTGATCCTGTCAAAATCTACTTTGTCTAAGATTTCACACATCAGTTCACCGCCGCCACAGGAGATCAGTATGTCATTTTTATCGCTGCAATAATATTCTGTCAGCTCCGCCCCGCATGCTTCCGGAGTGTTGCTGATGCCGATTCCTTCCGACGCATAACAGTTTGGTCCAAGTTCTAATTTATGTCCCAGTCCGGTAAATTTCTTCTGTGCATTTAAAAATGCTGTATGGTACGGCTCTATACTGCAGCCAAAAGATGGTGCCACAAAACCGATCGTTCCGTTTTCCGGTAAAAATTCTGGATATTTCATATCGTTATCGTTTCCTCCAATGTTTCTCTCTCTCAGTTTACACCGTCAAAAAAACGGTTGCAATCTTTTTTCGTTTTGCTATAATAATTAGTAGTTATTTCATTACGGGCAGACATAGTACATCGGTAGTATATCAGCTTCCCAAGCTGAGGAGGCGGGTTCGATTCCCGTTGTCTGCTTTTTCAAGGAAACCAAGTAAAAACGCTAGTGCACTGTTTTTACTTGGTTTTCTCTATTTTTATATAATACTCCCGTATCATAAAATATATTAAAATACAACATGTTTTTTTCTATATGCAACACGAAATGCAACACGGATATTCTATGTGTTTTTTTCAGTGGATTATGTTCAACCAGCATGAGAGAAGCCCCAAGTAAACACGCCGTTTGCCGGGGGGCTTCTCTCCTAAAGTTCTTCATATCCTGTTATTTTCCAGGATAAAACTTCTCCATCGTCATCCACTTCATCCGGCTCCTGTACCGGTCTGAATGTTCTTTCTTTTCTGTCTTTATCCTTTACTGTATAAACTTCTCCATTCCATTCCTGTTCGATCAACACCACGCCATTTTCCAGATATACTGGGCTATACATTTCTAAACCGTATGTGCTGACTTCTGGGTATCTCTCTTCGAACTCTCTCTTTGTGATTTCATTTACCATTGTCATTCCCTCCATATTGAATTATATTTGTTGTTTTCTTAACTGTTTATTATCCGTAAGTATAAAGTCAACAGTTTTTAGTGTTATTTTTCTTTTTTTACATCAATTCCTTTCCCGTGTCCCTCTGGTATTTTTCTTTCACTGCATCCACAACATAGCTGTTCTGTGAAGAATACCCCTGTTCCTTTGCAATCTCCTTTATGCGTGCTTTCATGCCTTTTGGCACCGCGAGCTCCATTCGGTCATAATTATTATCACGGTATTTGTTTTTTGCCGCTGTCGCGGCCGGTCCTCTTGGTATTTTCTTTTCCATTTTTCTATTCCTCCTGTGGTTTTATTTTATATATTTTTTTTAAAAAGAATCTATTTATTTTATCTGGATCTTCATAATTCTCTTTTATAAAATTCTCAGCGGCTTTCCTAACTGCTGCCGCATCTTCCTTATTAATATAAAGTCCTAAATTATGATTTTTCCCAGCGTAGCGGATCTGTGCACACCACTTATCTGTTTTTTTATAATAATACACACCTTTTATCCCAGATGAATTATTCTTTTCATCCGGGGCATTATATGCGGTCAGGCAGCTCCCGTTTTTATATATCAACTTTTCCCTTGCTTTCCTAATCGTCTCTGCAGCTTTTTCTTTTTGAAGGCATCCACAGGATTGTACATAATCCCCAGCCAATCTTGATTCTGTGCAAAAACACTCATTGCCACATGAACAGACGCACCGCCACAACGTGCGTCCGTTTTTATCCCGACCAGCTTTTTCTATAACTTTAAGTCGGCCTGTTTCATAACCTTTTTTAATCTCCTTTTCTCCTGTTTCTTTCATTTTTCTCCTTTCTATTATGCAAGAATAATGCTTGCAGCTTTGTAGTTTTTATCGAAGATCGCGTTAATCGCGCGACTGATAAAAAGAAGTCCGCCTGCATTTTTTTGTGCATATGCAAATCCGTAGTTCATTTTATCAGTTTCAAATTCCTTTAACTGGTCATAGATTCCGTAAATTCTTTCAGGGTCTACTGTTATTTTCTCTTCTTTAAATGCTCTGTAAATAACGCCGATCTGTTTTCTTGTTGGAAGAAACTCTTCTTCATAAAGATCAAACGCTGTTACTGTTTTTGCAAAATTCCATGCCATTTTTAAACACTCAGCCCAAACATTCAGTTTGTTCTCTGCTTTGATCTCATGTGCTTTTTTCATGATTCTTGATAAGTTGTATCTTTTCATTTTTGTTTCCTCCTCTTTGTTTACTTCTTTAACTGTCTTTATTATATACTTACGGAAGTATAAAAGCAACTAGCAAAATGTACAAATAATTTCATATAAATTTGTGTATTTTTATACTTCCGTAATACATATAATATTGATTATTTAAGTAAAAAAGAAAGCCCGCACAGATTTCTCCATGCGGGCTTTCTACCTTTTATCCAATATAAACCTTTCCATCCACTCCAACAGCCAGACATGCGATCGTCGGATCCAATTTGAACCAAATCGACCCGTCTCCGAACTTCTGAACCTCTACAGGCTTTATATCGACACCTTTTCTCAGGTACCCGATTCCATTCTTATTGTCACAGGACATCTTAATCTGGTTTGATAAGTAAATATACTTGCCCCGCTCGCCGTAATAACCGTTGCAGACCGGAACCGCTTCTTTCACACGGTACCAGTTCCCGGCTTTATATTCCATCTTGGTGGCTGTGGCAGCCTGTCCACTCTTTTTCCAGACAGCCATGAATTTCTCCGGTGTGCCGTACAGCTTTTTCAACTTTGTCGGAGTGCTTCCCCAGTTTGGTAACTGGAAATGCGGTCTGTCCTTAATGGATTTCCATGATCCGCCCCACTCTAAGCCGATGCTCTGCCCGATTTTTCCTACCTTATCATATAATCTTGTAGAATTATTAAATGCATCATCCGAAGTTTTACCGTCCCCGTCAACATCCATCTTTAAATAGAAATCAAAAGCTACTCCCCACTGGTGCATAGAGCTGTAACTAGATCCTTTGGCATTTGTGACAATCTTTCCCGGCTTTGTTCTACCCTTTGCATATAAAGCATCCTGTTCTGCTTTCGTCCTCAAACATTCTCCAATGCCGATCGTAATTCCGGCAGCCGCGCATTTCTTCTGTAAAAGTGTGATTTTCTTCTGTAAATCCGGGTGTAATGCTTTCATATCTCTCATAATTATTCCTCACTTTCCTTAATCTCTGTTTTGGTGTCAAGCAATTTCTGTGTCACATCGAGTCCGGCAATCAAAAACGCCGGTACCCTTACATTCATTTCAACCAGATTTTCCAAAATGCTGCGAACCTCATTAATCAAATATGTTGCCAGCGTGAACCATCCAAAGAGCTGCACAAACGAAAGATTAATACCGATGATCTCCCCCATATGTACAAAACTCATCGAAACAAAAAATGCCATACCAATTACAATCCAGTACCACACTTTTTTTAAGATTCCCTTTGCGCCGATCGCACTGGACTCATTCTTTTTGTAGAACTTCGCCTTGCAGTATCCGGTAATGTAATCAACCGCATTTAATACCAGAAATCCAAAAAACAGGAACCAGTACTTCCCAAACAGTGCCACCCCCATCGTGGCAATTACTCCATAAATCACGTTTACTTTGTCAAATTCTTTCATTTTCTTTTTCCTCTCTTTCTGCCCGTAGGCTTTATGCAAAAGAGCCGGCTACACAACACATGGTCATGTAATCGGCTCTTAGGCGCTTTAGATTATTCAGTTGTCTTTACTGCATCCAGCTTATCGCTGATCTCCTTAAGCACAGCATCTAACTTTCTCCGATTTTCATTTTCCAGTTCCATATCGTAGAACTCATTTTCTTCCGGGATATTAAATCCATAGTTTTCTGTCTGGCTCATCAGGCATCCTCCTCTTCTGTGTATACTTTGCCTGTGATCTGCTCATATTCCTCCGGCGTGATCCATTTACCTACAGCATGATATACACGGTTCTCATTCCACAGTCCTTTGTCATAGTAATTTTTTACTTTTTCATAATTCTTACTCATCTAAACTTACCTCCATCTGCATAGCCATATAGTCAATATCTGCTCTCTGTTTTTCAATGCTGTCTGTGTTTTCGGCTGTCTTTGTTACATTTTCAGCCAGGCTTTCTGATACTGCTGTGATTCTTTTCTCTGCATCGTCCTTTTCCTTTCCCAGTACGACTGTTTTCCTGTCATCCTGTAAAATGATCTGCTCCAAAACAACATATCCTGGGATAACAGATGTTAATTCATCATCGTCTGTGTAAACATTCAATACAGTAATACTTTCTTTGTCAGAGAAAATCTCCTGCAGCTCCTCACAGGTTCTTTCGTCTGTGAAATCAATGTTTAATTTTCCATCAGCATGATTGATGGTTTCAATGGTTAATGTGGTTTTTGCGGTTTTTAATTTCATAAATTTTCCTTCTTTCTTATTATTTTTCGTAAAATAGCGGTTTAAAGAATAAGCATTACATTAGAATTGAAAAAAGTGATTGGTCCGGAA
>ERZ772954.706-NODE-706-length-30838-cov-68.432479_pt1 | contig 30838 bp, 20 predicted proteins | sample MGYA00580684_ERZ772954 | MGnify/ENA primary metagenome ERZ772954 (study PRJEB29015, sample SAMEA2737654) | human gut metagenome | biome: human gut; feature: human-associated habitat; material: faeces | place: China | collected 2012 ...
TGCTGCTTGCGGCCAGTGCTTCCAGGTTGCCTGTGCCGCCGTCCGCACCATTGGGGGCTTCGGTTTCCGGGTCAGCATAGCGGTCATAGCCGGTCAGATAAATGGTGCAGTTCAGATCATAGTGGCCGTACTGGCCGTCGTGCAGCTCTCCGGGACACCAGGGGATAGCGGTTGCGTTGGCAAAGGTCACGGTATAGTCCTTCGTCATGACTTCGTCACCGTCGGTGGTTTCCACTGTAAAGGTGGCGGTGCGCTCATTCGGGGGATAGAACCACTCATTCAGCTCGCCCTTGTAGAGATTCGCACTTTCATCCAGCACGATGCTGCCAGTGCAGTCCTCTGCGGCAATTTTGCCATCGACAACTTGGGTGTAGTTATCCGGAAGGGCACACAGCTCTGACTGGGTGACCCCATCCGGGAAAATGACAGGAAAAAAGACGGTCACATCGTGTGTGCCGTCTTCAATCCATTCGGGGTGACTGCTGCCTTCTGCGTGGTCGTCACTCCATTCCCATATTCCGTTGCGGTAGTGCCCGCATTCTTCGTTGCCTTGGGCACAGGTGTGCGTTTCGCATCGGTACTCTGTGATGGTCACAGTCTCGCCCTCGCTGCGGTAGCCATTGACGCAGCCGCCATAGCTGATGCAGGAGTAGGGCGCTGACTCCCGCGCGGTAATTTCCATACCGTAGGCTGTCAGGGCGCGGCAATATTGGGTAAATGGCATGTCGTCTGTAAAAGCCGCAAGCTCCTGTGAACTGGGCCAGTCCTGCTGATAGTAGACCGCGGCCATCGAGATGATCTCTGCAGTGTCATTGTAGATGCCGTTGGCGTAGCTCCATGTGACGCCATGCTGCATATTGTTGCTGCGCTGGCCGGTCAGCGTGTCGTAACCGTAGGGGTTGCCGTTGGGGTCAACATCGTTGCGAAAAGCCCTGCGAAGCTCATCAGTGGCAGCTTCATTGCGATATGTATTGATGCTTTCGACAAGCTGCTGAATATCCTCCGGCCTGTCGGCACACAGCGCGCTGGTCGTTGTAGTACCACTCATCTGGCCTAGCAGCCCAATAATCAGCAACAATAGAATGATTACGCCACAAATAAGCGCCGTCCTGCCGATAGAAGCCATCGCTTTGACAGGATGGGCAAAGAACCGCGCCACTCTGATTACGCTATGACCGGTCTGAAAGCCTGCATTACTGATGATACCCGGCGCACGGTCAGCAAAATCATCCGCGCTGGTCGAGAACGACTCCGCATAATGCAAGGCCGTCCTGGCACCGGCAGAGCCGATTTGTACGGCAGAACTTCCCAACTCCATCCGCAGCACGTCGCCGCCTGTGTGCAGTACCTCCTCGGCGGTGCGCGTGCCGTCCTGCATATCCTTGATGCCCTTCACGGCGTAGCTGCCCAGTATGCCGACGTCCTCCGCAGCAGTCCCGAGAAACGTCTCCTGCATAATCAGTTCCGCCGCCGCGCCGTGTACGCCGACATCCTGCGCTGCATCGGTGGCAAAATCCTCTTGATAGCTTACCAGCCCGCTTGCACTCGTGATGCCGTGCGCTGCGGCTGCTGTGCCGCGCATGGCAGGGGAGCGGTAGCCGTTTGTCTGCTGATTGCACAGCAGTTCGTAGTAGGCATTGCTGCGGCTGGCCCGGGGCGTATTGGTGCCGGCGATATATTTCCGGTTGCCATCGGCGGGAGGTGATAAGCTTTCTGCTGCATCTTCGCTATCGTCTGAAATGACGTCTTTCGTTTCACTTACATAATCGTCATTTGATAGCAGTGATTCGGCTTGCTTTTCAGTATTATCCAGTAGTTCCTCGCCGTTTGATGCTTCATCTACCTGATTGTGCAGGCTTTCCGATAAGTCAGTATCGGTATGGAATAAAGGTTTGTAGCTATAATTTTGCGTGAATAGTTCTGACATGGCAGACTCCGTGAGGTTGTTTTTAGAGATGTGCTGGTGTAAGCATAACGTATTAAGACTTTCGATTAGGAGATGTATCCATCAGCCTGAACAGCTCGGTATCCTTCGGAAAATCGTTGTTGAAGGGTACCACCGTCTTAGACACGATCAGAAGTCCGCTGCCGACCTCTGCATTCTCGATGTACCGCTTTTCCTCGTTGGAAATGTGCAGCAGCCGCGCCAGATCGTTGGCATCGTCGGGGGACTGGTTCAGCAGCTTGATATATCCGCAGTCGGACAGCATTCGGCGTGCGTCCTCGTTGTCCAGAACCGAACGCACGTGCTGGGTGATGGAGGTCAGAATCGCACCCCACTTGCGGGCGCGGCTGGACAGCTGAAAATAAAAGTCCGTGCAGTCCTTGTTGCCCAGCAGCTGCTGGAACTCGTCGGTAAACACCCAAGTACGGCGACCCAACACGCGGTTCCGAGTGATGCGGTTCCAAACCTGATCCAGTACGGTCAGCATGCCGATAGACTGCATCGACTTGCCCAGCTTGACCGTATTAAAGCAGATGCAATGATTCTGCACGTTCACATTGGTCTGGTGGGCAAACAGGTCCATGGAGCCACTTACATATAGCTTCAACGCCGTAAGCAGTGGCTTGACTTCCTCTCCCTGCAGCGCAAGATTTCTATAAAAGTCGTGCAGCGTTGGCATTTCCTCGCGCTTGGGATTTGCCATATAGCGCTGATAGGTCAGGCCGGCAGCTACATCAATAAAGGTTCGCTCCTGGGGCGACAATTCGGAGCTGTGTAGAATGAGCTGGCAGAAATTCTGCAAGAACTGACTTTTCAGTCGGATGGGGTCCTCATCGTCGCCGTAGTCCTCGGTAATGTCCATGGGATTGATATGGGAGGGGCTGGACGCGGAAATGTCAATCACTACGCCACCCATGGCTGTAACGAGATGCGTGTACTCCTGCTCTGGGTCGATGAGAACAATATCATCATCTGGCCAGCGAAGCATGATATTGGTGACCATCTGCATTACGGAGAAAGACTTGCCGTAGCCCGTCATACCCAGTACCATACCGGCAGGGGCGGGCAGCAGCTTGCGGTTACACAGTATCAGATTCTTACTGCGGGCGTTGATGCCCTCGTACAGTCCGCCCGGCTGGAACAGTTCCTGTGTGGTGAACGGCACATAGATGGCCGTGCTGACGGTTTCCAGCGTGCGCTCCAACCCGAGCCATTTCTTGCCAAGCGGCAGCATACTGTTCATGGCGTTGCGCTGCTCATACAAAGTGCTGTCGAAGCGGCAGGTCTGCTGCTGTACGGTGCTGCAAATGCGCCGCACGCGCTCGTCCAACTGCGCATTGGAATCGCCATAGGTGTGAATGAGGATGCAGACTTTGAAGATTTTTTGGTTTTTGGTTGTAATGTCATCCATCATCTGCTCTGTGTGGTGCATTTTGGATTTCAGATTATAGCTCACAGCTATGCTGGCAGGCATATTTCGCTCGCGTGCTTTGGCAATGGCATCGTATTCTTCCTTGTGCATATAGGCAAGCTTTTTCTCAATTTCCTGGACAGCTTCTGCCTGGTCCATAGCGTCAACATGCATTGTGATGACGTGGTCAAAAGGAAGTTCGGACAGCATAGAGAACAAACCGTTCTTCATTTCCGGTGCTATGCCCCGCAGATACATTGTCTTGCCGATTTTATCGCCAAACTGATAGCGGTCACGGTAGACGGCGCGCGAGTCGTCATGCTCCGGGTGCCAGTTGTAAGAGCTGGGTGAAATAAAATCCTTCGTAGTAAGGTCATCCTCAGCCAGCAACCAGTCATAGGAAAAGCTCATTTCATCATTGGGCCGCATGATGCCTTGTAACAGGTTCAGGCGCTCAATGCCGGACAAGATGCGTGTACTGCTGCCCATACGCTTGAAGTGATCGGCAATATCTGCAGCACGGTTCTCCAGCTGCTCTTTCGCCTGCTGGTAATTTTCGGCGTGCAGGCTGAAGGTGACGTACTTTTCACGAATCAGGCCATTTTGACCGCGCAGTGCTTTTTCCGCCACGACTTGGTTCATCTCCTCGGCGTAGCGGTCACGGTCATTACCACGCAGCGGCAGGAAGGTGTCGCGGCGAAACTGCTCCTCGTCCATGCTGCGGGTGACAAGGTTGATCTCCAGATGCAGTGAAGGGTCAAAGTAGTTCAAAAACTCACTGTATTTCGTAAAAATATTCTTCTGCTCTTCCAACATGGCAATCTGGAAGTTCACATCGGTGAACGCCATCGTCATCGAGAAAAGTCCCGGCTCCACCTCGCAGATGCCATCCTGCGACATACTCAGGTATTGCAGGCAGTCACTGGCTTTCTGTGGTGCTTTGCGTGCGGCAATGCGCTTTTTTGTATGCTTTTCGGCTTTCTTTAACTGCTTTGCGTGCTGCCGCCGTTCTTTGGCGGCTTTCTTTTTTTCTCGTTTTAACGATTTCTCCTGTGCGCGCAAAGACTCCAACACACTCGGCTCGATGGGCAAGTCGGCGTGCTTTTTTGGTAAAAACATATTTTTTCTCCTGACGGGGGCAGATTGCGACCTCGGCGGGGCCGCAGTACCATGCCCAGTAGATTTTTACAAGCTTTTCAAACGGATACCCGTTATGGCTGATAAAGCCCAGCCCAAGAAAGGGGAGAACTTCTACCATTACGATGTAGGAAACCAGCTGAATATCCAGCTGAAGCCATTGCAGACAAACGAAGCAGGTCGCTATGGCCAGCACGGCAGCGACACCAAAGCAGGCCAGCTGACGCAGTGAAAGCCCGAGAAAGAATTTCTCGTGATATTCCGTGATTTCGAGATTGGTTTTTGTTGAGAGCATAGGTGAACTCCTCCATTAAATGGCGCTGGTGATGGCTTTGGTGAATCGTCCGCTCATAAACACGGCCACCAGCAGAATAACGGATTTGCCCAGCATAGCCCAGGCCTGCTCGGTAATGTCACCGCCACTGCCCAATGAAGCTGTCAGGGCAGGGTAGAAGCCAATGACAAGATAGAGAACGGCTCCTTGCAGCGCCACCGCCATGTAGTTTTTCAGGAAGTTGACAGCAATACCATGTAGCTCCCGATAGCAGAGCGTGGCAATTGGCAGGGAAGCCAGGGCATTATAAACGTACAGTTCAATGAAGCGGGCCGCAACGATGGTATTGATCACAATGTTGACAAGACGCAGCATCCAGCTTACGACCATAAGCTCCATGGCCACAGGCATATTACCGATGCCGCCCGGCAGTGCGCTGATTGCGTTTTCGATGTCGACCTCGGTGTTGACCTGTCCGCTGCCCACATAACCGGCTATGCCGTTTGTCACCGTGGCCGCTACCTCAAACATCGCATTTAGAATTTCCGTGGAGTGTAGAACAGCCCAGCGGCAAAGCGTGATTTTCAGCATGACCAGCGCCACCTGCTGAATCGTAAAAGCTGTGCTGCCGCCGTTCATGGCTATGGTCTGGGTGAAATTGTACAGTTCCAAAACCATAAAAAGTGCCAGAACGGTAAGTGCAATCGGCATGACTACGCCGGAGCTGATAGAATCTGCATAGCCGGCCAGTGTGCTGTTCCAATCGGTCAGACTGCTCAGCAGACCGGAGTTCTGCCCCATAGCATTTACGGTGGCCGAAATACCCGCCAGTTGGCTTCGTATCGTATCCTCAAAAATAGCGCATACCTCCCATCAGCTGACCGTCAGTGTGCCAAAGTAGGTGGCAACGGCAATAATCAGCACGCCGCCTGCAATCGACCACGCACCGCTGCTGATGCCGGGGCCGTTGTGGTCCTTCAGGTTAGTGCCCAGCGTGACTGCGCCGAAGAGCAGCAGCAGACCACCTGCAAAATTGACAACATTCGTGATAAGAGAAGTGATTGTAGATACCATTTCCATATAAGTTTCCTTCTTTCTGTTTATGTGTCAGACTCGTCATCGTTGAGTTCGATGTTGTTGATTTCCTGCACATTTTTCATAAAGGCTGCAAAGTTATTTTCTGCGCGCCTCTCGTAGTCGAAGGGGTGATGCCCCTCTTTTTCTACCAATGCGTAATTAGGGTGCTTTTTAAGATCAAACTTGTAAGAGTAAAATGGCACAACACCGGAAATCATCAATAAGCAACGATTTCGCGGCATGGTGCGTATTTCTTCCGGTGTCATCAGATCACGGCTGGCTACCTGATAATTCTTAGAAAAGGAGCCCTGTGCGCCGAGATTCTCTGTGGTGTTCAGCACCTCGATGGTCCGTTTGCCCAGCTGTTTACCGAAGAACTCCAGTGACTCCGGGTTATTGCCGCCACCCAGCACAAGCTCTGAATCACAGTTTTCCAAAATCGTGCCCCAGTCATCACCGTACTGAGATTTCAGCTGTGCGATTGACTGGTAAATCAGGGTACATCCGATATTTCGGCTGCGGATAGTGCTGATCAGAATTTGGAAGTCCGGAATCATGCCGATGTTCGGAAACTCATCTAAGAGAAACCGCACATGGCGAGGCAGGCAGTGATCCTCCCGATTGTCTGCGGTATGCACAAGAATCTGAAAGCATTGCTGGAACATGACCGCTGCCAGAAAGTTATAGGCTGTGGTGGTGTCTGGTGTGACAACGAACAGCGCCACCTTTTTGTCGCTGGCCAGCTCTTCCAGATGAATGGTGTCATCCTCGCAGATCTTCATGATGGAAGGAATATTGAACGCACTCATACGCATACCGAGAGATACATCAATACTCTGTGCGGTTTTGTCCGGTGCCATGTGGTACAGTCCATATTGGCGCGCTGCGAATGACGCAGGCTTTTCCATAGCCAGATCTTCGAATATATCGTCCAACTGGCTGCGTCCCTGTGGTCCGTAACGATGCTGCATCAGCACAAAAAGCTCCATTACACTGTTCATATTGTGCATCTCAGGTGGCTGCTCAAAATATACATAGGCAAGCAGCGCTTCCAGCAGTGAAGTAGAGCCTTCTTCCCATATCGGGTCGGCTGTGTTTTTCTGGCGCGGGTCCTCTTTCATATTTTTGATAAGATTCTTGGCAACAACCACAATGTCATCTGTGTCATGGATATACGCAAACGGATTGTAGTGGTCGGACTTGTTACGGTCCTTCAGGTTGAACACCTTCACATCATACCCTTGCGATAACAGGACATTTCCGTAAGTGTCAAGCAGTTCGCCCTTCGGATCACTGAGTACATAATTGCTGTTAAACTGCAGCAGCTGCGGGCCGGCTACGCTGTAGCTCTTGCCGGAGCCGGACGGGCCGAACACAATGATGTTCTTGTTGCGGTTGTAGTTGTTCTCCGCTGTTACCGGCATCTTCATGGCAAGGCTCAGGGACTCTGTGGCCGTCAGGGGGATATTTTCGCTTGCTTTTTCATGGAGAAACGGCGCAATGTCCGCCGCTGTGCCCCAGCGGGCACTGCCGTACTCCTTCTGCGGTACCAGCCGATGACCGCTGTACTTTATGCAGAAATAAGCAAGACCCGCCAGCAGAATAGCCCCAACACCACAACCCACAGGAATCGGCGCAGGGGATAGCTGCAAGGGATGAAGTGCAATTTTGCTAAGATTTACCGCGGCGGCAAGTCTTTGCATAACTGTTCCGGCAGCCGATACATAGAGAAGTCCCACCCGGTTGCCCAGCCAAAAGCAGCCCAGACTTGCAGCAAGACAGATCAAAATTTGCTTTGTGCGCTGTTCCCTCATAGTCGCTCACCTCGCTCCTGCGCCGGCGGCGGGCGGTGCTGGTTCAGCTCCTTCGTGCGCTGCATGGCTCGTTCGGACAACTCCTGCAGCAGGCTGGTGGGCCAATCCTTGCCGCGCGCTGCAATGCAGTTTTCAATAGCGGTCTGGATGCGGTCCACGTCCTGCCCCTTGAACCATAGGTTCAACTGCCCGGTATCCTTGTCCTTGGTAATGGCAAAGTCCACCGAGTATTCCTTGAGCTGCCGCCTGACATAGGGCAGCGTTTTGTCGTTCAGCTCCACCGAAGCGAGAGCTTGCGACTGTCGGTTCAGTGATTGAATTGATTGCTGCCCATACTGCCGCGCTTGCAGCATACTGGCAACCGCCTGCAATATCCCAAAGATACCCTGCCCGGCAAGCTTGGCTGCGTTGATTTGCACCCGGATGGCCGTTTCTTCTACCATGCGGTATCACCTTCGCTTTCTCCGTAATAAAATTTCAGCCTCACCACGGCAGCGGAGCGCCGGTGCGTTGGGCGTATGCTTCGATTCTTTTTCCCAACCTGTATTGCTGCAAGCGGCCCGGCAGGCTGTATTCCAGTGTGCGGACTTTTACATGGTGCTTCATTGCGCACTTGAAAAAGGCGTACAGGTACCGCTCCTTGCCGCTGATCTGGCGCATACGGCTGACATACACGCAGTTGACCTTGCCGTCTCTGATATTGCGTAGCATACTCTGATACCCGTCGCGCAGCGGGCCGTGCCCTTTATAATCGATGCTGCCGCCGACTATCGTGCAGCCGTCGTCACCGGCCTGCCTGCAGCAGGCATCGTAGCTTGCGCGGGTCGCTGCACAGTCACCGGGAATACGCGCATACACCCATGCACGGGGCAACTTTTCTTGATTTGGCATTATCTCTCTACCTCCAGCTCTTGGTCATAAAAGCTTAATTGCTCGCCTTCTAAGCGGAACCGCAGGTCCAGCTCGGCAAATGTGAAATTCCGATTGAAGCGTTCCGTCGCCTTATTTGGCGTATCCTGCAATTCCAGCATCAGTTGCCACAAGTCAGGATGCGCCCGGTACAGATGGCGCAGCTCGGTCATGGACGCATTGGGGCAGAACCAGCACCCGCCGCGGTGGCTGTACTCATACAGCGGCGACAGCAGCCCCTCCTGCCTGCACATGGCAAACGCATCCTGCTCTGTCACGCCATACTTTGCCATAAGGGAAACCTGGTCAGGCTTTAGCCGTTCCAGTCTGATCGGCTCATCCGCTGCAAGACCTAAATAGGAGACCGTACCCGGTGGCAAGCCCCTTTTATAGGCTTCCAGTGGCGGGACCTTGCAATCTCGTTGAATTGCACAGCGCCCAGCCAGCGGAAAAGCGGCAAGCTTTCCCTGTGCATTGCCGCGGCTCACCACATGGTAAAAGCAATCCAGATACGTCTTTTCGGCGTGCAAAACCCTTGTGGGGATACCTCGCTTTTCAAAGTACGGAATTGCCGTTTCATAGATAAACTGGGTATGCTCGGGCAGCTCTCCGGAAATCTCCTTGCTGAACATGACCTCTGTGTATATGATTTCGTCCAGCGGTTCGCCATGCTGTAGGGCCAGCAGCGCTGTTGCATTGCTGTCTTTGCCGAAGCTCGAACAGATGATATGTTTCATGTCATTCACCAATAAAAATAGGGCGGCCCGCGAGAGTCGCCCATACCATGTACGTGTTTCATAGATTTTTAGTGCTCGCTCTCATCCAGTTTGGATTTGCGGCGCTTGTATGCAAAAATTCCGAAACCGACGATAGACCCAAATACCGCCGCCGAAAGCAGAGCAAAGGGGAACACATCGCCCGTTTGGGGAATAATCGGCATCGGCGCAGGCGTTGCCGTGGGTGCGCTTGCCGGTGCAGGAGAAGGCGCGGGCGTGCTACCCGGCGTCGGCTGCGGCGTATTGCTCGGGCTGTCCTCGTGTGGTGTTTTCTCGGGGATGCGTGCATCCTTCATAACGACAGTCTGAAGCTCACCGGTGGGCAGCACGGTAAAGGCAATGCTTTCCGCAAGCTGATAGCCATTGGGGGCGGTGATCTCGGTCAGCGTGTACTCTCCGGCAGGCAGCTTTTCGATATAGTGGGGCTTGTCCTCGGAAACCCACTGCGCAACCGTGTTGCCGTCCTTATCCTTGATGACCAGCTCCGCGCCGGGCAGCTCTTTACCTGTGGCAATGTCAACCTTGGAGATTTGTACCCTAGTAATATCATCCCGCATGATCACCGTGGCATCGTCCAGCAGCTCCCATTCCTCCCAGGGGATGATCCAGAGCTTCTTTTTATCCTTCAGATAGTAGACGTCTGCCTCGTCCAGCTCATGGCCGTCATCATCTGCTTTGCGTTCCAGACGGAACACAATGTCATCCGCAACGGCATACCCATCAGCAGGCCGCTTTTCTGTCAACGTGTATTCTTCGTCAAAATGCAGACCCGTCACACGGTGCGGCGTATCGGTGGATACCCAGGTGTCCACAACGTTGTCCTTCGTATCCTTGATAATCAGCGTCGCACCGGGCAGTTCTTCATCGTTGGTCAAATCGCGCTTACTCACCCACATTTCAGTAGGCTTGTCGGCGCAGGTATTGTCCAATACCTGCAACACTTCGCCGTCATAGGTGAAGGTGACATCCATCTCTGCATCGTTGAGATAATAGCCCAGCGGGGCGCGCAGCTCGCGGATAAAGTAATTGCCGCTGTTGGTCGAGGCATCCAGTCGGTCACTCTGGCCGTACCACTCGCCGCGGATGGGAACATCGCAGTTGAAATAGGTGTAGCCATCCGCAACGGTCTCGGGACTGGTACAGATCAAATCACCGGAAGAAAACAACTTTTTGCCGTCTACATCATAAATATCATCTCGGGTATACAGGTTGAACACAGCACCAGCCAGATATTTGCCGGTTTCCTGATTGATCTTGTACACACCCACGCGGGCATGCTCACGGTCATTGTAGAAACCAAGAGTCTGCTGTTCAGCCAGTTCTGCAGAGGCTTCCGATGTGCGTACAACATCAAAATGCTGTTCACTGTCGCCATTTTTGACGATGCTCTTTGCCATGACTACATCGTTCAGCTGATTATCCCAGACAAATGTCACATTATAGCTGTCTGCCGTGCCGACGTACCCATAGGGCGGCTTGGTTTCCTCCACATGATAGCTGCCCAAAGGCAGGGTAACGCTGACCTCGCCGAGCGTGCCGTCATGGATAACCGACAGAAAATCATAGGTTGCCTTGGTGCGGGATGGCGCAAACACAGCGGTGTCTGCACTGCCGTCACCGGTGGTAACAACCGCTACCACATCGCCCTTGGCATACCAGAGCGTGCGGCTGCCGCTGGCATCCAACTGGCGGTCCTGTGTGTAGATGTCCTCGGCAGCTGTAATGGTGTATTCCGCACCAGCCAGCGGGCGCAGCATATAGGCAAAGTCGGAGTCGGGCTCGCCGGTCATCCAGGGGTCAATCGAATCGTTGGTTTCGATCTTTCCGGCCAAGGTCTCGCCGGTCTTACTGATGGTCAGCTTGCCCAGCGTTTCCTCATTCCAGTAGTCCTCGCCGATGACCAGCGTGTCCATGCCGTTTTCATTGTCATCGCCGGTGGCCTTATAGATGCGGTTCGTGGAAATATCGAAATCGACATAGTAGTTGCCGCTGTCAGCCCATTCGTTGTAGAAGCCGTCCGGGCCGACAGTTTCCACAATGCGGTATTTGCCCAGCGGCAGCTTTTCAGGCAGGGTCAGGATACCTTCCTCGTTGGTGTAGAAGGTATCCACGTTCTTGGTCAGATGCCCGTTTACCGTGTCCGTCATCGTGACCAGCTTGGGCTTCCCGTTTTCCAGCCGATAGTTGCCGTTGTCATCCAGCCAGTAGATTTGGAAGGCTGTGTTCGGCAGCAGGACCGGTTTGCCGGTTTCCGTATCGAGTTTCGTGATTTTTAAATACACTTCAATCTCCTCATCCAGTACCGTGAATTTCTGATAGGAATCCGATGCTTTCATTACACTGTCCTTCGGCGTGGCCATCGCGCCCCAGGAGTTGTTGTCCTGCTCCGGGTCGATGCTGACCAGGAATGGCTCTGCCTGGAATAAATCGTGCGGGGTCGTGGTCTCCACGACCAGATAGGTGCCGTAGGAAAGCCCCTGCACGCGAATGTCGCCGGAATCATTGCTGAAGATCTCGGCCAGCTGATACTCATTGGCACGCCCCGTGGTCTGCCAGCCATCACCCTTGCCGTTCTTGTTGTCGCCCGCCGCAGTCAGCGTCCTGTTATAGGCGGCAATTTCATCGGTGTTGACCTCGTAGGTCTTGGCAATGGCCTGTGTCTCACCGGAGAAATCCCACTTGGGGTGCTCGTTGTCGTATTCCTTATTGATATAGGCATCCAGAATGCTTTGCAGAGTGTAGCTTCCGGTGCGGGTCTGGTCAAACTGCTCGACCTTGGACAAGTCGGACACAAGATAGAAGGTGAACCCAGCGCCCTCCAGCTCCAGCCCATTGGACTGACCGCTGGAGGAGACGACCTTGCTGATCTCCACGTTGCCCTTGGCGACCTGATCCTGACTTTCGGTCAGGCCGTTATCCTTGTGGATATGGTAGTTGCCGTTGTAGGCGGCTGTGTCATTGGCAAAGGTGGTTTTCTCCACATACCAGCCCTCATCTGCATAGCTGGGCGTGATGTAGTAGTTGTGTTCGTCGCAGAGATACCCGGGCGCATAGGACAGGTAATAGGCATCGTAGGTCCAGGTGCCGTCCAGAGCCTTGCTCTTGGAGATGGTGCTGAACTGATTCTTGTATACCCAATCTGTATACTGCCCGTTGCTGGCTGCCAGCGCGGCAACCTGCCCGGTAGCTGCCTTGGTGCGGCTATCCACCGTAGGATAGGTGACGGAAACAGCAAGAGCGCCCTCACGCAGCGGAAGTACCGTGCCGGTGGAGCGCTCTACTACATAATATTTACCGAGGTACAGGTTGGAAAAGGTCAGCCAGCCGTCCTCGATTTTTGCACTGGCTACGAGATTGTCCTTTTTCAGCACGGGCAGATAATCGCTGATCCACTGCCCGCTGTTGTCACGAATCGTAGTGTGCCAGAGGGGATTGCCATTAGAATCTACGATTTTGGAATAGTCCACGACGCCGGTCACACCATCAGGGTGGGTAATATCCTCGGCGGCGTACAGGTCGTACACTGCGCCGTCCAGCACGGCATTGCCGTGAGCAGCGTCGCCTGACACATACCGCTGTGCATCCAAATCAACCTTAGAGATACTGATTTCGCCCAGCGTGCGGTCATTCTTCATGATGCCGTCCGCAGCCGTGGTGGTGTAGCCGTCCTCATTGGCAGCCTTGCCGCTGGCATCGGTGGTATAGCTCCGGGAGGCATCCTTGGGAGAGTCATAGATGGTGACTGTGGTTTCTACGCCGCCGCTGGTCACCAGCTTTGTGCCGCCCTTATCGCCAGTGGCAATGTCGGCATTGTAGTCTCCACTGCCCAGCCACAGAACAGAATTGTTGTTGTCAGCGGTAATTTCCACATAGTAGGCGCGCTTACCCAGCGGTGTGCCCGCCGAGCCGGGGTGGTCAATGTCAGTCCAATCGCCGAAATACCCCGCGGGGGCCTTCGTCTCCACAAGGATGAACCTGCCCTCATTGCGCTGCGTGTAGTACAGTGTATGGCACATCGTGTCGTTTGTGGCGTAGGCGGCGTTGTTGATTACGGCATAGGTGCCGTCACCCTGGCGCTGGACGCTGTAGGTGTTGTACCCACCCGTGGGCTGGTATTTGCCGGTCACGACGTCCCACTGGTGGATTTCATACCGGGCATCGCCTGCAATCTGGCTGCCTGTCTCGCTGTCCGTCTTTTTGACGTTGATCTGCAGTGACCACTCAGCATTGCGCATCTCGTAGGCATTGTTGGAGTTGGCCGGTACTGTAATGGTCTGGTGACTGCCGTTGCTGCCCCAGTAGGATTCAAAACCATAGGGAATGGTGACTTCGTCATAACGGAACTGTAAAGATGCAAGCTGTGCCTGCGCGCTGGCAATAGCATTATTTACAGCGCTCTGTGCTTCTGCCTGAATGGCGGAAACCGCAGAATCTCGCTCGCTGTTGGCGGCTGCGTCTGCAGCTTCTTTCGTAGTATAGGGGCCGACGCTGCCACTGCGGCCATCTACGGTCTTGGTTACAGTGTAATGCACAGACCAGCTGGCAGATGCTGCACCGCCGTTATTCTGGTAATTGTCGTCGCTGGTGTGGCCGCCTGTAGTGACGGTCTGCACACCGGCAGGTGAAATGCTCCAGCTGCCGCCATCAATCGTGCCGGATTTGGTGATAGCCTCGATTTCAATCGTGGCACCGTCCACCTTTTCCAGCGTTTTCAGCTGGATCTTATCTGTGGTGATACCGTAGGTCAGATCCACGGTGCCGCTGGCGGACTGTGCAGGGGCTTCCCAACTGGCATAATACTCCTGTACGACAGGCTTCGGCTCTTCCGTTTCCTCCTCACTGATTTCAGGGCCAATCAGGGCAACGGTCTGCCAACCGCTGCGCGCAGGGGTATAAATGTAGGTGTAGTAGCCGCGGGGCTTTGCATAGGCAACAGCGCCGTCCAGCAGGGCCTGCGCGGATTCCAGATAGATTTTTGCAGCAGTGCTCGCGGGATAATTTTCAATCAGCCACATCTGGGTATCGTCGTAAATCGTGCGGCAGAAATCCAAAAGAGAGATTTCTTCAGTATCTTCTGCGGAAAAAACTGCGGGCGTATCGGGCAGCAAGTCCATAGAAAGCTGATCCAGACCGCCCCAGATGCGGTACTGGTTGCCGTAGTGGTCACCGGGAATGCACTGATCCGCGCTGACCAGAGAAGTGTTCGTATAAGTGTACGGCGGACAGCCTTTGGGCTGGCCGTTGGCACCGTGGGTGCAGCAGTAGGCTTCCTCGCCATTGAACCAGATCAGCCAGGTGCCGTTGACCTTCTCGACTTTGGTGATTTTGCCGCTGGTAACGGCAGGCGTGGGGCGTTCGGCGTAGGCGGCAACGTCTGTAGTTTCTGCGAACGGTGCGGCCATGGTGCAGCTGCGGTCAATTACAATGTGCAGCGCTTTCGTCAGCGTGCTGCCATCCGGGGCAGTGTAGACAAGCTGCGCGGAAAAGTCGGCATCTGCCTGTACATACAGACCAATAACCGCGGCGGACGTTTCGGAATACTCACTGTGCACAAGGCTGCTGCGCGTAGTCTCATCGGCAGGAAGACCGTAGAAGTCCAGCACAGTCACCTCGTTGGGAAGCACCACATCCAAACTACTGCCGTCCGCAGGGTATTCCACCTGTGCCAGAATGGGCGCAACGGCATAGTCGGTACCCTCCAGCAACGGAGCCATCATCGTCAGGTCGTCGCTGTTTAGGGTATCCGCACTCAGGTAACTGTCCGTGCTTTCTTCCAACTGGTCATTCGGCCAGGCAGAAATGCCGATTTTTGTTTCACCCGTGGCAACGGGCAGTCCCTGGCTGCCCATATAGGAACCAGTCGGTGCATCCGGTAAGTCTGTGTACAAAACAGCGCCGTCGAAGGTGTAGTCGGTAGAATCGTCCACGGGCTTATCTTCATCGGCGCTTTGGGTAACCATAGGTGTTTCGCTGTCCTCGGGGGTGTTTTCACCTGGGTCTGGATTGCTTTCATCAGTTTGCGGTGCATCCGGTGTGACGTTTTCGTTGTCCTGCACAACGATAGGCGTACCGTCTGCATCGGGCTGCGGAGCCTCCGCAAACGCCCCAACCGGGAACATTGTGCAGCACATCATAGCTGCCATACACAAGGCCGCCACACGCTGCTTGAGATTGAACCTTTGATTCATTACACACTTTTCCTTCCATTGTTGAATTTTATCTATATAAAAAAGTGCCTGCCGAAAAAACAGCAGACACTTGAGAGTTTGATTTACCTGTAACGCTCAACCGACCTTTACCTGAAAGAACTCCAAAAACTCCGGCAGCTCCTGGTCCGGCAGCTCGTTCATGACCTGCATGGCCAGGTATTCTGCGCGGCTCACCTTGGGGGCAAACTTGCGGGAGTAGGTCTTGCCGGTTCTCACGTACCCAACATCGTGAATCAGGTCTTTCTCTGAAAGACTCTTCAGGATGGTAAAGACAGAACGCGGCTTCCAGGTGCAGTTCTGGGTCGGGATCAAATCGGAAACGATCTGGCTGGCGATGGCAGGCTCTTTGGAATTCCAAAGGTAGGTCATGATCTGCATTTCAGATGTAGTCATCCGATACAGGGAGTTTTGCTTTTTCATATCCATTCTCCAATCACTGAAAGGTTACGGTCCAGTAAGTGTACTGGCCTTCGGCTGTGCTGCAGAACCAGCAGCCCACGCCCATGCTGGTGAAGCTGGGCTCCATAATATTGGCATAGTGGGCAGGGCTGCCCTGCCAGTAGGTGCAAACGCTGCTGGCCGAGCCAATCGGACCTGCGGCGCAAATCTCGCTGCGGGTCGTCATGCCGCTGTGGTCGAACGACCCGCCCGCCACAAAGCTCTCACAGCGTGCATCGGCGGCAGCACTCAGGCCACTGTCCATCGTCAAAGGGGACAGACCAGCTGCTGCGCGCATAGCATTTATGTTTTCCTGCACAGCCCAGTAGGCACTGTCCGAGCTGTCGATGCTCCACCAATCCTCACTGCCCGCCGCCAGGTCAAAGGGGACAGCACCATAGCTCATACTGACCTGTTCAGGCTGACTTGCTGTTACAACTGATTCTGTTGCCGGCGCTTCGGCAGGCACTGCAGTAGGCTCCGGTATGGGAATTTCAGTCGGTGCCGGTGTGGCAGGCGGTTCCGGAGTCTGTGTAGGCGCAGGTGCCGGGCTTTCCGTGGCAAGCGGCGCAGGTGTCTCAATAGCAGTCTCTTCAGTAGCAACGGTAAGCTCTACCAGCGTACTGCTTTCCGGCGTTTGCAAGGTGTTATCGTTCTGCTGTGCGCAGGCGCAGAGTAACACCGTAGCTAAAAGAATGGATAACAGACATTTTTTCATATTATAAATTTCTCCAATCAGTAGTATAAATCATACAGACTACCAGCAAACTCGAGCAGCTTTCTGCCCAGCCAGAACAGCACCTGCGGCGCGCCGTAAGGACTGAGCAAGAATGCCACGATGGCGGATACTGCCGCCTCTTGGTAGCACTTATCGAATAGCGCCAACAGAGCAGCCAGACCGCCCAGTGCCGCCAGCCATCTGCCGCATACACTGCACACGGCATACAGCAGGATTGCCGCCAGCCCCAGCGCATACAGTCCCAGAATGATAGGCACGAGTGCGATACGAATTCCCCAGGTGAGCAATAAGTTTCTACGTTGAATAGGCATAACGGAAACCTCCTGATTTTGACTTTTTTGCGTTATGATTTATCCTCATGAAATTGCTTGCGATATTCGTCCGGGTCATACCCCCAAAGACGGCAGGCAAAAGTTACGGCGTCGTTACCGCCAAAGTAGATGTCTTCTTCCGTAACCTCACCATTGCGGTATATTGCTCGTCCGCAGTTGTAGCCGATGTCTTCATCGGCGTATTGAACATCAAGCTGTACGGTGGGGAACAACTTGCTCAAGGTCATCAGGCCATGCGTGGGTGTGGAGTCGGCCGTGGTGAACTCGATTCGCAGCTTCTTATCACTGCTATGCTCGATTTTCACATCCCATGGTTCCCACTTGCAGCCCCAGTTTGCAAGACGCCAATCATACCAGCCAGTGAAGCCATACTTACGAACATTCTGTAAGGCATACTCGCCAACAGCATCGAATTCTGCCCTGCTTTTGACAAACTCGTTGTTTAAGACGTTATTTCTGGCGTCACCGGGGTGGCTGTTTTCTGGCTCATTTGGTAAATACATGCGGCATTTCAACGCAATCTCATATGCCATACATACATCACCGTTCGTCACATACTGCTCCTGCTTAAAAGGCCAGAAACAGTGTTTAACAGCTTTTTGAATGTCCTCCGGATATAGATTCAGCTTGAACCCATAGCGCTGAACCGCTGCATAGATAAGCTCATTCACGCAGGGGTCCGAAATCGAAAGCGTTTCTGGCATTGGGATATAAGCTTGAAAAGAGAACGCACACTCGCGGCCCTTTACCTTTTCCAGAAAGGATTCCGCCGCGCCTTTGCACTCAAAATCAGCCGTGAGGGTGTTTTTAATATGATTTGCCATGTTGTCCCACCTCCAGCTTTTATGATACATGGTCTGCGAAATAATGCAAGGCTGTCGATTTCAGCGTTCCAGTTCGTTTTCCTCTCTAGGCGTTCGCACAGAATCGTCCTCGTTTACGACCTCGGCCTCACCCTCCAAAACCGGTGCATCATTGCCCACATTCAGCAGGGCATCCAGCTCGGCCAGGCGCGCGCTCTTGTCGTTCAGTTCCTGTTCCTGCAGAAAAGGCTGCTGCAGTTCCTCTTTGGCGCTGTCCAGCTGGACGCGCAGCTGCTGTAGACTGTTGCGCAGACCGCTGACCTCCTGCGGCAGGGCAGCAACAACGTTTTGCAGGCGGACCATATTGCCGGCAGCATCGCTGCCCAGCTCTGTGGTATGGGTGGCCTGACCGACCAGATGTGCCACAAACACCTTGGAAAGCGGCACATAGGCAACCGTGACTTCAAAGCCCGCATAGTGCCCCACCAAAACATGATGGTCGGCCCGCACGGCAGCACCCACCAGCCCGAGCAGTGCCTTACCGGCATCCTCGCGCTTGTCGTAGGACGTGCCGTCCAGCTCAATGCTGAAAACCAGCTTGCCGTCCTTGTCATAGCTCTGACTGTCCTTGGCGGTCTGCATATCCTTCTCAAACGCCTGAATCCGGCATTCGGTGCCGCGGATCTCTCGCAGAAAGATGCCGGTCACGGCGTCCTCCAGTCGGTAGTGCTGGCTGTTGTAGGCGGCCTTCAGCGTGCGAAGCCGCGCAACCTGAATATCAAGGTCCATCTTTTCTTTGATCATCGGGTTTCCGGCAGCCAGCGCCTTTACCTCAGCGTAGGAGAGCGCAGCCTCGTCTAAATCCTCACAGCTTCGGGCAGGGGATTTCGACGTCATGATTTGCGAAATAAACTTCTGCTTGTTCTCCACAAGCTGATAGCTGTAGGCGTCAAATGTGGCTTCGGTTATATAAATAAAGATAGAAACCTCTTTGTTCATGTTACCCTGCCGCACCATGCGTCCATTGCGCTGGGCAATATCGGCTGGCCGCCATGGGCAATCAAGGTGATGAAGTGCGCACAGCCGCGTCTGTACGTTGGTGCCAGCGCCCATCTTTTGGGTGCTGCCCATCAGCACGCGAACCGCACCGCTGCGGACTTTGCCGAACAGCTCAGCCTTCTTGGCTTCCGTATCGGCATCATGGATGAACTGTACCTCCTCCTTAGGGATGCCGCGCGCCACCAGCTTGTCCCGAATATCGTTGTACACATCAAAGCCGTCCGCGCGGGGCGTGCTCAAATCGCAGAAAATCATCTGCGTGGAGCGCTGCGCCTTTGTTCTTTCCCAAATGGTAAAGACCCGCGCCACGCAGGCATTCGCCTTGCTGTCGGGGTCATCGAGCAGCAGGGGGTTCATCAACCGTTGATCCAGCGCCAGCTTTCGGCCATCGTTCGTGATGCGCAGCATGTTATCCTCATTCGGGGCAACCAGGCGATTACGCACCGCCTCGGCGCGCTCACCCAGCGCCGCCACCATCTGCCGCTGCAGCTCGCTGGGCGGCAGCTTCACAATCGTAGGCTTGCCGCCTGTGATTTCCGGGACCGGCAGCTTCAGCATATCGGCGGTCTGAATGTCGGCACACTGTTTGAACATATTCATAAGCTCGGGCAGATTGTAAAACTTTGCAAACCGCGTTTTTGAACGGTAGCCGTTGCCCTCGGGGGCTAGCTCAATCGCGGTAACGCTCTCGCCAAATGTAGAGGCCCACGCATCAAAGTTCAGCAGGCCTTCCTGCTCCAAAAGCCCGTATTGCAGATACCTCATCATGATGTACATCTCGGTCATCGAGTTGGAAATCGGCGTGCCGGTAGCAAAGACAATGCCGTGCCCGCCGGTCAGCTCGTCCATGTACATGCACTTCATATACATGTCGCTTGCCTTTTGGCTTTCGGTCTGGGAGATACCGGCCACGCGGGTCATCTTGGTAGTGACCATTGCGTTTTTGAAGTAGTGCGCCTCGTCCACCATCAGGCTGTCCACGCCCAGCTCCTCAAAGGTGATGACGTCATCCTTGCGGCTCTGGTCGTTGAGCTTGTCCAACTTCCGTTGTAGCTGCTTTTTCATGCGCTCCATCTGCTTGATGGTAAAATTCTCGGCGCGCTGGGCCTTCAGCGCAGCGGTCTGTGCCACTACATCGTCGATCTGCTTTTGCAGGTACATTTTCTGCCGTTCATCGGAAAGCGGTATCTTTTCAAACTGGCTGTGCCCGATCACGATAATGTCAAAATTGCCGGTAGCAATGCGGGCACAAAATTTTTTGCGATTAGCCTTTTCAAAATCCGTCTTGCGTGCCACCAGAATTTCCGCGTTGGGATAGAGCAGCAGCGCCTCGGACGCCATCTGCTCGGTCAAATGGTTGGGCACTACAATCAAGGTCTTGTTGCAAAGACCCAGACGCTTCTTCTCCATAGCGCTGGCGACCATCTCGAACGTCTTCCCAGCCCCAACCTCATGTGCCAGCAGTACGTTGTTGCCGTACAGCACGTGGGCAATGGCGTTGCGCTGATGGGGCCGCAGCGTAATTTCCGGGTTCATGCCGGGAAAACGCAGGTTGCTGCCGTCGTACTCCCGCGGGCGGATGCAGTTGAATTTGCTGTTGTACAGGCTTACCAACGCCTGCCGCCGCTGCGGCTCCTTGAAAATCCATTCTTCAAACTTGTCTTTTATCAAACACTGCTTGGCGTAGGCAGCCTCGGTGGCGGCGTGGTTCAGCACGCTTTTTTTATTTCCTTCTGCGTCGGTGATCGTGTCAAACACCTGCACAGGCCGCAGGTTCAGCGCCGCCTCTGTGATTTCATAGGCATTCTTGCGGTTCGTGCCGTAGGTGACGGTTGCCTTGATGCTGCCGTTGCCGTAGCGCTTGTTTGTGATATTCCATTCACCGGTGAACGACGCAAACAGCACCTTCACGGAAAGGCGTGTGGACAACGGCGGCTCCAACAGCTCCATGAGAAAATCCTGAATATATTCAGGCGGTATCCAGGTAGCACCCAGCCGCACCGCAATCTCGCTGGCGTCGAGGTCCTTCGGCTGTACCTGCTCCAGCGCCTTCACGTTGACCTGATAGTCGGGGTCAGATGCGGCAACCAGCCGGGCAGCGGCCAGCTTTTGTCGCACATTGCCGGAAAGATATTCGTCAGCCGGCAGATAAACCGGCTCGGTCTGCTCCGGGTCGCGAAAGATAACGCCGGTCAAATCACGGATGATTTCCTCCTGCGATTTTCCCGTAACCCGTGCCATGTAGGCAAGGTCTACACGGGCCTTCTCGGTCAGGCTCAGTACCAGCGCTTCATCGGCGGTGTCCACATGGTCCACCACCTGTGCTGGGCGGATGGTCCGCTTCGTGAACATATCCGTCTTGCCCCTGTAATGGCCCTCGCTGTCGATGTCCTCCAGCGAACAGAGCAGGAAATACCCGGAATCCTCACGGAACGCCGAAGCCGTGCCGCGGCTGTTGATTAGCCCATACGTATCGTGGTAGGAATCATACTGGGCGGTTAGCTGCGCTTGCAAGGCGGCAATCGTTTCATCGGGCAGATTGTCCAGTTGCGCCCGAATCAGCTCCCGGCAGGTATCCCGCAGAGGAACCAGCGCCTTGATGCGGGTAAGCGCGGTGGTGCTGGCCTTCACAGCACGCATTTTGGAATTTTCGCGGTAATAAACTGTGTCGTCTTTAACAACATAGCTGAAATTTCGTGTGTCGGGGTCTGCGTCTAGCGTATCGCTTTCCGCCTTCGCGTCCTCCCGGTCATCCGCCAGCGAGTACTCGGCCTGCAAATTTGCAAGGGCCGTGTCAAGCTGACCTTCCAGTGATGTTCCATTTTCCAGCGGTGCGCAGGTGAGGCGCTGCCCGTAGGGGCCGCTGACCATCTGCATCTCGCCGCAGATCATCTCGGGATGGTCGATGAAATACCGGTTCAGCGGAATACCATCGGCAGTCTCGCCCACATGAATCCACGGCGCGTCCTGCTCCAAGACCCGCCCGCGCTTTTGCAGAAACAGAATGTCCGAGGTGACGGTTGTACCTGCCTGCGCGGTAAAGGTGTTGTTGGGCAGCCGCACCGCGCCGATCAAATCACAGCGGGCAGCCAGATACCGGCGCACGCTTTCGAACTTTTTATCCATCGTGCCGGGGGATGTTATAAATGCCATAATGCCGCCGACGCGGAGCTTGTCAACGGTCTTGGCTAGAAAGTAATCGTGAATTTGAAAGTGCAACTTGTCGTATTGGCGGTCCGTGACCTGATACTGCCCAAACGGCACATTGCCGATAGCCAAATCAAAGAAGCTGTCCGGCAGGTCGGCTTTTTCGTAGCCGCAGATTTGAATCTTTGCTTTCTGGTATAACTGCTGCGCGATGCGGCCTGATACACTGTCCAGCTCGACGCCGTAGAGCTTTGCATTGTTCGTATCAAAGCTGCCGCTGCGGTGCCCAAAGAATGCACCCACACCCATGCTGGGCTCCAGCACATTGCCGCCCACGCAGCCCATGCGGGTCAGCGCGCGGTACATGGCATGGATGACGACAGGCGGCGTGTAGAACGCTGTCAGCGTGGATTCCTGTGCGGCGGCGTATTCCTCCGGCGTCAGCAGAGCCTTTAGCTGCTCATATTCGCTGTGCCAGCTGTCCTTGTTGGGGTCAAAGGCATCGGCCAGACCGCCCCACCCGAGATACCCGGCCAGAACATCCTGCTCGGCTTCCGTGGCCGGTGTGCCGCGCTGCTCGATTTGCTTGAGTGTTCGAATTGCATTTAAGTTCGCAGCGAACTTTGCCTTAGCCCCTGTGGGAATCTCCGGCTCATAGGGCGCAAGATAGTTGGTGGGGGCTTGCGCGGCGGGCTCGTCGGGAGGAAGGACGTTTTCCTGCGGCTCATGTTCTTCCGCCTCGTCGAGGTCTATTTCCATGAGGCTGTCAAAATCGAGATTGGAGAGCACCGCTTGGTTCAAATCATCGAGTGAGCCATACCGTTCCTGCGCGTAGAGAGTATCGTCCACCAGTTTGGTGACAGTGCAGTGCTCCAAGTCGGCATACACCTGAATGACGTGCTTCTCATCCTCGGTAGTGGTATAGCCCAAATCGATTCGTGTCAGGTCGGAAAAGTCCGGCTCGGTGATTTCAAATTCGTCTTTGAGATAATCCTCAATGTAGGAGAGCGCCTGTTCCGTCTGCGCTTGTACAAGGAATTCGTGCTGCTGCTCGGAGAGCATCGTACCGCCGTTGCGCGGGTTGGCGTCCAACTGCCGCTGAAACTCCTCCAGGCTGATGGCACGTCCAACCAGGGGAACTTCCTCGTCCCGCAGATGCACGTCAAACTGCCCGATGCGTTCCACGGTGAATCGGTGGTCATCCTCCAAGTAGACAACGCTGCCCTCGGCGCAAATCGGTCTGGTATCAGGTACGTTGCCGGGTTCATCATGCACCACACTGGCAACTTCACGCTGCTCGGCAGCCCATGCGGGATACTGTTCAAGCTCCTGCTGCGTCAGAAAGCGCTGCATCTCGATCAGATAAGCAATGCGCTTGGCTGCGGCCCGCCATGGAAGCCTGCGCTCAAAGCGGCCTTCATCATTTGTCAAAATCAGCTTCAATCCGGCAGGGCCGTGGTCCACCCAGCCGTGCGCACCGCTTTGGTAGTCCCATGACCTGCCGCCACTGCCGTATTCCTTCTTCAAAAAAGCAGCATGGTCGCCCTGCGTGGTGGTGAACTGCTGATAAATACGGAATTTGCTGTTCTCAAAATTGCTGCCCGCTGCCAGAGCTAGGTTGATTTCCTCGTCTGTGATAACGCTGCCGTCGTCCATCTGCGGGGCATTGTACTCTGCAACAGGCAGGGCAGAGCGAATGACGGTTTCCTGTTTTTCCGGGGTGAGAAAATCATCCTTTTCCAAGCTGTCATTTTCCGCACTCGGCGGCGAACCGTCAGGCAGTTCAAAGGAAAGCTGTTCCTCTACCTGCGGCAGTTTCTTCGGGTCGATGGCCGAAATCAGCTCATGCTGTTCAATCAAGTCGTTCAGCGCATTTGCCACCGCACGCCACGACAGCAGCGTTTCCGTGCTGCGGGTCAGATACGCGCCCTGCCAGACAAGCAGACCGTTGTCCTGCCTGTGGAAGCCCACGCGGGTATCATCGGCCAGCAAAAGCTCTGTAAAAATATCCTTGTAGCTTTCCCGCACAAAGCGCAGCCGGTCGATGAGCAGGGGATTCTTATTATAATAGGTAAGATATTCGGCGTTGGATGCTCGGGAAGAAGTCTCCGCAGCCAACAGCTGCGGCAGGAGCGTGGGCGGAAATTCAGGCAAAGCAAAAGCGGAGGGCGATTGCTCGCTCTCCGCCTGTGCGGGGGATTCTGTTAGATTTCGTACAGCATCGGAAGGACTGCTTCCTCCGCCTGCTTCTTCAGGCTGTTGGTCAGCTGTGCCCAGCCCAGCGGGTTCGTCCTGCGGTCCGGCATCGGGGTGGTCTGCATCAGCTCGCGCAGGGTCTTGTCCACCATCTGCTGTGCTGTCCGTCCAATTCGATTGCAGCTCGTCAGCAGCGTGCCCTCCAGCATCAACTGGTCGCAGAGCGTCGGCTCGTTCTGCTCCAGATATTCCAGACGCAGCCTCGCGTAGCGGTTCAGGTAAGGGTTCGGCTGGTTCGGCAGGGAAAGGCTCGGAATCAGGTAGCCTTCGCGGTTCTTCGTGTACGTCATAAGTAACGGCCTCCTCTCGGCTGTTCAGTTGTGTTGGTGTGCTTTCATTATGAACTGGTTCGTGCGGTATTGCAATGCTGTCACGGTTTAGTCGCAGCGCCTCGCGCCCAATGGCGTTCAGCATCGGTTCTGCGGCGGCCTGTACATAGCCGCCCAAGCAGAGTGAAATCTGATAGGTGTCGAACTGGCTGACGCTTTGAAATGCCGGATAATCCTCGTCCCGCACCGGCAGCCCGATTCGCAGCCGTGCCATGTAGACAGCACTCTGCGTGACCAGTGCCTGCAAGAGCTGCATCTGCTCGTCAGGCTGTGCCCATTGCAGCGTGCTGTCCGCCACATTGCGTTCCAGCATGCGGCGGGCACGGTCAGCTTCGTTGGATACGCCATCCTGTGCCAGCGCAGCCAGCCAATCATCAGATTTATCTTGCAGAAGCAGCGGGCGCGTTGTGTCCGTGACCTCCCACGGCCCGCCGGTGCGCGTCTGGCTCAATAGTGTGGTATCACCGATGGCAAAGACCGGCTTTGTCATCGCCACGCCCTGTCGGCGCTGCAGCACGGTGATGCTTCTGCTGCCGCGCATGACCAGCCGGTTTGCCTGTTTGTTCCAGTACTCCATGCTGGCGCAGGCCGCGGCATCGGGCCGCTGGGCGTGAATCAAAAGCTGATTCAGGTAGGTGGTGTGGTAGTTGTGGGCGGCAGTGTACAAAAAGCTCTGCCACGCCTGCGACGATGCTGTGACCCGCACGGCCTCCTGCCGGGCCAGCTGAAATATATCCTGCGGTTTCGGCATCTTGACACCTACCTTTCTAATTCATCTAAATTATGCTCCTGTCGCTCAACTTCCATATCATGAAGCTCGGGCAGCAGTCGGCTTACATCCTTAAAGCCAACTGCATCCACATACAGGGCTTCGGCTTTATCACCGCGCTCCATGACGATCAGATCACTGACGGACAAAGACGGCATATTGTTGGCGCAGGGGCGGTCATCATAATTGAAATCCCGGAAGCACTTGTCCGGTGTGTAGTCCCGGGGCATGTTGGCCACATAAGCACAGCGGTAATCGGTGGCCTTCAGCTTATTCTGGGCATAGTCATAATCCGTAAAGCGATATTCGCAGGTGTAATGTGGAATTTGATATATCAGCAGTCTGTCTAACTTATCACCCGGCTGCGGATGCTCCGGTTCAACATAACAGCCTCTTTTGAAGCACTGATTTGCATACTGCTGGATGTGGCAGAAACGACTGCCTACGTAAAAGTGCGTATCGTCAACTGTCTGCACATCTTTCACCAGCTGTGAACCATCCGCGTAGTTTTCAATGATGCGCTGCCCGTTGCGCACCCGAAACAACTGCTGCCCATCTCGGTTCAGAAAACGAGAAAATCGAAGTGCGCTGCAAAGCTCCGGTGCATTGGCCCACTCAGTTATGTGGATGTCTTTGCCAACATGTACCTTTGTGTGACCATTTTCTTCCGTGTAGTAGTGAGGCCGGATACGATCTACGCCAACTGCCGTCACAAGCTGCTTTGCCATTTCAATGAGCTGCTTGTCATTGCGATCTGCAAAGGGGCCGCGGTAGTCATCACACAGGTAGTTGACACCGTTCCGTACCTGCATGATGGTTACTGCACCATCTGGGTCACGGCGGTCAATTCCAACAGTCAGGCGCGGGTAGGGAAGATTGGTGCGCTCGTTCCAGGTGTACTCGTTGTTGTAGGGCATTTCTCTCAACTGCTTGTAGCGCTTCATCAAATCAGCAGTATTGGAAAAAAACTCCGTTGGAGCTTGTTCTTCAAACTGCTGCGGAAAGACGTGCGACATAAAATCGAGGATCAGGTAATATCTGTACTCTGCCATTTCAACGCTCCAGACTGGGTTGTTTTTCCGGCACAAGGTGGCGGGAGTTTCGTTCGAGAAGCTGCATGATGATTCCTACCATCTGTTCTTGTGTGCAGCCGGTGGGAAAGTAGCGGGCAATTTTGCTGACGCTGATGGTCAGCGTAGGGTCGCGGGGCGGTACACTGGGCCTTTTGGTGTCCATGATTTCCAGCAGTTTGCCATGATCCAGCGCACCGTCCTTACTGGCTGCCTTGAGCTTCTGTGCCTGCGACAGCGAGGGTGAGCAGGACTGGGATTCAATGTAGTCGAGAAAATCATTCTGCTCGGTGGGGGAAAGGTAAGAAAGCTCGACGGCGGGGTTGAACTTCAGGCTGCCGTCGTCCACTTTCTTTTGCAGGTCGGGGACGAGGCTATTTAAGCGAATATACCGTCTAACTTGCATACGACTATCTCCAGCTTCTTTACCCACGATGTCAGCGCTTTCCAACTTCCGCCCAACTTGGGCGGAAGTTAAATCTTGTCGTGCTCCTTGGCGACTGATAGCTTCCAGTTTCATCGCATACGCCCTGGCCTTCTCCATCGGGCTAATATGCTCCCGCTGAATATTGGAATCGACCATGTCAATAATCGCCTGGTCATCATCAATATCCCGCACCTGAACCTTGACCCTATCCAGCCCGGCCCGCTGTGCTGCGTGGAACCGCCTGTGCCCACTGATGATCTCATACCCACCCTCGACGCGGCGGCGCACGGTCAGGTTGGTGAGCACACCGTTCTCCCGGATGCTGTCCACCAGCTTCTGCATATACTCATCGTCGCGCACCTCAAACGGATGACCGACGAACGGATGCAGCTCGGAAAGGGGCACCTCTGTGACCAAATCGCCGCTTTCCCGCTGCCTGTCAGCCTCCGAGGAAAACATATCATCGATTGAGGGCATCTTCATCGCGTTCAAAAACTTGTTCTTCGCGGCCATAGCCGGATACCTCCTTCGCAAATTCAATATAGGCCTTTGCACTGTTGCTTTTCGGGTCGTACAGAATCGTCGGCTCTGCATTGGCCTGGCTCTCCTGTACCTTCACGTTTCTGGGAATCTCCGTTGTGAAAACGTGAATCTTATTGCCGTAGGTGCTGCGGACCTGCCCGCAGTAGTGGTCGGAAACGTTCGTGTGCTCGGTCATTGTCAGCAAGATGCCCTTCACGCGCAGCCCGGGGTTGATCTTACGCTGCACATTGGCAATGGAGGACGTCAGCTGCGACATGCCCACAACGGAGAATGGCTGTGCCTGCATCGGAATAATGATTTCATTCGCGGCGGCCAGCGCATTGGTCAGCAGCAGGCCAACAGAGGGGGAACAGTCGATCAGACAGTAGTCGTACTGATTGTTGTACTGCTCCAGGCAGGATTTCAGAAGCACCTCGCGGCACATCATCGTGCCCATGGCCAGCTCAAAGCCCGCCAGCCGTAGGTTGGACGGGATAAAATCCACCCGTGCGGCAGCCTCCTTGCGTCCGGTCTGGTAGACACACTCCCGATTTCCTATCGGCTTTTCACAGGAGGTCTTCATCAGCAGCTCCGTAATGGTTTGGTCAAGGTCCTTTTCCGGTGGGATACCGCAGTAGCAGGAAAGATTGCCCTGCGGGTCAAAGTCCACCATCAGGACGCGGTAGCCCTGCTGGGTCAGGGCAATGCCGAGGTTATACGTTGTGGTCGTTTTCCCCGTGCCGCCCTTCTGGTTTGCGATTGCGATTGTTTTCATCTTGTTTCCTCCAAAATATCATCCATGCTGATGCAGTGCGCGCGGTATTCCTGCATGTATTGCACCAGCGTGTCGTTGTAATCCTTGCCCACCGGCGGCGGGCGGTCCTCCACGGCTTTGCCGCTGCCTGCAAGATGCGCAATAATATCCTGCGTTCGGGTCCGCCCTGCGTTGTCGTTATCCAGACAGAGGACGATTTTACAAACAGCCGGGAAATAATTCAAAAACGCATCCAGCGCGGCATAGTCCGTGCCGCCCAGCGCCAGATAGTGAACGCTGCGCCACGGCCCGGTGTGCTGCATGAGGTTTAGAGACGCACCGGACATAGCGTCAATGGGGGCCTCGTATACCTCAACCGTGTCGGCCTTAGTGCTGGCCTGTATGTAGAACGGGTAAATCTTCTTGCTTCCGGGAATATCACGCCGGAATTGCAGCTGCGTACAGCCGCGCAGGCTGCCGCCTTTCGCAACACCCTCACCGTCGCGCCCGACAAATACGCAGTTCGGGTGATTTTTGAAGCTGGTCTGGTACAAAATGCCCTCATTGCGGCAGAACGCCAGTACATTGGGGTGGATACAGCGCCCGCGTAGATACGCCATAGCTGCATAACTGTTTGCGTCCGGCTCGGGTAGCGTGAAGGTCCGAGGCACTTCCGGTTCAGCGCGTGGCTGCGGTAGGCTTACAGGTTGGGAAGAATGAACCACGCCGCCTTGGATGCGGTTGATCTCCCGCACAGCCTCAACATAGGGAACCTTCTCGACGTCGATCAGATACTTCAGCGCCGTGCGTCCGCGCAGGCCGATGCAGTGCCAGCACCAAAGGCTGTCTTTGCTGATGGTCAGCGAGCTGTGTACCTTGTGGCGGTATTCCTTGCCCACGAGCTTCAGGTTGCCTGGCTCAACGAGTTTGAAGTAGGTCAGCAGGTCCAGCTCCTTCGCTCGCGCGATTTCTTCTTTCGTCACCCCGGCCATACTCTACACCCCGTATTCTGTTTTTCAATCTGTTTTCTGTATCGTTCTAATCAGTCTAATTACTATCAGTCTTATTTGCGTGTGATAATCACATCTCCAGAAGTGTGAAAATCACACTTCAAGAAATGTGATTTTCACATTTCTTGATTTATGACGAAGCAGCAAAGTTTTTCACGTAAATCAAGCTGGGCTTTCCCAGTCCCTGGCGCTTGCGTTCAATGAGCCCTGCATCTTTTTCCAGCTCGAGCATCAGACGGCAGGCCTTCTGGTTGGCACAGCTCAGGGCCTCCATGATTTCCTCGGTGGTGAAGATGATGTAGACCCTGCTCTGTTCATCCAGCCAGTGATTCTTGACCGACAGGCTCATGCGGTCCAGCAGGATACCGTACAGGACCTTTGCATCGGTGGACAGCGGCTTGAACTGCGGGTCTGTGAACAGCACCTTGGGAATGCGATAGAACGAGAACTGCTCGGCTTGACTGCCGTAAAAGTAGTCAAATTGCATGGTTGCTTCTCCAAAAAGCGCGCACTCGAATAAGCCTGACAGAATACCGTGCTTTTGGCATCCTAACCGGGCCTTATAAATAAGGTTGTGTGTGGCATTTTACCGTTCCAACTCCTGCTGGCTCTGGGTATGCTCGTGGGCATGGCCCCAGGTTTTCAGCAGAGAAAAAATCGTGTTCTGCATCTGCTCGGGCGTATAGCCGGGAGGGAAGAACCGCTGTACGTCAGATTGATTCAAGAAAAACTTCCGACGTTGATTGGGCTTCTGCTCGGTGAGCAGGGTATGCAGGTAGTGCTCCGTCAGTGTGCCGCTCTGGCTCATCTCTTTAAGACGGCGGGACTGCACCAGAGAAGGCGTGGCCTCGCAAAGCTCCATCTCGGCCTGCAGCCACCGCTGGTGCTCGGGCGTCATGTAGGAGATCTCTACCGCGGGGTTGAACGCCATCCGGGATTCATCGACCATTTGCAGAATGGGGGAGATGAGATGCGTTAGTCGAATATAACGTTGCACCGTCTTATAGCTTTCGCCGGATGACGAACCAATTTGAGAACCTGTTCGACGGTCGTCTAACTTCGGGACAACTTGTCCCGAAGTTGCCCGTCCCTGATGCTTCATCGCATCCATCTTCATTTTATACGCAAACGCCTTCTCACTCGGCAACACATGCTCCCGCTGAATATTGCTGTTCACCATTAAAATAGTAGCTTCATCATCCGTCAGCTCCTGTACGCGGACCGGCACCTTCTCGATGCCCAGCTCCCGGCAGGCCTCACATCTGCGGTGTCCGCTGATAATCTCATAGCCGCCCTCGGGCCTGCTGCGCACGATCAGCGGAACAATAACGCCGCTTTCCCGGATGCTGTCCACCAACTCATTCATCTCCATATCCTTGCGAACATGGAACGGATGGTTGGCAAAGGTGTGCAGCTGCGCAGGGGAGACGTTCAATTCCAGGCTATTCGGCATGATTTATCCCTTCTTTCCTTCCTCTATCAGTCATAAAGCAAAATATATTTATAAAATTCGTACATTTCTATTGACATTCTCGGTGCAGTCAGTTATAATAATCAAGCTGATTCGAGACAGCCCGGTTGACCGGGTGTAGCGCAGTTTGGTAGCGCGCTTGAATGGGGTTCAAGAGGCC
>ERZ772954.715-NODE-715-length-30606-cov-7.558214_pt1 | contig 30606 bp, 39 predicted proteins | sample MGYA00580684_ERZ772954 | MGnify/ENA primary metagenome ERZ772954 (study PRJEB29015, sample SAMEA2737654) | human gut metagenome | biome: human gut; feature: human-associated habitat; material: faeces | place: China | collected 2012 ...
CTCCCATGTGCCGCCGATAAAGCTTGCCGGGCTGGTGGGGTCGTTGCTGGCCCAGAATTTGACTCTGGCGTAATCCTCCGCACGCTGAGCGGCAAGTGATTCTTCGATCAGCTTTCTTACCGCCGCCGCATCCGCCGGTGCGTTCTCAATGCTCAAGGTCTTATCTGTCCCCGCCTTGGCCCCGGCCTCATCGGAGGCTTTCTTGGCGGCTTCCTCATGTTTGGCCGCGTTGCTCTCCGACGTCGCCGCCGCCGTTTTGGACTTTTCCGCCACGCTGGCCGAACCGGCTGCTGCCGCGGCACTTCCCGCCGCGGCGTTCTCGCTCTGGGCGGCTGCGGCAGCGGAACCGGCAGAGGCGGAAGCGCTGCCAGCGGCGTTGCTCTCCGACGTGGCAGCGGCCTCTTTGTACGCCTCGGCGTTGGCCTCCGACTGTGCCGCTGCGGTTTTGCTGGCGTCGGCCTCTTTGGCGGCGGCGCTGGCCGTCTCTTCCAGCGCGTTGATGCGCTCCCGCGCGGACGCGATCAGCTCCTCCGTCGGGATGCCCGTCATGCCGTCCCGCATGACGCCGCAGAGGGAGGGGTCGAGCCGGGTGTCGGTGATGGTGCCCGCCGTGATCTCTGTGGAGCCCGCCGGGCGGGTGATCTGGGCGAGGCACAGGTCGTACAGCAGCGCCGTGCGGGAGATGCCCGGCGCGGTGGGCTGAGTGTCGGGGGTGCCCTGCAGTACCAGCAGGGAGGACTTGCGGGCCGCTGCGTCGTAGCGCAGCACGATGCTGTCGATGCGGGTGCGCTGGCCGTCCGCAAGGGCGAGGGCCAGGGTCTCGGCCTCCCGCATGATGACGCTGTATCCCTCAAACCGGGCGGGGTGTACCCAGCCCACGCCCGCGCTGACGGTCACGGACAAGCCGCCCGCCGCGGTGACGGCGAAATCCTCCTCGCTGCTGTACACGCCCGACGTGCGGGTGGCGGTGTACCCGGCAGCGTCGGCGGCGTCGTAGTCGATGCCGTTGAGGGGGTAAGTAACGATGTTGCTCAAAATAACCCTCCTTAGAGCCTGTGCCAGACCGGCGTGCCCAGCCGCAGGGTGCGGGTGGTGCCGTCGCTCTGGCTCTGTGTGATGACGTCTGCCACCCGAACGGTGGCCTTGTAGCCCAGCTCCGGCAGAGTGCAGATGGCCACGTCGCCGGGGGAGAGGTCAGCGTCGAGGCTGACCTCGATGCTGCCGGTGCGGAGCTGTTCCAGCAGCTTGTTGGTGCCCCGGTCCATGAGCCGCTGCAGGTAGTCCGGTGAGGTGTTGGTCTCGCCTTTCTCTTCGTCAGGCTGGACATCGCGGGCGTCCACGTAGAGTTCCCGCCGGTCGGCCCCGGCTGCGTCGGTGAGGCCGACGGTCACGGTGGCGCGATTGGCGCCCTCTCCGGCCCCCTGTACTACAGCCACATTGCAGTAGTCGTTGTCGCCGAAGGCCCAGCTGGCCCCGGTCAGGCTGCCCCATTTGGTGCTGAAGCGGTTGTTGGGGTCTGCCGTGGGGCGGTAGACCTCGAACTGCAGCTTCTTATCTGCATTTTTACCGCTGAGGACAATGCGGAAGCCGAGGTCGCACGCGGCCCCGATGGTGGTCAGGTAGCCGAGGACGGAGCCGCCGGAGGTCTGGGCGGTGTAGTGGGTATCGAAGCCCACCAGCTCGCCCAGCTCCAACCGGGGCCACGGGGCCGCTGCGGCCACAAGGCGGCGCATGGCGGCCTCCGCGTTCTCGTTCTTGACGACCTCGGTGCTGACCCGCTTGCTCAAGATCCATGTGGCCGGGTAGAGGGTGCAGACGAGGTTCGCACCCTCGTTTTCGTTGGAGCGGTGGCAGATGCGCATGGGCACATTGCTGTCACTGCGCCGGAGCCAGCGGCCCTCCCGGAGCAGGGACAGGTTCTCCCGCGTGGGGCGGACTTCCAGCAAGGAAGATTGCAGGGTGTTGTAAGGCTCGTCCCAGTAGAGGGAGACCCACACCCCGATTTGCCCTAGCCGGGCGAGGGTGGTCTCGTCCAGAACGTCCAGCGTCATGCGATCACCTCCGGCAGGATGCCCGAATACATCTGGTAGAAGGTCACGGTGGCTTGCAGGTTGTCCACGTTGCTGTCGGCCTCGGTCTTGAGCGGGTTGTCACCGGGGGCCAGCTCCACAAGGTCGCTGTCCTCGTCCAGCAGGGCGAAGATGTTCTCTTCGACTTGGTGCTCCGTCCGCTTGACGGCCAGTTGGTCGGTGGTTGTGCGGTAAATTTCGATGGTCTGCTCCTGCGTCAGGGTGGTCAGGATGCGGATGCGCTCGCCGGTGATGACGTTGAGGATGCAGGGGTTGACCACCGAGGCGTCCGTTCTGAGGGTAGCGGTGAAAGGCACCGGCAGCGCCCCGGAGTTCCGGCAGTTGACAAAGGTGTTGGGCTGCCGGATGCCGAAGCGGTGGGGCTGCGCGTAGTTGACCGGGAACCGGAAGGCTGCCGTGAAGCCGCCCAGCGTGTAGCTGGCAGCAGTCAGGCTGTACCAGAAGGGCTTGGGACAGAAGAGCATCATCTCCAGCCGGACGAAGCCGTGGAGCTGGACGGTGTAGGGGGTCTTGCTGACCACGAAACGGCAGAACCATTTGTCCCCGAAGTAGAGGGTGCCCGCGGTCTTGTAGGTCAGGGTGCGGAGCAGAAGATCTGCGTCTGCATCGCCGTGGGGGCCCCAGCAGTCGGCGGTGATCTGGCGGTACACCCCCGCTACGCTCTGATCTTCGACGGTCTGGCCCACTTGATTGACGCCCTGCGCCAGTTGTAAGTCCACCGGCACGCCGTTGAGCGGGTCCATGGTATAGGGGATGTCGTGATCCCAGCCCAGATGGAGTTCTGCGCCCGCATCGGTCACGAGCATGAGGTGATCTTGTCGTTCCATTCGGGTGCCTCCTTTCAGTGCTTCTGGGCCTTGGCGCGGTCAGCCTCCCAGCGGGTCTCGCGGGCGAGGTCGGCGGCGCTCTGGGCCTTCGAGTGGATGTTCTGGATGATGGTGGTGGTGCCGCCCTCCCGGTGGTACTGGTTGGCGGCTGCGGCCACCTGTGCCGTGCCGGAAGCGGCCACAGACCGGCTGATGGCCATGTTGTCCGACAGCACCAGAGAATTGGCCTGCCGCACCATCTCGGCCAGCTTGCTGTTTGCGGCCAGCAGGGCCTCGGTGTTGGCCTCCACAGCATCGGTCAGGTCTTTGTCCGGGGTGGGGGCTGTCGACGTGGTGGAGCCAGGTTTTGTGCCTGTGGTGGTCTTAGCGATGTCATCCAAACTGCGCTCCAACTTTGTCTGGACCCCGTCCACATAGGTGGTCACGGTCTTGTAGGAGCGCTCCACGCCGTCCACCAGTTTGGTACCTGCCTCGGTGACGGTCTTGGTCACCCTCTGGGTGATCTTGCCGGTCTCATCCTGCAGCTTCTCGGTGAGCACCTTGGTGGTCACGGTGCTGCCGTCTGCTCTGGTGGTCTTGCTGGTGTCGGTCATGCTCTCGATGACCTTCTGGGAGTTGGTGGAAGTGCCGGAGCTGCTGGGGTTGTTGGCAGCTTCCTGCTGCTTTTTTCGCTCGGCCTGCCGGGCCTTGCGGTCGGCGGCAATTTGGTTGGCAAAGTTCCAGGCTGGATTGCTGATGTAATCCACATGGTCGCCCCAGAGCCACGCCACGGAGTTATACAGGCCGATGAGGCCGTTGATGAGGATGACAAAGCCCTCGATGCCCGCCGCCACGATGCGCATCAGGCCCTCGAAGATGTAGCTCATAAAGTCCTCAACGCCCGCCCAGACATTCTGGAAAGCGTTGGCCACATCCGCGTTTTTGCCGGAAAAGCTCAACAGGGCACCCACCAACATCCCGATGAGGGAGATGACGAAGAGGATGGGGTTTGCGTCCATGGCGGTGTTCAGGGCGATCTGGCTCGTGGTTGCGCTGGCTGCGGCGGGCACGAACTGCGCCACCAGACCCATGGCCATTTGGCTCAGGTTCCCGAACACGCCGGAAAGGGCGCTGCCCAGCTGGTTCAGGGCCCCCATGGCTACGGCCTGAATCTGGGTCTGCTGCTCCTTGGTGCAGGCCTGCCAGAAGTAGCTGGCCGCCCACAGACCCAGGCTCTCGAGGTCGCCATCCTTGAGGGCCGTTGCCAGCGTCTCGATGGCCCCCAGCGCATCCGTCTGGATGTCAGCCTGGATCTGCGCCCATCCCTCGTCCAGCTTGGTGCGGAACTGCTCCGTGATGGTAGCTCCTACGGTAGCAAAATCCGGCCCGTAGGTGGAGAGGGTCTGGGCAATGTTCTGGATGGCCTGCTCTGCCGCCGGTACACCGGTGTTGATGCCGTTGACAAGGCCCTGCGTGACGTTCTCGCCGATCTCGGTGAACACCTTCGAGGGCGAGTGGATGCCCAGCACGTTCTTGACGGTGCTCACCATGCCGTTGACTTTGCCCTTGACTGTGGACACCAGCGTGTCCCACATCCCGGTGATGCCGTTCAGCAGGCCGGTGACGATGTTCTCGCCGATGTGGCCCCACTCATCCATACTGCCGTCCCACACGCCGGTGAGCTTGGCGATGCAGGCAATGGCGGCTTCGCCCAGGTTCTCGATGCTGCGGAGAATGCCGTCTACCAGAGTGGTCAGCAGGGCCGCGCCACAGTTCAGCAGATCTGGCAGATGGGAGATCAGTGCGGCAGAGAACTTGGCAATCAACTCCGCCGCTGCTGTGATCAGCTGGGGCAGGTTGTCGGTGATGCCGATGATGAGCTGTTTCAGCAGCTGGATGCCGGCATCGAAGATCTCGTCCTGATGGTCAGCCAGATACTGCACCAGCTTGGTGATGACCTGCGTTGCTGCCGATGCCAGTCCGGGGATCATCTGAACAACACCTGCGGTCAGGTCTTCCAGAATTCCGCTGGCTGCGTCCAGCATGGCCGCCGGGCCGCTCTCATTCAGAGCGCTCGTCAGGGTATTCAGGCAATCGGTGCCCCAGTTGGCGGCTTCCATCAGGCCCGGCTCCATGGCCTCGAACAGGTCAATACTCAGGTTCTCTGCCGTTGTCTGGAGGCTTTCCATGCTGTGCTGGAAGGTGTCAGTCATGGTCTGGTAGGCGGTGTCGGTCGCTCCGGCACTGTCCACCATCTGGGCCAGCACGCCGTTGAATTTGTCCGCGCCGCCAGATGCCAGCGAAAGAGCGCCGGTTCCGGCCTCCACGCTGGACCATAGCCCGGCAAAGGCGGTGCTGTCACCACCCACGCTGTCATACAGCACTTGCAGCACATCGCCCAGGCTCTTGCCGTCAGCACTCAGCTGGGCAAAGCTCTTGCCGGTCTGCTGCTGTAAAATCTTGCCGACGCTGGACCCGGTGTCGCCCAGCTCGTTCAGCATGGATTTTGTGTAAGTTGTCGCCTCGGCAGTGGCGATACCGTTGGCGGTCATCACGGCCAGACCACTGGACAGGTTTTCTACGCTGACATTGTAAGCAGCAGCCAGCGGGATGACACGGCCCATGCTGGACGAAAGTTCGTCTACGCTGGTCTTGCCAAGGTTCTGCGTGGTCAGCAGCACATCCGAAACGTGGGTCGCCTGGTCGGCGCTCAAGCCGTAGGCGTTCAGGGTAGTGGTCAGGATATCCACGGCGGAGGTCGTGGAGGTAAAACCGGCGGTTGCTAGTTTCGCTGCCTGGCCTGCAAATTCCACAGCGTTGGCCGTGTCCTGCCCGGCGCTGATGGCCTGGTAGGTAGCCTCAGCAATATCCGTGGCCGCAATGCCTATGGTGTTGGACATGTCCGTGATCTGACTGCCCAGCTTCTGGATCGAAAGCTTGCCAAGATCGGCGATGGTTCCGACTTTGGCAAGCGATGTCTCGTAGACGGAGCCGTTCCGGATCGTGCTCTGGGCAAGATTCGTCAGCTGGCTGCTGGCCGTCTTTACCAGGTCTGCTATCAGCGTTCCGGCGGCGACGGTCATGCTGCTGACACCCTGCGTGAAGCCGCTGGTGTCCAACTTGGTGTTGCCGGTAACGCTAAAATCAAATGCCACTGTGTCCACCTCTCAATCGGAGCGCGGGCACAGGGGCACAGGCTGCTATAACTTGATTTCTACCTCCCGCTTACATGCGGGGTTTTTGCATTTTACCCACAAACCGTGGGCGCAGGCCTCGGGAGCCGCCCACACGGGCAGCGCTCTGCCGCAGAAGGGGCAGGGCACCGGGGCGCGGGAATCAGCCGAAGCGGTCGAGGAAAGCGTCCTCGTGCTCTTGCAGGGTCTCGTTCCGCTTCACCCCCTTCAGCCCATCCGGCAGGGCGAAGCGCTCTTTCAGGGTCTCGTAGTAGTCTCGGTCGGCCCTGTCCATACCGGAGGTGTCCTTGCCCCGGATCTCCACGATCTTGCCCAGCGGCGTTTCCGGCGGCAGGGCGTGCAGCAGTGCTTTGAAGCGCCACCAGTGCACCTTGTCAGCAGTCAGGTCGATGCCGTAGGCCTGCTGAAAGGCCCCCACGATGTAGTCGGCATCGCACCGGTAGTCCAGCACAGGCTCGTCCTGCGGGTCGCCGCTGCCAGTCCCGGTGCGTTCCTCGTCCTCTGGGCCGCCGCCCTGGCAGAAGCGCACCAGAGATTCAAAGGCTTCCGGATATTGCGCCACCGGGATTGGCTCCACAAAGAAGAGTGGAATGGCCGATGCAATCAGCCGGGCGCTGTCCTCGTCGGTTTTGGCGCGGCGGGTGCGGATCAGCAGCCAGATCATGGGCCGGAAGTCAGGGTCGATGGCGCGGCCCTCCCACTCGGTGGGCAGGGTGTCCGTCAGCAGGTCATGCATTGTCCAGTGCCTCAAGCTCTGCCTTCAGCTGGGCACGGCGGGCGGCCTTTGCCTCTTCCTGTGCCCGGAAATCCACCACGGCGGGATGTGCCTTGGCTACGGCCCGGCGCTGCTCACGGTTCATGGGGGCAGGGATGGCCTGTACTGCCGAAACCTGTGCCCGCTCCTCGGCGGGGTGGATCAGCGCGCTGGCACTGGCCTTTTCTGCGGCCATGGCCTTGGCAAAGGCCTTGCTGACCGTCAGGCAGGCGTTGAAGTTGCTGCCGTCCAACCCCAGTTTCTCAGAAGCACCCTCGCCCAGAACTTCGTCCAGGTAGTCCATAAAGATGCGGCACTGGAAGCGCAGCCAGGCAGGGTAATCGCTCTCGGGAGTGTAGCGGCTGCCCTCCGTCCGAGCACGTTCCTGCTGCCGGGTCTGTGCAGCCAGCATCCGATCCACGTCGTTGGCGTTCAGGGTGGAAAAATCAAATTCAATGCCGTTGATGATCATAGAAGTCCTCCTGTTACAAAAAGGGCCCCCGTTCACCGGGAACGAGGGCTGTATGAATCATTGAAAATCGGGGGTCAGCCTGCTGCGGCTACGGTCAGGTAGTCGAACTCAGCCGGAACGCCAACACCCTTCACGTCGCAGGCAAAACCTGCGGAGTTGCTGGCGGAGCCGCTGGAATCGGCAGTGACGATGAAGGCGGCTTCGCCCTTCTCGCCCTTGCCGGTCTTTGCGCTGAAGTAGATGTAGGGGAAAACCACCTCAGTGCCGGAGCCGAACTTGACCTTGTGGGAGAGCAGGAAATCCTGCGCAGGATCGCCCACGCAGCGGTTGCCGTTCAGGGAGAAGGTGCGCTGGGTCTCGCCCTTCTCGGTGACAGTACCTGCGCGGATATAGGCCACGTCCTCGGTGGAAGCATTCAGGGCACCGGAGTGCTCCTTGACACGCTCTGCAAACACGACCCAGTCGCTCTCCTTGGTCTGGGTGGCGGCATCAGTCTGGATGGCAAAGATGAAGTCATCGGCCTTTTCGGTGCCGGTGTAGTCCGCGCTGGGCACGATGCCCTTCTTGGTCTTGAGCGCGGCCAGGGTTTCGGAAACAGTCATAGGATGGTCTCCTTTCAAAGTTTGGGTTGATAGTAGATGAGCCGGAGCTGCATCTGCATTTTGCAGCTTCCGGAACCGTCAGTGACGATGTAGCCGGTGGAGGTGACTTCAATGCTCTGGGCCTCCTTGCCGTGCCCGCATTTGCTCAGGTCAGGCAGGATGCCGCAGTCATTTTGTTCCATTACCCAGTCGGCCAGCTGTTCAAAGAAGCCGCTGTTCTCAATGGTGAGCACATCGGTCTCTCCGAACTCCCTTCTGGACAAAAAGAGGTAGTTCTTCGCCAGATCCCGCCCGGAGATGTAACTTTCCACAATGGGGTCGGTGGGGCTGTCCTCAATGGAAAAAGCGGTGGCTTCCTCTTCCAGCCCGGCAATGCGGAAGGCCGCACCTGTGGCATCCTGCTCTTCTGCAATGAGCGGGCAGGTCTTGAGCCACTCCCGCAGGGCCGTAATGGACGCTTTGGGCATTACGTTCCACCTCCCAGCTCTTTTTGGGCGGCGTTTTTGGCGAACTGGATCAGTTCGTCTTTGTGGTCAGCAATGGCCCGCTGGCCCCAGTAGGAGCCGCGCAGGTGGTTCTCTCCATGCAGACCCTGCCCCTGCGTGTGCAGGTAATACTGCCGCCGGGCATACGGGGTGTTATAGACCAGCTTTCCGCCTTTGAAGTCGGATGCCTGGTTGACGCTGTTCTTCAGCGTGCCGGTGTCGAAGGGTACATAAGGGTCCACAGCTTTGGCAACTTGCTGTGAGAACGCATACTGGACCTTCTGGAAGCCTTTGTCCATTTCGGCCTGAAAGCCGGGCCGGAACCTGAGCTTCAGGTCAATAACGGGTGCACTCATTTCCTCAGCTCCCCTCTACATGAAAATGCGGCAGCAGCGGTTCCCGGTTGTCGGAGACCGCCGCCACCGTGCAGCAGACGTGTGTTTTCTCGAGGGCAGCATACTCGGCCTCGGTCAGGCTGCGGACAGCGCCGCAGATGAGCTTGCCGCCCCGCTTGAGCGTCCAGTGTGCCGCCTTTTCCCCGGGCGGGAGCTTTGCCCACTGGAAATAGGGCAGATACCCGGCGGCAGGGGGCAGCCGGATGTGCACCGTCCGCTGGGGGTCGCCGCCGGAGGTGTCCAGCTTCTCCCGCCAGCTGCTCCCGGGGATGACGTGGCAGACAGGCTGGTCGGTCTCGGTGGCGGTGTCGTGGATGAGGTTCACAACGGTAACGCTGCACTGCATCAGAAACACCCCCGATACAGCAGGCCGTGGGGGTCGCTGCCCAGCGCGTTGGAGAGGATGCTCTGCGCTTCCGCTGCAAGCCGCTCGGAAAGCGCCCCGCTGGCGAAGGTGACGGAGTAGCCATCGTTGGACACGCTGGAAGCCCCGGGTACGGCACAGGCGCTCTGTGCGGCGCTCATGGCATCGACGATCTGGACGCAGGCATCGGCCAGCAGGGCGGCGCACCCGGCACAGGCCCTGGCGTGGGGCTCTGCCCGGCCAAAGGTGTGCCGGTCGATGAGCCGGGAAGCCCGGGCGCACAGCGTGTCAAAGGCAGCCTCGTCCAGCGTACCGCCCGCTGTCTGGTACTGTTCGTAGGTGCAGTAAAGCATGGCGGCCTCCTTATGCTGCGACCTTCTTCTTAACAAGAATGGTCTGGTCCTTGGTGACCTTGTAGGCGTAGACTTTGCGGCCCTGCACGGCAGATGCGCCGATGAAGTCGCCAGAGCCGGAGAGATCCTGCAGGTGGACGGGAACGGCCCACTCATCGATGACGGCGAACCAGTTGGGATGACCGGCCACATACTCCACGTTCTCGCCCAGGGTGGAATCCTCGAACACGGTGTAGCCTGCGATCTTGCCCACAGCGCCGGTCTGAACGACCGCGTCGCCCAGGTCGGAAGCCTTGATGAACTCGGGGCTCTTCAGGAGCAGGCCGTAGGTGTCCGGGGAGACCAGCAGCCAGCGGCCTGCGGTGGGCACGCCGATGGAGGACTGCTGAGTGCGTGCATCCACGATGTTGGCGTAGATGGTCTTTTCGGTCAGGGCAGTGGTATTGCCGAAGGCAGTGCCTGCGGTGGTCAGCTCCACGGAGCCGTCAGAATCCATCTGCAGGCCCAGAGAGTAACCGGCGCTGTCCAGGCGGTCAGCCACCAGATTGCCGGGAACGCTCTCTGCATCGAAACCATCGATGATCTCGTTCACGGCCTTGTCGTGGTCGATGTTGACGGTGAGGTAGGTAGTATCGCCGCTGGTCTGCTTTGCACCCTTGGCCTTGTCGTAGTCGTTCACCACCACCTCGGTGTCGCGGACGGGAACCTTGACGGAACCTGCCTTGGGGCTGCCCTCGTAGCGGTTGTTGCAGATCACGCCGACTTTCTTCACCAGCGTCTTGCGCAGCTTGAGGTCGACCAGATTGGAATAGCGGACCTGTGCTTCATGTGCCATAAGAATATCCTTTCTCTCATTCAATGTTGATATCGGGGTTCATCGCCTTGAAGGCAGCGGTCACGGGGTCAACGTCCCCGGCGGGCGGGGTGACGTGCTCTTTGCCGCTGGAAACGTGAACGGAACCAGCGCCGCCTTCTTCCGCCTCGCCAAAGGCCCAGGGGTTCGCCTTGGCGGCTTCTTCCAGAGCCTTGGAGATATCGGTGGTGCGGTCCTTGGAACCCTTGAGGGCATCCAGATCCAGCAGTGCCCGGACCGCCTTGACGCTGCGGCCCTTGGCTCCCAGAATGGCGGTGTTCAGGGCATTGTCAAAGGCAAAGCCATCAGCCTGTGCCTGCATATCGCCCTTGAGTTTGGCAATGTCTGCCTCGTATTCCTCGGGCTTCTTCTTACCGTCAAAGGCAGCAAGGCCGTCCTGGGCGGTCTTGAGCTGAACCTGGGCGTTTTCCAGCTGGGTCTTGTACTGCTCGGCGGCAGTCTTTTCCCGGTTGACATCGTTGCCGTTCTCGGCCATGATCCAGTTCAGCTGCTCCTCGGTAATGCCGGGGATCTTGTTCTTCACGTCTTCACGCTTCATGGTGGAAAAACTCCTTTCTGTTGGTGAAACCACGGTTTGGTGACACGGTTCTCCGTCCGTGTTCGGTTGTGGGCAGGGTACGCACTGCCCTCTGCGATGGCACCGTCTGGAGGCATCGAACCTCCCGCTTCCGGTTTTGGAGACCGGCGCTCTTCCAGAATGAGCTAAGACGGCATGAAAAAAGCGCCCCTGCCCGGCTGGGCAAAGACGCTTGCGGTATTTGGTTGTTAGATGCCGGGGACGATTTCCTTAACACCCTTTGCAAATGCAGCGGCCTTTTTCATCAGGCTGTTTTCCTGAAGATATTCAAGCCCCTGCAAGGTGATATGCGGTTCCATGGGCGGCTCGATGCGCTCCGGCTGGCGAATGTAGCGAACGATGTTCAGGCCCTCAATGAACCCAGCCTTCTGAAGCTGAATCAGGAGAGCCTGAAAGCGGTTCGGATTCGTACCGAAGCGCTCGGCAGTAAAGCCAGCGCAATCGAACTCCTCAAAGTCCATGCTTTGCTGCAAATACTTCAAAATGCGGTAGATGATACGAAAATCTTCCATGATAACACCTCAACCCTTTCTGTTCGCAATCAATTTGCAATACTCGCCATATAAACGCTTCTGTTCGGCTCGTTCGGCATCAATTTCAGGCGTGGAAATAATTCCTCTACTGGGAACAGAGTGGGTGCGTTTATACTCAGCAACAAGGGAACGTTCTCGCTGAACGCTTTTCTTAGTAAGCTGATCTATCTGTTCCAGTGTGTAACTCATTTCCGTTTCTCCCTGTGGTAGCATTTCAAACCAAGCCGACGGCAGGTTTCGTCAATAATGACGTGCTGGATGTTTTCTTCGTAGTCATCGAATCCATAGCCACGGCTTGCCATCACGGCGTTCTGTTCCTCACGAACTTCCTCACACACGGTTTCCCACTGCTCAAAGGTGATTTCACGCGGAACAGCAAATTGATACCTGTATTTGTAGTCCACAGCTTCCATGATGCGGGTGCCATCGGCAAATGCTGCCGGGATGTCTGTATCGGTGCTGAAGGAATATTGTGTGGTATCTGGCGGGTGTGTGTGGATGTTGTAGCTCCCTTTCAGTTTACCACCCAGATACGAGCAGTCAACCCCTCGGGGATTATTGTCGGTCATATAATGGACTTCACCGTTGCGGGTGATGACCATCATATTCTCGACTTTGGAATTGGCATAGCTGCTGCAGAATGAATCCTTAAGGGCTTCCACTTGCTGGGTGTCTTTCAAATCGACTTTTCCCAGGTACTTATGAACTGTTTCGCCGCTCTGCCCGGAGGAGCCACCACTGCCACGCTGGTTTGGCAACACGGAATCAAACTTCTTCGCCGCCCACATTGCCTTACTGCTGGCGCTCCGACCAAACCCGGCAACGCTGGTGCGGGCGCTGTCCGCCCTGCCGCCGGTGGCGCTGATAAAGTCGGCCAGATCCTGACGGGCCTGCCTCAGCTTCACCGCGCCAGCGGTGGTGTCGGCCCCGGCGGCATCCTCTGCCAGATACCGGCGTTTGTACTTGCGCACGGTGCGTTCCCGGGCCCGCTGCATCTGGCTGATCTCGTACCGGGTGTATCTGCCGCCGTTGTACTCGATGTCCCGGGCGTTGAGGGCTTCCAAGCTCTCCTGCGTCCACGCAGGCGGTGCACCCAGCTCAGGGAAGATGGCAAAGAAGGTATGACGGCAGTTCCAGCCGCAAAGCCCGGCCCCGGTGCCGTAGCCGGTGGCGGCCTCGAAGTCCGGGTAATGCTTGCCCATGTAGTCCACAGCGCCGCCCCGGTGGAACTGCCTGCCCTGCCACTCAGCGTGGGAAGGGCGGGCCCCGCCGTGGGCCGTGGTCTCGAAGAACTCAACCCCCATCTCATCGGCCCGGGCCACCTGCAGCTTTGCACCGGTCTGATTCACACCAGTCAGCACCGCCCGGCGGGCGGCAACTTCCAGCGTGTCGGTGTGGCCGGTGGGGTAGGTGACGTACTTCATGGTGTCGGCCAGACTGTCCACCGCACTCTTGACGGCGCTCTTGTAGTCGAACGCGCCGCTGCTCACCTTGAGATGGGCACGGTCGAGAGCGGCTTCAAACTGGCCGCTGACGGTGTTGGCCGTGGTGGCGGTCAGGTTGTGGAAGGTTCCGGCGGTCTGTTGGTAACCGGCGTTGAGCAGGGCCTGCAGGGTCTCATTCTCGGCAAAGGGCGTGGGCTCCTTGCCGTAGTGATAGTAGATCTCGTCCTCGGCTTCCATGGCCCGGGTGGCCGCTTCCTGCATGAGCCGCCGGATCTCGGCTTCGCTCTTGCCGGTGTACCGGGCCAGCTTCTTCACCACGTCCTGCCGGAGGGCTTCGGTCTGCTCATAGCGCCACAGCTGCCAGTTGGCCGTGGTGGTCAGGGCTTCCATTTTGGAGATGCGCCGGGCCACATCCCGCAGGATATCATCCTCGACCTGCTGCCAGAGCAGCACCAGCCGGTCGGGTGCGTGGTCGAGATAGTCCGGGGCCAGCATCAGCCGCCCCCGCCGAAGCTCAACTCAGGCTGCTTGTTTTCGTCAGCGGCTTCCTGTGCCAGCTTGCGGGCATCCTCTTCACTGACCCCGTACCGGGCAGACAAATACTTGTACCGGGGCAAAAGGCCGCTCAGGGCATCGTCCCGCATCTGGCTCATCCGGGTCTCGGCATCAGTGATGTAGCTGTCGTCCCAGTCCACAGAGATGGGGGTGTCGGGGGCCACCGCCGCCCCCTGCAGGTTCTTTGCCGCCCACAGAATGGCCCGCACGATGCCCACCAGCGCCCCCTCGATGGGGATCTGGTTCTTGTTGGCGCTGGCCACCAGATCCTGACGGCTGCCGTTGTACTCGGCGGCTATGGTCACGTTGCCCAGCTCGAAGTTGTACCGGTGACAGCCCAGACCACACTTGAAGCTGAACAGGTTCAGCATATCCTGCACAGCCTTGTGGTTCTGTTCCACCCGCAGGTCAGGGTTGTATTCGTGGTATTCGCTGGACTGGTCGAGGCTCCCTTCCTTTTGGGGCAGGGTAACGAATTGGCTCTGCACATCATCATCGGGCGGAATAGAGTGTTCCACGCCCTCCTGATCTACCACCTTGCGGCAGATGTCCGCAGAGTAGAAGATCTTCTTGTGACCCAGCCGGATATCCTCCCGGTAGTTGTCAAAGGCAAGGTCGATGCCCTGGGCCTCGGCCAGTGCTTCGGCAAAGACGCTCATGCCCAGCCCTGTTCCGCCGTCAAGGTTCTTGACTGCGGCCGGGCTGAACAGGGCAAACCAGGGAGGGGAACCCTCCACCGTGATGCTTTCTGCCGTACCCGGCGGGGCCTGCAGTGCTTCAAACACCGGAGCACCGGAGACCCCATCCGTTACCCGGAACCACTCGTTGCGGATGGTGCGCCGGGTCTCATTGCCGGTGTGGGTCTGCAGATAGACCGCGGGCTTGCCCTCCATCATACACTCGGAGACAAAGGCCGCTTCGCTCACGATGCCCCGCTCCACCCGCAGAGGCAGGATGCAGGAAGCCGGGTCATAGTCCAGCTTCAGGCGGGTATCCGGGCCGGGGACGGCTTTCCCTTTCACGACAGTCAGATTCTCGGCACTCAGTACAAAGGCACCGGTTCCGGACCAGTAGGCCTGTTCCACCAGAGCATTGGCATTGCGCCAGAAGTGCAGCTCCCGGAGCAGGCCGCCCACCTGCTGCTCATCGTCGCCCAGCAGATACCGGGCGGTGGCAGCGTCCTTGATCTGGAAGGTGGTGCGGTCGTTCAGCAGCAGGTTTGCCCAGTCCTCGCAGACCCGTTTCGGCATCCGCAGGGAGGCAATAGGGCGCTTCTTTGTGCCGTTTGCGTATTCAGCGGCACGGGTGTGCACCTTGGGCACGCTGCCCTGCCACCACTGCCGCCAGGTCTCGATGTAGCCGTAGTAGTCGGCATCGATGGCCCACCCGCGCGTCTTGTTCAGGTAGTTCAGAAATGCGGTGATGTTCATGTGTTGGTCAACCTCTTGAAATCGCGCTCGATAGTGTACTCGTAAGCGTCCAATGTGTCGATATCGGTGCTGCCGTCATCCAGCCGCTCGTCCACGCCGGGGTGCTTGCCGCTGTACAGGGCCGTGGCAAGGGCATCCCGGAGGGTGGAAGCCTCGGGCAGCAGCCAGAACCGCCCGCCGCCCATCAGGATGCAGGTCAGGCGGATGCGGTCATTGATGCGTATCTTGGCACTGTTCTCCACCCGGTCGGCCAGCCAGCTCAGTTTGCAGCGCCGGAACCTTGCCCGGATGTGGTTGATCAGCGTCTGCTCCGCGGAATCGCAGAAGATGTACTGGATCTCGCCCCAGCGGGCAAAGACAGCCATGCAGAACTCCAGCAGCCGGTCGGCCAGAAAGTCGGCATCCTGCGCCACCGGGTCGATGCGCTGGGATGCCAGCCCTACCACGCCGGACCAGCCCGGTAGGATGGCTGTTGCCACAAAGGCGTGTTTGGAGCCGTTGCCGCCAAAGTCCACCCCGATGCGCACCCGCCACGGGTGCAGCGGCTTGTCCACAGGCCAGAAAAAACGCCCATCTCCGGCGGCAAGGCTGTCGGCCAGCAGGCGGTAGATCACGCCGTTGGCGGCCATCCACTGCCCCAAGATAAAGCGGTTATAGTAGACCGTGCCGGTGTATTCTTTTTTCAGATCGGCCACGAACTGGGCCGGAAGCGTAGGGTTATCGTCGATGGTATACGCCTGACAGTAGATGTCAGCGTCGCTGTCCAGAAACTTCTTGAACCAGTGAGTGGGGCTTTCCGGGTTGCAGGTGCCGTCAAAATGGGAGTGGGGGCAGGAAAGGCGGCTTTTCAGCATCTGGAACACGCCCTCGTCCCAAGTGGTGATCTCGTCACCGTAGACGTACTCAAAGGCAGCGCCCTGGATGCGGGCGATGTGTTTCTTGTTGTCAGCGCCGAGGACATAGACCTTCTTGCCGAACAGCTGTACCACGTTGCCTGCTGCCGAGGTGCGGATCACACCTACAAGGTCGGGACCCCAGAGCTCCCGCATCAGGGATAGCACATTGCGCTCCAGTGTGCCCAGGGTGTTGCCCATGAGCACCAGCAGGCCCTCGCCCCGGGCCGCGCAGATCCGCTTCGGGATGGTCACAGCGCAGTCCAGGTAGGTCTTGCCGCTTCGGGTGGCCCCGGTCTTGACGTTCCACCGGTGGGAACAGTTGCGCAGGTACTCCTGCTGAAACTCAGTCAATGGCACTGTCCACACCTCCCAGCAGCTCCTTGGCCTTTGCCAGAGCATCCGCGCCCGGGTCCTCCTGCACGGCTTCCTCCCCCAGCATCTTCAGCAGCACGGCGGCGGCCTGAGGGTTGCCCCGCTTGGCCTGCTCTGCAATGCCCATGACCACGCTCATCTGGTTGTCCACGTCCTCCGGGTCAATCTGGTCCCGCAGCATGGCGTTTACCCGGCGGCGGTCGGTCTCTGGCAGGCTCAGGTAGTAGTCAGCCGCCTGACGCATGGACCGTTTGCGGCGGCGGGCCGCACCGGATGCAATGCCGCCCTTCTGGGCGATCTCTCTCTGTTCGCTCTCCGTTCGTTCATTGAACGGAATGAGATTCTTTTCATTCGACACGTCACCACCTCTCTCGTCGTCAGGGTACAAAAAGCCGCCCCTCAGGACGGCAGAAAATAGCATAAAAAATCCCTGCATGTTTCCATGCAGGGCAATTGACGCACATCCAGCGGGAAAATACCTGAAACCCGCCTGTGGATTCCGGTGCCTCCGGCGTATGTGGGGAGGTCAGAGGGCGGGCAAGGAGATCCCGCCACCCACCACATGAGCTTCCGGTGGGGAGTATGTAGCCCCATGCGTCAAGCTGTACCGCCTACGGGGTCGGCGGCGAATTGGAACCACCCTTGGAATCGAACCTTCCACGACTACACTCGTGAACGCGCACCACATTGCGCTCAGGCGGCATAATAGAAGCAGTCCGCGAAGTGTCAGTGAGAAGCAGCTATCCCGTCGAGTAAGGAAGTAATCGATGATGCCTGTGGAGGGTGCACTTCGGAGACTGCCTAAACAGAAACTCGCAAGGCCAGTTAATGTCTTGCGAGTTTCTATGATAATATTATATTTTAGAATAAAGGATTTTTAATGCAAAAATTTGACTTCCTTTACGCTGTTTGATAATAAAATGCCCTCCGATGGACTTTTTTGAGCAGAAAATTCACTGTGGAGAGTATTGTTAAGCACACCCATATGCAGGCTGTTAGAAATCGGACGAGACGTATCGACTATTTGAAGAATTTTATATAAGTCATCTACTTGCTTATTCAAATCGGTGCTCATGGACAAAACCTCCTAATATATAAACTCGACTTTTATGCTCTAGAATGGTTGATTACAGCCTTTCCATTTTGACATTCGATAATTTTAATTGAATCAGAATTGGAAAGTGACAACAAGTAGGCGTGATGAACACTCAATATCTTGTCCTGTAAACGATTGTCCTTCTCCATTTCTTCGATTTTCAGACCGATATCACGACAAAAATCGATATTGAAATGTCGGCCATGCGTTTTAGAACGGTCATGCTCATTCAACTGCTGAACAATGTTTTCAACGATAGCCTTTTCTTCAGGGATAGAACTATTGTACATACAGCTTCCAAGCCAAACTGTTATCAGATTACTAGAAAGTTCAATTGCATCTAACGCTGTTTTCATGAAAGCTGCAGGGTACTGTTGCAATTTGATAGCCCAATATTGAGCGTTTTCAGGGTGAACAGCCAAATCCGCCTTAGCTTCTTCAAATTCGGCTTTAATATTATATGCAGGAATTCCATTGAATTGCGGATCTATAGGACCGAGACTAGATTGCTTTCCCATGATAATTACTTTTGCTGCGCAAGCAATCATAGTACCAGCAGACATAGAGATTTGTGGGACGATAACTCGGATATCATTATGAAATTTACTGCGCAAATAACTTACAATAGCCTCTGCTGCTGCCGGAGAGCCACCAGGGGTATGCAAAATTAAATCGAGGCCCTTTGAACAGTCCATACCTTTCAATGCGTTCATAAAACCAGTCATATCGGAATCATTGATATCAGTTCCAGTAACAGAACGTGTTAGAAAAGCAGAATAGTATGCGATGGTATTGCGGCCGGTATAGTTTGAAAGCGCCTTTAAATATTTGCGACGAACAATATCGGTTTGAGAAGGCGTATCTCCTAATTCTCGTAAAATATCATCCCAGCCAGCCATAATGAACATCCTTTCAGCAAATTATTTGAATTCATAATACCATCTGTTGAAGGATACTTCAATACATGAAAAAAATTCATCTCACATAAGCCCGAAATTGCGAGCGGTCAATCGTATGAAATCTCCATGCCATTGAACGACTGTACGCTCGCTGTAACCCAACTTTAGCGCGGCTCCTGCAACTGTATATTTTTTTTCCCAGAAAACCATTTTTATCATCTGCAACCGATCTTTTCCATTGTCTAACCATTGAGTTGTTTCAAGGGCTTTTTGAACGGCTTCCATCTCATGTCGGCTGATTGGAGGCAATTCGCGCATAGCTGCATTTGCCACAGGATCGGAGTGTTTACCAGTTCCATGAGGAAGTCCACTCAAGTCAGGGGATATGCTGATATCATGTAACGCTTTTTCCTCTGCACAAAGGCTCGGATAACGCCGAATCATTCCTTTGACATAGGCCCACCAATCATAACGAGGACGACTCATTCGTTTTATCTCCTTCCAATTTTTTAAGCAGCCCATCCACGTCATACCGCCAGTGGACCCGCAGCAGATGCTGCGCCACCTCAATGCCATTGAGGGCGGCCCACTGCCACGGGATGCTTTTGCGGGTCTGGGTGCTTATGTACTCCAGCACAGCGCTGGCCGGTACGGCAAAGGTGCGGTTGACCTTGCCCCGGTAATTGATGACCACATGGGCGGTCTGGCCCTTGAAGGATGCTGCGTGGGCCATATCGGTGATGTGTTTGAGCTTGTGGTACTTCTGCCGCTCCCGGTCGAATCGGCCCAGGATCTTTTCCAGTGGGATGCTGGGCGTTTCGATGGTCTTGAGCTCGAAGTAATGGTGCATGGGGTAGCGGTACACGTCGAAGTCGCAGATGTTATCAATGGAGAAGCTCAGGTTCTCGTTGCCGCCGTAATAGGTGGTCGCGCTGTCTTTCAGTCGATAGCACCAAGCATCCTTCGGCATGGAGCTTTTCCAGTCTGCCTCGAACTGTTTTCCGGTGTTCAATTGGTTCTCCTTTCGGCGGAGGCTGCCCAATGCCCGGCCAGCTGTCGGGTCGGGGTAATGCTCATGTTTCCGGTACATGGGGCTCCTCCTTTTTCTTAGTGAGCGGACGGCGGCGGGCTGCGTTTTTTAGAAAATCATTCCCGCTGGGCTCCGGCCTATCCACCCGCCTATTGCGTCCTGCTCCAATGGGATTCGTCATGCGGTACTCCTCGGCAGACTTACAGCCCTGGGTTTCGGCCTCGATCAGAGCCTTCCGCACATAGGCCCAGCTATGTGCCCCGGCATCAATGCACTTGCGCAGGATCACCCGCGCCAGTTCCTCGCCCAGTCGGTCAGCGTATCCTGTCAGCTCTCTTTTCCCGGAGGCACTCAGCTTGCCGATATCCTGTTCAAACTCTGATACCAAGGGTGAGGTCGTCGGTCGTCCGGTCGGCTCCGGCGCAGCCGCAGACGACGACTTGTTAGCTTGTTGGTTTGTTAGACTTGTTAAGTTGTTGTCGGCAGCCTGTCGGTTGCCTGTCGCTTGCCTGTCACTTTGCCTGTCACTGCCAACAAGCGAAGCATAGTTTTCTATCGTGACAATGCTGTATTTTGAGCCTGTTTTGACTGTCAGATAGCCTGTCGCCTGTAAATGTTCTAAGCTCGTCCGGATGTTCCGAACACTCAAATCAAGCTGTTTTGCCAGTTGAGATTGGCTTGTAACCAGCTGCCCGGGCCTGATGGTAATGCCCTGCCACTGCTTTTCCTGCCAGTTGGCGGTGAGTAGCAGGTGGAAAAACAGGCGGGCAGTGTTGGGCTCTGAATACCATTCCCAGTCAGTCAGACCGCGGGGAAAGGCAACAAAGCCACGGGATGGGTCAATGCCCACGGTCTGAACTCCTTTCTGGTGTGGTTAAAACGGCAGGTCATCCGCATCATCGTCGATGAGGGCATCTGCTTCCGGGGTGCCTGCGGCTGGCCCGGCAGGCGCTGCCGCCTGAGAGGCGCGGGGAGCATAGTCGGCCAGGTCTTCGCCGGGATACATCTGCCCGCCGGAAAGGCTGGTCTGCACCGGGGCAGGTTCATCAAAGGGCGTTGGCTCCTGAGTGAGCGCTGGTTCGGGCGGTGCCGGGGCCTCTGTGCAAAGGTCAATGAGATTCTGCATCCACCGGAAGATCACCATGCCGCCGGGCTGAATGTCGTCGGCATCCACGTTGTAATAGGTCTTGCCATTGTACTCCCGGCTCTTGAGCTCCCGGGCAAAGACAGTGACGGCATCGCCCTTCAGCAGCAGCCCGTCCCATTTGTCCAGCCCGTGCCAGACATTGACCTGAACATACAGGCTCTCCCAGCTGCCGGTGTCGGTCTTGACGCTGTGCGCCTTCACGTCAAACTTCAGGACCCGCTTCTGGCCCACGTCCTTGAGCACAGGGTCTTTGGCAAGGGTCCCGTGGAGCAGAACGCCGGTCTTGTGGGTCAGGATCACGATTCATCACCCCCGGCAAAGGGGTCGTCTGCGCTGTCAGCATCCTCCACGGTCAGGGCATCGGCCTGTTCAACAGCTTCCTTGATGCGGGTCCAGCGGGGAGCTGAAGCCTGTCCAGCTTCGTCCAGTTCCACGGCGGTGGACTCGGCATCCACATGGACTTCGCTCTCGTCATAGAGAGAGCCGAAGGTGGAGGGGAATGCTTCCCGCAGGGCATGGACAAGGGCAACCTTGCGGATCATGGTGGCTTTTTTGCCCTTCCACAGAGATTTGCCGGTGTCGTATTCGGTCAGCTTCACTTCCTCGTAACTGGGGCGGGTGCGGTCCTTGCGGTAGACTTTGGCCCAGCCGCCCAGAAGTTCCTCGTCCTCGTAGACGATGGAACCCTCCCGCTTCTGGCACTCCCCGGCCACCTTATCGAAGATGATGACCCCGGCCTCGAAGCCGTCATAGCTGGGGTGACGCTCTGCCATTTGCAGGTAGCAGTTCTTGCCCAGAACGATGGTACTGGGGGTGTCCTCGCTGTTGTTATCGTAGTGGATGAGGTAGGCTTCCTTGGTAAAGGGATTCAGGCGGTACTGCTTGCAGGTCTCGAGGAAAATCTTGCATTCGGCATCGGTGGCTTTCTGACAGATGAAGTTGCGGACATCCGAGAAGCTGACGGTCATGTGCTGGCCGTCGGCAGAAGTGATCTCCACGGGCTTGGCCGGGCTGGCAGCCTGCAGAGCACTGCTCTGGGCGGCACGCTGCTGCATTGCAGTCATCCGGGCGGCGGTGGTGGTGCCAGTGGTATTTGCGGACATGGTGGGCGCAGGTGCGCCGGGACGAGAAAAAGCCATAAGTAAAATCCTCCAATTATTTTACAGAACCATATGCGAAGCCGCGCTTTTTAGCTTCGGCTTTGAACCATTCGATGTCTTCCGGGGTGAAATCTACCCAGAAGCGGTAGCGTTTGCGGACAGGTGCAAGGCCTGTGCCAGGCAGGGCAAACTGCTGCAATACCTCGCAGTCCAGCCGCCCGGAAGCTGTCACAAAGGCGTTGCTCCGGGCCTCCTGTGCGGCCTCTTCTTTCAGCTGACGCTCTTCCTCGGTGGGCGGGATGATGACCGGTGCAGCGGCTCTGGCCCGTTCTGCAGCCTGTCGCTGGACCTCTGCCTCAGCCTGAGCCGCACGGGCGTGCTCCCGGCGGCTGTGCTCATGCAGTGCATCGTTGACGCTCAAGGCCCGCAGGTATTCGGTAATGCAGGGTTCAGCGTCTTCACCGCAGGTCTCCCGGATGAGGCGGAGTTCCTCCCGTCGGGTCTCCACAGCCTTGCGCAGTTCCTTTTCGGCCTGGGCGAGGTCAAAGGTTTTATTGAGCCACTGGGGCACAAGCAGACGGTCAAAAGAAATCAGAGGTTCCAGCTCCCCGATGCAGTCCCGGTAGACCAGCCGCAGGGTGGATGCTTTTTCTTCCCGCTGGGCCTGTTCTACTGCTTTTACCTGCTGATCAATGGCCCCGGAGATCTTCTTACACTGGGCCTGCATCTCTCGGATACTCTTCTGAAAATCCTCCAGCGGGTCAGTGTAAAGCCGCTTGGCGGCGGTCAGAGCAGCAGCCAGCTGCTTGTCCCACTTGTTGACGGCAGCACGGTCGGCTTTGGCATCCTTGATGGATTCAGGCGTGTACACACGGCCTGTATAGGAGGCCAGAAGTTCGTCAAGGTTCTTCTGCACCTCATCCTTGTTCCAGTTCATAGCCGGGATCACCGGGCGCTCTACCCGGACGGTCAATTCATTCGTCATTGGTCAGTTCCTCCTCTTCTGGCTCCCGGTCGGGGGCAAAGTAGTAGTCATCGGGCGGCTCCATGGGCGGGCCGTAACGGTCAAGATCCAGACAGTACATCTCATTCATCCCGGTCACCTCCGTCATAATCAGGCGGCTGGCGGCAGAGCAGGGAGGCTTCCTCCATGATGCTGTTCAGGGTACCGCAGATGGTCTGAAAGGTGCTTTCCAGATCTTCGCCCACCAGCCGGGAATAGCTGGCCTTGCTGTTATCCCACGCCGCCCGCATCAGGCTGGCGCAGTAGTTGGCCTGCTCAAAATCTGCCTGGGCATCATCGTTGATGCGGGAGCGGAGTGCCGCAATCTGTTTCTTCAGGTTGGCGTTGTCCTTGGCCAGTTCGGCGTTCCGGGCATCTGCAAGGCCCCAGGCTTTTTCTGCGGCCCGGCGGTCGATCTCTTCCTCATCGATGACCGCCGTGATGGGCTGTTTTTTCAAAGCGTCTTCGGCATTTTTTGCCCTCTCTTCGGCCCTGTCGCGCTCGGCTTCGGCCTTCTGGCGCTGGAGGTTGGCCGCAATGCGGCTTTCGTACATTTCGTTATAGCTCCGTTCTGCCTTTTCTTTCTCGGCTTTCAGCCGGGCATTTTCCTTGTCCAGCCCCTGCACATCCGCAAGGGCGGCATCCAAGTCGTTTTTGGCAGTCTGGGCTTCATCCTGTGCCTTGCTTACCATATTCCACGCCTCTTCCTCCCGGGCTTCGGCGGCAGCGGCACGGTCCTTCTCGGCCTTGATCTGGGCCATGGCTTCCTGATACTGCTTGTTGGTGGTGATGTCACCATTCTTGACCTGCTCCACCAGCTCTGCAGGGGCGCTGGGCTTTGCTACGGCATACAGCAGAGTGGGAGACAGCTCCTTCAGGATCTTCTGCTGGCGGGGGCTGCTGCCGTCCAGCAGTGCCGAGACCTGCAGCAACCGGTATGCGGTATCCTTGGTGATGCCGATGGATACGCACCAGCTTTTGAACGTATCCTCGCTATGCTGGTTGTTTCGAGCTTTTCGCATTGTGCGACAAGCTCCATCTTCACCGTTGTCGCACAATGCGACAACTCCGCACAGCGCATCATGGGCAGCGGCAATGGCATTGCCCATGTGGACAAGGCCGCGCTCGGCCATCTGCTTGCCGTGGCGGTATTCGTCCTCGGCAAAGTGCAGGTCCTCCACGGTCTGGTCGGTCAGCCCGGAATAGTCGAACGCCGGGCGCATCTCATCCGGCACGGTGGTCAGGGGCTTGTCCTGTGTCGTCTGGGTTCCGGGCACTTCCGGTTTGTCAACATCCGCAGAGTGAGCGGGAGTTAAATGCTTTTCGCCTTCGGTCTGGTAGCTGTTGCACTCCTGCACGGGATGGCCGCAGCTGTGGCAGTTTCCGAAGCATTCTTCTTTGCACCCGCCACAGGTGCAGGTGGAGCAGATGCAGGGAGCAGGAACACCCGAGGAAGAATCCTCTTCCACCGGGTCGATGGGTGCGTTCTTGCAGGGCTTGGCCTCCCTGAGGGCCGTCAGCATCTGATCCGGAAGCTCGTAGTCATCCATCGGGATGAACTCGTCGCTGGTCAGAAACGTTTCCGGGGTCAGATGCTTTTCAGCGGCCTTGGCCTTGTCGAACTTCTGTGCCAGCAGATGGCTTTCCTTCCAGACCCGTGCGGATTCGTCCCAGCGCCAGAAGCGCCCACGGGTATAGGCGTAGTAAACATCGTTGCTGTTCTGGCTGATGATCATACCCTCACCTCCGTGCCCTTCAGGCGGTCCAGCATCTCGGTCTGTACATCCTTGTTCATGGGCTGGATGTTGTTGCCCTTCCAGCCGTAGCAGAGGATGGGCCCGTAAAGCTGGCGGCCTCGGTACTTCCGGTTGAGCAGACTGGCAGGCTGGATGGGGCCATCGTACCGGCCCACGAACAGCACCGCCGGGGTGCGAGGCAGCACGATCATCTCGCAGGGAGTTCCCAGCCGGTTCTCAATGGCCCACAGGCTGTCGGGCAGGGATGCGATCACAGGTGCCTTGCCCGGCTCTGCTAAAATACCTTTCATTTGTAAAATCCTTCCTGATATGATATCATCAAAGGTGATGGGGCTTGTGAATTCCATCACCCTTTGGGCTCGTCCGTGTTACCAGCACGGGCGGGCTCTTTTGTTTTCATGCGCCCCTCCGGTTCTGCCGGTACTCCGGCTCTTCGGTGCGGGCGTGGGTGCGGTCAACGCGGCCATAGCGGCGGGCGTTCTGTTCACGATCCTGGGCGGCAAAGCCCAGCCGCAGGAACGCTACCGCTGCCAGAACCAGGCACAGGGCCGTGACGAACTGGCTGTCAGAGATGGAGCTGCCCAGCTGTGCACCGCCCTCGATGCCCATGCCGTACAGCAGACTTACGGCACCGCTGGCAGCAGCCAGCCAGTACCAGACGCGGGATTTGATCTTCATGCGGTCTTTTCCTCCTTTGCGATTGCCGGGAAGAAATACTCCCCGATTTTTTCTTGCGGGATGTGTAGTGCTCTGCAGATGATGACGATTTCGTCACTCCTCCAAGGTTGTGTCCCCTTGAGCCGTGCGGTCATCGTGTTGGAGCTTACCCCAATCAGGGCCGCAAGTGCGCCCTGGTTGAGATCCTGGTCTTCTGCCAGACGACTGATTTTGAGATAAGGCTTTTTCACGTTGCTCACCTCCTTGTTTGTGGCTCCCTTCCCGTGCTATACTGAAATGGGAAAGGAGGTGATAAAATGATTTTTGAGAGCTTTTTAGAGATGCAAGGTTTGAATATGCAAATTGAGCGAAACGGTGAGATCGTTGCGACTGTTCCGGGTTTGCCAAATCGGGAAAAAGCAACGAATCGTCGGTATATTGGGTTTCGCCCGGGGACCGATATCAAAATAGATGATGTTGTTATCAATCCGGCAAAGGAACGGCTTTATATCACAGAAACACAGGCATCGTACTTCCAAAAGGAACAGGAGCAAATAAAAGCGTTCTATATGACCGAGGTCGAGAAAAAACAGAAAGAAACGGAACAACACCAGAGCACTATTTACAATATCGGCACAGCGTATGGCTCTGTAATTGGAACAGCCAACACAGCAACCATCAACTATCAGACGAGCTTTCGTGAACTGCGTGATCGGGCAGAGGCTGAAAATGCGCCAGATAAGGAGCAAGTCCAGAAGCTGATCGACCTTGTTGAAATGATTGTGAATGAGCAAATTCCTCCACAGCGGGGGCTGCTGTCCAAGTTTTCGGAAACGATGGAACGGCATTCATGGGTTACAAGTGCGGTTGCCTCTGCACTTGTATCGTGGTTGACACAACTTCCGCATTGACCTCAATGCTCAAATTCAGCAACGCTTTCCCGTTGCTGGATTGAGCGAACGAGTAGGCTTTCACGTTCTGGATAACCGTTTCATCTATTTGGCAGAGAATACGGTCGTCCAGCTGTGAAAGCTGAATTTCCTGCGCCCGACCTGCCGTCTCCAGCGGCTCGCCGGGCTTTTTTGTTTCCTTCATCTTCTTCACCTCCTTGTTGGATAGGGTGATGTCGGTCATGTGGTTGTACCTCCTTTTGGAACATCCTACACAGTGTAATTAAATTCCACTTTTCTTGCAAAAAAAGATGGCATCACGCTGCTGCATGGTCAGGCCGAGAGTGTTGGCAAGAGTGTCGATTTCGCTCGCCTTAAACTCGGTTTCATTGTCAATCTTCATCTGCAAAGAATACGGTGTAAGGCCCATAATCTCCGCAATGGCTTTATACTTCAGCCCGGAGTTTGCAATGATGGAACGAAGCGTAGTGGTATCGGTCATTGTTTTCACCTCCTCTCAAGTGGAATTGCATTCCACTTCCTGTATGATATCACTGAGTGGAAACAAAGTCAACCTTTTTTGAGAAAAAAGCAAAAAATACTTGAATATCATTCCACTCTGTGGTAAGATAAGAGCGAAGGTTGGTGATTTTATGGCAACTCTATACGACAGAATCAAAAGCCGCCGCACGGAGCTTGGCTTGACAGTTGAAGAGCTAGCTCACAAGATGGGCTATAAAGATAAATCTTCTATAAGTAAAATCGAACGTGGCAAGGCAGACATCCCTCAATCCAAAATCGCTGCTTTCGCTCAGGCGCTTGAAACCACCCCGGCCTACCTGATGGGTTGGGAAGAGCAGCCCTCCCCGGCTGCATCCAAAGAACCCACCATCCCGCCGGGTTTTGAGCCGATGCCAGCCATGGATGTGGTGCCGCTTGTAGGGCGGATCGCCTGCGGTACGCCCATCACAGCAGAAGAGAACATCGAGCAAATGGTGTGCGTGCCTTCCCGCTGGCACTCCACCTTTACACTAACCTGCAAGGGCGACAGCATGGAACCCCGCATCCACGATGGTGATTTGGTGGCGATTCGCAGCCAGCCAGAGGTGGAGAACGGCGAGATCGCTGCTGTGCGGATCGGGGAAGAGGCCACCCTGAAGCATGTCTATCTGCACGAGAACTTCATTGAACTGCGGCCGGAGAATCCGGCTTTCAGCAGCATCATCCTCAGCCGGGAGGATATGAACACCGTTGTCATTGAAGGCAAGGCCGTGGGGCTCTGCCGGGATATCTGATGTTGGAGGTACCGCATGGGCGTTTTTGGTTGGCTGAAAAAGGCTACAAAGGTAGTCGGAAAGATGGCAATGGATGCGGCGGAAGAGCCGTCCAGGTATTCTCCGAACCCCGAATGGATGGGCCAGATGGATTTGGTTGATTCTCGCATGAACGCTCAAATATTAGCACCGCAATTTCTTAAACAGGCTCAGGAAAGTGCTAAGATTCTTTCCTCTACCACAGAACCGTCGGTGTTCTTTATGCGGTATGATTTTTGTGTTGGCCGTTTAATACAGCTGGAAGATTGTAAAAAGTATGGCGTGAAAGTAACTACAACTTCCTCGTTGGAAAAATATCTGGATTTGACGTTTCGAGAAGAAGCCGTTAATGAAATTGTCCAGCGTACACAAGAAAAATACCGGGACAAAATAGAAAGTTTGAAATCGCCCAAAGCAAAGCAGAACTGGGCAATAAAATATCATCGGGCATTTGAACCATATCTGTCATATATGAGCGATAATGCTAAAACGAAGCTCGACGAGTGCAGCGCAGAATTATACGCGCTGACGGAAATATAAACAAACATAGGAGGTCTTTTGTATGAAAAAGAAAATAGTTTCAATGGCGTTGATGGTGGTACTTTGTTTTGTACTTGCAATGTCTGCATTTGCAGAGGGAGTGCAGTACAAAATAGGCGATTATGTGGCCTATTCAGGCCATACGGACTTCGGATATTATTTTACATACTCGGTTGAGAAAACAAATACAAACTATAAGTGCTTTTCCGTTGTGGAAAATGGGCAGCGTGTGTATGCGGCTGTAAAAGAAAGTCTATACGACTATTACAAGAACGTATTCAATGATCAGGACGTTACATTTAAGGGAGAAGTTCAACGGTTCGCCGATGATGGTGCACCTGTTATTATGGCAACTTGGAAAGTTGTAAATGAAGATGGAAAGGAAACTCTCATATCTCTGGATGAGGATATAGCACCAACTTTCTATAAAAAGGGAATGGCACCGGATTTTAAACTGTTTTATGATCTTTATAATGACGTAACGGTTTCAGTTGCTGAAGATGGTTCCTATATGACGATTGATAATAATCCGCTTAACATGAAAGGCGGCTCGATTATCTTTAATGAAACTGGCTTGGAGCATGTAAAACTGACCAACAAAGCACTTGGATTGCCAGAATGGCTTTATAAAGAAATGGCAAATACACGAGCAATTGATGGCCGCCAGAAGGAAAGCTTTGATGATGTGACAGTTACCTGGTCTTATCACCCGAATCAGGGCTTGGAGGTTATCTACCGTACGAACAACTGATTGTAAATAAAAAAACTCCCCCGGTGCTGGAACACCGAAGGAGTTAAAAGAAGCGGCTCACCCAGAAGAGGGCATCGCACACTCGACACTGCGATTATACCTCTTTTGGGCGGGCTTGTCAAAGTGTACCCATGGAGGTGTATTTTTTATGGGACGAAGAACCAATACCGCCCAGTGGCTGCCGAACCAGAACCGTTGGCAGATCAAGGTGCAGAAGGACGGGGTGCGCAAGACGTTCACCAGCGCAAAGCCGGGTCGTACCGGCCAGCGGGAAGCAAATGCAAAAGCAGATGCCTGGCTGGATGAGGGCATTTGCAGCACCACCAAGCGCTGCTTGGAGGTCTGGAACGAGTATCTGATCTCGGTGCGGGCCACCGCCGGCACAAGCTATGCCCAGCAGGTGGAGAAGTTCGGACAGAACTACATCCTGCCAGTGGTGGGTGACCGCCGGATCGGTGACCTGAATACGGGAATGCTGCAGGATGTGCTGAATCGGGCATACAAGGAAGGCAGCATGAAACCGCAGGCCACTCGAAAGAGCAGGGGAAACCTCTCGAGGAAAACATTGCAGGGAATCCGAGCGGTTGAAGTCAGCTTTGTGAAATGGGCAAGGCAGCACAAATACACCGCCCTGCGGCCAGAGGACGAGAGGCTCACGGTACCCAGGGGAGCACGTCCAAAGGGCCGAAAGATCCTTCAGCCGGACGCGCTGCGGGTTCTGCTTTCTGTAGATACACGCATCGTCCGTGGCAAGGTTGAACAGGATGCCAATATCCATGCATACCGCTTTGCGGTCCTGACCGGCCTACGCCCCGGGGAGCTGCTGGGGCTGCGCGTGGGCGACATGGAGGGCAACCGGCTGCATCTTGCCCGGGCCATCAATACCTTTGATGAGGAAACACACGGCAAGAACGAAAACGCTATCCGCACGGTGGTCCTGCATCCGCTGGCGGCTGCGGAACTCCACGCTCAGCTGCAGCAGCGGGCCTTTGAAGAGGAGCGGCCTCTTCGGGGGGATGATCCAATCTTCCTGTTGGAGAATGAGCACAGCCTCTATAACTACTGGCAGTTCTACCAGCGCAGCAACGGCATTGACCCGCCGGTCAGCCTGTATGAGCTGCGGCACACCTTTGTGAGCATCATCGAGGATGCCGTGTCCCCGGCAGAACTGCGCCGCATGGTAGGGCACAGCAAAAGTATGGATACTTACGGTTGGTACAGCCATGCTGTTGACGGCAGGGCTGACACGGCAGCAATGGCCGTTTCAGATGCTCTGGCAGAGTATTCTCCGCGTGCAAAATAACCCACTTTGTAACCCGTTTTTGTTCCTAAATGGTTGTGATAGCCGATAATTGATTTTTGGTGAAATTCAAAAAATGCGCATGAATCCATCACAATTTCAAAGCGCATCCAGCGAATTGTGATAGTTGAGCTTGTTCGAATCCACCCGCGCCCACCAAACAAGAAAAATCCGAACCTGTTTCCGATTGGAGAAGGGTTCGGATTTTTCGTTTTCTTCGGGTACAACAATGAAGGCTCCCGTGGACGGCGCAAAACTCTGATGCCTTGTCATAGACCGTAAGCCGATAACGAGAATTGGAGGATGCGATTATGAAGTACGATGAAAGAGCCTGCAAGTTTAACATGGATACCGGGTGTGTGGAGTTGACTCTCCAAGATGGGAGAAAAATTTCCATCGGCTGCACCGGGGTCGAGGATGCACTGAATGTGACTATGGCACAGCAGACGGAATTGGACTACCTTATCTACAATGACCCGCTGAGCTATGCGGACTTGATTTTGAATGGCGACCCAGAGGAATATTTGAAAAATGCAGCCGGGAGCCATGGGTTAGAAGATTAAGGGCAAAAAAATAAGAGGTGTGCCCAACTGGACACACCTCGGTGAGATACATCTATATAAGGCAGGGCGTTCCCTTTACTGGGAGCGTCCTGCTGTTTTTATGCTGCAACAGGCAAGGCTTGTAGAGTTTCCTGCTCTTTCAGCCATTCCTCGTATTCACGCTGGCCTTCCTCGCTGTTGAAAAACTCAACCATGGAGGGATAAAAGCAACGCGCAAGGGTCTTGATTGCTTCATCCGGGTAGCCGGATTTGTTCGACTTCTTCTTTTTGTTCAAATGGTATCCTCCGAAACTCAAAGTTCCATATCCTGCCCACGCCTGCGGTTTCGCTGCTGCACATTCATGGTGAGCTCCTGCTTGGGGG
>ERZ772954.718-NODE-718-length-30518-cov-69.838263_pt1 | contig 30518 bp, 19 predicted proteins | sample MGYA00580684_ERZ772954 | MGnify/ENA primary metagenome ERZ772954 (study PRJEB29015, sample SAMEA2737654) | human gut metagenome | biome: human gut; feature: human-associated habitat; material: faeces | place: China | collected 2012 ...
CTGCCGGTACAGCCGCCGGTGGGGGCCTGCACGGTCATGGGGTCGCCGCCGTTCATAGCGGTGTTGATGATGGCGTCAATGTGGCTGACCATTGCCTCGCACTCGGCCTTGGCGGCGTTGTAGCGGACCATGCCCTCGCTGGCCATGATCTGGCTGTACAGGTCGTTGACGCGCTGGTTCAACTCGGCCACGCGGGCGGCATCGGTCTCGGCCTTGGCACTCTCATTGTTCAGGTCGAGGCGGGCGAGGTTGAACTCACCAATCATGTTCTGCAGCTCCTCGTCCATGTCGTTCTCACGGCGGGCAGCATCCAGCTCCAGGTAGCGGGGGTCAGTCTGCAGGGCAGCGGCAGCTTTCTTGAAAAGATCAATGCAATCCATTGTAAAATTCTCCTTATAAATATAAATATAATGTATAGGTTTATTCAGCAAGCTCGCCCACCAGCAGTGCGGCGCGCGAGCCGGTGATGTGGACGTCGGCCCACTGGCCGATAAGACTTTCAGGAGCCTTGAACTCCACGACCAGATTGTTGTCGAGGCGTCCGTTGACGGTGCCCTCATTGCGGCCCGCAGCCTCGACCAGCACGCGGACGGTCCGGCCTGCCATGGCGGCGGTGGCAGCAAAGGCGAACTCCTCCTGCGTTTTCAGCAGGCGGTCCATGCGGGCGGCCTTCTCAGCGTGGGTCGTTGGGTCGGGCAGCTTGGCCGCCGGGGTTCCGGCGCGCTTGGAATAGATGAAGGTAAACAGCTGCATATAGCCCACCTTACGGATGAGGTTGAGCGTTGCGGCAAAGTCCTCCTCCGTCTCGCCGGGGAAGCCGACGATGATGTCGCTGGAGAAGGTCACACCGGGAATTTTTTCCTTGGCGTAGCGGATCAGATCCATGTACTGCGCGACGTTGTAGTGGCGGTTCATCTCCTTGAGCAGCCGGTCCGAGCCGGACTGCACGGGCAGGTGGATATGCTTGCACAGATGCTCCTGCGCGGCAATCGTGTCGATGAGCTTGCGGCTGGCGTCCTTCGGGTGGCTCGTCATGAAGCGGATCTGGTAGTCGCCGGGGACTTCGCACAGCAGGTTCAAAAGGTCGGCAAAGTCGATGGGATGTTCCAGCCCCTTGCCGTAGCTGTTGACGTTCTGGCCCAGGAGGGTGATCTCCTTATAGCCCTGCTCGACAAGCTGCCTGAACTCCGCCAGAATTGCGGCGGGTTCGCGGCTGCGCTCCCGCCCGCGGACGTAGGGCACGATGCAGTAGGTGCAGAAGTTGTCGCACCCGTACATGATGGGCAGCCACGCGCGGAAGCCGGAATCGCGGCGGATGGGCAGCTCCTCGACCACGGCGTTGCGCTCGGCGGGCTTTTCCAGATAGCGCTTGCCCTTTCGGATGCGCTCGGCCAGCATGGCGGGCAGCCGGTCAATGCCGTCCACGCCAAAGACAAGGTCCACATAGGGGTAGCTCTGGCGCAGCTTTTCGACGATGTGCTCCTGCTGGGCCATGCAGCCGCAGACGCCGATCATCAGACGCGGGTTCTGCTCCTTGAGCTTTTTCAGCGCGCCGACATTGCCGAAAACGCGCTGCTCGGCGTGCTCACGCACGGCGCAGGTGTTGAACAGGATGAGGTCGGCGTGTTCGACATTGTCGCACAGGCCGTAGCCGACATCCTGTAAAACGCCCTTGATCTTCTCGCCGTCGTTGACGTTCTGCTGGCAGCCGTAGCTGCGTACATACGCCAGCGGCGGTGTCTCATAGAACGCCGCCAGCACCTTGGCGGCGGCATCGTTGTGGGTGTAGGTCAGTTTTTCCAAGTGAATTTCTCCTTATATAAACGCCCAAATGGGCGCACCTATCCAAACATACCATATTAGTATAACAAATTCGAAGCAAAAGCACAAGCGGCAGAAGGTGAATTTTTTGTGCCGTCGGGCGGGGATTCCGCTTTTTGCACCCGTTCCGCAAAAAGACGGCAAAAAGACGCGGCGGGAAGATTGACATTTCCGCCTTCTTGCGCTACAATACATATATTATGCCGCTGTGGCGGAACTGGCAGACGCAAGGGACTTAAAATCCCTCGGTAGCGATACCGTACCGGTTCGATCCCGGTCAGCGGCATTTACCCGAGCCGAAACAGCTTTACCGGTTGTTTCGGCTTTTTCTATTGGACCCTGTGAGGCATGGTATGCTGAACCATAAATCTACCCGCAGCGCCCGGCTGTTCTGGCTGGGGGCGCTGCTCGGCGCTGCCGTATTTTTGCTGGTGTACGGCCTTGCACCACTGGACGCAGCCAACGACGCCTTCTGCCGCGGCGGCTACATTGAAAAGGACATCCAGCAGCACTACGCGGGCTGGCTGTTCTACCGAAGCAGTGCGCCGGGCTGGCCGCTCGGCGTAACGCAGGCCATCAACGCGCCGCAGGGCGTCAGCGTTGCGTACACCGATTCTATCCCGCTGCTGGCTGTGCTGTGCCGCCCGCTGGCGGCAGCGCTGGGCGGGACGTTCCAGTATTTCGGCTGGTTTACCCTTGTCTGCTTTGCTTTGCAGGGCGGCTTTGCGGCGCTGCTGTGCGGACTGTTTGTTGAGGGGCTTGCCACCCCTTTGGCGGGCTCGCTTGTGTTTGCGGCCAGCCCGATTTTACTGGAGCGCGCGTTCCGGCACACCTCGCTCGGCGCGCAGTGGCTTGTGCTGGCGGCGCTGTACTGTTATTTTGTCTGCCGCCGACAGGGCCGGTTTGCATCGCGCGGATTGTTTGTCATCAACATTCTGGCCGTCGGTATCCACCCGTATTTTCTGCCCATGACCTATGCTGTCACACTGGCGCTTTTGCTTGAGTACGCCGTAAGGCAGCGGCAATGGCTGCGGCCCGCGCTGTTTTTGGGCGGCAACATGCTCTGCACCGCGGCGCTGGGCTGGGCGTTGGGGCTGCTTTACGGCACAGCCACCAGCGGCGGGCAGGCGCTGTACGGCTATTTTGCCATGAACCTGAACGCGCTGTGGAACCCGGCGGGTGTGAACGGCGTTTTGTACAGCCGCCTGCTGCCCGCACAGAATCAGGTCGGCGGCAACTATGACGCCTTTGCCTATCTGGGGCTGGGCGTGCTGGCTGCACTGCCTGTCGTGGTCGTGTCAGCGCGGCGGCATATCCTGCCCGCTGTGCGCCGTCACTGGACGCTGTGCGCGGTCTGCGCTGTGCTGACCGCGTTTGCCGTCAGCAACGTCATCACCGCCAACGGCGTGACGCTGGCCACGCTGCCGTTGCCCGCCTCCTTTATTAAGCTGTTCTCGGTCTTTCGCTCCGGCGGGCGGCTGTTCTGGCCCGTCTACTACCTGCTGACGCTGGCAGCGTTCGCAGGGCTGGCGCGTCTGCCCCGCGGGGCTGTCTGGGTCACACTGTTTGCCGCCGTGCAGCTGTGGGATGTAAGCCCGGCGCTTTGCCAGCGGCACGACGCCATGCAGGCCGCGCAGGTCACGGACGCGTTCCCGTCCGAACTGGACAGTGATTTCTGGCAGAGCGCGGCACAGTACCGCCACATCGAATCCGTGCAGGGCATGCAGGCCGACAGCTTACACTTAGCGCTATGGGCTGCCGACAACGGCATGACGACGAACGATCCGTTCGCCGCCCGCTACGATGAGACTGCTCTTGCCGCCGAGCGCCAGACCGCGTTGGACGCTCTGGACGCGGGCACGCCGCAGAGTGACACGCTCTACCTGTTCGAGGACGAGGGTGCCTTTTTGCAGACCGTGGAACCGGTCAAGGCGCTGGCCTGGTGCGGGCGCGTGACGAGCGCCGACGGCAGCGCCAGCTGGTACGTCATTGCGCCGGGGCTGCAGGGACAGACGTTTGACGCTCTGTGCACGCCCTACGACGAGGACTATCCCCTGCGCCTGGCCGACTACACCGACGCGCTGTGGAACCGCGGCGTGCTGGACGAGACAAAGCAGACGGTCTGCTTTAAGGATTCCCCGTTTGCGCGTGCTAAGCTGGACGGTTCGTCACTGCTTTGCGCGGGCGGGCAGGAGTACCCGATTTTGAAGGTCGATGACCACGACGCCGGTTGGCTGATGGTCACCTTGGATATTGAGGATGCCACGGTTTTGTGGGATCAGGAGTTGACGACAAAATGAAAGAACTGCATGTAAAAAGCCTGCTGCCCGTGCGGCTGGACAAGTACCTGATGGACCAGTTCCCCGCTTTGGGCATGGGGAGGCTGAACAAGGCCCTGCGCGAGAACAAGATCAAGCTGAACGGAAAGAAGCAGCCGCTCTCCACCCGCGTGCAGAACGGCGATATTATCAAGCTGTTCCTGAACGATGACCAGCTGGAGAACCGCCCCACCCCCGCCGCCGTGTTTGTGTATGAGGACGACGACATCATCATTGCCAGCAAGCCCGCAGGCATTGCTGTGGACGGCCCGGACAGTGACACGTTGCTCCGCCGCGTGCAAACGAAGCTGGCCGCTGAGGGCCAGGCTGCCCACGCTGTGCTCTGCCACCGGCTGGACACCGGTACAAGCGGGCTGGTGCTGCTGGCGAAGAACAGTGCGGCGGAGGCGTTTCTGACTGCCGCCATTAAGGCGCGCGACATTGAAAAGCGCTACCTCTGCGTGACGTTTGGCCGCCCGAACCCGCCCGCCGCCCTGCTGCGCGACTACCTTTTGAAGGACGCCGAGCGCGGCATTGTGCGCATCACCGACACGACGGCGGGCGGCGCGAAGGAGGTCATCACCGGGTATGAAACGCTGGCTGTCAGCGGACGGCTGGCCCTGTTGGAGGTCGAGCTTGTGACCGGGCGCACCCATCAGATCCGCGCGCATTTAGCACACATCGGCTGCCCGATTCTGGGTGATTCCAAGTACGGCAACAACGCCGCCAACCGCGAGTTGCGGTTCAAGTATCAGGCGCTCTGCGCGTGGGAGCTGCGCTTTCCTGCACAAATCAGCGACCCGCGGTTTGCGCATCTCGCCGGGCGGGTATTCCACGCCGAGAAGCCGTGGTATTACCAGCAGATTCTGGACGGTACGCTGAAGTAAAAAGCTGATACGGAATTTGTCCCTACAAAAAAAGCAGTGCCTTCCACTTGGAAAGCACTGCTTTTTCTTTATGCCATGGCGTCCTCGGCCAGACTGCGCCTGCGCAGATACAGCAGGGCTGCGGTCAGAATGGCAAGCGACGACACCAGCGTGATGAGCCAGTTTTCGGTAAAGCCCGCGATCAGGTAGCCGGGCACACAGGCCGCCACGACGACCATGGCGTACTGCATCTGGGTCTGCACGTGGTTGATGTGGTTCGACTGTGCACCGGAGCTGGACATGATGGTCGTGTCCGAGATCGGCGAAATATGGTCGCCGCAGACCGCACCCGCCAGCACCGCGGATACCGCTACGATCATCATGGTGGGGTCCGTCTCGGAGAACATATTGACGACGATGGGGACCAGAATCGCAAACGTGCCCCAGCTGGTGCCGGAGGAGAACGCAATAAAAATCGCAATGCAGAAGATCAGCAGCGGCACAAAGCGCATGAGACCCGCATTCAGGCTGACGGCCTGGCGCACAAAGTCGCCGATGCCCAGCGCGTCGGTCATGCCCTTCAGCGTCCAGGCCAGCACCAGAATCAGGATGGGCGGCATCATCAGCTTGCCGCCCTCGGGCACGGAGTTCATGAAGTCCTTAAAGCCAATAACGCGGCGCGGCAGGTAGAACAGCAGCAGGAAGCCCACCGTGACAAGACCCGCAAAGACAAGCGACTCCGACGAGGAGCAGTTGGCAAAATCCTCGACAAGGTTCGTGCCGCCGTTCAGGTAGCCGGTCCAGATCATCGTGGCGATGGCCGTAAAGATCATGACGATCATCGGTGCAATCAGGTCAATGACCTTGCCCTTGGCGAATTTACCGCCCTCGGTGGGGTCCTTGATTTCCTGGTTTTGGAATGCCTCCCCGCCCGAGGTGAACAGGTCACCGTGGGCGGCGTTGCGCTCGTGCTTTTTCATCAGGCCGAAGTCGAAGCCCAGCAGCGAGGTAAAGAACACCATGTAGAGCGTCAGCATCGCGTACAGGTTGAACGGGATCGTGCGGACGAACATCTCAAAGCCGGACATCGAACTGCCCGCCGGGACGTAGGAGTTGACCGCCGCCGCCCAAGACGAGATCGGCGCAATGATGCAGACCGGGGCCGCCGTGGCGTCGATGAGGTAAGCCAACTTGGCGCGGGAAACCTTGTACTTATCGGTAACCGGGCGCATGACGGAGCCGACGGTCAGGCAGTTGAAGTAGTCGTCCACAAAAATCAGCGCACCCAGCAGCGAGGTCGCCACGAGCGTGGCGCGCTTGCTCTTGAGTTTTTTCGCCGCCCACTCACCATAAGCGCGGGTGCCGCCGGACTCCTGCATGAGCATAACGACCATGCCCAGCAGGATCATGAACATCAGAATCGAGAAGTCGACGCTGTCGATCATCGTGTTGAACAGTGTGTCAAACGCGACCCAGGGGTGAAACTCTGCCACCAGCAGCGCGCCCAGCGCACAGCCGGCGAACAGCGAGAGATAGACTTCCTTTGTGAGCAGCGCCAGCAGAATGGCGATGATCGGCGGCATCAGGGACCACCAAGTTCCTACAAACATTTCTTACACCTTTTCCTTTTCAAAATATTCCTTTGTCAGCTGCGCCACTGTGCCGGAAAGCAGCAGCAGCGCAATCAGGTTCGGGATGCTCATCAGACCGTTGAAGGTATCGGCAATGCTCCACATCAAGCCCAGGTCCATCGTAGCACCCAGGATGGAAACGAAGGAGTACACCACGAAGAAGGGGCGCACGACCTTGTCGCTGCGGCAGAGGAATGCGATAAAGCGTGAGCCGTACAGCCCCCAGCCGATGATGGTGGAGAAGGCAAAGCAGCACAGTGCCACCGCCGTAAAGATGGATGCCCAGCCGCCGTAGGTCGTGGTAAAGCCGGAGATCGTCAGCTCCGCGCCCGCAGCGGTGCCGTAGTTGACCGTCGTGCCGCTGCACAGAATGACCATAGCCGTCAGCGTGCAGATGACGATGGTGTCCGCAAAGACCTCAAAGATGCCGAACATACCCTGCTTGACCGGCTTTTTCGTGTCGGCACAGGCGTGGGCGATGGAACCCGTGCCAAGGCCGGCCTCGTTGGAGAAGATGCCGCGGGAGACGCCCTTCTGCATACTGATGAACAGGCTGCCGATGGTGCCGCCCGTGAAGGCCGCCGGGTTAAACGCACCTGCAAAGACAGCCTCGATCACTGCCGGGAAGCGCTGAATGTTCAGAATAACGACGCCCACAGCCAGCACGATGTAGAACAGTGCCATGAAGGGCACCAGCCGTTCACTGACGCTGCCGATGCGCTTGATGCCGCCCAGCAGCACCATGGCGACGAGCATCGCCACAACGATGCCGACAACGAGGTTCAGGGTGGAAAGCGCGTTCTGACCGACCACATTGAACTCCGTCAGGGCCGTGTCGATGGCGGCGACGATGGTGTTGACCTGGGTCGCATTGCCGGTGCCAAAAACCGTCAGCACGCCGAACAGCGAGTAGAGCACGGCCAGGAACTGCCAGTGCTTGCCCAGACCGTTTTTGATGTAGTACATCGGGCCGCCGACCCACTCGCCGGTGGCGCTGCGCTCCCGAAAATATACGGCGAGCGTGACCTCCGCAAATTTGGTGCACATACCCAACAGCGCAGAGCACCACATCCAGAACACTGCGCCCGGCCCGCCGATGGCGATAGCGCCCGCAACGCCCGCAATGTTGCCCGTGCCCACCGTGCCCGCCAGCGCCGTGCAGACGGCCTGGAACGGCGTCATTGCACCATCAGAGGCATCCTTTTTGCGGAACATACGCCCGATGGTGGTTTTGATCGCATACGGGAATTTGCGGATCTGCAAAAAGCCCGTCCGCACACTGAGCAGCAGCCCCACGCCGATGATGCACACCATCGCCGGGATGCCCCACACAAAGTTGTTGACCGCCTGATTGATGGTTGCAATTGCTTCAAGAACCATAAAATCCCATACCTCTTGCCTTTTGATTTTGCCGCAAAAAACAAAAGGCCTGCAATCCCGGCCTTCCTGCCGGTTTTACAAGCCTTTTGTCCGTTCATGACAAGTATGACTTATATCACTGCTATTGTAGTATAGCACGATACCGGGTGCTTTGCAATCCCCCGGGCGGAGTGCTGGCGGCACAGTTTATATTGTCAGTGAAACTTTTTTGCGGTATACTACGGATTATAGGGCAATACCGCATAATTCTAAGTGCCGATACGGCGAGCGAGGTGCGGCAGCTGCCGGAGCGGTGCTTAAGCCGTCAGGCGGGAATTATGCGGTGTTGCCATAGATACATTTCTGCACAAGACGGACGCATCCACCGCGCCCGGGCCATGCTACCGAAATTCTTTGGGGCGTAGGCCGAATAAAATTTGTTTTGTGTGAGGGTACTGCTATGAAAAAATTCCGCTTTTGCGCACTCTGTCTGATTTTGGCTGCCCTTCTTTCCGCCTGCGGCAGGCAAGCCGCACAGGATGTGCCCGGCGCAGCGGCGGTGCCGTCCCCTGCCGCCGTGCCGGGGACTCCCGCCGAAAGCACATCCACGCCTTCTCCCACCGCCCCGGCGGAAATCGGGAAGGAGTTTGACGACCTTTCCTTTTTAAATGAAGAACAGCGGCAGGCGTACGAAGGGGCGTACAAGCTCAACTACACCCTGTACGGCCTGCCGGACAATCTGGTCGGGGTCGATGTCTCCCCGCGGTTCACACAGCAATCGGACAACGAGGGCGTTTTTGTGCTTACAGTGGGCAATTACGCGCTGTATGAAAACCCGTATACGGATTTCACGAACCTGATGCAGAGCGTTTTTACAACAGATTTTATCCGCCGACTGGGGCCGTTATACACCGAAAAATTCATTGCTTTAGACGGGCACCTGGCGACCTCCTGCGATTCCGTGCTGGCATGCCCCATGCATGATGATCTCTCCCGCACCGTGATGGACAACTGCCCCGACACCTACCGTTTGGAATCCGTAACCGACGACACTGTTGTGTTTGCGCTGATCAGCCACTATGACCGGAACTGGGCAAGCTCTTTTGCGCCTGACGATATGGACGTGTACACCATCGAATACCCCATCTGCCTTGTGCGCACCGCGGATGGCTGGCGGGTAGATGAATTCCATTCCACCGATTTCGGATACGCCGAGGCGGTGCTGGAGCCGCCGCTGTCGGAGCAGGATTTGCAGGTTCCCGTGCCGGAGTTCCTGACCGCGGAGCAGCAGGTGGTTTATCAGCGCGCCTATAAGATGATGCTTGTCCGCGCGGGCACGTATCTCATCGATGACACGCAGTATTTTCCCTGCGAGAGCCCGGTCGCAGGCCGCACGCAGACGGATACTGTCACTGTAGACGGGTACGACTACACGCCCGCGCTGAACCGCTACCGGAATTGGGATATGTTTTACGCCGCGCTGCGGGATGTTTTCACGAGGGATTTTCTTGATGATTCGTACCTTGCGTCGGACGGGTACTGCCTCTTCCGCCCAATCGATGGCCGCATGTACTATCTTCCCACCGAGCGCGGCTTTGCTGCCGGGTATAATCAGGTTACGACCACAATGACATTTACGAAATTGGAAGAAACCGACGAGAAAATTGTCATCCGGGTCACAGCGGTCTATGCCACAGACGATACCGGCAGCCAAGCCTTCCGCCAGGCTGTGCAGGATGGACTTGTCTCGGACACAAGCACCTACACCATCACAATGGTGCGGGAGGTCGGCGGCTGGCGGTTTGCACAGTTTGAAGTGCCGTTTTAAATCTGCCTAGCCCCTGCCGTCTCTACCCAATTTTCTATCAGGCAAGAGTTGATTTTCCTGTCCGCGTCCGCGTTTACCCTCAGTCCCGACAGCGCGGCCTGTACCATCGAAATGACTACCGACGAGTACCTTACAGCCACAGAACCGCGCCGGAGCAGGTCAAGGTGATGGATGCTCCAAAGATTCAGATTGCACAATTACTATCAGAAACAACAAAAGACTGTGACAACATTGTTATCACAGTCTTATGTGTGAGTGTTACAAAAGAGATACCCTGTTTGCTGTGGAGATAATGCCTAATAAACTCATTTTCTTCTCTTGAGTTTTTCATTGCATAGCATAAATGGTTTCAGCACCTCGTTAGCCAAATGCTTCAAGGAGCTCCTGAACTTCAACATATTTTATGTGATTCTCTAAATTTTCTATCCTTGTTTCAATTTTCTGTCGATGCTTTAAATATTTAACTCCTGACATCAATGGTAAAAGCGATTTAAAGTATTCGATCCTTCTTTCAATAACCGGAACTTCACTTCCGCTCCAGCTCCAGCTTGAAGATTCTAACGGCAATTTCTCAAATACCGCATATTCGCTATTACATCGCAAAAATTCTTTTAGGGCCTCTCTCTTTTGGTTTACATCATGTTCCGCTATCGCTCCAAAGAGATGGCACATCCGTTCTGAATCTAGACAATAATTTCCAATTGTATGTTGAATCCACTTTCCTTGTCTTTCTGTGATTTCGTTTTCACCCGACTCATGGCACAAAAGTTGTCCTATGATTGGGCGATATGTCCACTGCTTTTCCTCCGCTTTTTCGTAAATGTAGTTCGAAATCGAATCCATATCCAGTAGGTATGTGTCTTTTTTCCAAATATGTGATAGGCGTTCAATCCATTCGTCATGGTACCCATACGGATGCGGAGACTTTTCTAACAGCTTATCAAGATAACGATATAAAAAATTAGCATCCATTAAAACAAGCGATTCTAAAAAGCTTCCGTCATAATCATCCCCATCTACGCAATCCAAACACTTTAGGTAAATATCTTCCAAAAGCGGAATGTGATTTTTATACTTTTCAATCACTTTATCTGGAGACACATTATGCGAATTTGTCATAAGCGAAAAGTAGAGGCTGAATACAAATGGTGATTCATCATAGTGTTCAGCGATAATTTCGCTGGCCTTTATAATTACATCATCGTCTACTGCTTCAAATTTTTCCATTCTATCTAGCGGGCGATACATAGAAGATTTCAAACTCTTTGGAATCTCCACTAAAAAATGAAGAAAGTTTTCCTCCCATGTTAGAGATGATTGTTCCGGTGGTAGCTCATCATAGAATCCCCATAACCACGAATTTTTCTGGCTATAATCATGTGATTCTAAAAGTTCTTTTACATCCTCTGGCGATAAAAATTCGAAAAGATTGCGGATAACGCTTTGAGGGTAAATATTATACGGCGTATTAGCATTTAAATACGCCTCTACTACGCCAAAATATAATTTCTTATCTTTAGAACACGCATTAATTGCATATTCTATACCACGTGTTAAATATCTTGCACTAGTATCAACTGTTTCCATGCACTCTGTACATATTTGCAAAAGATATTGAAAGTCGCGTAATTCATATCCTTTTACAAGATTTTGCACCTGCTCTCTATGCCAATTTTCGCGTTCATAATAGTCCATGTTCAATAGCAGTAATGGATCTAGATTTAGTACACTATAGATTCTGTACTTCTTCGAATTCAAAAACGGTTCCAGCAAATCATCGCAAACATATTCAGCCCTCTTGGATACCTTTTTTATATGTTTTGCAATCACGCAGTGAAATAACTTTTCTGGTGAAAATAATGCAAAAAACGGTTCGATTAAATTCAATTCATTCTTTACTATAGAATAGTCTTCGTTTTTGCCGTACTCCGTTCCATAATCCAGAAGAAAATCTTCTATTTCAGTTCTGCATTGATTTTGTTCATAAAGCTTATATAGCTGTTGCAGTAGCATTTTGCGGTATCCTAACACTGTCTTTTGTGAAGCCAATGCTACCGTGTAGAACGTAATAGAATTATGTCGGCCTCCCTCTGTCCTTGAAAAGCTCAATTTCAAAAATTGAGCTGCCACCCTAATAAACAAAAGCAGTAGATTCGTTGTTTGATTTGATTCTATGGCCTTACAGAGCTGTTCAACAACAATCTTTTGAACAAAGTACCCCTGCCGTTCCGAATCTATATCAACGCCAAAGTGAATAGCTAATGCGCTATATATCTCATAAAACAAATCTGGTCTCTTTTGATAATAAAGCAGCAACAGCTCGACTGCTTCTGAAGTTTGATGTGTTGCCTTAAAGGCACACAATATTTTTATCGCATCATCTTCTATATTTTTCTCACTTTTATTTTTCTCAAATTTGATAGTTCCCACATCAAACACACGTGCTAGTTCTGATTCGATGAAATCACTCAATAGTACAAGCGTTTCTGTGGGGCGAATCAAACAAAAAACTTTGAAAAATGGAACAAATTTTTCTTTGCTAATCTTTAAAGAGTCCCAAACAATATCGATTTGCTCTTTTACATACTTTTGAACATCCTCATCTGAGAAGACTTGCAAAAGGATATTGCATGCCACAACAGTTCTCTCTTGGTTAATGAAAAAACCTTCTTCTATCATTTTACTTAGTGGAATCACTTTTTGATCTACAAAAACATATTTGATCAGATAGTTACTAAAGCTTTGATCCGAAATTTTAGCGGCTTTATCGTAACGTAAATCCACCAGTTCAAGCTTATCAAATTGCTTTAAATCAGCCACAAATTGTTCTTCTGTTAGTCCTGCCGCATCCAAAATTGGCTGCACACATTTTAGATTGTCCAATCGCATCGCTTGAAAGAAAGCAATAATACCTGCGGATGCAATTCCAGTTTTGCTATCAACAATGGTTTGAATTTGATTTGCATAATAATGCTCGTACAATTCTGTTGCATTTTGGATTGAACTTATGCTGTTTGTCTCAGCCGCAACCTTACCAGCTAACATAGCCAATCTTGCATTGCCTTCTGCAATCGCAACTATTCGATTTGAATATATGTAATTTTTAATTCCAAACGCTTCTTTTATGAGTTTGCGAATTTCATCGTCTGTTAGGCATCCGACCTTTATAATTGATGGTTTCTTTACTTCCAGTATTTGACTTATCACTTGTTGGCGTGCATAGTCGCGTACTGTCACAATAAGTTTCTTGACACTTTTCTTTTGGTCTGCTGTTTTGCACAGAAAATCCAGAACAAAATGCAGCCCCGTCAGCTCGTTTGCATCATCTACAAATACCAGATAGTTTTTATCCTCTTCAATCGTTGTTACTAAATCTTCGTACAGTTCCAGTCCGTTGCTTTTAATGCAAAGAATTTCATACCCGTTTTCGCACGCTAATTCTCTACAAATTTGAAGTGCCAATCTTGTCTTTCCAACACCTGCCGGACCAGAAAGAACCAACACATCATTTAGGGTTAGCTTCTCTTTTGCCTCTTTAAGTTTCTCTTCCCGAAGCATAAACTTAGTTTCGAGAGGTGCAGACATTTTATTGGCATCATGTACCTGAACGAAATCTTGTATGGACATGATTTGTCCTGTATCCACACTCACGTCTAAAAAATCTTTCGCAATGCGCGGATAGTGGCAATACAAATCTTCACCAAGTTTATCCAACCCTATTAAAGTCAGCGTTGAATTTCTTGCTTTGCAAAACTCGTTCAGTGTCTGTGTATCCCCTGCTAAAAGGCGTCCACATGTATGGCAATATACAATCTCTCCAACATTTTCTGCAGGAATCCCTGTCTTGTCCGCATCAAAGCATTTTTCTAAATCTTTTAAAGCCTTTTTAATGAAATCGTCTTTCTGGGTAGTGTACATCACAAAGACGTACTTCCCATCTTCTTTCAAAAAGTAAGTATCTGGATTTCCCTTGGCCGTTTTATTTGTGCCTGTTCTCATTCCAAGGGAATATCCTATTCCATAGCCTTTGCACGTCAAATACGCATCGCAGAGATTTTGAAATGCCCCACCATCTAATTGATCAATTCTGTATTGTATATCTGTAAGTTTAGACATAGAGCCCTCCGTCTGAAATCCTTACACTTCAATAGCCATATTACCTGTAACTTGTGTCATAACTGTCTATGGAATGATGAGGCACTTTTTGAAAAACATCCACACGAAATCCCGTTGCTTTTCGGAAATTTCGTGTGGATGCCTTTTGGGACTAATTCATAATCAAGACATTTTCCTTATCTCGGCCTCAAATGCGCTTTCCGTCATATTCGCACGGAGTGCAGCATCCTTGATGCTCAGCAAACCATCTTTAACAAGCCCTACAAGGGTAGTTACTTTGCCCTCAGTTTTGCCCTTTTCTTCTCGTTCATTCATCATATCTTCAACTGCTTTGCACACATCAATCACCTCCGCGTCCTCTGGAATGTCCAGAGGTGTGTTCGTTACAGCTTTGATTACTCGTGCCGCGTTCGCTTCCATAAGCATACGCGGGTTGTCGGTCAAAAATTCAGTCAATTTCTTTTTGTCTTTGGAATACTTGATGTACCCGATTACTTCACGGAGGCTTGTCGAGAATTTTTCCAAGTCCTCTTTGTCCAGCTTTGCCGGGTCAATCAAGTGAATCTGATAATCCTGCACAAAGTTTAGCAGTTTTTCATTCTTGACTGCCATCATTTCATGCAAAGACAGCGGGCCATCCCACTCGTTCGCTCCAAAGTGCAGCACCAGCGTAATGACAGGTGTGATCTTATCGTCCTTATAGAAACCGGACAGGTACTCGCCTCGGCTGTGTCCTTTCGATCCATCGGTGCGATGCTTTGCTGCTATGTCAGCAACCTGCTTGCCATACTGGAGCGCATCATAAATGATATTGCGAACAGGCATTGCATAGTGAATATCGGTTTGGTTTTCGATACCCAAAAGGATGTAAGCCGCTTCGCCATCCTGTTTAATGACCGCCGATTTCAGCACATCACGGTATTTTTGCACCGCATCATCTGGCTGGGTTCTATTCTCGTTCTGCGCACCAAACGGCAAAGCTATTTCTGTTGTATCCAGTTCCTTCAACTGCGTAGGGTTCACAACCGTCTTTCCGCCGTAAATCAGATAGTTAAATGCATCTGCAAACACAGTATTTTCTTTCATATAGGCTTTTGTGACCGTATCAGCCAATCCCATTGGTGTACACCTCCCCTTTTTCACTTCTTGTTCTTTGTCTCTATCTTACCATAAAGCGTTCTTTTTATCAAGTTTCATTTCACTTCCAGATTCTTAATTTTCAGCGAACTATTGTGTTTTCTAATTCGCATCTGCTACTATTAGCATACACTGACAATCATCACTTTTCAGAAAGGAGTTTGCTCATGAAATTTACCGACGAACAAAAGAAAGCCATCGTTGCTCGCTACGAAAATGGAGGATCCATCCGTTTGATTTGCTCCGAGTTCAATATTCCCCGCAGCACACTTTATCGCTGGTGCAAAACGTATAAAGTGGACATCATTGCTAACGGCACACCATTCACTGCGAGGGAAATCAATCAAATGCAAAATCGCATTGTAAAGCTGAACAATATAATTGCAATTCTCAAAACCGCAAATTGTACTGTATCTGCACCATTGCGAGAACGTTTAGGCGCTTTAGAGTCATTATACAGTCAATATGATGTTTATACCTTGTGCGAAGCGCTAGAAGTTGACCGTGGCACTTTTTACAATCATATCCGCAGAAACAAACGCGAGAACGCTTGGTTTGCAAAGCGGCGTGAGAAATACCGCCAAATTGTGCAGGAAGTCTTTGACGAGTACCACCAAGTTCTCGGTTCAGAAAAGATTCGCGCCATCCTTGTAGAGCGCGGTCACAAAGTAAGTGCCAAATTTATCGCATCCATTATGCGGGAGTGCGGTCTATACAGCATTCGGACCACCGCGAAAAGCGATCACTTTCGGCTGAACGCTTTGGAATCTCCGAAGAATAGAATTAGGCAGAACTTTACAGCACATTCTCCCAACCAGATTTGGGTCAGCGATGTTACATGCTTTAAAATCAAAGACAAATATTACTACATATGCGTGATTCTCGATCTGTTTTCTCGCAAGGTTGTTTCCTATACAATTTCCAAGAAAAACAGCACCCGTCTTGTGACCTCGGCCTTCAAACAAGCAGTTATCGAGCGCGGATGTTCCCGTGGCCTCGTCTTTCACAGTGACCGCGGCTCTCAATACCTATCGCACACATTCCAGCAGCTTCTCCAGCAATACAAAGTAAAGCCTTCCGTCTCCGCGTCGGGACATCCGCATGACAACGCTGTTGCCGAATCTTTCTTCGCATCCCTAAAGCGAGAAAATCTTTACCGCAAGGAATATAAATCCGAGAACGCATTCCGAGCAGGTATTGCAGAATACATACAATTTTATAACGAAAAACGCCCGCACAGGCTTTTAAAGAACCGCACTCCCTGCCAATTTGAGGAAGCCTACTTTTCAAATGAGACATAGCTGTTCATATCGTGATTTTTCAGAATTTTATTCCTGCATTTTCGCAGTTTCACTTTTTTATGTCTCATTTCCGGGTAGGACAGAAAAATCCGCAAAGCCCATTGCAACAGAGCTTTGCGGATATAAAGAAAACCTACGCAATAGACTGTCTCAATGAACAGTTCGTATTACGTAGGTTCTTTCAAGTGGAAAATCAACGATGCAGAGAAATTTTAGTGTTTTCTTTCGCTGAAGGGCCACTGCAGCATCCATTCCAGATACTCTGCTCCTGTAATTTTCCTCATTCTTAATTTTTCCTTTTGGCTATACAAACTTTTCAAAAGCAAATTTACGTATATTAGGGTAAGCTGACTTGTCAACCTGTCTGGCAGCAGTAACAAGGCCACGTAGACGCTGACGACTTTTTTTATCAGTGGGATTATTGCGAAGATATTCATGCTCAAACATAATCTTTTTCCTAAGTGAGTTCTTGACGGTGGCTTTGCCCTCACTATTGATAATAACACCTGTCACCAATTTAGGGTATGTTCTGGAATACCCTTTCACTTTTTTTCGGGAAACTTGGTAATTATATTTTCGGATAAGTGACAATACCGTTTTTCTAAACTCCGAGGATATGTTATGTTCGCTCGAAAATACCACATCATCTACATAGACAGTCATTATCACATCGTTATTATCTGACAACGCCTGTAATTCATCAAACATTTTGTGATTAACCAGATATGAAAGGATTTGACTTGTTGGAGCTCCAGAGATCAGATGATTATAGCATTTAACTCCTTTAGCTGCCAGAAAATCGTAAACTTCCGAAAGGAACTTTTGATCGAGCTTTTTAAGATCGATTGTTGTTAAGTTAGTCAGTACCTCGGCAACATCAGGAGAACAGCACAAATCTTCAAAGAAAAAGCGATAAACTGTTTCTCTGCTAATCGAAGGGAAAAATGCAGTCAAATCAATCTTATATAGATTCCGAGTGCCCTCGCCCAAATGCTGGCGAGCATTATCGGAGTATGATTTTCCCTTAATACCGGAAAAAACATTATCGGGCACTTCAATTTTTCCCAATAATGTTTTTATGCGTTTTTGTACAGTTTTCAATTCGGCCTGTGGAGGTTCAATAAGCCGAGGCTTTTTAGACATATCTATATAGGGACTAATCATCGAAACAACATAGTCTTGTTTTAACAAATCCCCATCTTTAATATGTAGAACATATTTTAGCATTTTTTTAGATTGAATTCCGTATAGTGGGCAATCAGTATATTTCAAAAGGCATTACACCTCAATTCTTAAAATGTGCTGGTGTTAGCTGTTGACTACTTTACCGATTATCCAACGGACAAAATCGGGAAGTAGTTCAGGGCAGCAAAAGGATACAGCCAGTACGGCTACTGCAATCAGTACAATGATGATCACAGCAGCAGGAACATGAGAGCGAGTCTCATTCGTGGAAACCTTGTTATTGTCACCGTAAACATTGATATTGATGACAATACTGGGCTTGTCCGCTTTTTTCACGGAATTCACCTCCTTGTTATTATTGGCCCTCAAGACGAGGGGACTTCCCGTCCGCCAACAACAAGGAGATATTGCAGCCTTATATCCTAAATTCGCACCAGCACAAATCCGACTTCCCAAACAGTTTGTTCTGCTCGGTCCAACACCAAATCACTTGACACGGTCACAACGAAACACACATACATACTGACTACAAGTGCAGTCACAGTGTTACCGTGTTCGTGTGTCACTGAGTCGGGGTGACGAGGTGCTGATGGCACTTCTGCCGGAGAAAAATGCATCCTTACCCATAGGTACGATGCCGCCCGCGTTTTGATCACGAGCCAAACGAAGTCTGATCTGACCGCTCGTACTGACGATGTGATTATATCACAATAGGTCGAAAAAGAAAATAATAAATTGTAAATTCCACCCAACAGGACAATGGGCAGCGTTTTCATATATAACACCACGAAGGGAGGTCACTTCCACCCAGCCAGTCTGTGGACTGGCTTTTTTCATGCCACAAAAATGAGGTTTGCAAATGGCAGATGATAAGAAAAATACTCCCGATGTAGCCCCACCTACTGAGGCACCCTCTCCCACGGCAGAAGTTGCCGCTGTGCCGGAGCTGCTTGCTCCTAATCCTGTGCCGACTGACGCGGAGGCGGTCCTGCTGGAACATGAGGGGCAGGCGGCACTCTTTGAAATGGGCGAGGCCGTGCCCGATCACGTTGACGCTGTTATTCACACCGAGATAGAGGGGCCTGCCGCTCCTGATGCTCCGAAGGCTGAAAAGGAACAGGAGCAGCCGTCCACTCCCGGCAAGGACGATCCTACCCCCGCACATTCCGGCAAGGTGGTGGATTTCGCCGCCGCCCGTGACAAGGCGGCTAAGGAGGAGAAAAAGGCGGTCAAGCAGAAGCCTCCCACGGAAAAGAACAAGTCCGCCAAACCCGGCAGAGGCCGACTACCCAAGGATGGCAAGGTTGCTGCCGATAAGGCAAAGCGGCCCAAACCTCGGGACAAAAAGTTCCAAAGTAAGCCTGCCCCGGAGAAGCCTGCCGTGGATAAGGGCGGCACTCCTACCGGTGCGGAGGTCACGCCGGAGCCGTCTGCGCCCCGTGACGCCACCCGCACGAAAAAGAGGAGATTGTCTATCTCAGCCTGTCTGACCTGCACCCGTTCAAAAATCATCCCTTTGGTGTTTGGGACGATGCGGAAATGCAGGGGCTTGTTGAGTCGGTCAAGGCCAGCGGTGTGAACCAGCCCGCCCTTGTTCGTCCCCGGGAGGATGGCAGCTATGAGATTATCGCTGGTCACCGCCGCCAGCGGGCAGGCGAGCTGGCCGGGTTTGCCAATATGCCCTGTATTGTCCGTAACACGACCGACGATGAGACCATTCTCGCTATGACGGATGACAACCTGCGTCACCGGGAACTGATCTTGCCCACGGAAAAGGCGCAATCGCTGAAAATGCAGGTGGAGGCAATCAAGCACCAAGGCTCTCGCCCCGGCGAGGAGGACAAGGATGCCAGAAAACGCTCCACGCAGGTCGTGGGAGATTGCAACGGCATGAACTACAAGCAAGTGCAGCGGTATATCCGCTTGACCGAGCTTGTACCGGACTTGCAGGCAATGGTACTATCGCGCGTGGTCGTTCCCACAACCTCGTTTTTCACAGTGATCGCAGCTCTCAGTACCTATCGCACACATTCCAGCAGCTCCTACAAGAATATAGAGTAAAGCAATCTGTTTCCGCGCCAGGGCATCCGCATGACAATGCTGTGGCTGAGTCATTCTTTGCATCCTTAAAGCGAGAAAATCTCTACCGCAAGGAATATAAGTCCGAGAATGCATTCTTAACGAGCATTGCAGAATACATACACTTTTATAACGAAAAACGTCCCCATAAGCTTTTAAAGAACCGCACTCCCTGCCAATTTGAGGAAGTCTACTTTTCAAATGAGACATAGCCGTTCATATCGCGTTATTTCAGAATTTCATTTCTGCATTTTCGCAGTTTTACTTTTTCATATCTCACTTCCGGGTAAGACAGAAAAATCCGCAAAGCCCATCACATCAAGGCTTTGCGGATATAAAAAAGACCACGCAATAGACTGTCTCAACAAGCAGTTCATATTACGTGGGGTCTTTCAATACCCAGATTTCCGAGTCAATTATTGTCTTTTCAGCATAACTTTGAGCCTAAAATTCAGTCATTTAACACATTATTTTCTCCTGCTCATTTTCGTTCAGTTTTCTATATTCCTGTAGCTTACGTTCTCTCACCCGTGTTTCATACTTATTAGCACGCTTTTCTATGATTCTATTGATCCATGACTGTTGCGAATACACCGTTTGCACATTTGAAACCAGCGCAACAAAAGCTGTTATCACAAAGATAATAGTCATTACCACATTCGAACATATCGTAATTCCAAGAACCGCACCTATCGCACTAATTATTGAAAAAGCAACAAGCACAACCCTTAACGCCCGTTTTCTGTGTGAGACCCATTTTTCTTTTTCTTGTCTTGCATACAGATCAGCATTCAATCTGATTTTTTCATTGTATTCACGCTGTTTTCTTTTTGCTTCCGCCTCCTGCTCACTAATCTTCATTGTCATTTCTGATATTTTTTTGGTATGTTCTTCGCTCATAGCATTCATTTGGTCACTTAGTTCAGCGACTTTATTTTTGTACTCCTTTTCAATTTTACTTTCCTCCTCTTTATGCCGCGCAACCTCACTTTCAATTAATTGCTGCTCATACACTTTTTGTGCTTCTTGAACTGAAAACTCCGTTACGCTTTCAACATCTCCAAAGGATTCTTTCCATATCTCGTGCTGGAATACTCGGCTTACCCGCAAAGTCGCAACTTGCTCTGGTTTAATTTTCCCTGCCTGCTTAAGCTTTTGCAAAACCTCCTCCACTTTCACCATTATTTCTGGATTTGGTTGCATCGCGCTATATGCATTTTTCAACAGTTCACTTTCTGGCAAATTTTCAACTTCACCAGCCTTAATCCATGTAATCGCACTTAGTGTACTATCTAGAATAATAGGCGGAAAAGCCGCTCCACACACATTCTTCTTGTAATATGCATTAAACAACTTCATAAAGTCGTAGTTATTCGTTACAAATATAACGCGACAATTTTCAATCGTATTTCCTGCACTATCACCACGAAGTCGATGTATTGCCAGTGCAGATGCAACATCATTTTTCAAATTATCCTCTGCGTAATGTGTGGTATTTTCACGTATATACTGCTGGATTTCCGATTCTCCAAGGACTTTGGCTTCATCTACTGTCCCATCGACTTTTTGAACGTACGCTGGGAGTTCATGCTCAACAATTGTAAACACATTTTCCAGCTTGCTCTGTAGCCATGTAATCTCTCTTTCCACATCGCTACCACTAAAGCCCTTCTCATTCAATCCTTCAAGGGTTCTTGCTCCATTTGTTGTCGAATTTGCACTTAGCGAATACTTATATGCAGACAAAATATTTATTATTTCTTGTCTTGTTTGCGGAAAATAGCAGAATTTTCCATTTTGCTTTTTTAGCATTGAATGTAACAGTTTTGCGCTTTCTTCTCTTTCCTTATTACTATAGCCCAGCAAGTCCAAAAGAAACGGTGTATCATAGAAAAAAGTAGTATTATTATAATTTGCAGAAGTCAAAGATCCATTCTCAGGCTGCACATAAATTGCCAGCCTCAAAAAGTACCCCTTGATTAAATCATTTAAATATTGATATTCCGTTTTTCTTTCATCTTTGCACTCAAAAATGAATCTTGCTATATAGTAGTCAATTTCATATTTTTCAGGCGAAAAGGGAATGCTCGCCAAATCATCTGTTCCAATCTCTAGTCCGTACCGCGAGAAGAACGAATGCAAACATTTTATTGCCTGCTCACTCGTAATATCTTTTGTTTTTTCACAGTGCGAAATCAAATACTGCCCCAACTTTTCTCCAAGGGCACACAAATACTGCTCACATTTTCCTCTCCTCGTATTCATCTTCTCTATTTCATCATCAATAGCGCTTATAAGATAAAAATTTCCTTTTTCCTTTTTAATTGCTGAATACGGGTTTCGTGAAAGTACCCTTTTCACGATGCTTTCCGGCATATCCTTATATGCAAAATTTTCTCGAACATACTTTAACACTTTCGGAATATCGATTTTTTCATTGGGAGATGTAAGTGTTGCAGTCGCATACATTACAAAAGGCGCTACCAAATCCAGCATATCTTTTTTTCTGCTTTCCCATGTAGCCTCTAACATCGCAGCACTTATTATTGCTTGATTGCCATCCATCTTATTTCTCCTCCGATATATAATATCATTTTGGGTGTGCGGTAAATATACTTTTCCTTTTTTAACGAGCTTATTCTATTATTTATAATTGTACCACACCAAGCATAAAATGAATAGCATTAAAAGTCATAATTGTAATGTTTTTGTCTCGCAGTCAAGAGATTATCAATTCTATATATTCATGTTCCGTACTTCCAATCAGTATTTCTGTTCCGCAAAAAATATACCGTTCCCACAGCCATATTTTATTCTGGCTTTGGAAACGGTATATTTTTCTCTATTATATAATGTACTAAGACAATCTCTTCATTTCTGTTTCAAATGCACTTTCCGTCATGTTAGCACGGTGTGCAGCATCTTTGATGCTCAGCAAACCGTCCTTAACAAGCCCTGCAAGCGCCGTCACTGCGCCTTCGGTGCGGCCTTCAGCCTTACTCTCGTTCATCATATCCTCTACTGCTTTGCACACATCAATCACCTCCGCGCCCTCTGGAATGTCCAGTGGTGTGTTCGTTACAGCTTTGATTACTCGCGCCGCGTTCGCTTCCATAAGCATACGTGGGTTATCGGTCAAAAATTCAGTTAATCGTTTTTTATCTTTGGAATACTTGATGTACCCGATTACCTCTCGGAGACTTGTCGAGAATTTTTCCAAGTCCTCTTTGCTCAGTTTTGCCGGATCAATCAAGTGAATCTGATAATCCTGCACAAAGTTCAGCAGATTTTCATTCTTGACTGCCATCATCTCATGGAGAGACAGCGGGCCATCCCACTCGTTCGCCCCAAAGTGCAGTACCAATGTAATGACCGGTGTGATTTTATCATCCTTATAGAAGCCGGACAAGTACTCACCCCTGCTGTGTCCTTTCGAGCCATCGGTGTGATGCTTTGCCGCTATATCAGCAACCTGCTTACCATACTGGAGCGCATCATAAATGATATTGCGAACAGGCATTGCATAGTGGATGTCCGTTTGGTTTTCGATCCCCAAAAGGATGTAAGCTGCTTCGCCGTCCTGTTTGATGACCGCTGATTTCAGCACATCGCGGTATTTTTGTACTGCATCATCCAGCTGGTTTCCGTTCTCGTCCTGCGCACCAAACGGCAAGGCAATTTCTGTTGTATCCAACTCCTGCAACTGCTCAGGATTGACAATTGCCGTACCCCCGTAAATCAGATAGTTAAATGCATCTGCAAACACGGCATTTTCTTTCATGTAGGCTTTTGTGACCGTATCAGCTAATCCCATTGGTGTACACCTCCCCTTTTTCACTTCTTATTCTTTGTCTCTATCTTACCATAAAGCGTTCTTTTTATCAAGTTTTGTTTCACTCCAGATTCTTAATTTTCTGCGAACAGTAGTTCATAATGTGCTTTCAACAAGTTCCTTTATTCCAGCGGCACCACTTTCTCATATCCTCCAATGAACCGAATCAGAATTTCATTGCGCGACCTTACCGTGATTTTCTCAATGATTCTCGCGGTCAGCGCATCGTCATACTCTTGGATTTGCAGATTTTTGGCCAACAGCAGCATTTCCGGCTGGCCAGCTTTTTCTTGCTGGACGGCACTGTCCTGAATGGCCTTTTTTAGACGTTTGATTTTGCTGTTCAGCTTTTTCAGTCTATCATCCAGAAACGGCGTATCTTCATCGAAGTCCAAGGACATTTCCAGTAGGCGGTCAAACTCCTGCTGGGTCTGCTCCAACTGCTCCTGCAAATTTGGCTTTGTGCTTTCGCCGGTCTGGATATCATGCAGAATGCCGTTGATCTTGGCAGCAACCTCATCGGTGAAGTTTTCCGCCAAATCCTGTACAGCTTTCAAAATAGCGCAGTGCAGTTCTTCTTCCGGGATAGATGGCGAGTTGCCGCAGAATTTCGTTCCGTACTCGATACGATTCATGCACCGCCAGACGATTTGCTTTCTTCCGTGGATATTCCAAGTTACCCGTTTGTAGGGGCTGCCGCAGTCACCGCAGACCAGCCGTTCGGACAAGGCGTACTTGCTGTTGTAACGGCCTCGGCGACGCTTACGCTGGTTGGCGGCTGACTTGCTGTTTCGGCGGGCAATCTCGGCTTGCACCTCGCGGAACATCTGCTTGCTGACGATACCCTCGTGGTAATTTTCGATGTAGTATTGCGGAAGTTGCCCGGTGTTTTTCTTATGTACCCCGGTCAACACATCTTCGGTGAAAGTTTTTTGCAGCAGCACATCACCGCAGTATTTTTCATTTTGCAGGATACGTTGGATGCTCTGCGCCGACCATGCAGTGTTGCCACGAGCTGTGAGCGCGCCTGCTGTTTCCAGCTTTGCTTTGATGCTTTGCAGGCTGTCGCCTTGCAGGTAGCTGTTGAAAATCAGCCGAATGATTTCGGCTTGCTCCGGGATGATTTCAGGCTTGCCATCTGCTCCCTTTTTGTAGCCGATGATTCTGCCGTAAGGGAATGCAAATTTACCATGCTTATATCCCATGCGTTTGCCACGGGCTACGTTTTGAGAGATGGACTCACTCTCGGCCTGCGCAAAGGCACTCAGCACGGTGAGGATCATCTCGGAATTCATGGTAGCGGTGTTAATGTTTTCCTTTTCAAATACCACTGCGATTCCCATCCGCTTCAGCATTCGGACGTACTGGATGCTGTCCAGTGTGTTGCGGGCAAATCTGGAAATGGATTTTGTCAGGATAAGGTCGATTTTGTGTTTCTTGCAATCCTGAATCATCTGGTTGAATCCATCGCGCTTCTTGGTGTGTACACCAGAGATACCGTCATCCGCATAGATGCCAGCAACCTCCCATTCTGGGGTGGATTCGATTTTCTCCGTGTAGTACAGCTTCTGGATTTCAAAGCTACCCTGCTGTTCTTCTTCCTCGGTGCTAACACGGCAGTAGGCTGCAACCCGCAGTTTGCGCACGGCATTTTTTCGTCTGGCGCTTTCCCGTATTGAGGCGGGAATCTCAACGATTCTCATATTATTCACAGCTTTTCCCCTTTACACGATTTGTCCGTTTTGCAGTCTGAATTCAATGTGGATGTCGCGGTGCAGAACAACCTTGCTGACAACCTCTTTATATAAGGTATATGGAAAGCCGTCTGTCAGATCATACTCGGCACACGCCTTTTTCATTTGCAGGGTTGCCGGGTCAGCATCCCCCGCCGAGCAGAATTTGTACTCCAGTTCTGCTCGGTGTAGGATTTTGGCGATTAGCGCATCAGCATTAGGCTCTGCCTCCATCAAATCCATTTGAATTTCCTGTGTCAACTTAGCAGCTTCAATGGATTGGGCATTGCGCTGTGTTATCGGTGGACGAATCACCTCTGAGTGTCTCTGAATCCATTCCAATTTTATTGTAATAGCATCAGACAGTTCCTTTTCTGGGATAGGCTTTGTCCACATTCCACATTGGCGGCAAAACCATTGTTCGGTTTTAGGCCGCCAATATAAGCGTTCTCCGCAGCATCCGCATTGCACATCTTGGCGAAACGGCTGCAAAACCGTGGAGTAGGTTTGCGCTTTCCTCTGGCGGAATTTTTCTGCCAAGCGATATTGGGCTTCTGTAATGATAGGCAGGTATTTTTCATTGCCACAGTAAATTTCATTTGCAAGGACGCGGCTCACCATGTTCTGGTTCCATTTTGAGGAATCTTCATGATATGGAGTTTTCCTCGCTGTCATGTTCTCTGCAATCTTCCGGAGGGACTTCCCTGCTGTGTATTCCTCAAAAATATATTGCACAGCTTCGGCTTCTTCTTGAACTATAGTTGTTTTTCCGTCTGTGATTTGGTAGCCAAATGGCAGATATCGCTTTTTCATTTTTCCGTCTGTTCCTCCGAAAGTTTCATGCCATTGATGAGTTCAAATTCTATCGCCGTATTACTGACCGACACTTTTTTGACCATCTCGGTAAAAGTATGCTCATCAAAGTACGTCAACGGCGGATCGGAAGCCAATATTTTTTCAATCTGCCTTGTGCTTTTCAAAGTTAGCTCAACATTCCTGCTGATGGAAGTTCTGGACAGCTGAACTCTTTTCTCGTCAAGCTGCTGTTCTATAAGGGTTTTGCGTTCTATATATTGGGTATCTTCGATGTACCCCTGCGCATGGATTCTTTCCAAATTATGATTTTGTTTTGCAAGACGTTGAATTTCAGCATGAATAGCCTCACGTGCGGTGTTCTGGTGTTCCTGTTGTGATTTTAGCTGCAAAAGGCTGTCTACCAGCGGCCGGAATATCCTTGCACGATTTGCTTGCAGCTTGTTATACATATATAAAAAAGCCCGGCAAAGTTCTGTTTCGTAAACAGACTTTACCGGGCATAAGCTGGATTTATTCAAATGTTTTCTGCACCCCCAAGCCACCATACCGTTTGCTCTGCTGGCTTGGGCAAACACAGTGCCGCACTCGGCACAGTAGATTTTCTTTGTGAATACTCGCGGAGCGGCATTCGGCACAGACATCTGCTTCGTTTTCAGCAGGTTCTGCACTTTCTCGAATTCCTCATCCGAAACGATTGCCACATGGCTTTTATAGGCACAGTATTTCGGGAACTGGCCCTCGTTGTGGTAGACCATGAACGGCAATGTGTCCGTGGTGTAATGTTTTTGGTGCAGCGTATCGCCTTTATAGGCTTCGTTATGAAGCATGAATCGCACAGCGGAAGTGTACCACCAGCCACCCTCTTTCGGATGGTTTTCATTTAAGTAACGTGCAATTTCTGCGATTCCCACCCCGCTCAGGTACTTTTCAAAAACCAAGCGGACTACTGCTGCCTCATCCTTTTCCAGTACCAGCTGGTGATCCTGCTGCCTGTATCCGAAAGGAGTCGCACAGTTCACATAGGTTCCCGCCTGCATCTTTTTACGGATACCCCATTTCATGTTTTTGGAGATAGACAAAGATTCTTCCTGTGCAATAGCGCACATCATGCTCAGCATCATTTCCCCTGTGGCGCCCTCCGTATCAAACTGTTCTTTTTCAAATTGTACTGTTACACCGATGCTTTTCAGTTCTCGGACGAGCGTCAGCAGATCTACCGTGTTCCTGGCCATGCGTGATGCAGATTTCACTAAAATGCGATCAATCATACCCGCTCGGCAATCTTCCATCAGTCGGTTCAGTTCTGCTCTGTGCTTAATACTCGTGCCAGAGATACCCTCGTCTGCATACACTCCAACGAACTCCCAGTTCGGGTTCTTCTGGATAAGGTCTGCATAGTATTCTGTCTGCACCGACATGGAATGAAGCTGTTCATTGGATTTCGTGCTGACGCGGGCATAGGCTGCCACACGCAGACGCTTCGGCTGTTGCTGTATTGGCTGGATGACTTGGACTTGTGGCATGATGTTCACCTCTAGATGTGACGCTGTGACATTCTTTTTATCACATACAACATACCCGAAAGGCAGGTCAAAAGCTATTCACGAGAACCACTAAACTTCTCGGCACAAAACGCCGCATTTCCGGGCATAACCAACATTCGCGCGCTGACAGATGTCCCTAGGCAATCTTCCGTTTGCGGCAGCGGATACCAGCGCGGCATAGGCCAGTGCATATTTCAGCTCCTGTTCCAGCCTTACGGGAAACGAGTCAATCTGCATCGACAGCCACCTCCCACGGCACTCTTTTTCCGGTTCGTGCGGTACGAGCCAGGATTCGACTCTCCAACCCTGTCAGATAGAGTTCATACTGTAGATCGGTCTCGGTCGTAATCAGCACTGCACCGTAATTTTGCAGAAATCGCAGGATACGGTACAAGATTGTAATGTCGTGACTCAAACGGTCAAGGCTCTGCACCATGACGACATTGACGCGCCCCTGCTGCACAGCGGTGAGCATGGCGAACAAATCAGGTCGCCAGAACTCGGTACCGCACTTCTGCTCCATGCAGGAGTTTACAATGATGTAGCCGCGCCTGTCGGCTTCACGCATGACTTCTGCAAGCTGTTCTTCCAATGCGGGCAGGTTCGGTGCGGCACTGCGGGCAAACGCCCATACTTTGTATTCTGTCATAGCGGCACCTCAAAACTGGTCCATCAGCGGCAGACGGACATCAAATCGCGGCTTGCCAAAGGATGCCCGCGTGAAGCGGTCACCGACAAAGCGTTCCAGCCCACTGTTGATGAGCTCGGCGTTCAGGTCACACTCAGTGGTAATAAGGTAGACATCATTCTGACGCAGAATTTCAATAACTCCTACCAGTATGTAGCTGTTGCGGCTGATCTGCTCCAAATCGCGCACCATCACGGCTTCAATCCGACCGTTCTCTACTGCGTCCAACATAGAGCGCAGACCAATGCGGTCTTTCAAGGTGTTGCCGCTGCAATGGTCAAAAGATGTGCCGCGTACAAGGAATCCATGCCCTGCTGCTTCGTCGATAAGGTCATACAGCCGGTCAAAGGCAATGCGCGGATCGCTGTTGGCGCAGCGCACATAAATCCAGACATCGTGGTTTCGCATAAGGTACATCTCAGGTTCCTCTTTTCACAAAAAGTAATCCGGGCGCTTCTGCTCCCGGATAAATTGCTGCACATCTTCGATTTTCTCGGTGGTCGGGCAGGACGGCAGCGCTGCCAGCGCGGCGTCATGATACCTGCCGCCAATGCCCGCACGTTCGTCCAGAATAGCTACCACACAAGAGTCCTGCTCCGTGCGGATGGCACGACCAAAACCCTGCCGAAGCTTCTTCTGCATTTCGGGGATGACTTCGGCGTTTATGTAATCGCGCAGGTTCGGGTACTGCTGGCGCTCATAGTCGCTGATTGGGTCGGGAATCGGGAACGGCAGCTTTGCGATAATCAGCAGTGACACCATATCGCCGGGAAAGTCGATACCCTCCCAGCAGGAGCCAGCAGCAAACAGCACACCGTTGCCGGACTGCTTGAATTGTTGGATGATTTTGCCGCCGTTGCGCCATGCCTGATAGGTCGGGTACGGCCACTGGCCGTCCGTCAATGCGCGGACTTCTGCCATCTGGCGGTAGGACGTAAACAGCACCAGAGCATGGCCGTGGCAAGCATCGACCAGCTGAACGATTTCTTCTGCCATTTTGCGGTTGTCCATTTGCATTTTTACGCGCGGCGGAAAGTACAACAGACATTTTTTCTTGTAGTTAAACGGAGAATCTGCTCGGAAATGACGCAGAGGTCGGTAAGCCGCCAGCCCCAAAAGCTGTTCGGTGTGGCTGAAATCTCCGGCTGCAGCCAGCGTGCCGGAGGTCAGAATCGCGGGTTCGCGTGTGTTCCACAGGGCGCTGCGGAGCAGCTGCGGTACGCGGTTGCTGGCTGCGCAGAATGTGGGCTGGCCATCGGCATCGTAGTCGATGTATAAGATGCGCGTCGGCACCTCCAAAAGAAAAAGGCGCAGGAGGCTTTCTGCTTCTCCCAGCCTGTTCAGCAGGTATCGCGGCACATCCGGCAATCCGCCAGCATTTTGCAACAGTGCTATACAGTCGATGAGAGCAGCGCGGCGGAACGGTGTAAGCACGAACGGTTCGCTCACTTTTCTTCGCAGCTTGGAAAACCCCTGCGTGCAGGAGAACGACAGCGTAAGGAACGTCGTCCGCAGCTGTCTGGCAAAATCCTTGTAGTGCGCCTGTTGTAATAAAAGGCACAATTCATCCATGGCGCGCGAGGATAGTGTTTCCGTGTACATCTGACGGGCGGCATCGGGCAGTTTGTGTGCCTCGTCCACCACCAGCGCCTGATAGCTGCGCAGGAGCAGCGGCCTATCTTCAAGTCGGTGCGATGCGTCTGCCAGCAAATAATTGTGATTGCAAATTTGGATGTCGGGTTTCATGGAATCCCGCAGATACTGCTGGTAGCGGCAATCCAAGCGCATAAAGCAATCTCGCGGGCAGGACTGCGGCACACAAATTCGGCAGCGGTCATACCGGGAAAGTTCCGGGATATGATCCATGTCCAAAATGTGCGCAGCAATGTTCAGGCTGTTGGTCTGCCGTTTTCTGCTTGGCTGCACCAGCGATGCTCTTTCGGCAAGGCGGGCATCGCAGACAAAGCGTTCTTTGCCCTTGCGGACAACGGCTGTGATGGGTGCGGTAATGATACCTTCGTCCAGCAAGACAGCGGACAGGTCGGGCAGATACTCAGTAAGGATAGCGTCCTGCAAGGCAACGCTGGAAGTGGAGATAACGATAGGCAGTTTCATCCGTTCGGGACGGTTCATCTGCCAAAGAATACAGCCCACGAGGTAGGCCAGCGTCTTGCCGGTACCCACGCCTGCTTCGCACAGGGAAATTTCTTTATTATATAGGGTATCTAAAACTTCATGGCAAAGCGCGATTTGTTCCTCGCGCA
>ERZ772954.748-NODE-748-length-29562-cov-5.450266_pt1 | contig 29562 bp, 20 predicted proteins | sample MGYA00580684_ERZ772954 | MGnify/ENA primary metagenome ERZ772954 (study PRJEB29015, sample SAMEA2737654) | human gut metagenome | biome: human gut; feature: human-associated habitat; material: faeces | place: China | collected 2012 ...
CCACGCGGAGCAGCGCATGAACAAAGCCTGACCATCTTCAAACTGGCCCGTATTACGGTTCCAGGTGCGCGGAGTGGAGGCAATCGTGAAGCTGGCCACGGACGAGCCGTTGCCAACCGTACGGATTTCGGGATCAGCCGTGAGGTTACCCACCACAGTGATAATCGTTTCGCCTGCCATCGTTACCTACTTACTTTGCAGCTTATTGTTTTGCAGCTTGAAAAGCTTGGAATTACTTACTTGCGAAGAATCTTCGTACGGATGACGGATTCGTTCAGGTTCAGCAGACGATCGAGTTCGTCGCTGGTGGCCGGCTCAGCGGAGTAGTTGACCACAACGTAATTGCCTTCGGTCTTACCGGCGATCTCGTAGGCAAGCTTGCGACGGCCCCAGATGTCGATGTTCTCGACAGCACCGCCTTCCTTGGTGACAGTTTCCAGATACTGCTCGGTCAGCTTCTTCAGACCGCGCTCATCCAGCTCAGGATCGGCAATGAACATCAGTTCGTACTTATGCGCAGACATCACCCACCTCCTTCGGACTATCGGCCATGGACCTTCCATGGCAGGAGTGTGTATGCGTACTGCCTTCACGCATCTATATATGAAAGGTATAAAGATACAGTTCAGACAACCTGTTCAGCATAGCCCTTCTGCTGGACGAGCGGCAATTGCGCACGTTCTGTGGTGCAGGCGCGTCATGGGCACCCGCATTGTTATATTGAATACGGCTATTTTTGTACGGTTGGTACCGTATTTACGCGACTCTAGATTTGTGGAAGGCGAAGCATGTCGGCGATTCTCGAAGGCACCCCGGATAAGAAATTGGCTTTGGTGACGGGTCGTGCGTACCCTGAGCAGGCCCATGAAACCGCGAAATACCTGGGAATCGACGTACTTGAGACCACGGCTTACGATTTCGCCAACGGCGAGATGTATGTGCGTTACACCGAGCCGGTGCGTGGCGCCGATGCGTTCGTGATGCAGGCGCACACCGAGCCGATCAACAAGTGGATTATGGAGCAGCTCATCATGGTTGACGCCATGAAGCGCGCTTCCGCCCGTTCCATTACCGTGGTCGCGCCGTTCCTTGGCTATTCGCGCCAGGATAAGAAGCATCAGGGCCGCGAGCCCATCACCGCCCGACTGATTTTCGACCTGTTCCGCGCAGCCGGCGCCGACCGTATTATGACGGTCGATCTGCATGCCGCCCAGGAGCAGGGTTTCTTCGATGGACCGGTCGACCATCTCACCGCCACTCCGGTGCTGCTTGACTACGTGCGCAACAACATGCCGCTTGAGAACACCACCATCGTGTCTCCGGATGCCGGCCGCATCAAGGTTTCCGAACAGTGGGCCGCGAAGCTGGGCAATCTGCCGCTCGCGTTCATTCACAAGACCCGTGACACCACCCGCCCGAACCATGCCGAAGCGCATGGCATTATCGGCGAGGTCGAAGGTCGCGACTGCGTGGTGGTCGACGACATGATCGACACCGCGGGCACCATCTGCGAGGCTGTGCGCACACTGAACAACGCTGGTGCGAAGTCCGTGACGCTGGTTGCCACGCATGGCCTGCTGTCCGGCCCGGCCGTGGAACGCCTGAGAAATTGCGGTGCCAAGGAAATCGTGCTCACCGACACCGTGCCCGTTCCGGAAGAGAAGCGCTTGCCGAACATGACCGTACTGTCCGTGGCTCCGCTGTTGGCCGCCGGCATCCGTTCCGTGTTCGAATCCGGATCCGTTTCCACGCTGCTCAACGGTCTGCCCGAAGACATGCGTCCCCGCAATATCTACGCCTGATTCGCGCAATCTTTTCAACGTAACAAAAACTCGCCCCCATCCGGTCGGCGAGTTTTTTTAATGTCAGATCTTCCCAAAAACGGGGTGCCGCATCCTACGTCGGTAGGATGCGGCACCCCGCGTATCAAGAGAGAAAAGAGAAATCTGGCTAGCGTCCGATAGGCATCCTCGCTTCCGTTATTTGGCGAATGCTTCGCGGATTTGCGCGGCATTGCCGTAGGAGGCCTGCGCACCATACCCTGTGGCGGCGTATGCCGAAACATACGAGGCAAGCTCGGCCGCTTCGGAAAGCGCCATGCCCGAGGCAAGACCGGCCAGCACCGTGCCCATGAAGGAGTCGCCGCAGCCGGTGGTGTCCACCGCGTTCACACGCACGGGGGCAATGCGCTGGATCGGCGTTGCCGAAGTGGAATCCAATACCACGGAACCATCGCCGCCGAGCGTCACGATCGCCTGTTCGAAACCGAATCCACGCATTGCTTCCAGCGCATGATTCCAATCGAAACCGTCCCAATCGTCGTTTTCCGGCTCGTCAATGCCGAGCAGCTGCACCATCTCATGCTCGTTGACGAGCAGAATATCGGATGCTTCCACCAGTTCGGCCGGCAGCGACGGGGTGAACGGCGAATCGTTGAGCAGCACTTTCACGCCCGCTTCATGGCACATGCGCGCGGCGGCCGTCACCGTTTCGATCGGGCTTTCCAAGCACAGGCCAAGTACGGAAGACCGTGCCAGCGCATCGCGCACGGATTCCACATAATCCACGGTGACCTGCGCGTTGGATCCCGGCGAGTACACGATGGTGTTTTCGCCGGCTGCGTCCACGGTAATCACGGTTGTGCCGGATGGTCCGAGCACGCGGCGAACATGCGTGGTGTTCACGCCCGCCTCGCCCAGAGCGCCAAGCAGGAAGTCGGCGTTGGAATCGGAGCCGACCGCGCCGAACATCTGCACGGTTGCGCCGATGCGCGCTGCGGCGGCCGCCTGGTTGCCGGATTTTCCGCCCGGCAGCAGCTGCAGCGGACCGCCGGTGATGGTCTCCCCCGGCCCTGGCAGACGCTGTGCGGTGACGGTGTAGTCCGCGTTCATCGAGCCGATTACGGACACTGTGCCGTGGATACGGTCCAATGCGGAGAGAACTTCAGTCGCGCTCATCTTTACCTTCCTTACATCAAAAGAAGATTTATGAAAATGGAGATTTGCGAAATAGTGTTGTTCAGTAATCGCAATTATCGCAAATCCCCATTTTTATTATATTGAGGATGTAATGTGCGATTACTTTGCCGATTCCTCGGTTTCCAGCGCATGGTTGCCTTCGTAGATCTTCTTCTTGAAGACAAAGAACACGATCAGGCCAAGCAGCGCGGTACCGGCGGCAATCAGCAACAGGTTGGCATAGTTGGCGGTAGTGCCGGTTGCGCCGGTGATGGAGCCGCCTGCGAGGGCGTTGGATCCGAGCAGGCTGCCGATGATGGCGATGCCGATGGACGGGGAAACGTTCATGGCCAGATCGTTCATGCCGACGCCACGGCCGGATTCGTCCTTTTCAATGGTGCCCAGCACGGTGGAGACCACCGGGGAGTACATGAGGCCGCAGCCTGCGTAGAACACACATGCGCACAGGGTCAGCACCACGAAACCGGAGTTCACGCAGAATGCCGCACCGGTCCAGCCGAGGAACATGAGGGTGCCTGCGGTCACGATGCCGGCCTTGATTCCGATCTTGCGGATGATCATGCCGGAGCAGGTGCCCACCACGGCGGCGACCACGAAGGCCCACACAATGTGCAGGGAGACCTGGGTGGTGGTCATGCCGTAGATGTTGGTGCCGATGGCGTTGAAGATCGGGCTCAGTGCGTAGTTCACGAAGTAGAACACGAGGATCAGGCAGATGGCGCGCAGCCAGCGGGTGTTCTTGAAGAACGCCGGGGTGATGAACGGGTTGGAGGCCTTGTTGATGTAGAAGGCGAATGCCACGAACAGCAGCAGGGAGACCACGAGCATCCACCATGCCATGTACGAGAAGAACAGGGTGAGGAATGCGGTGGCGAAGCCGAAGATCACGAAGCCGAATGCATCGACCTTCTGGCCGTTGCCGCTCTTGGACGGCAGGGCCTTGAGCAGGATCGGCAGGAACAGGATGGTGACGGACGGGATCAGGAACAGGAACTGCCATGCGATGGAGCTGAGTATGCCGGCTGCGAACACGCCGATGGATGCGGAAAGCTGGTATGCGGCGGTGAACAGACCGAAGAAGATGACCTTCAAATCGTTACGCAGGTACTTGGTGGCCACCACCAGGAAGGCGGAACCTGCCACCTGTTCGCCTGCGGTCTGCAGCACGCGTGCGATGATCACGGTCCACAGGTTTGCGGCGAAGAAGTAGTTTGCCACGAAACCGAAGATGGAGCCGACGAACAGCGTCACGAGACCGACGGTCACAAGCTTACGCAGGGAGACGAAATCGCCCAGGGAACCGTAGATGAAGCACACGATGCCGAGCACGATGCTCGGAAATGCGGTGATCAGGGACGCCTGGTTCGGTGCGCCGACGTCGGCGCCGACCTGCTGGAACACCAGGTTGAAGCCCTGCAGGCACAGGGTGCCGAGCACGAAGGTGATCAGCAGCGGGATCAGGGCGCGGATGGCCATCTTGTTGCTGGTCACCGGATCATCGAACGGATCGGCGGATGCGGTGCCGGTCACGGCGGTTGTGTTGTTAGACATAATAAAAATCCTTGATTCTCTCGAATTGCGCGATATGCGATACGCGATTGCTTGGCCGGTTACGCTTATTCAGCCTTGGCTGCGAGGCCGGAGATGCGGGTCATGAATTCGTTCAGGAAGCGCGGCACGTCGACGCCGACGGCAACCTTCATGGTCTTGGCCGGGTCATTCAGGCGGGTTTCGTCGCCGATGGTGCGTCCGCGGGTCGGGCCTTCCACGTCGACCTTCATATTGATGTCGAGGGTGGTGACGAGGGTCGGGTCCACTGCCACGCCAACGGCGAGCGGATCGTGCAGGCCGCAGCCGCCCAGATGCGGGGACGTGGTTTCGTAAGCCTTGATGTAGAAGTCGGTCATGTCGGCCAGGAACTTGCCGGCCTTGGTGCCGAGGTCGCGCCACTGCTGGGTTTCCTTGTAGGTGAGCAGGGTCTGCAGGGTTACGTCGAGACCGATCATGGTGGTCGGCGCCCCGGAACGGAACAGGTAGTCGGCGGCTTCCGGATCCTGCGAAATGTTGGCTTCCATGCAGGCGTTGCAGTTGCCGGGTACGGTCAGTGCGCCGCCCATAAGCACGATTTGGCCGATTTCATCCTTGATTTCCGGTGCTTTCTTCAGTGCGGCTTCGATGTTGGTCATCGGGCCGGTCGGCACGTAGACGAGATCCTTGCCATAGGTCTTCACTGCGTCGATGATGAAGTCGACCGCAGATTCGGTTTCGACGGAACGGCTGGAATCGGGGATTTCCACATCGCCGATGCCGTTGTCGCCGTGGATGAACGCGGAGATCGGCAGTACTTCGAAATGGTCGGTTGTGCTGGAGTGCGGCAAACCCTGATACCCCTTGACTTCCGGGTGGCCGAGCAGGTCGGTCACGGCCAGTGCGTTGCGCACACCCTGCTCGACGAGCACGTTGCCGTAGGTGCCGGTGATGCCGATCAGCTCGACTTCCGGGCTTCCCAGAGCATACGAAATGGCAAGCGCGTCATCAACGCCGGTATCAAGATCAAGAATCATCTTTTTCATGTGTGTGCCTTTCCTCTTTGACGGCCTGACGACGGTCCGCCACCATACGGGTGCGTCGTCAGTTATACATCGAGCGCATTCTCGATTGTGTTGTGTTGACAAGATTTATGATAAAGCGTTTTATCAAGAACGCAAATTCTTCACCCATACACGGCGTGTTGCCTTTATTCCCAACGATTACAGCATATTGGAGATGCTTACGTCACCACATACCGAGATTGATCTGCACCACCCGTTTCGCACCAGTCTGCAGCATCTAAAAATGGCGGTTTACGCGCAGGCCGCCTGCACCAGTTTCGGCGTAAGCACTTCAACCTGCGGATCGGAAAGCCACGGACGGGCATCCCCTGATTCCGTACCGGACTTGGCACGAACCGCAACATCAATCCGCTTACGCAACATACCCCAACAAGCGGCGGCCAAATCAGTCACGCTCTGCTCAACGGTGGTCATACGCCAACCAAGACCGAATCGTTTGAGAATATTGTCGTAACCAATCACCTGCATATCCTCAGTAACATGCAACCCACGCTCCGCCATACGCTGACGGAAGCCAAGCGCCATCACATCGTTGCAGCAGAACACGGCCGTCGCCCCGCCATCGATGATCTGATTCGCGGCACGATAGCCGCTATCGAAACGGTAATCACCCTCAACACACAGCGAAGAATCAAAATGCTTCCCCGACTGCTCGATGGCATCCACAAAACCACGACGACGCTCCGCGGCACTCGACTCCGCAATATCGCCGGTGACAATGCCAATACGAGTATGACCACCTTCCAACAGATACTGGGCAGCCAAACGACCACCAAGATAGTTGTCAAAACCGACGGCATCGCACCAGCCGCACTGCGTCAAACGGTCGATCAGCACCACCGGGCACGACACGAGCGCCACATCCTCACACAGCTGCTCAACAGCACTCCCAACACACGACTCACGCGCCGGGATCAACATCACCCCATCCACCCCACGGGCAGGAAGACGCTGCAACAACTCATGCTCCGCAGCACGCGAATCATCGGAATTGGCCACAATCAGCGAATACCCCTGCGCGGCGCACTCATCCTCCACACACTTGGCAAGCGCCGCGAAAAACAAGTTCTCAATATCAGGCACGATCAGCGCAACCAGCTGGGACTGCTTGGTCACCAAGCTACGCGCGCTCTGATTCGGCACATAATTCAGCTTCTTCGCCGCGTCGGCAATGGCCTTACGCTTCTCCTCAGACACGCGAGCCGGCCGATTATTCAACACCAGCGAAACCGTCGTCACAGACACCCCCGCAGCAGCGGCCACATCCTTCAACGTCGCACGATACGCCATTCAAACCCCTTAAAACGTTTCTCCTTCCAGCATAAATGCCACGCACTCCTGACGCGCCCAGCACCCCCATCCACAAACAAATTCCTTTCATAGCAAAATAATCCACATTATTTCCAGTGGTAAATCGTTTCTCAGAAATGTTTTTGTATACTCGCAACGTTTTGCTTAATACGAAAGCCACAGAGAAGAGAGGAACCCCAATGCAACCAACAGCACAGAAAAACAATGCGAAACAGCGCAAAACCATCGCCATCGTCGCCGTGATAGCAGTGGTTGCCATTGCGCTCGCAGCCGTTGCCATCATCGCAGTCGCCAATAAGCGCGAAATGACGCAAGCCGCCAGCGACACCTGCACGTTGAACGCGAAGGCGCTCGCCACGCATCAGCAAAACTTCGAAGAGGCTCAGAAAGAAGCCGAAGATGCGGCAAAACTCACCGTGGACGACGTGGCCGACGGCACCACGCTGGAAACCCTGAAGGATGCGATCACGCTGGCCGAAGCCGTGGAAAACGCGCCAACATGCCCCGCGAACGGCAATGCCAGCGACTTCACCAAGGCGACAGACGATATTCGCACGTACGCCGACAACCTGCGCAACATCACCAACGAACTCGACGCGGCCGCCAAGTCGGTGATCGCCAGCCAGGAACTCAAACTCGAGTCCGCCAAGTAAGCCGTCCGAGCCAGACGAGCCGACAGGGTGCCGCCCCTAGCTCCGCCGCCCCTGCGTTCAACGGGGCCAAGTTGCGTTTTCAAACAACTTTGACCTCGTTAAAGATGACTTTCGCAACGTTTTCACAACCCGATAACCGCCCATACCGCAAATCGATACCCCCTTCCACAAAAACCCGAAAGAGCTTATTAACGGGGTCAAAGTTACGTTTTGGACGACTTCACCCCCGCACAAGCGCTTTCGCACCGTATCTGGCTTATATATGGCAGATTCGACAGTCCGACCGGAGACATCTCGCTTATATATGGCAGGTCATTCCGGAAAGACCGCAGTTAGAGGGTACACAATTACCCCCTAAGTTGCTTGTTGTAAAAACCAACTGCCATATATAAGCGAAATACGTCCGGACGAACCCCAAAATCTGCCATATATAAGCGAGATAGCACCCACCAAACGCTATGAGAGGTCGAGATCTCCGTCCGCGCGTAGAAACTCCATCAGGTTGAGATGCCTTACGCCGTCGCGCTGCATTGGCAGCGGGTCCAAACTAAACAGGTATTTCGGATACCCGTCAGCCAGCTTCGTGAACGGACGGAATTCACGCTCCTCAACATTAGGATCCTGCACACTCATCGACACCTGCACATAGGCGTACCGCTCCCGCTTACGCACAATGAAGTCGCACTCCAGCTTACCAATAATGCCCACGCTCACCTCGTAACCTTTCGACCTCAAATGCACGTACAGCGCATTTTCCAAGGCTGGGCCGTAGCTCATCCGCGTATCGGTGTTACGCGCGAATCGTATACCAGGATCCGCAAGATAGTACTTCTCCCCTCCTCTCAACGACCTGCGCGAACGCAAATCGAATCGCGGGCATTTGTAAAGAATCTTCGCGTTCTCCAGCAGTCGGACATAGTTCGCGAGAGTCTCACGTTTGACCGTCACGCCTTCGCTGCGTTTCAGATAGTCGACGATTCCCGACAGATTCGTGGGAGCGGCATAGTTGTTGATGAGATAGTCCTGCACACGTTGGAAAGTATCGCGGTGACGCACCACTTTGCGAGCGGCTATGTCTTTGCTGAAAATCTGCCCTATGACATCTTGGATATACATGGCTTTCGCATCAAGATCCTCATATTCCAGCGCCTTCGGGAACCCTCCATAGGTGAGATATTCTTGGAAAACCTGCGATTCCGGCTTTTTGGGAAGTCCAAGATACTCGCGCATGCCGAGATATTCGTTGAACGATAGGGTGAACATTTCCAGCTCAATATAGCGGCCTGTCAATTTGGTGGCAAGCTCGCCGGATAGTAGGTATGAATTGGATCCGGTGATGAAAATCGAGCAGTCGCCTTCTTCACGCCATCCGTTGACGATGGTCTCATACCCCTTCACGTTCTGTATTTCGTCGATAAACAGGTAACGCATTGAAACTGACTTGCCCAGGCTATGTTCAATGACTGCATCAAGCTTTTCCGGAGTGTTCACGTCTTGGTATTCTCGACGGTCAAGATTGATGTAGCAGATATTGCCTTCCGCGACGCCGCGTTCCCGCAGCTCATCCATGACGCTGCACAGCAGACTCGATTTTCCACAACGGCGAATGCCGGTGACCACCTTGATGAGTCCCGCATCGTCATAGAACGGACGAAGCTTGGCTAAATAATGCTCTCGACGATACATTTGCATGTTTTACTCCATCATCACGGTTTTAACGGTGGTAAAAGTACCCAAAAGAACAACTTTGCCCCGTTAAAGGCTTATTTTACACGCTCAACGACAGATTTTCATACCCTCTATATCACCTTCAAACACTCCTATTGCCTGTTTACAGCAATTTAACGGGGTCAAAGTTGTTCAAAAACACAACTTTGACCCCGTTAAACATACTTTCGCACCGTATCTGGCTTATATATGGCAGATTCGGAAGACTTGGATTCACAGCTGGGGCATTAGGCCAGAATGTACATCCGGCTCTCACAGCCATTTCCTGACGAAGTCAGCTACTTGCAACACGTTATTCCCCAATCGCCACTTGCCGAACCCAGTTGCCAGGCTGCGCCGTATCCACCATGACGCACCGTCACAAACGCTCCCGTCCGACGCGCTTTACTGGCCTTGGGCGCGGTAGCGGGCTTCGGTGGCGGCTTTGGCGGGCTCCCACCAGGCGCGGTTGGCGACATACCAAGCAATGGTCGCCTGCAAACCGGCTTCGAAATCGGTGTGCACAGGCTTCCATTCGAGTTCGGTACGCAGCTTGCTGGAGTCGATCGCGTAACGCCGATCATGCCCGGGACGGTCACGCACCCAGTCGAATGCATCTTCGGCACATCCCATAAGCCGCAGAATCATACGCATCACGGCAATATTGCTCATTTCGCTATCCGCGCCGATCAGGTACGTTTCGCCGATCCGCCCGCGTGTAAGAATCTCCCACACCGCAGAAGAGTGGTCTTCCGTATGGATCCAGTCGCGCACGTTCTCGCCTGTGCCATATAGTTTCGGCCGCACGCCCTCCATGATGGAAGTGATCTGGCGTGGAATGAATTTTTCCACATGCTGGTACGGCCCGTAATTGTTGGAACAGTTGGAGATCGTGGCGCGAAGCCCGTACGTGCGCACCCACGCGCGCACCAGCTGGTCGGATGCCGCTTTCGACGCACTGTATGGGCTAGACGGCTTATATGGCGTGCTTTCGGTGAATTTGTATGGATCGTCGAGGGCAAGATCACCGTACACTTCGTCGGTGCTGATGTGGTGGAATCGCACGTCATGCTTACGGGCGGCTTCAAGCAAATGGAACGTGCCTTCCACGTTTGTTGTGATGAAGGGTTCAGGATTGGCGATGGAATTGTCGTTGTGCGATTCGGCCGCGAAATGCACGATCGAGTCATGACCAGGCACGATACGTTCCAGTAACGCAGCATCGCAAATATCACCTTGCACAAGTTCGACTTGCGATTGCGGAAGACCGGCGATATTTTGCGGATTTCCGGCATAGGTCAGTTTGTCGAGCACGGTTATGTGCACATCAGGATGGTTGCGTGCCACATAGCGCACGAAATTGGCTCCGATAAACCCACATCCGCCGGTCACGATGATGTTGCGCGGCTTGAAAATCTCACTACTCACCATTTCAGGGTACCGGCAGGGTCGCATAGTTCATGGAGCAATTTCACACCTACCTCATATATGGCAGATTTGGAAGGCTGACCGGAAATATCTACGAGACACTCGTTCGTCCACAGCTGAACACTAAAATGTACCCGGTTTAATTGTACAGAGCCTCCAATTATAAGGGGGCTATCTTTTTGAAGGATGCGACGATGCCTATTTTTTCGCCTGACCGTCATGCTCACGTTCCTTCATACGTAAAACTTACTAAGCAGCCGATTACGGGCGGAACGTATCGCCCTCTTACGAATGACAAAGACAGCAGCGCTTGCGCCCCATCCGCCCTTTCAGGTCACCACAGTTCAAGGCTGTATACGCAGAAGTCAGCAATTCACGCCACCTCCGACAACACAAGCGTTTTCATTCCCAAAGTCGATGCGCCCCATCTGCCAAAAACGACTGACGACAAGTCCATTAACGAAGCTGCGAACAACAGTACCCATCCAGCCCCCCTATCTGCTGAAATTCAGCTCACGCAAACTGACGAACATCCTCTGATGCAGGCCTTTGAAGTCTGCAAGCAAGCAGCCCGCACCACAACAAACGCGCTTTCCACCGCAGGGCACGCAGTCGTAAAAGCCGCCAAAACTACCGGCCACGCCATCCATGTCGCCGTCACAGCAGTAAAGACCGCATGGCACACTTTCACCAATTTCAAAGCCGTTCAACTCATCATCAAATTCTTTAGGAAAGCATATGGCCCGTGGAAGAAGCGCATGAGGTTCTCCTATGCGTTCTACGCCATCGTGTTCACCCTATTGACTTCTGCCGAAGTCATCTTCCTTCAGTGGGGAGTGTATAGCGAACCCGAATATGTAGAAGATTCAGAGGTTGATTATACGACTCAGATTTTGCAAAGCGTTGCTGGGCAAACCACTAGATTCGTCAGCCAGATGTGGCTTGAACAAAAGTATCAATTTCTCCTTAATTTCATTGGCATAGGGCTTATTTACCTTGCATTAGTTTTTGTATTAAATCGCTTTTGGATAGCGACCGTTATTTTCGGTGCCGCTATGACTGCCTACGGCGTAGCGAACAGCATCAAGATGGGACTTCGTAACGAACCTATTCTCCCTTCAGATCTTAGCTTTGTATCAAATGGCAATGGCGGGAGCCTCCTTTCTTTCATACCGAAAGACCAGCAAGCTCTCGTTAATGGAGCAATCACCGTATTAATCTGGTTCTCTTGTGCCTGTCTTCTTCTTTTCGTTCTTGATGGAAGACGCCGCTTTATTCACTGCTCTTGGAAACACCCCTCTTCGAATGCCAAAAATATAATTGGGACATCATCTCGCGCACTTGCTGCAATTCTCAGCATCGTTCTTCTGGTTTCCTACACATGGAATCTCAATATTCCTGGAGCTTGGTCCTATACTCTGGCAACCAACTTAGGATACAAGCCTGTCCCGTGGAACACCTATGAAGATGCCAAATCAAACGGCCCCGCCACTACATTTCAAAGTCTCGTAAGAGTTAAGGCAATGGATAAGCCGAGCGAGTACAGTAAAAAAACTATGGAAAAGATAGCCGCTCGCTATACTAAAGAAGCAAATAAAATTAATACATCACGGGCAAACATCCTCACGGATAGCACTGTGATTCTCATTTTATCCGAGTCTTTTTCTGATCCCCTGCGTGTTCCTGGCATCTCCTTTGATATCGATCCGATGCCTAACATTCGAGCTTTGAAAGATGTCACCACCTCAGGACTTATGCTATCGCCAGGCTATGGTGGCGGCACAGCTAACATCGAGTACCAGTCTCTAACTGGAATGAATCTCGCTAATTTTAACGATCAGCTTATTTCTCCTTATCAACAACTTGTGCCCAGTCAAAAAAACGTATACACCTTCAATCAAATTTGGAATGATGCATGCCAGGCGCAATGCTCATACGCTTTTCATCCCTATTTGAAGAATTTTTATCTTCGAGATTCGAATTATAAAAAATTCGGTTTCAAATACTTCCGTACAATCGACAGCAAACCGGCGTTGAAATATCAGGATCACATTGACGCTGGCTATGTTAGCGACGCATCGGCATATCAAAATGTGATCGACCAGCTTAATCAATCTGACGGAGAATCCCAGTTTATTCAGTTGGTAACCATGCAAAACCATTTGCCATACGGGGACTACTACACCAACAACGAATTTAAAGAAGCAGATACTTCAACAGGTCTCGATGAAAACGAAGAAGTTCAGATTGATACCTATGCAAAAGGCATCAGTTATACCGATCAGGCCACGGCCACATTCCTCGATCAACTAAATATGATAGAACAGCCAATTACTGTCATTTTCTACGGAGACCATCTTCCTGGCATCTACGCATCAGCAGCAAAGTACAAAGAAAATCAACTCACTTTACACGAAAGCGATTATTTCATATGGTCTAACTCTTCTTCTTCGAGCGCTGGTTCAAAGCTATCGCCCGAAGAAAGCGATTACTCGTCTTCGAACTTCTTTATGGCTAGCGCCGCAGAACACATGGATGCGAAAGTCACGCCTTTCCTAGCTCTGCTTACAGAAGTACATCAATCTGTACCGGCAGCCGGCAGATTCGCCTCGACTGATGCCGATTGGGGTACTGGGTCAACTAGCTATCTGGATTCTTCTGGACAGTTAATAAAAAAGAAGAATCTATCATCAGAAGCAAAACAGCTACTGGAGGATTATCGTCTGATCCAGTATGACCAGACCGCAGGAAAAGGATATCTCAGCGAAAACTGGTTTAATCGAGTGCCATAAAAAGGAAACGGCAGCCAGGATGCTCTGGAGGGGAAAAAACAAGAACGTATACTGGTGTTATGTCTGCACTAGAAGAAAACCAAGAATGGGAAGCAGTTAATAGAATTGTTTTCCCTACTACAGACGCGGAAAGCACGCTTCCTCTCTACGTTGTCAATTGGACACCGTCGCACCCAGATCCAGCTCTATTTGATGCCCGAGAATCTCTGGAAAAAGTCACCTTCTCAAGTTTAAGTAAACGACAGCTCTCGGGGACTCTCAGGAATGGGATCTTTTCAGCACAAGAAGCAAGTAAAACAGAGCTTCCCGCGGGATCAGTTTTAATTAAGTCTCGAACTTCAATTGAGTTGGCAGCAGGTCAGCACGTCTCATTGTGCACTTTCTTCAACGCATTTCCGGCAAGTTACTGGCAACGCTGGACCAAAGTTACCAACGTACGTTTTATTGCGAAAGTTGGCGGCGTCGGACGTATCGTCGTCATGAAATCATCAGCCCGAGGAATCCCCTCTCCTGTTACCACAATTCCTGTGACACAAGAAGATGAATTCGTCGAAGCCGACATTAGCTTATCTGGCTTCATGGATGGCGGATTCATTTGGACTGATATGGAATCCGCTTCGAATGACTCTTTGACCGTTACCGACGCCCAATGGCAGGTCCCCACCCAAGAAAGGCGCGCCCCTCACAACTCGTCTCTTTCAATTGCGATCACCACATTCAATAGACCGTCATACTGTTTGAATCAACTTCAAACCATTGCCGCCGAAAAAAACTTACGAGATCATTTAGATACAATTTATTGCGTCGATCAAGGAACAGATCGAGTACAAGATCAACCCGATTTTCAGCAAACGAGAGAACTCCTAGGACAACAGCTAACATATATCCTGCAAGACAATTTAGGCGGATCTGGCGGTTTCTCACGAGGGATGTATGAAACAGTCAAGGCCCAGAAAAGTGCATACGTTTTACTTCTTGATGATGACGCAATCACCGAACCTGAAGCCATATTAAGAGCCCTTCAGTTTTCCGATTACGCTACCAGACCAGTTCTCGTTGGTGGTGGAATGCTGCATCTGGACAATAGAACTGTACTGTACTCTTCCGGCGAGCGCTTTGACGCAAGCTCTGCAATGCCAGCACCAGCCACCGGCACACATTACAATCATGATTTTGCTGTAAACCCGCTAAGGGATACTCCTGAACTGCATAAGAGGATCAATCCTGACTTCAACGGCTGGTGGCTATGTCTCATTCCCACGGAAGTCTTGAAGAAAATTGGTCTTTCCATGCCAGTTTTCATTAAATATGACGATGTGGAATTCGGCTTGCGTGCCAAAGAAAACAACATTCCGACTATATGTCTTCCCGGTGTCGCCGTGTGGCACCAAGCATGGCATGATAAGGATATTTCCAGAACTTGGGAGGAGTATTTCGCTCAAAGGAATCGTTGGCTCTGCACTCTTATGCATTTCCCCGTACCAAGCAAAAAGTTTGCTTTCCGAATGCTTTATGAAGATGCTCATCTAGGAACAAAGCTTCTTTATTCTGCCATGAAGTTAAACCATATGGCACTTCGCGATTTGACCGAGGGGCCGGAATACATCGTCAGATGCCTCCCGCAGAAACTAGCAGAAGTTCGTAAAGCAAGAGAAGGTTTCACAGATAGTCTTGTTCTGCATAATCTCGACGATTTTCCAACGGCACTTGCAGACTATGAACCGACATTCATTCCGTCGGATCCCAAAACCGTCACGAAGATAGGGCTCAAATCCGTTATTTCTGCATTCTTTTCTCAATCGAGCGGAATAAAAGACACTCACCCTCAAGTGTCCATCATGTCCAAGGATGCAATCTGGCCGGCTTTTAACAAAGTATCGTCGGCACTTGTAACCACTGCTGACGGAAACGGAGCGGTCTGGTTCAAGCGAGATAGCAAGTTGTACCGCAAGGAGCTTTTCCGCTGCGTACATCTAGCGGCCAATATCTTGAAGCAGTGGAACAAGCTTTCTCGCCTTTATCGAGAGAGCGATTTCTGCAGCATAAATACTTGGCAACGCATTTTCAATCAATCAAGTAAATAAAAGCAGTGAGTGGCGGTACATCAGAGTCGGTTCTCGACGTGTACCGCCACTCACTGTTTTTACTTTGTAGCTACTTGTGGATAATCAATTCTCGGATTGAATTTCCACGCTTCAATCATCTTTTTGTACATCTTCTTTCTCAACGGCTTTGCAACATTTCCATGTCGCATACCGTTCCAGACCAGCGCGCAAAAACGCAAATACTGATAAAACCCTTCATGATGCAAGTGATAGGAAGCCTCATTACGAACTCCGTAAGAGAACTTCCAAGCGTTTTTCTCATCAATCATGGAGAAGTTAACTCCCCGATTAACACCCATATCATGGAGAACGACACTGTCAAGTACCTGCACGCCAGGGCAAGCCTTCGTTATACGAAGCGTGTACTCAGCATCATCGAACCAAATGAAGTATTCCTTATACGGCAAGCCAAAAGCTTCCATCACCCAACGTGGGATTAAGACAGAAACGAAGGAGCATCGGGAAACCATGACAATGTCAAGCCCTTTAGCTTTCAGCCTTCCCCAATCCCATGTCGGAATCGGATTATTCATTTCCGAAATAGTTCCGTCAATAAACTTCACCATGGAACAGGCAAAAGGTACGTCAGGCCCCAGCTCCGCCACTGCGTTATCGTACCCGAGCACCAACTTATCTAGAGCATCAGGTTCCGGATAACCGTCATCATCAAAAATCCAAGCGTAATCAGCGCCCAGCTCATAAGAGCGACGCATGCCAGCAGAAAAGCCGCCTGCACCACCCTCATTTTTCTCAAGCGTGACAATATCCAACTGTATGGAATCTGACAAGGCGAATCGCTGAGCATACTCCTGCAAATACTCCGCAGTTCCATCCGTTGCAGCATTGTTAACAATGACCAACATCTGCGGAAGTCTCGTCTGCGATTCAAGCGAAGCCAAAACTTTTTTCAACTTCTCAAGACGGTTATATGTTACGACAACGGCCGCTACTTTTCTCACGTCTGTTGACATCAGTCGTGCCACTCCTTCAACATCTTCTTGAAATATGCCTCAGCAGATTCAAGCTCAGAGAACTTCTGAAGACGAGCAAGTTCACTCTCCCAAAGCTTCCTGCGATCTTCTTCACTATTCAAGATATGAGACAGCACGGATTTTGCGTCATGTACAAAGTTTGAAGTCATACGACGGCACAATCCTTTAGGAGGAATCAGAGTTTCCTGAGACCCTACGTTCGCTGAAATGACGGGCACGCCAGCACTAATGGCTTCAATACTTGTCAGAGTAATACCCTCATTGATAGATGATACAAGCAACGCATCCGCATCGTGGTACGTTTCCCTGACGGGGAAGTCTAATGCTCGACGTTCTATAACGTCCTTCAATCCATACCTCTTAATCATCATGTCAGCGAAGGCATCCATATCACCATTCCCTTGCATAATAAAATGGAACTTCCCCGGATAGGCAGATTGCATAGCCTTAGCTGTAAGGATAAAGGCCTCGGGCCGTTTTTGCCGAACCATGCGTCCAATATAAACCACCGTAAAAGGCTTGTCCGCATCTCGCTCTTTAAAACTTGGAGTCTTAGCATCAGCAGTCAGACCAACCAAAGGAGCATCTACGACTTTCTCTGGAGCAATCTGATGATCGTTAATTAACCAATGTTCGAGTTGGGGGGAAATGACATGGTGCAGGTCAATCCACTCATCATGAGCTACGGATTCCTTGGGGAACCCACCGTGGAAGTAATACTCCACAATATGCAATGAATCGACGATTCTAGTCTGAGGGAAATGCGTCTTAACCCACCACGCGTTGTCATACATCCACTGGCAGTGGTGAATCAAAATACCAGCAATATCAAACTGTTCAAATAAAGCACGCAATACTGGAGAATCCCCCGGACGCTCTTGTACCGGCATGGTCATAGGCAATAGGATAGCGTCATCAAACGCTGGATTAGCAATCCATGGCTGATGCCCATCACGATCAGTAATGACAATCGGGATAAATCCCGCAGCACGGACAAGTTTCACTGTTTCCAACGCCCAACGTTCAGCTCCTCCAGCCTGGAACCAATGCATAGCAACAATTACAGCTCGCGGGCTCCCCTTAGGGGCCTTCCCCGGCGTAATTTCAACCCATGGATGTTGGACTTCACCAGCGTTGTTGACGTTGTCCGCAGTTCTAGCCACGATCTGCGGAATCGGCTTTTTTCCGATATTTTCACGTAGCGCCCTCTTCATGTCGCGAAATACATCGAATGCGGCAGGAACGGATGCCTCTAGTGCGTTATAGAGCTTGACAGCTTTACTGTCAATCGGGTGATTCAGCTCGACATCTTTATCTGTTGCCTCATCCGGCGTCAACAAGATATGACGGACATTATGATCAAGAATCTGGTCATCACCTGCAAAATAGTGGGGAGAGAAATCAGTTTGACTTCTGCTGACAGAAGTAGCCTTAAAAACCATAAACGGAACAAGCCCCATTTGTTCGGTAATGTCCCCACTAAGAGTAGAGGTATCCGTTAAACGCGGATACTGCCATTTTTCACCCATATACAGCTTATATGTCAGAGTTCTCCCCGGTTGGATCAGTGAATTATAATCCACCGCACCATAAACCAGCCTTTGCATACGCTTGCTAAGATTTTCTATCTGCGCAGCGTCCTTCTCATCAACCTGGAAAAAATGTCGCATAAGTAACAGCGTAACCCACTTTCATCTCCACTGATGCCATCTTTTTTATTCTCACACATAATGTCCGGTTACTATAACTACATCAAAAAAGCCGCGTGCCTCAGATTCCAAAGGATAACGTCCGCCCCAGAATGTGCATGGAATCGAACTTCAGTCAAACGTGCATCTTTCGTTAAAAATACTCGAGAAAGATTTCAAGGCACAGAACGGGAAACACTCCTTACCTTCCCGCAACGCATCCTCTTACAATAAAAGAACTTTATCTTGAGCATATAATCTTGTTTAAAGATGCTATCAGCTATGTTTTATCCTTTGAGGAAGCCACAGGAATGACTCGTAGTATTGAAAATATAGATGAGTCACATTCTACCGGCCTCTACCCCATCGGCGATTGAGTTCCAACGCAAAATATGAGATACCGAGATTTCTCTATGATGGCGCATCCCGCATGGAATACCTATCCTACCCGTTACTACGGAAACTATTTTAGAATTCCAAAAAAATAATAACTCCCATGAGCACGTTGCCAACGATTATTTGAACTCTGAAGCAGTATAGAACTCCATGCATCGCTATCTCGACAAATAAAAATAGGGACGTGATCGAACATACATTCGATCACGTCCCTATCAGCTCATCTAATTTGTTTGATCTGCAACGCATTATCATTCAGTAATGCATAATCACGAGTACGCTCATCACGAACCGCAAAGATACAGCAGTTGTCATCATTCGTGAACGCAACCATGTCGGTAAGGTTTGGATTCTCTGCATTCTGGGTGCGTAGCGACACAACAAGCTTGAATTCCCCATTGTTAAATAGTTTCAACGGCACTTCAAACTTCACCTTGCAATGACCATGCTGGTTCAGCTTAATCACATTGGCTCCAGTATCGTAAGTGACTCCGCCACGCCTTATGTCGTGCATAGCAATTGCAAGATAATACGAATTTGGCTCGTCATACTGGTATTCCACTTCAAACTGGAACGTATCATCGCATGTCAGAATCTGCTTACTAAGCGCATTAATCCGCAGCATTGGGACTCTGGCGTTCAAACCTGTTGGATATTCATCCGCTTTGTCATTATCCGTGTCACGTTTATCAGCACGCATATTTTCCAAGGTATAGCGGTTAGCAACATCATCTTTATTCCCGTTAACGATGACTTCGCCATCTTTAATAAGAACCGCCTTATTGCAGTACTTTTTCACGGCACCCATGTCATGCGTCACTAAAATAACGGTCTTCGTCGGATCTTTTTTCACCTTCGCGAAATAGTTATCGCACTTACGCTGGAATGCTTCATCACCGACAGCGAGAACCTCATCCAAAACCAGAATGTCACCCTTAGCTTGGATAGCCACAGAAAACGCTAAACGAACTTGCATACCAGATGAATAGTTCTTTAGCTTCTGATCCATGAATTCTTCAAGCTCAGCAAACTCGACGATGTCGTCGTACATGTCCTCGATTTCTTCACGGGTAAAACCAAGCAAAGCTCCGTTGAGGAAAACATTCTCTCGACCGGTCAGTTCAGGATTAAAGCCGACACCAAGCTCGATGAAAGGAACGAGCTTACCCTTTACCTCAATCCTTCCGGAATCCGGAACATATATGCCGGAAATCAGTTTCAACAACGTTGACTTGCCACTGCCGTTACGGCCTACAATTCCAAAGAAGTCACCTTGGTGGACTTCAAAATTGATGTCTCGAAGCACATGCTGTTCTTTGTAACCTTTGATGCCTCTGGTCCAATTAATGAAAGCCTGCTTCAAACCGCTCGCTTGCTCTGTTGGAAGTTTGAAGTATTTGCCAACATGCTCAACTGAAAGGACAACCGGACGATCCACTTCCTTGATGGAAGCAGATTGAGACTGTGTATCAAGCATCACATGACCTCCGCGAATTTACGATTATGCTTCCGGAACACATGCACGCCCAGCGCAAGCAACAGGAACGCGAGAATAACAGGAATGACCGCAATCAAAGGATTCCCTACAAGCGTCCACACGGTAGGTTGCGTTTCTGGAGCAATCAGATTATGCCGAATATCTTGAATAGTCTGCGCAATCGGATTGAGGAGCTGTATTTTCGCAATAATCAAGCCCCATTTGCCCAAAGAATCGTTATCCATCACCATGGAAAGTGGATAAATAACCGGAATCGAATAGAACAGTACCTGCTGCAGAACTTCCCATAGGTGAGCGATATCGCGGAAATAGACATACATCGTCGCCATCAATAAAGCTGCGCCCAGTGCCAACACATACAATTCAATGAAATTTAAGGGCAACAGCAAAACTCTCCAAGTGAACTGGATCTTGGAGAAGATAGCAAAAATCACAACCACTAAAAGATTGATACCCAAACTGATCAATGCACCAATAGTGGCAGAGACAACCACAATATAGTTCGGGAAATGTATCTTCCGAAGCAAGTCACCACGATCCACAACCGCTCTCAAACCAGTTGCTGTGGCTTCTCCGAAAAACTGCCACGTACTAATTCCAAGCAGCAGAACAACTGGATACGTCGGTGTTCCGTCCGACATGCGTAAGAACTTCGCAAACACTACGTACATCACGCAAAAAAGCATCAATGGACGCAGAACGGACCATGCAACTCCAAGAAACGACCCCTGATAGCGGAGCTTAAAATCCGTCTTGACAAGCTCTTTCAACACTACCAGCGAATAGTGGTAGCGCTCTTGAATCCTCTTCACAAATGTATTCACGACTGACAAGTCTATCGACTTACGACCCCAAGATAATGCCCCTACCGTTTTCTTCGCAAAATCCTCAGCACACAACCAACCATCCGCTTGTCTTGCTACGATAAATACACCACACAAGACACAGGACCTGATAAAAAGTGAACACATCATCCAATAAGAGAAATGTATCAATTGAGCTTCTTCGGATAATCGCCATGCTGCTGATTGTCGCATGCCATTTCATCATTCATTTCAACTGGAATACACATCATTATGATTTAATGCTCATCCAGGAACCAGGATGGACAAACGCTCTCAAGTTCTTGATTGTGCAATATGGACAAGTTGGCGTATCTATCTTCTTTATAATCTCTGGCTATTTCCTGATAGATAAGACTTTTAAAAGAAGACGTATTTTCAAAACATGGTTTCAGATGTTTTGTTACTCAAGCGGTTTTTTTATAACACTTTTAATCATTGGAATATTCTATAAATACCCGACAGTCATACAACCGCTAATGCAAGGAAGCGAGCTATTCCGGACTATAGCCGCCAGCTTTTTCCCATTCTTCTATGGGAGCTACTGGTTCATCAGCGCATACATACTCATGCTTCTATGTGCGCCATTCATCAATTCCTTATGTCAATCACTTTCCAAGCGCGCTAATCTAAGTCTGCTCGTTCTTTTTTCTTTTTTAAGCATCCAGATCCTCATCTTTGGGCGAGTTTCCAACTGGAACAATTTGACATATGCCATTTTCGGTTATCTGATTGGCGCTTTTATCAAAAAGAACAATACAGAGATTTCGAAGCGAATACGCACAGCCCCCACGCTTGCAAGCATCGTCTTCATGACACTGTTAATGCTGCTATTTAATTATTTCGCATCGTCATCATCGCCCATTAGCAGTGCACTCGGCTGGACAAACCAAATTCACAACGGAATAACACTATTCCCAATAGCGATAGGGGCATTCGTCTTCATCATCATCTCACGCATTAATTTCGATAAAATCCCAGAACTTATCAGTAAAACGATAGTAGGAATTTCTTCCACGACGTTTGGAATCTATCTTCTTCATGAGAACATCTTCGGATTCAGGATCTTATGGGAATATGTGTCTAAATTTTGCTATGCGCCCGACAGTTTGCTACTCAGAATTGTCTCAGCATTCTTCATCGTCATCATCGTGTTCTTAGTTCTGAGCTGCATTGCAAAAATAATAGATACTCTATTCGTTCATCCCCTCACGGACAAGATACTCTCATACTTTACGAAATGATTTTTAGGAGAGGTGGTTACTCACCTCTCCTGAAAATCAGCTTAGAAAACTGAACCAAGATTCAATCACACGATATAGAGCTTCATTGGAGCTGCTTAAATATCCATATCTCCCATCTGATAGGAGATTCAGATAGCTCAAGAACACACCCACTAACGTCAGTAGGACAAATACGTTAAGGCAGAGATTCGAAATCCTTTCGCTCGAATACTTCTTTACATAAAGAGTCACTGTGGATATCGCACCAATTATCAACAACCAGCCGAATTCACTGTAATATCTTGTCGAGATACCGACAATCTCAGTATCAACCACCAAAAGAACAGCAGCAAAGCCAACGAAAAAGAGGTTAATTCCCCAAATACCACTTGCTTTAGCCTCTTTTCTTACTATGCAAAGCAAAAACGCAAACAAGGCTGCCGGAACAAAAGCAAAAAAACCACCAAAGTTAGGTTCCATAATGGTTTGTCCCATGAAGCCAGACGGCACATCTAACTGTTTCATAAATGGATAATTTGGACTTATGTTAATTGGCTGAAAAAGATACATCCACAATCCCCATGGGATCCTCGACAGGGCATAGGATCGATGAACCATATCAAAACCAGTTAGATTATACGTAGCACCAAAATCAAAGAAAGAATCAAACCGGACGTAATTATACGCCATAGTTACTCCACCCACAAGAAGAAAAGGAACTATAACGGCAAGCGTGTTCCAAATACCTCTTACCGAGAAGAAAAACCCCTCTCTGATTTCAGACCAGAATATCGGAAAAGCAACGAAGACCACCAGAACAAATTGAGGTCTACATCCAAGATTTAATGCTATACAAATCGCGCCAATCAAAAGATGTAGCTTAGACAGCTCACCAGCATCTTTTCTTGCATTAATCCATAAGCCAAGTCCTGTTAAAGTTAAAACCAAAGAAAAAAGGATTGGCAAAGAATAAATCATCGGATAAAACGCTTGTGTCAGGACACCGCTTCCAGTCACGAGCAAGAGCAAAGACACTAGAAATAGCCCGAAGGATGGCTTGATGTATTTTTTCATGAATGAGTACAAAAAGAATACCGCCGCAAGCACAAAAAATACTGTCATCAAAGCGACAGCATAATCAGTCCTCAAATCATGTCCAGTTATGAGTTTAAAGGGGACGAAGAGCGACAATGCAGGCAATGCTCCAAAATAGCAATAATATTTTCCATCATAAAAAGCATAATCCCAGTACGTGGGTTCGCCGGTTTTGAAAGATAATTGTGCTCTCGCAGATGCATCATAAGGATTTGTCATCTTCTGCATCCATTCCGGAACAGGGAGATCCAAATAAGTATGGCCATTTATGATGGCATTAGCTAAGTAATTATACTGATTCTCATCGCCTATAAAAGCTCCGCCGTTTAATTCACGAGTTGAATCAAAATACTGAGCGGGATGAATAAGCTGTGTCACAGCAAGTAAAACCATGATTTGTATGAAAACAAAAATGGATAAAAGAATTTTCTGCCGCCGTACTTTCAAATCTAGATTCCACTGATACATGTCACGAGATGTCCAAAAACAGAACACCAAATAGGAGACAAGCAGCATTATGAGGAACCTCAAAAAAGAGAACGAAAAAGGTCTCTGAGCATTTATGGAAACAGAGTCAATAACAATCTTGTCACCTTCTTGCATATTCAGCTTTAGTCTAAGACCCGTAACTTTTCCCGCAGGATGAATCCGGATATAATGCGATTCAGTTAAGTTCTCGGAAACATGTGCCGTGCCAAGAGATATATACCCGTTAGCATTACCTTCGTCAAGCACATATGGACTCAAACTATGCGTCCCGCCAACTACGGTATCGGAATCACTAGCGACCAGATCAATATCCAAATTGTCTATCTCTGTAGGCCCATCTACAGCATACTCAATGTACGGAGTGTCGGAATCAGTAACCCTATACTCATTTCCCTCTCTTACAATATTGTTCAAAGAGGATACCGAAATCTGCTGCTGCTCAGGAAATGTCAGAGACTCCCAAAAAGCGAAATTGAAGAGAAAAGTTTCAAGGAGAAAAACCACCACTAACGGAATAAAAAACTTTAACCTGACTTGCTTTTTACAATCCACACTTACTCCTTATTAAACTTATCCGCCAGATACAAATCAACGAATTCGAACGCAAAGATCTTGTTCTTCACAGAACACCCCTGTCGTATCCTCGCAATTTATCATCCTAGCTTATATCACGCCTCACGTCATTCTCTCATAACCTTTGCCAAGAAGACAGCAATCATAATTGAATCCACAGGACGCCTCGCTCCGACCACAGCAAAGGCTATAGTGTTCTACATGCTCGAGAAGAATACAAGCCCCTCCGTTGCCGTGCTGCTTCCTTGCTATAACGAGGAAGTGACCATCGGCAAGGTTGTTCGCGATTTCAAAACGTCTTTGCCACAGGCAGATATTTACGTTTACGACAATAATTCCACTGATCGTACTGCAGAGATCGCTGCCGCAGAAGGTGCTATCGTACGTAGGGAACCACGTCAAGGCAAGGGCAATGTCATTCGAGCCATGTTCGAAGATATCGATGCTGACGTGTACATCATGTCTGACGGCGACGATACGTACCCGGCTGACGCGGCACCAGCCATGGTCGACAAGATTCTTGAAGGCTATGACATGGTGATTGGAGACCGCTTGAGCTCCACGTACTTCCAGGAGAACAAGCGCCCATTCCACAACTTCGGCAATAGGCTCGTACGTGGATCCATCAATGGACTGTTCGGAGCTCACGTAACCGATATCATGACTGGCTACCGAGCGTTCTCCTTCACTTTTGTAAAGACCTACCCAGTGCTGTCCCGTGGTTTTGAGGTCGAAACCGAAATGACTATTCATTCGCTGAACAACAATCTCCGTCTTTATGAGATGCCGATTCAGTACCGTGATCGCCCTGAAGGTTCCGTCAGCAAACTTGATACCGTTGGCGACGGCATCAAAGTGATGAGCACCATCTTCCGCATGATCCGCGAATACAAGCCACTGCCGTTCTTTGGCGGTCTCGGCCTAATCGTCGGCATCGTCGGTCTAATTCTTTGCGGTAGCGTAGGCATCGACTTCATGCACACTGGCATGGTCGCACGCTTCCCCACGCTCATCGGCGCGGTAATGCTTGTTATAGCAGGTCTTCTTTTGATTGTTACAGGAATCATCCTTGATGTCATGGCAAAGAATGATCGCAAGGCATTCATCGTTGATGCCAACCGTTTTGCGTTGATGAAGCGCCAAGGAAAGTGACCTCTCAACATCATTAAAAGGGCTTGGTTCCAACAGACATTCGGAATCAAGCCCTCATTTATTCATCAGGTATCGCTACTTCACCCACTTTTGGGCATTTGTTCCGTTAGAAGTATACAACTGCACGTTGGCACCATTCGCACTGGAACCACCATTCACATCCAAAACCGCATTTTCTGCGAGCGCTGACTGGAGCGTATACGAGCCATCGGAATTCTTGACTGCTATCCACTTCTGAGCGTATGTTCCATTGGAATCGTACTGTTGCACGTTGGTTCCGTTGGCAGATACGCCGCCATTCACATCCAAAACTTTGCCGGAGTTCACACTGGTCAAGGTCACATACCCGTTGGAATCATGCGTTACTTTCCACTTCTGAGCATTGGTACCATTACCTGCCCAAATCTGCACGTTTCCATAATTTGAACGAGAAGCGCCGCTCACATCCATCTTCATAGACGCATTAAGCTTCGATCCAAAAGTGTAGGTTCCATCCGGCAGATCCTGCCTATGCTTGGCTGCAGTCTCGTTCAAACGTTCGCGCAACGTTAACGGCGCCTTTGCAACCAACCACTGTTGAGCAACAGTGCCATTCGGTGAATAAAGCTGCAGCTGAGCCTGCTGCACGGCATTGCCACCTGGAATATCGACAGCTTTGTTGGCGTTTACCGACACCAACACAATCTTGCCGCTGCCGTAATTCCGCACCGTCCACTGCTGAGCAACAGTGTTATTACTCGTATATTGCTGCAACGCCGCTCCATTAGCAGTGGATCCGCTAGATACATCCAGCACCTTGCCCGAATTAACATTGACGATCTTGTAAGTTCCGTTGCCAATTGATTCAAATCGATATTTCTGGGCGTTCGTATTATTACTTGAATAAAGCTGAACTCGTGCCCCGTTCACCGTCGATGCACTCGTCACATCCGTGACAAGTTTTTTATTCGCAACCGAAGTGATAATCATCGACACTCCAGTAGCTATATTGACATCGCTTGACGAAACAACAAACAGCTGTGAAGCAGTGCCGTTGGGCGCATACAGCCGAATCGCAGCACCATTCGCAGTATTTCCACCGCTCAAATCCAGAACCCAATTACCGAGAACGGACTGCAAATAATATCCCGCTCCAGAATCACGAATAAACCATCGTTGAGCTTGAGAATTATTTCGAGAATACTGTTGCACTATAGCGTTATTCTCAGCAACACCATTACGTACGTCCAAAGCCTTTCCGGAATTCACATTGACGATCTCGTAGCTCCCATCAGACTGCCTAGTAAAAGTGAACTGTTGAGCCTTGGAACTGTTACCGGAATACAACTGAATGGCGGTGGAATCTGCAGCACTTCCACCAGGAATATCAACACTAGACGCAACTTTGGAACGAACATTGATGTAATAATTGCCATTCGGAATGGTAACTGCAGTCATTTTGCGTACATCAATGGCCGCTTGTAAAGCATTGCTGCTCCCGCCATTCACATACTCCTTATTCCCGAACGCATTCATGTCCACGTTGCCGCTGATGCCGTCCACCTTGCCGGTGCTGGTGTATTGCCATCCGCGACTGTTGGTCGGGAATGAGTCGAATCCCATGCGAGCGCCGTACTGCGCCACCCACGTGGTTTTGGCGTAAATGTCGGCATGTTTCAGCGGTCCTTGCAGGTAGCTGGTGTACGAGTAAACGCCAAGATTCTTGTATCCGGCGGACTGTAGTGCGCTGTACCAATTGTTGACGATATTGTTGTACACGTTCGGGTCGGTGGGTGGCTGATGCCCCTCCCAGGTCCACTTTTCCAGGTCGTAGTACACGGGGTACGCCAAGTCGCTCGGATTCACACCGAATTGCTTGAGTTTGGCGACCACGTCGGTACCTTCTTCTTTGGCGAGCGCCGGAGTGTCCGCGTAGGAATACCAGTAGATGCCGAACGGGATGCCGAGTCGCTTGCATTCGGAAATGTTACGTTGCGCTTTCTTGTCGGCATTGTTGCCTTCGCCGTAGCCGAGGCGGATGATCACGCCTTCCACGCCGTCGGCTTTCGCTTTGGCCCAATCGATGTCGCCTTGCCATCCGGAAACGTCGATCACGCCTTTGGCTTGCTGCACGAACAGGTTGTTCTGGTAGTCGAAAAAAGCTTTCGAATTGTTGTAGGTGCCCCAGTGCGCGCCGTATTCATTGCTTTCGAATTTGGAGAGCTGTACGTTCGCGTCGGCTACAGCATTTTTGACATCTTCCGCACTGACCGGAATGAAGGATTCGCCGTTGGTTTTGGCGAGCGGATCCGGCTGCTGATCTTTCGTGCCGACCAATGTTGGATCGGTCACGATTTCGCCAGTTTCGATGTTCTTGACCTCACCTTCGGGGGTGGCAGCCAAGTCTTCCGAAATCACGGTGGCATCGTCGGAAATCTCGTCACTGACGTTATCCGGAAGTTTCGCATTCGGATTGTCGGGCATGCCGTCTTGCGATTGCTGGCCGCCCGTCTGATCATCCGACTGATCGTCAGACTGCATAACAACACCATTATCTGCAGTAACGGAACCGCTTTGCGCAACAGCATCCTCAATCGCAATATCCTGCAATGCGTAAGCCGGCGCAACCGCAACGGAAGCAGTCAACGCAACCGCAGACAGCGCAGTCGCAATCTTCACAACATGATGTGGCGAAACCATTCGTCAGCCTCTCCTGAATACAGTCATCAACCCCAAATATTCGGCGCAAACGCCCTAATCGTCAACTCTAACTGCAACCCACAACCCCGTCCATCCCCAACTCCAAAATCATCCCAATCCCCACATCTCACGCATTACACACTGATAAGAATCGACTAGCTCGTTAGGGGCACCGATATGGCATCATCCATTTCCATATCTCCTTTCCAGCATTCTCGCTGACCTTCCCATCACGCTTCGTAGAGGGACCATTCCCAGGAGGGGATTACGTGGATCGTGCCAGTGGAATCGGGAAGTTCGATGGTTTCTCCCTCGTTAAGCGTGAGAATCAGGCCGGAATCAACGTTGGTACGTTGCATAACCGCTTGCAGAGAGCCGATTTCTCGCGCCCTGGTTTTCTCATTTCCCATATTGGCACACACTTGAATAAGCCCATACGGTTCCGTAGCAAGAGCATCGCCGATAAGAAAGTCAACTTTCTCCTGTTTGGACGTCGGCATAGTGTACGAAGTGATTGTTTCCGTACGCCTACCGGAAGTTCGTCTCTGCAGTTCGCAGAAAATCGCAGTTTCCAGTCGTTTTCCAATATCTTGCTGGTTGGCGCGTGACACCGCGTAAACCATACCCTGATCGGCGGCATACATTTTCGGCACCGCAGTACTACCCGGCTTGAGCATGGTGGAATACTCCTCAAGCTGATACACCAGAAATGCCTGCTTGAACAGCTCGAGTAACGTATTCGCCTTATCCCAATAGATTTTCCAGCCGACCGCTCGCAACGTTTCCACAAGACCATTGGTAGACAGCTCGCAGGCCGTATTGCGCAGCAAAAACAGCGCTATCTGCGTGGCGAGAGTAATGTTTTCACGACCAAGACGCTCGGCAACGTCACGCGCAACCACGTCCCGCACGTAACCTTGGAGCGTTTCAATACGATCAGCTTCAACCATACGTTGCACTGCAGGGAAGCCGCCAATAGTTAGGTAATCGTTGTAGGCAGCTTCAAACCGGGTGACCTCTCGCGGCGAAAACACGGCATCGGCAAGAGTGCTGCCCGCTGTAGGCGTTTCGATTCCCCGAAAGTCGCAGAATTCACGGAAAGACAGTGGCGCCATGGCATGCGGATGCGATCTTCCTCGGAAATTCGTTGCGATTTCTTCGCTGGACAGTTTCGAAGACGATCCAGTAATGACTAGCGTCACAGCTTCATGTTCGGCTATGCGCTGGCAGAATCCCTGCCAATTGGCGCATTCTTGCACTTCGTCAAGGAAGAGGTAGCAGCCATGGTCACGAGAGTCGGGATATTGCCGCCAGTATTCCGTAACAATATCGTTGAGCACGGTGTCTTG